>ERZ1740060.133-NODE-133-length-60604-cov-21.719599_pt1 | contig 60604 bp, 62 predicted proteins | sample MGYA00581743_ERZ1740060 | MGnify/ENA primary metagenome ERZ1740060 (study PRJEB43018, sample SAMN04849235) | marine metagenome | isolation source: floating plastic debris | place: Pacific Ocean | collected 2008-08-27 | study: EMG produced TPA metagenomics... | reverse complement strand
GAGCGCGCAGCGCGATAACACAACACGCGCCTTACAAAAAGCCGGTCCCCGCAACAGCAGGGGCCGGCTTTTTTTGTTAAACGATCCGGACTTTCGTGCCGATAGGTGTGATCTCATACAGTTCGGCAATGAACTCGTTATAAAGACCGATGCAGCCAGAGGATGACCGCCGCCCGATCTTGCGCGTGTCATGGGTGCCGTGGATCAGATAAGCGGGCCAGGTCAGGTACATCGCATGCGTGCCCAGCGGATTGTCGGGACCCGGCGGCATGTAGGTCAGCGTCGGATCACGCTCCATCATGTTGGCCGTCGGGGTCCAGTCGGGGCCGACGCGCTTGCGGACGACCTCTGTATATCCGCGCCGGGTCAGTTCTTCGCTCATCGGGACAGAGGTTGGGTAGACACGGTAATCGGTGCCATCGCCCTTCCAGTAATGCAGTGTTCGGGACACTGTGTCGGCGACAATCGCAGCGACGCCCAGATCATCGAAATGATTGCGCCAATCCTGCGTTGCCCAGCTTGAGATGTTGCGGGGCGCGGTCGTGGGCGCGTCGGGATTGATATTGGCTTCAAACTCGGTGTCCTGAGCGCGAGCGGTCGCCGCCAAAGCAACAGTGCTTAAACCGGCGCCCACAAAACTGCGGCGTGTCAAACGTGTCATCTTCTATGCCTCATGTTTTTTTCATTGCAGGTGTAGTGCCGAAAGCCCCCATGACAGGCCATTCACATTTCAGCGAGGAGCCACCGTTTTGCGGGATAACGCCCAAGCGGCCCTCGCGCATAAAAGGGATGCGACGGATAGCGGGCTGACCTAAACAAGAGCCATGACCGCTGATCGTCCCCTTCTTGGCATCCTGTTGATGCTTGGTTTTTGCGTGCTTGCCCCTTTGGGCGACGGCATCGCCAAGCTCTTGGGAGAAACGATGGCGATCTTGCAAATTCTGATCGCACGATTTGCCGTGCAAGCGGTGGTTCTGGCGCCCCTCGTCTGGGCGCAGTCGAAGTCACTCCGTTTCAGTCGCCGCATCTGGCGGCTGACAGTGCAACGCACGGTTCTGCATATCATCGGGATTGGCGCAATGTTCACATCACTGCGCTATTTGCCGTTGGCCGACGCAATCGCGATTGCATTTGTCATGCCGTTTATCATGCTTCTGCTGGGTCGCTTCATTCTGGGCGAACAAGTGGGACCACACCGATTGGCGGCTTGCGCGGTCGGCTTTGTCGGCACTCTTCTGGTGATCCAGCCGAACTTTGTTGATGTCGGCGCAGCCGCCCTGTTGCCGCTGCTGGTCGCCGTGGTCTTTGCGCTGTTTATGCTCACCACACGGCAAATGGCCAAAGAGGTCGACCCCGTCACTTTGCAAGCGGTCAGCGGGACGATGGCAACAGCGATGCTGCTGATCGGCCTTTATATTGCATCTGTGCTCGACAGCCCAAGCGCAATCATGGTCTGGGATGACACAGGCGCCGTCATGCTTTTGATGGTCGCGGGGCTGATCGGGACGGCGGCACATTTGCTGATGACCTGGTCGCTGCGTTTTGCGCCGTCTGCCACCCTCGCCCCCATGCAGTATCTTGAAATCCCGTTTGCCACCTTGATCGGCCTTTTCCTGTTTCGCGACCTCCCCGATGGTTTGGCCGCAATCGGGATCGCCATTACCATCAGCGCCGGGCTTTACATTATCATGCGCGAGCGGCGTCTGGATCGGCAAGCGACGCGATCACTTCGGCAACCGACGCCACCGGCAGGGTAACCAGTACCCCGCGTGTCTGGCCTTCCAGCGAAACCTGCCCGGTCACGATATTCGATGTGCTGGTCAGACCACCAGGTTGCATCAACGCATTATGTAGCGGCCACTGCACGCCAGACGTCGTGACCTTTACAGGCGCCAATGGGAAAAAGCTGATATCGCTGCCCAAAGGCAGATCAAGGACCAATGTGGGTGGTGCAATGAATGCAAGCTCTGACCCACGCAGCATCAGACATGGCGGGGTATCGATTCTGAGCAAGGTATTAAAGACCGCCAGTTCATGATCCAGCCGGGCACCGGAAAAACCCACTGCAATGACAAGCGGCGTCTGGATCCGGGTCAGGCATTTTTCAAAGTCGGTACTGTCTTGATCGGGCACATGATGCAGGCGATCTGACGGGATTTGGGCGCTGTGGGTTTCAGGCAGGCTGTCGAAATCACCAATGACCGCGTCGGGCATGCGTCCGGCGTTCAGAACGGTGACCGCACCGCTGTCTGCAGCGACAATCTGGTCGCCCATCGCAAAAGCTTGAAAAAGAATCTCTTTTTCAATTGGCGCGCCGCCGACTAAAATGATCGGATCTTGGGAGTGAACAATAACCATGATGCTGCCGCCTTTACCTTCGTGTTTCGAAACAGTCCACATTTTGGCCACGAAATAATACTGCAAAAATCTTGGTTTTGTTCCTTTCTGCGAACCAAAGGCTGGTATCACTGGCGTTGCTGGGACTGGAAAGAAAGCGAGCAGACCGATGGTAGGTGCGAGTAAAATACTCACCGTCTCCTACGGAACTTTCTCTTGTACGTTAGAGGGTTTCGACGATTCGTTCTCCACGATGAAAGCCATCGCGGAGTACTTTAGGGATTTGGCGGCTGACGACCGCTACTTTGGCGCGGAACCTCCGACGCCGGATGCAGACATGCTGGCACGCATTGCCGAGCGTGAGATCGAGCGTCGTGTGGATGCGCGATTTGATGGCGAGAACGTGGTTTTGCGCGCGGCAGACGCCGCGCCTGCAGCGCTGAGCCAGCCCGCCGAAACGCCTGCAGCACCGCAACCGCTGGAAGAGCAATCCCAGACGGACGCCGCAGCAGAGGTTGAGACCCAAGAGGTGGAGACCAAAGCGGTTGAGACCGAAGCGGCAGAGCCCCCCGTCGTTGCAGAAGAACCAATCGCGCCCGTGCAGCACGACAGTGCCGCACAAGAGCTGGATACGGCCGAGACGCCTGACACAGCCACCGAAATCGCGGAAGAGACACCTGACGTTCAAGACGCGATTGACCTGGATGCGCCGTTGGGCGCTGTGATGTCCGATACCGACATCGTGGCAGACTATGTATTTGATGACGCCGACGTTGATATCGACGTTGACCTGGTTGACGAAGCTCCGGTCGCATCCCCCACACCGACACCTGTCATGCATCCCGATGCAGACAGCATTGCCGCAAAGTTGCAGCGCATTCGTGCGGTTGTTGCTCCCGGTGATGACAATGACGACAGCATCTTTGTTGAAGATCAGCATGCCGATGCGATGGAAACATCACAGCTCGACGTGGACATGGCTGAACCAGTCGAAACGGCTGACCTTGAAGCACAGGCAGAGGACGCGGTCGAAGTAGACGACGACATTGATCTATCTGCACTGATGTCTGACATATCGGGCGATGCAGAGCCTGCCGCACCCGAGGAAATCGAGGAAGTCGACGATAACCGCGACGAGATCACCGAAGACCCCGTCGAAGAGGCGTTGGTAGAAGATCTGGAGATCGAAGAGGCGGTCGCAGACGAGACATCGACTGGTCGCGTGTTCAAAGTGAAATCCGCCGCTCTGGAAGCCGCGCTTGCCGAAGACAATGTCGCCGAGACAGTTGAGGGGGATGTGGATGAGATCGACACCGATACGCCGCACATCCTTCAAGACGATGCTGGTGCCGAGGATGAGGATCTCTCGATCTTTACCGAAGCCGATGATGACAGCGATTTGAGCCCGGAAGAAGAAGCCGAGCTGATGGCAGAGCTGGCAGAAGTTGCCCGCGACACCGAAACAGAAAATGCGCAGGATCGCGACGGGGCTGCCATCTTGGCCAGCCTTGATGATCCTGAACCGGCCATCGACCGCATCATGGAGAAGACCAATGATGCGCTTGAGACACCGGAAAGCGGTCGCAAGCGCGAAGCGATTTCGCATCTCAAAGCCGCTGTTGCAGCAACAGAGGCGGATCGTAAGATGCGCGGCGTTGAAGAAGAAAGCGAAGACCAGACCGAAAGCTACCGCGAAGACCTGGCACAAGTCGTGCGCCCCAAACGCGCCACGGCCATCGCAACAGATCGCGTGCGTCCGAGCCGCCCCACTTCTCCGCTCAAGTTGGTGGCAGAGCAGCGTGTGGATACTGAAAGCGCAGCACCCGCGGCCTCTGCCGCGCCAGTGCGTCCGCGCCGGATCTCGAAAACGCCTGCAGTTGCGGCCGAGACAGACGGTGGGTTCGCCGAGTTTGCAGAAAGTGCTGGCGCGCGCGAACTGCCTGACTTGCTGGAAGCAGCAGCGGCCTACACGGCCTATGTCGAGGGTCGTGAGAACTTCACGCGGCCGCAGGTCATGCGTCGCGCCGCAGCTGTTGCAGGCAAGGACGGATTTTCGCGCGAGGATGGCTTGCGTTCATTTGGACAGCTGTTGCGCGAAGGCAAGATCAACAAGCTCAACCGGGGACAATTCGTTGTTTCGGAAGAGACACGCTTTCGTCCCAACGCAAGGATTGCTGGCGAATAAGAGATTGGTCTGCTCGACCAATGGGAAAGGCGGTTCCGGAAACGGGCCGCCTTTTTCTTATGAAATAAGAGGGATTGCGCTTGCCTTTGGCAATCGCCACGCGCGGCTTTGCTGCGCAAACCCGCGCGCGACAAGGGCCTCCGGCGGGGATATTTGGGAAAAGCGAAGGGGCTTGGGCAGGTGCGTTTTCTGAGGCGTTGGACTACCTGGCAAAGCGACGTCGAGCTTTTGATCGGGCTGCCGGGCTGGTTCGCTTACTCGGGATCCTGAGATGCGTCAGGATCGGCCTGGCCGATGCCTTTGAAGATGAACTTGAATGGGATCGCCCAAACAATGCCCAGCCCCACGTAGACCACAAATTCGACCCACATGGGCGGACGGCCCAAGAGGTTCATGACGGTGACGGCCGATACGATATAGGCGGGCAATCCCAAAAGCAGGATCACCAGCGACCAGCGGCGGCGGGCTTTGTAAGACAAGCTCATCTGTGCCTCATCAATCAGCGAATGGGTCCGTTACCAAGATGGTGTCATCGCGTTCCGGTGACGTAGAAACTAGAGCAACCGGGCACTGGATCAACTCTTCGATCCGGCGGATATACTTGATCGCCTGCGCTGGCAGATCAGCCCAACTGCGCGCACCTGCGGTGCTTTCTTTCCACCCTTCGATATCTTCATAGATCGGGGTGCAGCGCGCTTGTTGGTCGGCGGCGGTGGGCAGGTAGTCCACCTCTTGACCGTCGAGCATATAGCCGGTGCAGATCTTGAGCGTCTCAAGACCGTCAAGCACATCCATCTTGGTCAGCGCGATGCCATTCACGCCGGACAGCACACAGGTTTGGCGCACAAGGGCGGCGTCGAACCAGCCGCAGCGACGCGACCGCCCGGTGACGGTGCCTTTTTCATGGCCCACAGTGGCGAGGTGTTCGCCGACCTCGTCAAAAAGCTCGCACGGGAATGGGCCTTCGCCGACGCGGGTTGTGTAGGCTTTGACGATGCCAAGGACGAAATCAATGGAACCGGGACCCATGCCGGTCCCAGACGCGGCCATGCCCGACAGCGTTGTTGATGAGGTCACGAAGGGATAGGTGCCGAAATCGACATCCAGCAAAGAGCCTTGCGCACCTTCGAAGAGGATGCGCTGGCCCTTACGGCGGCGTTCATTCAGGACCTTCCAGACGGGCGCAGCGTAGGGCAGGATTTTCGGCGCGATGGCCATCAGATCGGCCTTCAGCTTGACGGCATCGACCTCTTCCAGACCCAGGCCGCGGCGCAAGGCGTTGTGGTGGGTTAGCAAACGCCCGATCCGCGCGTCCAGCGTGGCCTCATCGGCCAGGTCAGCAACGCGCACAGAGCGGCGACCAACTTTGTCCTCATAGGCGGGCCCGATCCCACGCCCGGTCGTGCCGATCTTAGCGACGGCGGTCTGCTCTTCACGTGCGCGGTCCAGTTCACCATGCACCGGCAGGATCAAGGGCGTGTTTTCGGCGATCATCAGATTGTCGGTCGTGATCGTGACCCCCTGCCCTTCGATCTTTTCGATCTCGGAGACCAGCGCCCAAGGATCCAGTACGACGCCATTGCCGATCACGCCCAGCTTGCCTTCGCGCAAGATGCCAGAGGGCAGCAGCGACAGCTTGTAGACTTCGCCATCGATGACCAGCGTATGGCCCGCATTGTGACCACCCTGAAAGCGCGCAATGACGTCGGCGCGTTCGCTCAGCCAATCCACAATCTTGCCTTTGCCCTCGTCGCCCCATTGTGCGCCGACCACAACCACGTTTGCCATGCTGATCCTCGTCTGGTGTCTGCAAAAAACCGCCACCCCTATAGTCGCGCCAGCGCGGGGGCGAAACCGCTAATTCACCACAATAGGGGTCTGGGTTCTGTTTTGGCTCAAATATCGTTGTGCCCCGCGCACCCGACCTTGCGGGCACGCGCAAAGCTGTCTACATAGCCGCCAAAGCAAAACGCATCAGGTCTTTCATGGAAAACGTCGTTCTCGTCATCCACCTTCTTCTTGCTCTCGCCCTTATCGGCGTGGTGCTGCTGCAACGCTCTGAAGGGGGCGGTCTTGGCATGGGCGGCGGCGGCGGTGGCGGCGGCGTCATGTCGGGCCGCTCGGCGGCGACGGCGCTTGGGAAAGTGACATGGATTCTGGCAGTTGCGTTTATTTGTACGTCGATTGCGCTGACGATCATTGCGGCGCAAAACTCGGCAGGTACTTCGGTGGTCGACCGGTTGGGTGTGCAGATTGATGGCGGCGACGATGAGCCCGCAGAGGTGCCAGATGGCGAAAGCCTGTTGCCACCGTCGGCAGGCGACAATGCGCCCTTGGTCCCGTCTGCCGACTAAGCAATGCTGCACAAGCTGTCGCGGCGTCAGCTTCGTTAACAACATCATCTAGACGGCTGGTTGCCTTTCAGGGCCGAATCCTCTATGTGTCAAATCCCGTGATACAGGGCGCTGTGACGGGCTGTTTCCAGACAATTTGAAGACCTTAGGGGGCACGCTGCATGGCGCGATTTATCTTTATTACTGGTGGTGTTGTGTCCTCGCTCGGCAAAGGTCTGGCTTCAGCTGCGTTGGGTGCTTTGCTTCAGGCGCGCGGGTTTAGTGTGCGGCTACGTAAGCTGGACCCATACCTCAATGTCGATCCCGGAACGATGTCACCGTTTGAACATGGCGAGGTTTTTGTGACCGATGATGGGGCCGAAACTGACCTCGACCTCGGCCATTACGAACGCTTCACAGGCGTTGCTGCGCGACAGACGGATTCGGTATCGTCAGGGCGGATTTATTCGACCGTTCTCGAGAAAGAGCGGCGTGGCGATTACCTCGGCAAGACCATTCAGGTGATTCCGCATGTCACCAATGAAATCAAGGATTTCATCGGGATTGGCGAGGACGAAGTTGATTTCATGCTTTGCGAGATCGGCGGTACGGTCGGCGATATCGAAGGCCTGCCCTTCTTTGAGGCGATCCGCCAGTTTTCGCAGGACAAGCCGCGTGGGCAGTGCATTTTCATGCATTTGACATTGCTGCCCTACATCGCCGCGTCCGGCGAGTTGAAGACAAAGCCCACGCAACATTCGGTCAAGGAACTGCGTTCGATCGGGATTGCGCCGGATGTTCTGGTCTGCCGATCCGAGGGGCCGATCCCGGCGAAGGAACGCGAGAAGCTGGCGTTGTTTTGTAACGTGCGGCCCGACAGCGTGATTGCGGCGCAGGACCTCAAGTCGATCTATGAAGCGCCTTTGGCCTATCACCGCGAGGGGCTGGATCAGGCGGTTCTGGATGCGTTCAACATCAGCCCTGCCCCCAAGCCCGATCTGGCGCGTTGGGACGATGTGGCCGACCGTGTTTATAACCCTGAAGGCGAGGTTAAGGTCGCTATCGTGGGCAAATACACCCAGCTTGAGGATGCCTATAAGTCGATTGCGGAAGCATTGACACATGGCGGCATGGCCAACCGTGTGAAGGTCAAGATCGAGTGGGTCGATGCAGAACTGTTCGACCGCGAGGATGCGGCACCGCATCTGGAAGGCTTCCACGCGATCCTTGTGCCCGGGGGCTTTGGCGAACGTGGCACCGAGGGCAAGATCAAGGCTGCGCAATTCGCGCGGGAACGCAAGATCCCCTATCTGGGCATTTGTCTAGGGATGCAGATGGCCGTGATCGAAGCGGCGCGGAATGCTGCGAAATTAACGGATGCCGGATCGGAAGAGTTCGATCACGAAGCGGGCAAAAAGCGCTTCACGCCGGTGGTCTATCACCTGAAGGAATGGGTGCAGGGCAACCATAAGGTCGAGCGCAAAGTCGGCGACGACAAGGGCGGCACCATGCGTCTTGGCGCCTATGACGCAGCGCTGACCGAAGGCTCGAAAGTAGCGCAAGTCTATGGCGAAACAGCTATCGAGGAGCGTCACCGCCACCGCTATGAAGTTGATATCAAATACAAAGACCAGCTTGAAGAGCAGGGATTGATCTTCTCGGGCATGTCGCCCGATGGGCGCCTGCCCGAGATCGTCGAGTGGAAGGACCACCCGTGGTTCATCGGCGTTCAGTTCCATCCGGAACTGAAATCCAAACCCTTTGCGCCGCATCCCCTGTTTCGTGATTTTGTGCGCGCAGCGGTTGAGACCTCGCGCCTCGTATGAGGCTGCGGTTTCACACATATGACGTTTTTACCAACACACCCTTTGCGGGAAATCCGCTTGCGATTGTCGAAGGCGCAGACGGGCTGAGCACAGCGCAAATGCAGACCATCGCGCGTGAATTCAACCTGTCTGAGACGATATTCGTGATGGCCCCAAAAGATCCGGCCCATACCGCGAAAGTTCGCATTTTCTTTCCCACCGCCGAAATCCCGTTCGCAGGGCATCCAACGATTGGCTGCGCTTTGCATCTGGCACAGGGGCGCAACACCCGCATTACTTTGGAAGAAGAAGCGGGGTTGGTGCCAGTGACAATTCAGGACGGGAGAGCCGAGTTCACGGCCCCGGTGACGCCCCGCTCAAAGGGCGTGACACCGGATATCGGGCTTGTTTGCGCCGCGCTTGATCTTGGCACGCTTGATGTGTCGGGCGACGCCCCGATTGGTGTGCATGAAGGCGGGCCAGCCTTTCTTTATGTCCCCGTCGCAGGTCTGCCTGCCTTGGCGCGCGCCCGCCCGTCGGAGCCGCATTGGAGCCAGCTCATGAACGCCTGCGGGGTCGACAGCGCCTATCTTTATGCGCCGAATGCGGCTGGCTACAGGGCGCGCATGTTTTCACCCACCGCGGGCATTCCTGAAGATCCGGCGACCGGATCGGCCAGCGCGATTCTGGCTTCGGCCTTGCTCGAGGCCGGTCACCTTCCAGAGGGAGAGACGGTGATCCCCCTTGTGCAGGGCGTCGAAATGGGCCGCCCATCACATATCACGATGACGGCGACTGTCGCAGATGGTGCCCTGCACAGCGTCCGGGTTGCAGGACGTGCGCAAGCCATTGCGCAGGGCGATATTCTGGCGCCCTAGGGGGCGGGGGCATTCACCCTTGCTTTTGTGACCTTTCGCTCGTTCTCTGGAGGCGATCCCCGGATTTCCTGTTTCGCATAAGGCTTCGACTCCATGACTGACTTTCTGATGCTCGCCTTCATCTTCCTGATCGCGGGCGTGGCGGCTGTCCCAGTCGCAGCGCGATTGGGGCTTGGGTCTGTTCTGGGATATCTGATCGCAGGCATGCTGATTAGCCCGCTGCTGACCGTGCTGAATGTGGATGTGATTTCGATCCAGCATTTTGCCGAGTTTGGCGTCGTCATGATGCTGTTTCTGGTCGGCTTGGAACTGGAGCCCAAGATGCTTTGGGCCATGCGTGCACAGCTTGCCGGGCTTGGTGGCGGGCAAGTCGTTGTGACCACCTTGGTAGTGATGGCTGGTGCTATGGCACTAGGCCTGCCATGGACCATCGGCTTGGCAATCGGGCTTATCATGTCGCTATCATCGACCGCGATTGTGCTGCAAAGCCTGCAGGAAAAGGGGCTTATGAAGTCCGACGGCGGACGCGCCAGCTTTTCGGTGCTGCTGTCGCAGGACATTGCCGTTATCCCGATGCTGGCGCTGATCCCGCTGTTGGCGATGCCCGAGCTGATGAGCGCGGGGGATATGGCCCATGGTGCAGACGGTCACGGCACTGATGAGGCACACGCCGAACAGATGAGCCTTGTTGCCGGGCTGAATGGCTGGCAGACCGCGCTGGTCAATCTGGGGGCCATTGGAGCGATCATCGTGGGCGGCAGCCTGCTGACCGGCCCAATCTTTCGCTACATCGCCGGCGCGCAACTGCGCGAGCTTTTCACAGCAACAGCGTTGATGATGGTGATCGGGATCGCCCTTTTGATGACGCTCGTCGGCCTGTCGCCTGCGCTGGGTACTTTTCTGGCGGGCGTGGTGCTTGCCAACAGCCCCTACCGGCACGAGCTGGAGTCCGACATTGATCCTTTCAAGGGGCTGTTGTTGGGGCTCTTTTTCATGACGGTCGGAGCCAGCATCAATTTCACCCTTCTGGCCGAAAACGCTGCGGTCATCATGGGTTTGACGCTTGGCCTTGTGGCGGCAAAAAGCGCTGTTTTATTAGTGCTGGGTTGGCTTTTTAAGATCGAGGGAGCCAATAACTGGCTGATGGCGCTTGGTCTTGCGCAGGCCGGAGAATTTGCCTTTGTGTTGTTGTCGTTTTCCGTCAGCGCCACGTTGATCCCGCAGGATCTGGCCGACCGGCTATTGCTGATCGTGGCCTTGTCGATGCTGCTGACACCTGCCCTGTTTATCTTGTATGATCGCGTGATCGCGCCGCGTTATACTACGACCGACGACCGCGCTGCTGACCCGATTGACGAACAGAACCACATCATCATCGCCGGACATGGCCGCGTCGGTGGCATCATCTCGCGGATGTTGCGCGCTGCAGGGCACACCCCAACGGTGATCGATCACAGCGCCAAACAGCTTGAAATACTCAGTAAATTTGGTGTTCGTGCATATTATGGTGATGCGACACGTCCTGATCTTCTAAATGCGGCGGGGATTGCGCAGGCAAAGCTGTTCGTGATTGCAATCGATGACCCCGAACAGACGCTCGAACTGGTGAAATATATGCAACGCTATTACCCGCAGGTGCATGTCATTGCACGCGCGCGGAGCCGTAATGATGTCTATGACCTTTGGGCCGCAGGTTGTCGCGATGTGATCCGCGAGACCTATGACAGTTCTTTGCGCATGGGCCGCTCGGCGTTTGAGGCGCTTGGTGTCAGTCGCACCAATGCCGATGCCATGACCGAGGCCTTTGATATCATGGACCGCAAATCTATCGTCGCTTTGGCCGAACACCATGATCCCGAAAAACCCGGCGCCGCCAATGACGCTTACGTCAAACAGGTCCGCGAAATGAATGTGGTTTGGGAGGCCGAACTGGGCGCGCAGCTTGCCGAAATCCTCAAGCGGGCTTAGGCACGGGCGATCGCCTCTTTCCCGAGATGGGCGAAGGCTCTATATCACCACACATGTTTGCTGACTTTCTCAAGCGCATAACTGCGCCAAACCCCGCTCCGCTGCCCGACGAAGACGCTCGTCTGGCTTTGACTGCTCTGTTGGTCCGCATTGCCCGATCCGATGGCGATTACGCAAGTGACGAGGTTGCACGGATTGATCGGATCACGGCGCAGCGCTACGGATTGTCTCCGTTCGAGGCCACCAAGCTGCGCGGCGACGCAGAAACGCTAGAGGCAGAGGCCCCAGACACGGTCCGCTTTACCCGCGCTATCAAGGACGTGGTCGCTTACGAGGATCGCATCGGCGTGATCGAAGCCCTTTGGAGCGTCGTTCTGGCCGATGGTGTTCGCGAAGACGAGGAAAACGCGCTGCTGCGTCTGGCAGCCAGCCTTCTGGGCGTGAATGACCGCGACAGCGCGCTCGCCCGTCAGCGGGTCGAGGCACAAAGCTAAGCTCTTATGATCGCATCACTTCCGATGTATGATCGGCCCGCATTGCGGGAGGCGCATGATCGGTTTTGGGCCGCGCTTGATCTGGGCCTCACACGCACCGACCCCGATGATCTTTGGGCGCATTGGCATGATCCTGAATTGCTTTTCAGCCAGACCTGCGGGCTGCCATATGCGCTTGGGCTGCACAAACATCTGACCTTGCTGGGAACGCCGGATTTCGATTTGCCGGGCTGTCCGCCAGGATATTACAATTCGGTGCTGGTCACCCGTGGCGATGACACAAGATCCGACATTGCAGCTTTTGCGGACGCACCGGTGGCTTTCAATCAAAGCCATTCGCAATCAGGCTGGGGATCGCTTTACAGCTACGCGTCGGCGCGCGGGGTGACGCTGTCTCACCTGATCGGGACCGGAGGGCACACGGCCTCTGTCCAAGCGCTTTTGGAGGGCCGGGTCGATCTAGCCTGCGTTGACGCCCATACATTCCGCCTGATCTGCCGCGATACGCCCGAAGCCAGAACACTGCGGGTTATTGACCACACACCACCGACGCCCGGCACGCCTTACGTCACAGCCCTGCCAGAGCGCGTAGAGGAACTGCGCAGCAAACTGCGTGCCGCAATTGCGGGTCTGAACGGTGAAGATCGCGCCATACTCTGCCTGCACGGTCTGGCTGATGTCAGTCATGAGGCCTATCTTGCACTGCCAATTCCGCCCGATCCTTAGGCAAATGCCTCTTTTCCCCAAGGTCACTCTGCATAGAGTCATTGCATTTGCGCGTTTTTTCAGCCCAACTGCCCGCTGACCCATAACAAAGCTGCCAACACACGTGTCCACCGCTCCTGTCATCGAGATCAAGAACCTGCACAAAGCCTACGGCGCGCTGGAGGTTATCAAAGGTGTCGATATCACCGCGCCAAAAGGTCAGGTGATTTCGCTGATCGGCTCGTCTGGTTCGGGCAAGTCGACGATCCTGCGCTGCGCAAACCTTTTGGAAGACAGCCAGCAAGGGGATATCCTTTTCGAAGGTGAGCCTGTCTCTTGGAAAGGCACCGGCCACGGTCGCCGCCCTGCTGACCGCGCGCAGGTCACGCGCATCCGCACCAACCTGTCGATGGTATTTCAGCAGTTCAATCTTTGGGCGCATATGTCGATCCTGCAAAACGTGATGGAAGCCCCCGTCACTGTGCTGGGCCAAGACAAGGCCGAGGTCGAAATCCGCGCGCGCATGTTCCTCGACAAGGTCGGTATCGGCGACAAATGCGACGTTTACCCGGCGCAACTCTCCGGCGGCCAGCAGCAACGCGCCGCCATCGCGCGTGCGCTCTGTATGGAGCCGCGTGCGCTTTTGTTTGATGAACCCACCTCCGCGCTCGACCCGGAGCTGGAGCAAGAAGTTGTCCGCGTGATTAAAGACCTGGCCGCCGAAGGGCGCACCATGCTGATCGTCACGCATGACATGAAACTGGCTCATGATGTGAGCGACCACGTGGTCTTTCTCCATCAAGGCCGGATCGAAGAAGAGGGGCCGCCGGAGACGTTGTTTGGCACCCCAAAATCAGAACGCCTGCGCGGGTTTCTATCCGCAACCTCGCACGCATAAACCAAGTCAAAGGGAGACTATCTATGAAACACCTAATCCTGACCACTGCAGCATTAGCCCTTACGGCAGGCATGGCCATGGCCGAAACCGTCCGCATGGGCACCGAGGGCGCCTATGCCCCCTACAACTTCATCAACGATGCCGGCGAAGTCGACGGGTTCGAGCGTGAGTTGGGCGACGAGCTGTGCACACGTGCCGAACTGACCTGCGAATGGGTTACCAACGAGTGGGATTCGATCATCCCCAACCTCGTTGGCGGCAACTACGACACGATCATCGCCGGAATGTCGATCACCGATGAGCGCGACGAGGTCATCGATTTCACTGATCCCTACACCCAGCCCGACCCCTCTTCGTTTGTGGCAATGTCGGATGACGTTGATCTCGAAGGCGGCGTGATCGCAGCCCAGACCGGCACCATCCAGGCCAGCCACGTGGCCTCGATGGGCGCAACGCTGGTTGAATTCGCCACACCGGACGAAACCATCGCCGCTGTGAAAAACGGCGAAGCCGACGCAGTTCTGGCTGATAAGGGCTTTCTTGAGCCCATCGCCAATGAAGACGGTGACCTGATGATCGTTGGCGAAGACGTCCTGCTGGGCGGCGGCATCGGCCTTGGCGTCCGCGAAAGCGACGGTGAGTTGAAAGAGAAATTCAACGCAGCGATCCAGTCGATGAAAGAAGATGGCTCGCTGAATGCGCTGATCGAAAAATGGCTGCCCGGTTCGGCAACCTTCTAAGACCCAACGAGGGGGGCTGAGAATTCCGCCCCCTTCTTTTGTCCTTAAATACCGATAAACCTGACCTCTCTGCGAGGCCCGATATTTTCAGCTTTTGCACAGACCCCGCCTCCCTTGAGACCGCACAATGGTTCGCTTGCTACCTGACCAATGGGAAGCATATGGCGTTCTATGCCTCCTTTGGCACTGTGCTTTTGCTGCTCGCGGTCACCGCGCCTGTGGCTTTGTCTTTTGGTTTTGCGGGTGCGGCAGCGGCGCGCTCGGGGTTGGCACCGCTGCGCTGGATAGGCAAAATCTATATCGCCGTGGTACGCGGTGTGCCCGACATCGCGTTTTTCCTGTTTTTCGTCATTGCACTGGATCAAGCATTTGAATGGATGCGCCATCAGGTCAAATGCCCGGATTGGGATCAACCCATCCGTCAGGGCAATGATTTCGTGGTCTGTGCGCAAGCCAAGCTCCCCCTCGGCACAGCGCCACAATGGGTTCATGAAAGCTATGGGTTCAGCCTTGCAGTGCTGACCTTCGCCATCGTCTTTGGTGCTTTCGCAGCCAATGTCCTGTTCGGCGCCATGCGCGCCGTTCCCCGCGCTCAGCTCGAAACTGCCGAAGCTTATGGCATGACCCCGCGCCAGACATTTTGGCGGGTGCTGGTGCCGCAGATGTGGGTATATGCGTTGCCAGGTCTGTCAAACCTGTGGATGGTCCTCATCAAGGCGACACCGCTTTTGTTCCTCCTGGGCGTGCAGGATATCGTGTATTGGGCCCGCGAGTTGGGCGGCATGAAAACCTCCGTCTTTCAGTATCCGCATCCGGACTGGCGCCTCTACTACTTCTTGTTTCTGCTGGTCTTTTATCTGGCCTTCACCAAAGTCTCTGAAATCGTGCTGGAACGTCTGATGCGCCGCCTCTCGCACGGGCAAGCCACCACAGGCGGTGACGCCCTGAGGGCCGCCACATGAGCTGCTGGCAGACCATCCATGACTATGGGCTACGCTCCATCGGGTATGGGGAACGGCTGCTGCCGCGCTCGGATTTCACGCTGTGCGAGCAATTCACGCTGATCGGTTCAGGCATGCTGTGGAATATCTATTTCGGTGTGTTGGCCTTGATTTCGGGTTTCTTTCTGGCAGTCGCTATTGCTTGCGCCAAGAATGCCCGCAGCCCATGGGCGCGCCGGCCTGCGAATTGGTTCATCCTGATATTCCGCGGCTCGCCGCTGTTCATACAATTTTTCCTCGCCTACGAGATTTTCGTGCTGCTGCCCAAAGTCGGCATCGACATCAACCTTGGCTTTGTCGAACTCACGGCTGAAACCCGCTGGCTCACACGCGCGTGGATGGGTGCGCTGATCGTGTTGTTTCTGAACACCGCCGCCTACTCGGCCGAGATTTTTTATGGCGCGCTGCGTTCCATTCCCAAGGGCGATGTCGAGGCCGCTGACGCTTACGGGATGACCGGCTGGAAGCGCTTCCGCCGAGTGATTTTCCCAACGATGCTGCGTTTGGCCTGGCCGGCTTACACCAATGAAGCGATCTTTCTGTTTCACGCAACAACGCTGGTCTTTTTCAGCGGGTTTCCTGCATGGCAGCAACGCGGCGATGCGCTGTATTACGCCAGCTATTTCGCCGACAAGACGTTTAATCCGTTTATCCCCTATCCGATCCTTGCAGGCTATTTCATCTTGCTGACGCTGGTCATCATCGGCTTTTTCGGATTGGCCAACAGATATCTGAACCGGCATCTGCCCGGCGCGCGACCCAAGCTGCGCCTGCGCCCGCAAATCATCCGATGACGGCGTCGCAAAGCACAAGATTTGCCGCAGTCGACCTGAACGGCCAGTTCCGCGGCAAGCGCGCGGTGGGGCTGTTTGATCCGGATCGCGACGTGGTCAAGATGCCGCTTTCTATCATGAACCTCGATGTGTTCGGCACCGATATCGACGACAGCCCGTTGGTGTTTGAAACCGGCGACCGCGACGGGCTGCTGCGACCGACATCACGCGGGCCCGTCCCAATGCCTTGGTTGGCCACACCTTCTGTTCTGGTGCCGATGGCGATGCATAACGAAGATGGCAGCCCTTTTGACGGCGACCCACGTCACGCGCTTGAAAACCTGCTTTCCCGCTATGCCGATGAGGGCCTGCGGGTGTTGGCCGCCACCGAGCTGGAATTTACTTTGTTCAATTCGGATGGCGGTGCGGTTTTGAACCCGCAGACCGGTACTCCGATCAGCACCGTGAACACGCTCAGCTTGCAAGAGCTTGATGCGTTCGACCCGTTCTTCACCGATCTTTATGCTGCCTGTGACGCCATGGATATCCCCGCAAAGGACACGATCTCGGAAGCCGCGCCGGGCCAATTCGAAGTCACGCTGGGCCATCAGGACGCTTTGAAAGCGGCTGATGACACGACACTTTTCAAGCATATGGTCAAAGGCCTTGCACGCAAATGGAGCATGCGGGCAAGTTTCATGGCCAAGCCGGACAATGCGCAATCGGGCAATGGCATGCATGTGCATTTCTCGATCCTGCGCGGCGATCAGAACATCTTTGACAACGGGGACAAAGAGGGTTCAGACGTACTGCGCCATGCGGTGGCCGGATGCCTGAATGCGATGCGTGGATCGACGCTGCTTTTCGCACCACATGCCAACAGCTATGCGCGTCTGTTGCCGGGGGCGCACGCGCCAACCGGGATCGGCTGGGGCTATGAGAACCGAACCGTTGCGTTGCGGATCCCAAACAGTTCTCCCGGCGCACGGCGGATCGAGCACCGTGTTGCGGGCGGGGACATCAATCCCTATCTGCTGCTCACCGCGATCCTTGGTGCAGCCCATAAGGGCCTTACGGAAAAAGCCATGCCCGCTGCTCCGATCACTGGGAATGCCTATGCCCAAACCCTGCCGCAACTGGCCGAGGACTGGGCAACAGCGATTGATCTCTTCGAGGCAGACACCACACTTGCCCGGCTTTTCCCACCGTTGCTGATCGACATGCTGACCCGGACGAAACGGCAAGAGCACCGCAAGTTCGCGCAGCTGTCTGAGGCCGATATTCGGACGGTTCTGCTTGACCGCGTTTGAGCGACGCGCTCTAGCTAGGGATATCAACAAACCAACAGGCTAAAGATGAAGATCGGCATTTTGCAATGCGGGCATACCCCCGACGCGGTTCACGCTGTGCATGGGGATTTCGACGCACTGTTTCATCATATTTTCAAAGATCACGGCTTTACGTTCGAGACCTTCAATGTGGTGGACATGGCGTTTCCTGAAGCACCAACCGACGCCGATGGCTGGCTTGTCACCGGCTCCAGGCACGGCGCTTACGAAGATCATGCGTTCATTCCCCCGCTCGAAGATCTGATCCGCGCGATCCACGCCGATGGCCGTCCAATGATCGGGATATGCTTTGGCCACCAGATCATCGCCCAGGCGATGGGCGGCACGGTCGAGAAGTTTTCGGGTGGTTGGGCTATCGGGCGGCATGACTACCAGTTTGACGGTCTTGGGGAAGCCGCGCTGAATGCGTGGCATCAGGATCAGGTCGTGGCGCGACCAGAGGGCGCAAAAACCATCGCCTCGAGTGCATTTTGCGAAAACGCAGCGTTGGTTTACGGCGACAAGATTATGACGGTGCAGCCGCATCCCGAGATCCGCAATCCAGTGGTCGAAAGCTATCTGGCTGCCTTTCATGGGTCCCAGAAGTACCCCGCTGATCTGCTTGCGCGGGCCGCTAAAGAGGTTGACCGCCCGAATGATGAGACGCGGGTTGCAACAATGCTGGCCGAGTTCCTGAAAACCCGAAAGGTGCCCGCATGAGTTGGCAAGACGCCCTGCCCGACGCGGCCCGCACCTATCTTGAAGGCCACCGTTTGGATGAGGTTGAGTGCGTCATTCCGGATTTGCCCGGCATCGCGCGCGGCAAGGCTGTGCCTGCCTCCAAATTTGCGCGGCAATCACAGTTTTTCCTCCCTAATTCAGTGTTTTTTCAAACCATCACTGGCGGCTGGGGCGAGGCAGCAGGCGATGCGGGATTTACCGAACCGGACATGATCCTGAAGCCGGACATGAGCACTGCGACGGCCGCCCCATGGACGGGCGACTGGACCTTGCAAGTGATCCATGATGCATTTGACCAAGCTGGCGTGCCCATTCCAATGGCCCCGCGGAACGTGCTGAAACGGGTGTGTCAGCTTTACACTGAGAAAGGCTGGACCCCGATTGTCGCCCCTGAGATGGAGTTCTTTCTGGTTGCGCGCAATATCGATCCGGCCCGCCCCATCGAGGCGATGATGGGGCGCTCAGGCCGCCCCGCCGCCGCACGCCAGGCCTATTCGATGAGCGCCGTTGACGAATACGGACCCGTGATCGACGACATCTACGATTTTGCCGAAGCACAGGGCTTTGAGATCGACGGGATCACCCAGGAAGGGGGCGCCGGGCAGGTCGAGATCAACCTCAGACACGGAAGCCCCGTGAAGCTGGCCGATGAAATTTTCTACTTCAAACGGCTGATCCGCGAGGCTGCTTTGCGTCACGATTGCTTTGCAACCTTCATGGCCAAACCCATTGAAGGCGAGCCCGGCAGCGCAATGCATATGCATCATTCGGTGGTGGATGCGGAGGGGCGCAATATCTTTTCGAACGCCGACGGATCGGAAACGCCCGCATTCTTGCATTTCATTGCGGGGCTACAAAATCATCTGCCCAGCGTGATTGCGTTGCTGGCCCCCTATGTGAACAGCTATCGACGATATGTGAAGGATCACGCAGCCCCGATTAATCTTGAATGGGGGCGCGACAATCGCACGACAGGCATCCGCATTCCGGTATCAGAGCCAGAAAGCCGCCGGGTTGAAAACCGATTGGCGGGCATGGATTGCAATCCGTATCTGGGGATCGCTGCGTCGCTGGCCTGCGGATATCTAGGGCTTGTAGCCGGTAAAGACCCAAGCCCCGAATGCGCAGGCGATGCCTATGCAAGCGAAGAAGACATCCCACGTGGGCTTTATTCTGCGCTTGATCTTTTTAACGGTGCTGCCGAAATGCAAGAGGTTCTTGGCCACGAATTTGCCCGCGTCTACAGCATCGTGAAAGCGGCAGAATACGAGGAATTTTTGCAGGTCATTAGCCCGTGGGAACGTGAACACCTTCTACTAAACGTATGAATTTGCTCTATTCCAATGATCGTATCGGGGAATATCCAGCGCAAAGCTGGTACACCGCTACCGCCGTGCCTCCGGCCCCACGCGCAGCTTTGCGCGGCGAGGTGCGCACGCAGATTTGCATCATCGGTGCAGGCTACACGGGGTTGTCAGCCGCGCTGCATCTGGCGCAGGCAGGGCTCGACGTGGTGGTGCTTGAAGCGCATCGCGCGGGCTTTGGCGCATCGGGGCGCAACGGCGGACAGGTCGGCGTTGGTTGGAACAAGGACCAAATCGAACTGGAAAACGCCTTTGGGGCAGATCGCGCCCGCGTGCTTTGGGACCTCAGCGTGGAAGCTGCTGTCCTCACCCAGGATCTGGCTGGCGTTAACTATAAGCCAGGGCTGGTTCACAGCGTCTGGAGCAAAAGCGATCTACGGCACCATCATACCCTTGCCGACCATATGCAGCGCGCTCACGGTGCCGATACGATGCAAGCGCTGAGCCGCGATGCGCTGCGCACCTATGTCAAAAGCCCCTGCTATCAGGGTGGTGTCTATACCCCCCTTGGCGGGCATCTGCACCCGCTTCGCTTTGCGTTGAAACTGGCTGAAGACGCCGTTCGGGCAGGTGCTGTGCTTTATGAACAAACACCTGCGCATCACATCAAGACCGGACCGCAACCTATCGTTCAAACAGACAAAGGACGTGTGATTGCCGATGAAGTCATCCTTGCGGGTAACGGCTACCTCGGCGGGTTGAACCGCACGGTCGCAGCCCGGGTCATGCCGATCAACAACTTCATCATCACTACCGAACCGCTCGAAGATATCGCGGCTGTGCTGCCTCAGGATGTGGCCGTCGCGGATAGCCGATTTGTGGTGAATTACTTCCGGCGAACCGAAGATAACCGATTGCTGTTTGGCGGCGGCGAAAGCTATGGCTATCGCTTTCCAAACCAGATCGCGGACCGGGTGCGCAAACCGTTAGAGCGCGTGTTTCCACAGCTAAAGGGCGTGCCAATCAGCCATGCCTGGGGCGGCACTTTGGCGATCACAATGTCACGGATGCCTTACTTCGCACGCCCCGAGCCGCATATCTGGTCGGCATCAGGCTATTCCGGGCACGGGGTCGCGCTGGCAACACTTGCGGGCAAGGTCATGGCAGAGGCCATTGCTGGACGTCTGGATCGTTGGGACGTGCTGGAGGCCCTGCCCTCCATGCGGTTCCCAGGCGGGCGCGCCTTTCAATCCCCAATCCTGACGCTTGCGATGGCCTGGTACGGCCTGCGCGACCGACTGGGTGTCTAGGCGTTCGCTTTTTCGTTACACATCGGGCTTACATGACTTATAATGCATGAAAACATGCTTGCCACGACATGAGAGGCCCGCAGATGAGCACCACCCCCGACGTTTACAGTGCAGAACCCATCCCAGAGGCTGCGCGGGTTGAGATCGACAGATTGCTGCAAAGCGGCGATTTGTTTCGCTACACCGCTGAGGCGGATGCCCCGGTCACCTTGCTGGAACAGGAATTCGCAGCGATGATGGGCAGCCGCTATGCGCTCGCGGTTGCGTCTTGCTCGGCAGCGCTGTTTTTGTCTTTGAAAGCACTGGACCTGCCCCGCGATGCGCATGTGCTGATCCCGGCCTTCACATTTGCCGCCGTTCCATCAGCCGTCGTGCACGCAGATTGCCTGCCGGTTCTGGTGGAGGTGGGTGAGAATTACCGCATTGATCTGGATGACTTTGCGGCGAAATTAACGCCTGATATCAAAGCGATCATCATCAGTCATATGCGCGGGCACACTTCGGATATGAAGGCTATTATGGCGATGGCCGACGCCGCTGGCGTGCCAGTAATCGAAGACGCCGCGCACTCGCTTGGTACAACATGGCATGACCGCAAGATCGGCACGATTGGCGCAATCGGCTGTTTTTCGTTTCAGTCCTACAAGCTGTTGAACGCGGGTGAAGGCGGCATTCTGATTACCGATGATGCAGACCTTGCTGCGCGCGCGATCATCATGTCGGGTGCGTATGAACATGCCTGGGCAAAGCATGGCGACATGGCCAAGCGCTGTGCGCATTGGCAAAACAAATTGCCTCTTTATAACCAACGCCTGTCAAACCTGTCTGCCGCCATTATCCGGCCGCAACTGGCCGAGGTTCCACGCCGGGTGCGTGATGGTCTTGCAAACCACAACTATGTCGCCGAGGCGCTGAACCAGACAGGTATTTTGCACGTTCCAGAGCCTCTTGCAGGTGAGAGACGCGCGCCTGACAGCATTCAGTTCAACCTTATTGGCGTTGATGACGCACAAGCGAACGCTTTTGCGACAGAGGCCGCGACACGCGGTGTGAAGGTGCAGATCTTTGGGTTGTCTGCGGACAACGCACGCGCCTTCTGGAACTGGCAGTTTTTGGGCAGTCAACCTGATCTGCCACGCACCCGCGCGATGCTGATGCGGGCGTGTGATGTGCGTCTGCCCGCACGATTGACCAAGGCCGAACTGGACGCGGTGATTGCCGCACTTGTCGGTGCCGCCCATGCCATCGCAGAGCCTGCGCGCGCTTACGGCACCTGACCGATTGATCCCGCTTCGGCAGGGGTCTAGCGTATGGGGAGCCGATTCAGAGGTGCCCCATGAAAGACCACTCACCCAATAGCTGGGAAGCCCGCGCGGACGCGCATTCCTTTTACGGATTTACGGATCTTCCAACGGTCTATGATCGTGGCGCCGTGGTTTTGACCCATGGCGAAGGGCCTTATGTGGTTGATGTGCATGGGCGGCGGTATCTGGATGCAAATTCAGGGCTTTGGAACATGGTCGCGGGGTTTGACCACCCTGGTTTGGCCGCGGCTGCAAAAGCACAATATGATCGGTTCCCGGGATATCACGCGTTCTTTGGCCGGATGTCAGATCAAACGGTCATGCTGTCCGAAAGACTGATCGAGGTGTCGCCGTTTGCCGATGGAAAGGTGTTTTATACCAACTCCGGGTCCGAAGCGAATGACACAATGGTCAAGATGCTGTGGTTTCTGAACCAAAGCGAAGGGCATCCACAAAAGCGTAAGATCCTGACCCGGATGAACGGGTATCACGGTGTGACAGCAGTGTCGGCGTCAATGACCGGCAAGCCATATAATGCGGTCTTTGGCCTACCATTTGAGGGGTTTATCCACCTGACCTGCCCGCATTACTGGCGCGAGGGAACGCCGGGCGAGACAGAGGCAGAGTTCACCCAAAGGCTCGCGCAAGAGCTTGAGGACACGATCAACCGCGAAGGGGCAGAAACCATTGCAGGCTTCTTTGCTGAACCCGTCATCGGGGCCGGCGGCGTGATCCCACCGCCTGAAGGATACTTTCAAGCGATCCACAAGGTTTTGAAAAAACACGGGATTCCATTGATTTCAGATGAGGTAATTTGTGGATTTGGACGTACGGGCACCGAATGGGGCTGCAAGACGTATGACTTCAGACCTGACGCGATCATCAGTTCCAAGAACCTGACGGCGGGATATTTCCCAATGGGTGCGGTTATCTTGGGCCCAGAGCTGACAGCGCGCTTGCAGGAGGCGTCGGAACAGATTGAGGAATTCCCCCATGGGTTCACCGCATCAGGTCACCCTGTCGGAGCTGCAATCGCACTTAAGGCAATCGATGTGATCCTGCATGAAGGATTGATGGAGAATGTTGTCCGTCTCACCCCAAGATTTGAGGCCGGTTTGGCCGAGATTGCGACAGATCCCAATATCGGCGAAGCACGTGGCAAAGGCCTGATGGGCGCGCTTGAAGCGGTTGCCGACAAGCCCACCAAAACGCCTTTTTCCAGTGACTTATCGGTCAGTGAGAGGATCGCAAATACGTGTACGGATCACGGGCTAATCTGCCGTCCTTTGGGGCAATCAATCGTGCTGTGTCCGCCTTTCATCATGACCGATGCGCAGATGGACGAGATGTTCGAGAAGCTGCAAAAAGCGCTGAAACAGGTGTTCGCAGAGGTGGCGTAACAGGCCGTATGCGTCGCATATGGCTTCGATATGGAACGGATACATATCGAATATGTATAATTGTGCAGACGTCAACGCTGCAAAATCGCCAAAATTCCCACTTAGTCTCGCCGTAAGAGACGTTTACCCAGAGTTAACTCTTCTATGTGGCGTGGGTTTTCGATGGATTATGACATCTACATTCTGGATGAGAGCGACCTGACGATTGTCGGCGGCGTTCTGGATGGCGTGAGCCAAGGCGATGGCCGCCATCTGGACGGGGCCACCATCACACTGAACAGCGGGGCGTGGCGCCCGATCAGTATAACCGACAATGACAACAATTTTCAGGACAGTGACAGCAGCCAGGTTCTCGATGGTGCGCAGACGATTGACGGGACAACCTATGCAGATGGGTCGGTTGTTGAGGCGGAATACGGCCTCGAACTGAGCGATGGGACGAATACCTGGACGGTGGTCGGCTTCAACGTCAACAACAGCTCGCCCGCATTTGGCACGGTCGAAGGGCTGGCCTTTGTCGGTGGACCGGGTGGCTTCCCCCCGGTTGGTGTCCCGCTGACAGTAACGCGTACCTTTGAGGGGCCAAATTTTGCAGCGTCAAGCTATGCAACCCCGATCTGCTTTGCCGAAGGCACAAGGATCACGACCCCAAAAGGGCTGCGGGCGATCGAAGACATCCATGTGGGTGATCTGGTCCTGACCCATGGGCATGGACCCCAGCCCGTGCGCTGGCACGGCGCCCGGCAATGGCCCGCGACGGGGCGTCTTGCGCCGATCCTGTTTGAAGCAGGCGCGATTGGAAACACGCGCGAATTGCGCGTCTCCCCTCAGCACCGGATCTACGTTGATGATTGGCGAGCCCAGCTTTGGTTTGGTGAGGATGCCGTACTTGTCCCTGCAAAAAACCTGATAAACGGCCACTCGGTGCGCCGCGTGGATGGGGGGATGGTGTGTTATCACCATCTTCTGTTTGACGCGCATCAGATCATTTTTGCCGAAGGTGCTCCGACCGAAAGCTTCCATCCCGGCGCCGCAAGCCTTTTCGCATTGGAACAAGCTCAAAGGGATGAGCTTTTCACAATTTTCCCAGAGCTGGCGCACGATCCTGCCTCTTATGGCAAGTCTGCTTGTCCAGAGGTTCGCGGACGGCAAGCGACGCTTTTGACCGCAGCATAGACTTGCACCCTACGGGCAGCGCGCAAGGGTGCCCTGCAGCCAGATGCTACCGGTGTTCGAGGTGCGGTGATCGATCACGCGCAAGCATTCCTCGACATCGGGATCATTGCCGATCACGGTCAGCGCGACAGGGTCCGGGTTCACGGCAGAAACGGGTGTCGCCCGCAGATAGATCGCCGTGGTTGGACGCACGATGCGACCCGCCCACCCCGACATGTCAGTGCTGTCGAGCGCAGGGTAATACCACCTGTCAGGCGCGTCTTCCTTACCAAGATAGGCCCAACCTATGGGGGTTGCTGGCTCGGCGGCGCCTTCAGCGCTGTTCACAAGCGGTGGCTGCGCCTCAACCTGTGTGGTCGTCGGCGCTTGCGGATCAGACAGTGAAAAAAGATCAACGATTACAGACTTTCCGGCCGGAAATGCGCTGAGCACGGCAAGCAGCAAAGCAGAGATCGCACCGAAATCCTTGACCAGACCCAAAACAAGCCTGGCCGTACCGACGATCTTGTCCCACGGGGTCTTTTCGACCTCGGCGGCCACAATCTCGACTTTTATGGGACTGCGCATGTTTCACCCACCTGTTTGCCACTGATGGGCATAGTGATGCGTGGGTGGCCCACGCAAATCAACAGGTTATTCAACCGGGGGCGGAATGCTGATGAAAATGTACCCGCAAGAAGCGGGTTAGCTGAGTTTCGACAACTTTGCCTGCAACTCGGCGAGCTGCTTTTTAATCTCGTCCAGATTTTCGGCTTCTTCTGCGTCAGGGGTTTCCCCGCTCGGGCCGCTCCATTGGCCCGAAATGCCCCCTGTCATCGCCTTCATGAAAGCGCGTTGCTGGGCTTGCATCGCCTCAAAGCCCGGCATCTTGGACATTGGGTTCATCGTGTTCATGTTCTCGACAACCTTGGACTGGCCATCACGCAGCATCTCAAACGACATTGCCAGAAACTGCGGAACGACGCTGGTGGCTTGCGTTGTATAGCTGCGCACCAGATCGTTCAGCACGGTCACAGGCAGCACGCTTTCGCCGCGGCTTTCATGTTCCGCGATGATTTGCAAAAGATATTGGCGGGTCAGATCATCGCCGGATTTCAGATCAACGATCTGCACCTCGCGGCCTTCACGGATAAAGCTCGCGATGTCGTCGAGCGTTACGTAGTCACTGGTTTCAGTATTATAAAGCCGCCGGCTGGCGTAGCGCTTTATCAGCAGCGGTTTGTCATTTTTGGCCACCCGAAGTCTCCCCGTCTTGCGGCAGTGCAGAGAAGCCTACTGCGGTTGCAAACAAAAAGAAAGGGCGAGCTCTGACGAGCCCGCCCAGCTATTCACGCCGATTAGGGAGGAAATGCGGCGCGTATAGAAAGTCGACTTACTTGGCTGCGGCTTTTTTCGCAGCAGTCGTGACGTCGTTGGTTGCTTTCTTGACAGCAGCCGTTGCTTCTTCAGCAACGTCTTTGCCAGCAGCCATCATCAACTCAACAGTTTCCATCTGAACTTTTTTCGCGATTTCTGCGAAAGCGGCCATGTGCTCGGCAGCTGTTTCGGCAGTGGCCGACGCGAAGTCGGTCATCGCTTTGGTGTAGTCAGCCGGATCTTCTTTGACTTTGGTCAGCTCGGTGACTTTGGCCAGCGTATCTTTTGTCCACTTGGAGGACAGGTCGTTGGACTTTGCAGCAGCTTCCAGAGCCACTTTCGACATTTTCTCGTTCAGCGTTGCGGACGTTTTGAACGCGTCTTGCATTGCAGCGGTGTCAACGGGGAATGCGCCCATCATGTCTTTCATGACAGCAGTGAAATCTTGTGTCTTAGCCATTTTATTCGCTCCTTTAGCACCTGCGAGACCATCTCGCGTTCCTTGCGCTTGGGAAGAATATGCATGCTGCAGCGCAGCATTTCAAGTGTTTTTTCTGCAGCGCAGCATTTTCTTGGGGAATACCCGAAAAATCAGGCGCTTGGCGTTGCCGTAACGTAAGCTCCAGGGGCCGGAGACAAGGCAGGATGGGTCGAATCACCCGGCTGACGTGCCTTGACCTTCTTGCCAGAACGGGATGCAAGCCACTTGCCCCAGCGCGGCCACCAACTGCCTTCGGTGAAGTCCGCTCCCTCTTTCCAGCTGCCTGCGTCTAGGCTTAGATCTTCATTGATGTAGTGGCCGTATTTATTCTTGGTGGGCGGATTGACGATCCCCGCGATATGACCCGACTGGGACATAATGAACGTCTTGTCGGTGCTGCCCATTTGCTGGACCCCGCGATAGGAATTATCCCAAGCCGCGATGTGGTCGGTCTCGCAGGCGATTGCGCAAATCGGCGTTTTTACATCACCAAGGGTCACGGTTTCGCCGCCGATAGCGAAGCCGTCTTGCGCAAACTTATCGCCCTGACAAAGTCCGCGCAGATACTGCACAGCCATCTTTGCAGGCAGGTTCGTGCCGTCGCCATTCCAATAGAGCAGATCAAAGGCGGGGGGCGCCTCGCCCATCATGTAGCTTTTGATGGCAGGCTGATAGATCAGGTCATTGCTGCGCAGATAGGAGAACGTGCGCGACATGAAAAAGGAAGACAGATAGCCATCTTTGCTGACTTGCTCTTCGATGCCATCCACAAAATCATCGTCCAGAAAGACCCCGACTTCCCCTTGGTCTGAGAAATCAGTGAGGGTTGTGAAAAGCGTCGCGGATTTAATTGGATCCTCACCGCGCTTGTTCAAAAGCGCCATGGTCAGGCTCAGGGTCGTTCCCGCGATGCAGTAGCCGACGACGTTTACTTTCTTGACGCCGCAGATTTCCTGCACTTCACGGATCGCAGTAAGATATCCCTCTTCGACATAGTCATCCAATGCGGTATCGCGGTAGCTGGCGTCAGGATTAACCCAGCTGACGACAAAAAGCGTAAAGCCCTGATCCACGATCCACTTGATAAGCGAGTTCTGGTCTTTCAGATCGAGGATATAAAATTTGTTGATCCACGGCGGAAACAGAATGAGCGGGGTCTGATGCACCTGATCGGTAGTCGGCGTGTATTGGATCAGCTCGAACAGGCGGTTGCGAAAAATCACTTCGCCGGGCGTCGTGGCAATGTTTTCGCCGACAGTAAACGCAGACTTATCCGCCAGATTGACCTGCACTTCGCCTTGGTTGGCCTCGATATCAGCAACAAGATTTTCAAGCCCATCGACAAGCGACTGGCCATCCGTAGCGACGGCCTTTTCTAGCGCATCGGGGTTTGTCGCTAGGAAATTCGTCGGTGCAAACAGGTCGACAATCTGGCGAGAGAAATACTCGACCCTTTTGCGTTCACCGGTATCCAGCCCATCGATATCTGCAATCGCTTGGTCTACGGCAGCCGCATTCATCATGTATTGCTGCTTGAGAAAGTTGAAATACGGGTGCGTCTCCCACAGGGGATTCTTAAAGCGGCGATCCCGAGGTGTGTGATCCTCGGGCGCCTCTAACTTACCTTTTGCGAGCGTTTGTTGCGCTTCGACATAATGTGTGACCGTCTGCTTCCAATAGTCGATCTGATGTTCGACAATCTTGGCCGGGTTCTGCATCATTTCCTGCACATAGGCCGTCGCAGCCTTTGCAAACAGTTCCTGATTAGGTCCTTGAAGCGACGCCGGGATCTGGCGTTTATGCGCCAATGCCTCAACCAGACGTTTAGAGAGCTCTTCTACATGCTCCAAATTCTCGGTCAGTTTCTCTAGATTTGGTGCGTCCGCGTGATCCTTGTCGGATTCTTTTGTTGTCATGACGACTCTCTCCCCCTAGTTTGCACCTGCAGAATACCGTCGTCTGTTCGGGGGGGCAAAGCGACGAATTGAACCGGGGCCACCCCGAGAAAGTGACGACTATGCGCTACATGATGACCTATGATCTCATGGAAACCATGCGGAACACAAATCAATGGATGGGCGCGTCTGCTCTGGCTCTGGCCTCATATCCTGCGGTGGCAATGTTCCCGACGCCCTTGATGAACATGATGGCGGCCTGGGGCGAGGTTACGGAACGCACATTCTCGCGCATGGTGGCCAAGCCTGATTGGGGCATTCGCACCTTCACCTGCGAAGACGGCAAAGACCACTTGGTCAACATCGAAACCGTGGTCGAGCGTCCGTTTGGCGATCTGATCCATTTCGCTGTGTCCGGTCGCAAGGCCAAGCCGCGCAAGGTGTTGTTGGTCGCGCCGATGTCAGGTCACTATGCAACGCTGCTGCGCTCGACCGTGAAAAGCCTGTTGGTCGATTGCGAAGTCTATATCACCGACTGGCACAACGCCCGCGACATTCCGGTGTCAGAAGGCAAGTTTGATGTTGAGGATTACACCCTCTACCTGATGGATTTCATGCGCGAGATGGGGCCAGACACCCATGTCATCGCTGTCTGCCAGCCCGTGCCACTGGCATTGGCTGCAACTGCCTATCTGGCCGAGCTTGACCCCAAAGCGCAGCCCGCAACGCTGACACTGATTGGCGGTCCGGTTGACCCGGATGCTGCGGCAACAGATGTCACCGACTTTGGTCGTCGCGTCACAATGGGCCAACTCGAAGAAATGATGATCCAGCGCGTCGGCTTCAAATATCCGGGCGTGGGTCGGAAGGTTTATCCAGGTCTGCTCCAGCTGGCCTCTTTCATCTCGATGAATGGCGAACGCCACGCTAACGCCTTTTCCGAGCAAATCCAGACCGTTGCGCGCGGTGAAGGCCGCGACAATGACCGCCATAACCGCTTTTATGATGAATACCTCGCAGTGATGGACATGACGGCCGAGTTCTATCTTTCGACGGTTCACCGTATCTTCAAAGAGCGTGAGATCGCACAGAACAATTTCGTCGTAGGCGGCCATACAGTCGACATCTCGAAAATCACAGATGTGGCCGTGAAGACTGTCGAAGGCGCTTTGGACGACATCTCGGCCCCGGGTCAGTGCATCGCGGCGCTGGATCTGCTGACCGGGCTCCCTGACAGCAAAAAGGCGAGCCATGTCGAACAAGGCGCGGGCCATTACGGCATCTTCGCGGGCAAAAGCTGGCGTCACAACATTCGGCCCCTCGTGCTGGACTTCATTGACGCAAACCAGCGCAAGCCCAAGAAGAAAGCCAAGAACGCAGCAAACAAAAACGCGGCAGCTTGAGCCTTTTCTGATACAATCAGAGCGTAGACCCGAGGGCTGCGGCGCCGCGGCACTTTATTAAGCTGACGTAAATGGTTTGCTTTGACCATGGTGTGCCGGGCAGCCCGGTTGGGATCAAAAGCGATCATTATCCCACTACCTGGCTGCGGGCATTACGGCGCGCCTTCTCATGCGATGGGCTGATTTCGCAAGCACCTGAAACCGTCACTGCAGCACAAGCGGCTGCTTCAACCAATGCGCCAAAACATGATTGGTTTCTTCAGGCTGTTCCAGCGTGGGCAAATGCCCCGCCTCCGGGACGACGTAAAGCTGCGCATACGGGATCAGCTCGGCCATGAATTCGTGGCGTTTGACCGGGCACAGAGCATCATAGGCCCCGCACATCACAAGGGTCGGCACCTTGATGCCGCGCAGGGTCCGCTGCTGGTCACGGCGGCGTTGCAACGCGCGGGACTGATGCACAAAGACGTCGGGACCAAGTGTCATCGCCATAGCCATCACGGTATTCAACACATCGACCCGGCGCGGGCCAGGCGCAAGGTAGTTGGGTTTCATCTCGTCCCGCATCACCTCCTGAAGACGACCTGAGCGGACACCGATGATTTGCGGCTCCCGCGCAGCGGCAACCTGAGGCGTTTCCGACAGAGGGTTGGTATCCATAAAGGCAACACGGGTCACGCGGTCTGGCGCACGGCGCAGCACTTCCATCGCAACGATGCCGCCCATCGACAAGCCAGCAAGCGCAAACTTTGCCGGTGCCGCTTGCAGAACGTCCGAGGCGATTTCCTCGATACGCTCCCCTTGACTAATGGGGGCCACCATGACCGCGCGATCTGCAGAAAATGCTTCGATCTGCGGCGTGAACAGGCGCGCGTCACACATCATGCCAGGCAGAAGGACGAGCGGTTCTTTCATGGATCAGGCCCGGTCTGAAGCAAGCTTTGTACCCGCGCTGAGCGCTTCAAGTTTCGCATAGGCAATGTCGGGATCAACCGCACCAAAGCCAGCAAATGTACCAAAGCCACAGTCCGAGCCTGCGATCACCCGGTCTGTGCCAACAATAGCTGTGAATTTAGTCACACGTTCAGCGACCAGTTCGGGGTGTTCCACAAAGTTTGTTGTTGTATCGACAACACCCGGCACAAGGATCTTGTCGTCCGGAATTTCTGAAGCGCGGTCGCGGAAGACGGTCCATTCATGGGCATGACGCGGATTCGACGTCTCAAAGAGAATTTGTTGCGGGGCGACGCTCATCAGGGTGCCGAAAACCTTATCCATATCAATGTCACAGACATGCGGGCCTTCGTAATTGCCCCAACAAATATGAAGGCGCACGCGGGACGGATCGATCCCGTCCAGTGCTGCATTCAGCGCTTCAACATGCGAGGCGGCGATCTTCAGAAATTCGGCGTCACTTAAATCATTGAACAACATGTGGCGCGACAAGGCGAGATCGGGGCAATCAAGCTGCAGCATGATGCCAGCATCCACAATAGTGCGATATTCGTCGCGCATGGCATCGGCAAGCGCCGCAAGATAGGCGTCACGCGTCGGGTAATAGTCATTTTGCAGAAACAACGAGACGACACCGGGAGAGGCCGCGTTCATAAACCCCTCAGAGGCGCCATGCGCAGCCATGCCCGTCTTGAGGTTAGCGAGGTCTTTTTCCAACTCGCCTTGCCCTTTTGACTTCACCTCGCCGACACACATCGGCCGCGCGTATTGCGGAGTGCCGCCATCATCCGCAAGGCGTTTGAGAAACCCTGGAAACCGCTTCAGATCTGCGGGCGCATTGCGAGGACTGTCACCGTCGAAGCCGGTATAGCGGTCTTTTACATAGGTCGCATAGCTGATCTTCGAAGTTTCCCCGTCGCTAACCACGTCGATGCCGGCCGCAACCTGCTGACGTACGGTTTCAGACGCCGCTTCGGTCATGGCAGCGTCAAATGCGGCGGCGTCATAATCCTTGCCATGCTCGCGTGCAAAGATGAAATCGACGACCTTCTGGGTGCGCGGCAGGCTACCTACATGGGTGGTCTTGATGCTGGTCATGGCGTGTGGCTCTCCCCCGGAATTGTGTTGCGCTGACGTTAGCCAAAGCCATCGGGGGCTGCACTCGAAAAGCGCTATGGGCGGGCAGTTTTCAGCCTAGTTCAGCTGCTCCCAAAAGGTACCAAGATGGCGCGTGACGATCTCGTTATATCGCTCGGTTTCGCGCAAGGCGGCAAGGCCTGCGTTGAAGCGGTAAAGATGGGTTGTGCCGCGCCAATGCTTCTTGGAGATCACCACATGCAACCCTTCAATCGAAACCGGGCGCTGTTCCGGTTGCACCTGCCCTTTAAGGCCAAGTTCGTGAATTTTTGTCCAACCCAGAAATTCGTTCACCGTCACCGCATCGACAGACCCTTCCATCAGCGCTGCAAAGCAGCCTTCGGGGCTGTCGGCCTGCACAAGCCTGACCAGATTATCGCTAAGCCAGCGGCGATCTGCGCGATCCAGATCGTGGGTAAAGTATCCTTCGGGACGACAGATCGTGCGGCCATGCAAATCGGCGTCATCTTCAAACGCGACAGGTGCATCCGTGCGGGTGAACAGCAGTACAAGGATTTCGACAAGCGGATCCGAAAAATGGAAATTGACACACCGCTCATCATCGCGATTTTCGTCGCAATTTGGCCTCAACCATGGAAAGCCCATATCGAACTGGGACCCGGAATCGAGCATTGGGAACAGATGCTGCGACCAGTCATCTTCCCACGAAATCGCATAGCTCACAGGCTCCGGTGTTGCCTCCATCGCGGCATTGAACAGTTCCGTCACCATGCCCTGCCCCATCCAATCACGGTCCGAGAAGGGCGCATAATTCGACCCGGTGAGTATCGTCAATTCCGCATCAGCACTTTGCAAAGGCGTGGGGTCTGCAGGGCTTTGGCCGGGCAGACATGGGATCGTCACGGTGACACCAACCGGTAATTCCAAAAGCGCTGTCGGCAGTACATTCTGGTTACCGTAATAAATCACCGACCACTTATTCAAATCGCCATAGTATTGATCTGCAATGGAAAAAAGCGTCTCTCCATCCGCAATGGTGTGCGGCACATCGCATTGGCCTTGCGCGTAGGCGGCGCAGGGCAGCAGCAGCGCAAAGGCGGTGGCGGCAGTTCTCATAGCTCTGACCAAATGCGTGACATATGTCGGTTAATGACCTGTTGATACGTGCCGTTTTCCTTGATCGCGGCGAGGCCCTGATTGATAGCAGCCATCACATTCTGTGCATTCGGGTGATTTTTGTGCACCAGCACATGAAGCCCTTCAATCGAAAGCGGACGCGTCTGTACCGGCGCCACTGTCTGCTGCAGCCCCATTTCCTTGATCGCGGTACGTCCTGTGAATTCGTTCAACGCAACAGCGTCAACTTCGCCAGCGATGAGCATCTCAAAACAATCGGCAACGCTGTCAGGTTGCTTAAGGGTGATCTTGCCGTCCTTCACCCAATTGCGGCTGTTTTTATCAAGATCATGGGTAAAATAGCCCTCGGGCCGGCAGAGTGTTTTGCCCTCGATATCTGCGTCCGACAGGAACGTGATTGGGTTGGCTGTCGTTGTGAAAAGCAAGATCAGCATCTCGAACATCGGCTCGGAGAAGTGAAAATTTTCACAACGATAGTTGCCCGGATCGCCGTCGCAATCGGGCTTGTACCAAGGGAAACCAGCATCCAGCATTGCGTTGCTCAACAGTGGATCAAGATGCGACGACCAGTCATTGACCCAGTTGATCGAGTAGCCGTCCAGTCCGGCATTTTGCATCGAGGCATCAACGATTTCAGTGATAAGACCGCCGTTTTCAAGCGCCTCATCGGTGAAGGGCGCAAAATCACCAGCGGTAAGCAAGCGCAGCGACGTTGCACCGGGAAGCGCACGTTGAACCGACGCGGCAGGCGTCGACGTTTGCGTTGCGGTGGCAGTGACAGCGCCGCCAAGGACCGGCAATCCGCCGATACACGGGACGTTAAGATCCTGACCCGCCATGAGGCGGTTCGGGCTTTCTCCGATCGAGGCGCGGTTGGTGTTGTAAATCACCGACCACTTGCGCGCATCATCATAAAGCGCGTTTGCAATTCCTGATAGCGTATCGCCGCCCGCGACCGTGTAAGAGCCCCCACACGTTTGCGCTGCAGCAAAGTCTGCGGCCAAAACAGTTGCAACACACGTGGCCGCCACCAATGAAAAACGCATGGAATCCCCCTCATCCAGTCGGTGGAAAATTGCCTGAATGTGGTAGGGTTGGTCAAGAAGTAACGCAAGATCTCGCGTATCAAACATGGGTTTTGACAGGATCAAGCTGATCTACGCTACATTTTGCGATAATCGTGATTAAGCCCCGTGATGCAATATTTGCATCCAAATCGATGTTTCGTCGAAAAGCGCGTATTCGCGGCGCAGACCCCAAGGGCCAAACTCGGCGTGACAAATACCCATGATATGCACCTTGGCACCAGTCGGCGCACCAAAGCTGCCCCAGCCATCATGGGTGCCGTCCAGCGACCAGCGGATCGCAGCGCGGGGTGGCATCATCGGGTCTTCGCGGCCGATCTGGTGGTGGACCGTGAAGGTGGCCGAGGGAAACGCCGCGCGCAGGCCAAGCCAGAAAGCATCGGCTGCAGCACGGCCATGGACGTTGACTGCGCCAGGGTAATGGACAGAGCAGGCCCGGTCATAATCCGACTGGATCACCGAAAATTCAGCATCCATGATACGGGTCAGAATTGAGGCGTATTTCTGCCCCCATTCATTGTCATTGCCTTTGCCCATGTAGGGGCCTTCCACATCAATCTCGGGACGCAGCGGATTGAATTCAGGCATCTTCTCAAGCTTTGCGCGCGCCCAGTCCTTGGGATCAAATCCCAGTTGGCGCACAATGCCGCCATTGTCACGGATCAGCCATTCGTCGCTAATCATGTTGTCCTTGGCATAACAATCAGCAATCGCGCGGTAGGTGATCTGCCGTCCGGTGGCAGCCCCGAACGCGCCATCTCCGGCGTGGGTTGCTGTATTGATGATACGGTGAGACGACAGCATTCCAGCTTCAGGATCACCTGACCAGATCACATCCTCGCCCATAAGCTGACGGTCCGGAAACTCGACCAACGTGGCCATCGTGGCAGCGGTGGAGGCCGGCTCTCCGTGGGAAATCCCGCCAGGCATGCGCACAATCACCTTTGGATGGTAGTATTCCTTCATCCGCGCGCCTAGCCCGCGATCTTCCCAGATCTCTTGTGTAATTCCCAGAATGTAATCGGGGAAGTCTTTGAAACGGTTATTAAATCCGCGCATTACATATCCTTTGGTTTGCGTGCCGAGCCTCTGACGATCAAAGGTCCATCAATCGCAATTTTCTGCGGGGCAACGCTACGGTCAGCGATCTGTGCAAGCAGCGTTTCAACCGTTGCCTCCACCATCCGGTTCGAAGGCTGGCGCATTGTTGTCAGGTCATAGGAGGGCCACGCCGCCATCGGCACATCATCATACCCGATGATCGAGATATCTTCAGGGATATTCAGCTGTGCACTGTGGCGCAGAGCATCAATCACCGCGAAAGCCATATGATCGTTGCCGACAAAAATCGCATCGGGCTTGACCGTTTTAAGCATCTCAAGCGCAGCCTGTGCTGCGACGTCGCGCGTGTATTTGCCGTCTGCGATCGCAACCGGCTCAAGCCCATGTGTGGCGAGGGCATCAATGAAACCGGCCCGCCGCTCGCGACCGGTCGAGGATCCTTCCCAACCGCTGATATGCGCGATGCGTGTATGTCCCCCCGCGACGAGAAAATCTGCGATCTTGCGCGCGCCAGCATGGTTATCAGAGGTGACTTGGCTTAGCCGAGTGTCTGCCTGTCCGCGATTGAAAAGCACCACAGGGATACCCGCCGCTTCGCAGCGTTTGGTCAACTCATCAGACATGCCGACAGACGCCGTGATGATACCATCCACCTGATAATCAAGGAGTTCTCCGACGACACGCTCGACATCGGTGCTTTGCCCCGAGGCCATAAAGATCAGGATATGATAGCCCTGCTCCTGCAACGCGTTCGACAAGCGTTCCAGCGCATCCGGGTAAAACTGATTGTCGAGATAAGCGACCACCAGACCGATGATTTTCGACTGCCCTGTGATAAGCGAACGGGCAAGTACATTGGGCCGGTAGCCCAGCGCCTCTGCCGCATCGCGCACCTTTTTGACCGTCGTTTTGCTGGCCGACGCGCCCGAGAAGACCCGGCTGACAGCCGACTGGCTGACACCGGCCTTCGCCGCCACATCAAGCGAGGTGATCTTCGGCTTGACCACTTAACCGGCCGTCCAGCCGCCGTCGATCAGCAGCGAGGTGCCGGTAATCATTGCGCCTGCGTCAGAGGCGAGGAACACGACCGCGCCCATGATATCTTCGACCTCGCCCACACGGGGCAGTTTGATCTTTTCATCGATCCACGCGCGGCGGACCGGGTCGTTGAACGTCGCCTCTGTCAGGGGCGTGCGGATAAAGGTCGGGCAGATTGTGTTGACGCGGATGTTTTCCGGACCCCATTCAATGGCCATGGCTTTGGTCATCCCTTCCACCCCATGTTTCGTGGCGCAATAGACCGACCGGTCAATGCCGCCCACATGTCCCATCTGGCTTGAGATTTGCAGGATCGCGCCGCCCCTGCCAATCATCTGTTTGGCCGCCGTTTGAGCAAGGTGATAAGCCGCTTTCAGGTTGATGTTCACCACCGCATCAAAGTCGTCTTCCTGGCTGTCCAATGCTGGTCCGTGACGCGCCATACCAGCCGAATTACACAGGATGTCGATGGGGCCAAATTTGGCAAAGGTCGCCTCAACAGCCGCCCGGTCGCCCACGTCCAGCGCGTGACCAGTTGCCTTAAAGCCTGCGGAGTTTATCGCATCTGCGGCCTCGGCCACGGCATCGGTTCCGCGTGCGGCGACAATCACATGGGCCCCTGCCTCGGCCAGCGCCATGGCGCATCCAAGGCCGATCCCGCGCGAGCCTCCGGTGACCAAAGCGGTGCGTCCATCAAGGCGGAATGACGGAGTTTTGGGCAGGCTCATAGCTCAATCCTTGCAAGCGATTGCACGCACGTTAACGAGGTATTTATGGGTATTCAATGCCGCGAAAGGGCGGAAAATCAGCATAGCGTTTTTGGCGCGTGGCGAGGGGTTCTCCGGGTTCGGCTCCAGCGGCCAGCAGCTTGCCTTTCGGCGCAATGTAACTGGAGATCGTGCGGTTCGGTTTCTCTCGCCAACTGAGGTTAAACCCTGCCAGTTTCGGGAAAAACCACATATCGGAGTAAGGCAGGTGATCGTGGATCCACCACGCCAGATCTCGCCAGTCGCGGCCTCGGTCATAGCGATCCGCAAACCACGGGATCACAAGCGAGGTACCTGCGCCCATAACACCCTTGTCCAGCCGGTCCCAGATATGGTGGCCGTAATTGGCATCGTTGCGTGCGCAATTGAGGTTGTTGGCATTGCCGTAAGCATTCAGCTCGCACGAGCGAAACCCAGAGCGTATCGCGATGCGCCCAAAGGTCTCCTGTAGCGGGTCCAGAAGCATTTCGCACAGCTTACGTCCAGCCTTGATCGCAAGATCGGGATCGTCGGGGATGTTTTGGACCTGGTGGATATTCCCGATCTCCGAATAAAGAAAATCGCGCATGTAAAAGTGTTTCGACAAGCGGACCCGGCCCAAATCCTCAAGGCCCCGCATGGAACGCGGACGCTTCATGCCAGCTGCCGCATGCGAGCCAGAACATCCACGCCCAGTTGATGCCACGCATGCAACAGGTCAACGAGCACCCAGTTCTCAGCAATCTTGCCATCCTCAACGCGCCAAAAATCCAGGCTGCGCAAGGTGATCTGCTGGTTGGCTGGTGCGATGCCCAACCAACCGTTACCAGAAACCGTCATCTCCATCCCCGGCCAAGCGGTAAAGCCGACATAATCGCCTTGGGCGAAGAAATGCCCCTGCTCAATCAAACCGCGCCGGTCGGGCATTGCATTCAGGAACGGGATCTGATGATGCGCGCGAAAGCCTTTGATCCCACGACAGGTCCCGATGCCGGAGGGGCCATACCACGAAGCGCTTTCATGCCAGTAATCAGGCAGGCGCATGGCCTCTTCGCCTTGTGCGCTCAGATGCAGCCGGTCCAGCATATCACCTACGACCTGCAACGCACGCGCTCCGTCGCCTTCAATCCGCAACCCGTCTTGCGTCGCAGGCCCCGGCACGTGCCATTCGCGGCCCAACGACGGGCCCATCGGCCATGCACCCGCCTGCATCATCAGTTCGGGAATGTCCCACAGCGCCTGCATCTCAGCCACCAGACCATCCTCGATCCGGTAAAATTCGTGAAAGCGCATCGACGCCATCCGGCGGGTGGGCGGAATATCCAGAAAGGGAGTGGCGAATGCGCCACAATAGTAACCGCAGACCCCAACCCATAGTTGGTCATGGCCATCGACGCTTTCCATGACAATGGTATTGCGCCGCTCCAGATCGGAGAACGCGCGGGCGAGCTGGTCAAGCGGGCCATCGAAATAGCCCGCCACTGACAACGTCTCAAACGGATGAGCAAGATGGACAGTTGCGCTTTCGGCAAAAGCCGCCGCTTGGCGATGCCCCGCCAACAACCCGTTGACTACGTCACGCCCGTTCATCGCGCCCTACTTTCTTTTGTCGCCAAATACCGCCGCCGGAGGCGTCCGACAGCTGCCAAAAGCACCCTACTCCGCCGCGTCGCGATAAGGTGCCGCTTCGCCATAAGGTACGTTCAGCCCACCATAGCGACGGACGCGGACATTGCATTGCTCAGCATGACCCACAAAACCTTCCAGCATGCACAGACGCGAGCCGTATTCGCCCACAAGCGTCGCGGCTTCATCCGTGAGGACCTTCTGATAGCTATGAGTCTTGATGAATTTGCCGACCCAAAGCCCGCCTGTATAGCGCCCGGCTTTCTTGGTGGGCAGCGTGTGATTGGTGCCGATCACTTTGTCGCCGTTGGCCACATTGGTGCGCGGGCCAAGAAACAGCGCGCCGTAGTTGGTCATGTTTTGCAAGAACCAATCGTCGCGGTCAGTCATCACCTGCACATGCTCAGACGCGACATCTTCAGAGACGGCGAGCATGTCGTCATAGTCATCGCATAAGATGATCTCGCCATACTCTTCCCAGCTAACGCGGGCTGTTTCAGCCGTGGGCAGAATGCCAAGGATGCGCTCGATCTCGGCCATCGTGTCCTCGGCCAGCTTGCGGCTGTTGGTGATAAGGACAGCGGGTGAGTTGTAGCCGTGTTCAGCTTGACCGAGCAGGTCGGTGGCCACCATTTCGCCGTCCACGGTGTCGTCCGCGATCACGCAGGTTTCGGTCGGGCCTGCGAAGAGGTCGATGCCCACGCGTCCAAAAAGCTGGCGCTTGGCTTCGGCGACAAACGCGTTGCCAGGGCCGACCAACATATCGACGGGTTTGATGGATTCCGTCCCCAGCGCCATCGCGCCCACGGCTTGCACGCCGCCCAGCACCAGAATTTCATCTGCGCCGCCCTCTTTCATCGCGGCAACAATCGCAGGGTGCGGCTCGCCGTTCACCGGTGGGGCGGAGGCCACAACGCGCGGCACGCCAGCGACCTTTGCCGTCAGCACCGACATATGGGCGGAGGCGACCATGGGGAACTTGCCGCCCGGCACATAACAGCCGACCGAGTTCACGGGAATGTTGCGGTGCCCAAGGATCACGCCCGGCATCGTCTCGACCTCGACATCTTTCATCGAGTCGCGCTGGACCTGCGCGAAGGCGCGGATCTGGTCTTGGGCAAAACGGATATCGTCCATCTCGCGGGTCGAGACCTTTTGCATCGCAGCCTCGATCTCGCTGTCGCTCAGCCGGAAGGCCTGAGGCGTGTAGCCATCGAACTTGGTCGACAAGTCGCGCACGGCAGCGTCACCGCGGGTTTCGATGTCCTTCAGGATGTCTTCGACAGTTGCGCGCACTTTCGCATCGTCATCTGCGCGCTCGTTCGCGGGTTTGCCGCGCTTGAGGTATTTGGCCATGATCTCTCTCCCCTGTGAGGTGACGTTTGGGCCATAAGATAGCGGAACAGTGGTTTCGCTCAACCCGTTTTTGCATACGCTTGCAATTTTTTCAGTGAGGGTCGGTACACTGCCCAAAGTCCAGCGATGGCCAATGCGAGGATTGCGGCCGGTAGGAGCGACATGCAGATGCGCAACACGTTCAGTGCTGTGCCGGTTTGAGGTGCGCTGCCTTGGGTGGTTTCAACCCAACCGAATGCCGCAAGGATCAGGCCCAGCAGCAAGGGGGCTAGCGCGTTGGCAACCTTTTGGCCGAAGAGCCAAAGGGCGGAAAATGCGCCTTCGATAGCCTCCCCGCTTTGGGCGCGGGTGACGTCCATTAGATCGGGATAAATCGCCCACGGGATTTGCTGGTACGCGCCGTTGGTCATACCTGCGAGGATGAACATGCCAAACATCGCGGTCACGTTGATGGATGGTAGCACGGCATACATGCCGAAGAGCAGCGCAACGTATAGGGACAGGCCAAGGATCAGGGCATTCAGTTTACCCAGCTTGGCGGACACGATCACCCAAAACGCTTGGCTAAGGATTGAGCCGATGACGAACGCTGCGAACATCAGCGACAGCGTGCCAAGGGCATTTGCCGCACTGGACAGCGGCGTGTCTCCGGTATCGGCAATCAGGTAAAGCACGGCGAACGGCAGGCCTGCGGTCAGCAAGGCCACGGCGAGAGTCATGACACCGTAAAGCACGGTCAGGATGGCGAAGGGGCGGTTTGCGAGCACGAGTTTGAGCATGGGCAGGAAGGCCGCGGTTGAAGGCTCTTCGATGCGCGGGGCATTGCGGGTGGCAAAGATCGAGAGCCAGATGGCTCCGACGATAAGGGGCGACACGGCGAGCGCCGCACGCACGAAGCCTTCGCGAGCGTCGCCTGCAAGGATAGGGATCAGCGCGCCTCCGATTAGAATACCTAGTGAGGCAAAGCCCATGCGAAAGCCGGTCATGGCCGAGCGTTCGCGCGGGTCTTGCGTGATCTCACCCGCCATTGCGCCGTAGGGGATGGCGACCATCGTGAAGCCAATAGTGGCGAGGACAAAAAAGCCCGTGACCCAAGCGAGATTGCCAAGTGTGGAGAAACCAAGCGGGACAGCAAAAAGCCCAATCGTTCCCACTGCGAGAACCAGCGCGCCGATCGCCATCCACGGCGCGCGCCGGCCAAAGCGGCTCTGCGTGCGGTCTGACAGGTAGCCGATCAGCGGGTCGGTGATGATATCGAAGAGCAGCACGGCGGTGGTGACGGCCCCCGCAAGGCCGATAGGCACGCCGAGGTAGTTCGTCAGGAAGGCCAGCACCAGCAGTTGCTTGACCACGACAAAGACAACGATGCCCATGTCGGCCAAACCCCAGCCTGCTTTTTGGGTAAGTGATAGCGCCATGTCCCCTCCGTTTTGCGCGGACGCTAGACGTGCGGGGGGCGGTTCACATAGCGATACGCTGCGTCACGTCGGTGATGGCGGTCTCGATGATCGACAGGCATTCCGGGTCAGAAAAGCTGTGATCCTTGTCTTTGACCAAGGTCAGGCGGATGTCGTCGCAAGTGACATGATCCAGAAGGCGCAGCGCAGTTTCGGTTGTCACAGCATTGTCTGCGGTGCCTTGCAGGCAGCGGACCGGGAAAGGCAGCTGAAGCGGGCTGCGCAGGACGAGGTTATCCCGCCCCTCTTCGATCAAGCGTTCGGTGATGATGTAAGGCTCGCCGTATTCCGATGGGAGCGCGACCTGCCCTTCCGTCTCGAGCTTGGCGCGCTGATCGGCGTCGAACCCGGCCCAAAAGCCGTCTTCGGTGAAATCCGGGGCTGCGGCGATGGTCACAAGGCCCGCCACTTTCTGAGGCATGGCGCGCGCGGTCAGCAAGGATATCCAACCGCCCATGGAAGAGCCGACAAGCACCTGTGGGCCGTCGGTCAGTTCGGTGATTGCAGCTTGGGCGTCAGCGGCCCATTCGCCGATGCAACCGTCTGTAAAGGCCCCGTTACTTTCGCCGTGGCCTGAATAGTCGAACCGCAGATAGGCGCGGTTTTGGGCGCGACACCACGCCTCAAGATGGGTGGCCTTGGAGCCTTCCATGTCGGACTTGAACCCGCCTAGAAAGACAACGCCCGGCCCCTGCCCGTCGGAATAGTGATAAGCGATGCGGCGGCTTTGCGGGGTGTTCAGGTAAGACATGCTCATGCGGAGCAAGCTAGGCGAGCGACAGCGCAAGAACCAGATGGCAGATGCCTGCGGCGCGGATATTTTTACAAAGATGAAAGGGGCGGCGTTGACAGCGCTGGCTCCTTTCGGCATTTGAGCCGCACATATAACCCGCAATCGGGCGTTCCGTGGGCGCCAAACTGACGAGGAGTGCCTGTGATGGCCCAAATCTCTCTGACTTTTCCTGATGGCAATGCGCGTGACTTCGACGCTGGGGTGACCCCTGCGGAAGTGGCGGCTGGGATTTCGAACTCGCTGGCCAAGAAGGCGATCTCTGCGACCATTGACGGCGCGCATTGGGATTTGCAGTGGCCGATTGAGGCGGATGCGTCGATTGCGATCCACACCATGAAAGACCGCGAACCTGCCGAGGAACTGGTGCGCCACGATCTGGCACATATCATGGCGCGCGCTGTGCAGGAAATTTGGCCGGATGTGAAGGTGACCATCGGGCCAGTCATCAAAGACGGCTGGTATTACGATTTTGACCGCGCCGAGCCGTTTACGCCCGAAGATCTGGGCCTCATCGAAAAGAAGATGAAAGAGATCATCAACAAGCGCGACCCTGTGCACACGGAAGTGTGGGACCGGGAGCGCGCGATTGCCCATTACGAGGCCTCCGGCGAACCTTACAAGGTTGAGTTGATCGAGAGCATCCCGGGTGATGAACCTTTGCGGATGTATTGGCATGGCGACTGGCAGGACCTGTGTCGTGGCCCACATTTGCAGCATACCGGGCAGGTGCCTGCGGATGCGTTCAAGCTGATGAGCGTCGCGGGTGCCTATTGGCGTGGCGACAGCGACCGCGCCATGTTGCAGCGGATTTACGGGGTCGCGTTTCTGAACAAGGAAGAGCTGAAAAAGCATCTGACGATGCTTGAGGAAGCTGCCAAGCGGGATCACCGCAAGCTGGGCCGCGAGATGGATCTGTTCCACTTCGAAGAGGTCGCCCCCGGCTCGGTCTTTTGGCACCCAAGCGGCTGGCACATCTTCCAGACCCTGATCGCCTATATGCGCCGCCGTCAGGATGAAGCGGGCTATATCGAGGTGAACACCCCCGACATCATGGATCGCGCCTTGTGGGAAACCTCGGGGCACTGGTTCAACTACATGGAAAACATGTTCCTCGCCCAGACACATGACGATCGGGACTATGCACTCAAGCCGATGAACTGCCCGGGTCACATGATGATCTACAATCACACCCTGCGCAGTTACCGCGAGTTGCCGATTAAGATCTCGGAATTTGGCAAGGTGCATCGGTATGAGCCATCGGGCGCTTTGCACGGCCTTCTTCGTGTGCGCAGCTTTACCCAGGATGATGCGCATATCTATTGCACCCCCGAACAGCTGGCGGAGGAATGCGCCAAGGTCAACGAACTGATCCTGATGATCTATCGCGACTTCGGGTTCGAGGATGTGCATGTGAAACTGTCGACCCGGCCAGAAAATCGGATCGGGACGGACGAGCATTGGGACCTGTCCGAAGGCGCGCTTCGCACGACGCTGGAAGAGGCGGGCATGAGCTACACCATCTTCGAGGGTGAAGGGGCGTTCTACGGACCCAAGCTGGAATATGTCCTGCGCGATGCGATTGGGCGCGATTGGCAATGCGGCACGCTGCAAGTGGATTACAACCTTCCGGAACGGTTCAAGTCGACCTATGTCGATGCCTCGGGCGAGAAGCAGGCGCCGGTTATGTTGCACCGCGCCTTGTTTGGCTCACTTGAGAGGTTCACCGGCATTCTGATCGAACATTGGGAAGGCAAGTTGCCGTTCTGGCTTGCGCCCCGTCAGGTGGTTGTCGCCTCGATCATCTCAGATGCAGATGATTATGTGCACGAAGTCGTAGCCGCGTTGCGCGCAGCCGGTATCCGGGCCGAGGCGGATATTCGCAACGAAAAGATCAACTATAAGGTCCGCGAACACTCGCTTGGCAAAGTCCCTGTGATTCTGGCTTGTGGTCAACGCGAGGTGGATGAACGCACGGTCTCGATGCGCCGATTGGGCGAAAAGCAGACGTCGGTTCAGGACCTGAACACCGTTTTGGGAGATCTGAGCGTTGAGGCAAAGGCCCCGGACGTCGCGTAACAATAAGATAGCTCGAAGCAAAAAATCAAACGATATTAATGAATTAGCGCCTTGGGATCGAACATCCTGAGGCGCTTTTGCTGTTTTTCCCCGTTAAGCAAAGACCGCTAAACCTCATTTTAACCTCGACAGATCAAAGAGGTCATTATGAGCTACGGGTTCCTACACGGCACAAAGGTTGAAACAGGCTATGGCGCCTGCGTGATCGAGCGTATGACGCCAGGCGATCGTGTCCTAACGCTTGCCGGCAAAATGGCACGCATCGTTTGGGTCGGACACACAATCGTATCAGCCCGCGAAGTGGCGCGCGTGCCAGCAGCACAGCCAATACGATTGCCGACAGCCGCAGCGGAGTCAGAGGCGTTGATCGTCGCGCCAGAGCAGGCGGTTGTGCATCTTAATGGGACCGGCTCAGCCGAGATGCGCCTGATTTCGGCAAAATCGCCCGAACTATGCGGCGCGCGGCTTCCGGTCCGGGTAGATCTGCGCTTCACACATCTGATGCTGGAACAAGACGGATTAATGCTGGTCAACGGTGTCTGGTGCCAATCAATGACGGCAAAAACTGCGTTCGACTCGGTTGGTTATGAAACACAAAGCGCTAAAATTCGGCTCGCCGGATGATTGCTGCGTAACATTCGCACACCTATCATCATTGTTTTTCCGTTTATTTTCAAATATTTGAATATGGCATACAATGGCATGCGTTTTGTTACATTGGCTGACGGGCACGTGTTACACGCCCATGTGAGTAGTGTGTTATAGTCTGAGCATTCTACGGTTCAGACATCGCAATTTGCGACCGCTGACCACATGACCAACACGAAGGAAACCTACCTCATGTCGAATACCGCAAAGACCCTCGCCGTTGCTGGTGCTGTTGCTGCCGCCCTTTCCGTTCAAATGACCACCCCGGTTCACGCCCAAGCACAAGAGAAGTGTTTTGGTGTGTCGCTGGCTGGCGAAAATGATTGCGCGGCTGGCCCAGGCACATCCTGCGCCGGCACATCTACAGTGGATTATCAGGGCAATGCCTGGACGCTTGTTGCGGCTGGCACATGCACTGACATGGAGCTGCCGGCATCGGCAGATGGCACTGCACGGATGGGCTCTCTTGAAGAGCTCGATCGTGACCTTCCGGCATAAGCCACATCGCACCTTTGAGCCTTCGCCCTGTGGCGGGGGCTCATTGCTTTTGACGACAAAGAGAGCCCCCTATGCTTGATGCTTCTCATCGCTTTGACCGCCTGCCGAACAAACCCGGCGTTGGCTACAAGCCCCAGCATTTTGCAGAGATCATGGAAGACCCCGGCCCAGTCGCGTGGCTGGAAATCCATGCCGAAAACTACATGGGCGCCGGTGGCCGACCGCTGGCGCAATTGCGTGCCTTGGCCGAGCGTTTTGCCATTTCTGTGCACGGCGTGGGCCTGTCCATCGGCGGCGAAGGTCGGCTTGATCCTGACCATCTTGCGCGCCTGAAGCATCTGATCGGTTGGCTGAACCCTGCCAGCTTTTCTGAACATCTTGCCTGGTCGACCCACGACAGCCACTTTCTGAACGATCTGCTGCCACTGCCCTATACCGCGGCCACGCTGGCCCGTGTGTGCGATCATATTGACGAAGTGCAAGAGATCGTCGGCCGGCAGATGCTGCTTGAGAACCCGTCGACCTATCTGGCGTTTTCTGAAAGCGATATGCTGGAGGTTGATTTCCTGTCTGAAATCGCGACCCGCACGGGGTGTGGTTTGCTGTTTGATGTGAATAACGTCTTCGTATCGGCCACGAACCAGCAAACCGACCCACTTAGCTATATCGACGCGTTTCCCCTTGATAAGGTTGGTGAAATACACCTTGGCGGGCATGATGAGGACGAAGACGATCACGGTGCAAGGCTGCTGATCGACAGCCACGGTAAGCCCGTTGTTGATCCGGTTTGGGCACTTTACGACCACACCATCGCCCGTGGAGGCGCCAAGCCCACGCTGATCGAATGGGACACGGATGTGCCCGAATGGCGGGTCCTGGCCGCCGAAGCAGCCCGCGCAAACGCTGCGTTGGCTCAGTTTGCACAATGATTGGGCAAACCGAATTCACCAAAGCCTTGCTGGACCCGGCGCGCAGCTTGCCAGACGGCTTGGTCGATCCGCAAGGCCGCCCTGCCCCAAAGCGGTTTGACGTGTATCGCAACAACGTCGCCGTTAGCCTGAGCGATGCATTGGAAACGGCGTTTCCTGTGATCCACAAGCTTCTTGGAGATGACTTTTTCCGCGCCATGGCAGGCGTTTACGTACGTGAGCACCCGCCCACCTCAGCGCTGATGATGTATTACGGCGCCGAAATGCCTGACTTTTTACACAGCTTTGAACCTGTGGGGCACCTGCCCTATCTGGCCGATGTCGCCCGGCTCGAACTGGCCATGCGAGAGGCGTATCACAGTGCCGATAGCACAGCTATTGCACCCGAGGCCCTTGGCGCGCTCACCCCAGAGGAGCTGATGCAGGCGCGCTTCACTCTTGCTCCCGCACTAAGGATCGTGGCTTCAGATTGGCCGATCTACGCGCTGTGGCAGTTCAACATGGCCAGTGGCCCCAAGCCCCAGATGCAAGCAGAAGATGTGATGATCGTGCGCCCCGCGTTCGACCCTGAACAGATCCTGCTCCCCAAAGGTGCCGCAGGCTTCATCGGCATGCTGGGCAAAGGGCAAAGTCTTGGCGAAGCCTTTGAGAGCACGACGCAAACGCATCCGGATTTCGACCTCAGCGCGACGCTGGGGCTACTTTTGCAAACCTCGGCGCTGACATCGCTGACAACTGGAATAACGACATGAATGCTATCATATCCTTGCACAATCGCGCCGCCAATGGGCTGTCACGGAGCGCTGATTGGGTCACACCAACGGTTGCGCGCCTGATCTTTGCAGCTGTCTTGTTCAGCTATTACTGGTCATCGGCTACGACGAAACTGGGCGATGGCATCTTGGGATTTCTACGCCCTTCAAGCGGCGCTTATATCCAGATTTTTCCCAAAGCGGTTGAGGCCGTGGGATATGACACATCGCAACTGGGCGCATTCCACTGGCTGGTGGTCGTGGCAGGCACATGGGCCGAGTTTATCTTGCCCGTGATGATCGTGCTGGGCTTACTGACCCGTCTTGCGAGCATCGGCATGATCGGTTTCATCGCCGTGCAAACGCTTGTTGATATCACAGGCCATAACCTGGCTGCCGCCGACATCGGCGCATGGTTTGACAAAGGCGCATCAAGCCTGATTGCAGATCAACGGGCGCTTTGGGTGTTTTTGCTGCTGGTGCTTGTCTTTCGCGGTGCAGGACCGCTTTCGCTTGATCGCGTGTTCAGCCGATCAGCTTAGCCTGCACATCTTTCCCCCAACCCAGATAAAGCGTCTCTGCATCGATGACAGGGCGCTTCATCAGTGTGGGATGGTCAAGTAACAGCTCAATCGGATCGCGCGCCCGCTCGCCCTCACTTAAACCACGCCAAGTTGTTGATCGGGTATTGAGCAAGGCATCCCCGAAAGCTGCATGAAAGCGCTGCAAATCGGCCCGTGTCACACCGTCGCTGCGGACATCAACGATTTCAACCGGATGTCCCGCTGCAACCAGCGCTTTTTGGGCCTTACGGCAGGTGTCACAGCTCTTAAGCCCATAGAATCGCATTCTCTGTCTCCCCGTCTATTCGATGGGATATGAAAACCATGTTAACTGACGGTCTGCACCCTTGTTTTTTCCCTAATCGGTCTAAGATTATTTCATGTCCCTGCAGGTAGCGGCCTCTCCCTGCGGGCGTACAAAATTGACCAAGGCCACGATCCGCTCTGGGGCGGCAACTTGAAGGAGACGACGGATGGCCACTGGCACCGTGAAATGGTTTAACACCACAAAAGGGTTCGGCTTTATCGAACCAGATGACGGCGGAAAAGACGTTTTTGTTCACATTTCCGCCGTTGAGCGTGCAGGCATGACAGGCCTCGCTGACAACATGAAGATCGAATACGAGATGATCGAAGGCCGCGATGGTCGTCAGTCGGCGGGTGAACTGAAAGCGCTGTAACGCGCCACACTCCCCCAAAAAGATTAAGTCGCGCCTGAAAGGGGGCGGCTTTTTTTATGGGGTTTGTCTGCTAAACGCGGATCAACTCGCGCATCACGGCATCTGGTCCGTCACCGCTTATCACCGTGCGGTCAAGCTCTCGCCAGTCGGCCTCAGCAAAGTCCGGGAAAAAGGCGTCCGCGTGGCTGATTTCCAAATCCACCTCGGTGACAAGCAGGCGGTCAGCCAATGGCAGCATCTCAGCATAGATGCGCTGTCCACCTATGCCGTAGACACGCCGATAGCCATTTTCGTAAGCCAAGGAAACGGCATCTTGCGGTGCCGCCACGACATGTTCGCTCACTGACCGGTCGCGAGAAACAACAATATTCATTCTACTTTTCAATGGTTTATATGGTAAGCTGTCCCAGGTTTTACGCCCCATCACGATGGCTCCACCCAGTGTCTCGCGCTGAAACAGCTTTAGATCTTCGGGCAAATGCCACGGAATGTCATTGTCTTTTCCAATCGCGCCGTTGCGCGCGCGGGCGACGATCAAGCTTAGCATCAGACGGCAACCGGTGCTTTGATTGCCGGGGCTGGATCATACCCTTCAAAGGCAAAATCCTCGAATGAGAAATCAAAGATCGACGCCACATCACGCTTGATAACCAATTTGGGCAAAGGCTTTGGGCTGCGGGCAAGTTGGGTTTTTACCTGCTCCATATGGTTGGAATAGATGTGCGCATCACCGATGGAGTGAACGAAATCGCCCTGCTCATACCCTGTGACATGGGCCAGCATCGCAAGCAGCAAGGCGTAAGACGCAATGTTAAACGGCACGCCCAAAAACATATCAGCCGAGCGTTGGTACAGCTGCAAATGCAGTTTGCCGCCGATAATCCGAACCTGCCAGAGCGTGTGACAGGGCGGCAGCGCCATATCGTCGACCTCGCCAGGGTTCCAGGCGGACACGATCAGGCGGCGGCTGTCCGGCGTCTTACGGATCGCTTCAATCAGTTTTTCGATCTGATCGACATGATGCGCAAAGAAGGTCGGCTGTCCGTTCTGACTGTCACCCGTTGCGCCCAGCGCCGGAAAGCGGCGCCATTGCGAGCCATAGACGGGCCCCAAATCGCCATTCTCATCGGCCCATTCATCCCAGATCGAAACGCCGTTTTCCTTGAGGTAGCCGATATTCGTATCACCGGCGAGGAACCACAAAAGCTCGTGCACGATAGACTTCAGATGCAATTTCTTGGTTGTCACCAGCGGAAAACCATCAGCCAGCGGATAGCGCGCCTGCAGGCCAAAGTAGCTAAGCGTGCCGGTCCCGGTGCGATCTGTCGAAACCTCGCCATGATCGAGCACGGTTTGAAGAGCGTCATGATACTGCTGCATCTGGGTCGTGTCCTTTGCCTTGGGAGCCGAGTCGCCGGATCACTATATCTTGATGAAATGCACCCGTGAACCGCCAGCTGTGGTGTTTCTTGTGGATAACTGAACAGTTAGCAACACCGCCGCGTTACGCTACATTATCTCTAACAAAAAGGGAGACATCCATGTCGCTGAAATATCTACACACAATGGTCCGCGTAAAGGATCTTGAGACATCCATCGCCTTCTACGAACTGCTTGGCCTTAAAGAGACGCGCCGCATGGATCATGAAGGGGGGCGCTTTACGCTTGTCTTTATGGCACCTCCGGGTCAGGAAGAGTGCCCTGTCGAGCTGACCTATAACTGGGACGGCGATGATGCCCTGCCCGATGACAGTCGCCATTTTGGGCATCTGGCCTACCGCGTTGGTAATATCTACGAGACGTGCCAGCATTTGATGGACAATGGCGTGACCATCAACCGCCCACCGCGCGATGGGCACATGGCTTTTGTTCGTTCTCCCGACAACATTTCCATCGAGCTTTTGCAGGAAGGCGACGCGCTCGAAAAAGCCGAACCTTGGGCGAGTATGGAAAACACCGGTCACTGGTAAGGTGATCTGGCGGGCCTGCATGACCGTCGCCTTGGGGCTGGGATGGATGACCAGCGCCGAGGCGGCGTGCCGGCAAGCACTTGTTTTGGGGCTTGATGTGTCAGGCTCTGTCGATGCGCAGGAATATCGCTTGCAGCTTGAAGGCCTGGCCAACGCCATTGAATCGCAGCAGGTGGCCGAGCGTCTTTTGGCAATGCCTGACGCACCGGTTCGGCTTGCTGTTTTCGACTGGAGCACGACCGAACGTCAAAGGGTGATCCTGCCGTGGCGTGAGGTTCACACACACTCCGATATCACGGCGATTACAGCTCAATTACGCGGCACAAAACGGGCGTTCAATGCGGCAGCGACCGCAAACTCAACTGCAACTGCCCTTGGCACGGCAATGACGTTTGGAATTGGCATGCTCGAGATGCAAGAGACGTGCTGGAAACGCACGCTTGATATCTCGGGCGATGGCAAGAACAACAACGGGATCGCGCCGGAGGATGTGTTTGTCGACAATCGTTTCACGATCAATGGTCTGGTGATAGGGGCGGATAATCCGCCCATCGGCGACGTCCGCCTGATCGAAATTGCTGATCTATCAAGCTATTACCGCACGACAGTTCTGCGCGGCCCAGATGCGTTTGTCGAAACAGCCCTTGGGTTTCGCGATTTCGAGAATGCGATGACACGCAAGCTGATCCGCGAGCTTGAGGGGCTGGTGATCGGCCGCCTTGATCCGTAGCTTCGCCTAGTAAATATAACGGATCTGATCGGTCCAGTATCGTTCAACACGGCGCAGAGAGGTATTGATCTCTTCGATGCCATCCATGCCGATGACGCCCTTGTCCATCAGGCCATCCGCGTGTCGGGCGAAAAGTTCAGCCACGATATCGCGAATGTTGCGCCCTTTTTCAGTCAGGCGCACCCGAACCGAACGGCGGTCAATCTCACATCGTTGATGATGCATATAGCCCATCTCAACGAGTTTCTTGAGGTTGTAGCTGACGTTCGAGCCTTGGTAATACCCGCGGGTTTTCAGCTCTCCAGCGGTGACTTCATTGTCAGAGATGTTGAAGATCAGCAGCGCCTGTACGGCGTTGATCTCAAGCACGCCAACCCGCTCAAATTCATCTTTGATGACGTCAAGCAACAGCCGGTGAAGCCGTTCCACCAATGCCAGACTGTCAAGATATCCGGCAACGAAACTGCTGCTTTGGCCTGTGTCGACCGTGTTTTGAAAGCTCATGGTTAATCCGCCTTATTGATCTGCTTTGAGACCAGTTACGGCGCAAATACCCAATATTCGGTTAAAGCTCGAAAAATTCGCGAAAAAAGAGCTATTTCGTGCCAGCGTGAACCGAAATATCTGAAATCAAACCGGAAAACTCGGATGGCGGCTCTGATTGGCCTGTCACCCACTGGTACAGGTCCTGATCGTTTTCTGACAGCAGCGCATCATAATTCACGATCTGCACCTCTGACATGGTATCCAACCGATCATCGGCATACGCGCTTAAGATCAGGTCCATCTCCTTGATGCCCCGCCGCATAGAACGCATTTTAAGTCGCTTGATCCGGTTCTCCGGCGTTTCTGACATCAGCTTTCCTTCAGCTTCTGGCGCAATTTCTTCTCAAGATAGCCCAATCTTTGGACCGCATGAGACAACTCGCCTTTCAGAACGCGGATTTCAACCAGAACATCTGTCACATCCGTCGACAACATATCCTCGTCGGGGGGGCCATCAGGGCCTTCGCCTTCGCCGGTCAGCAACCAGCTTAGCGACACCCCGACCAATCCAGCCATCATTTGCAGCTTGTTGGCACGCGGCTCTGAAATGTCGTCTTCCCAGTTTCGGATGGTGCCGTGCTTCACGCCCAATTGCTTGGCCAGTTGTACCTGGCTCAGCCCGGCCTGCTCGCGCGCGGCGCTCATACGGTCGCCGAATGTGGCTGTTTCTTCATCATACCAGCCCTCCATCACATCTGCTGCATCAGTCATATCGATCCTTCCGGGTTGATCGGGTGCTGGGTGCATCATATGAGGGTTGCGCCCAAGCTTCCAACCGGAGACGACAATGCCCTTCCTGTCTGCGACACTCGACCGCGTCAAACCCTCACCCACCATCGCGGTCAGCACAAAGGCTGCCGAACTGAAAGCCGCAGGACATGACGTGATCGGCCTTGGCGCCGGTGAGCCTGATTTTGACACACCTGCCAATATTGCAGCAGCAGGCAAAGCCGCGATTGACGCAGGCAAAACGCGCTATACGCCACCCGATGGCATCCCAGAATTAAAGCAGGCAATTTGCGACAAGCTGCTGCGCGACAATAGTCTCAGCTACCTACCAAAGCAGGTCAGCGTTGGCACGGGCGGCAAACAAATCCTCTATAATGCGCTGATGGCGACGCTAAACCCCGGCGATGAGGTCATCATCCCCGCTCCCTACTGGGTCAGCTATCCTGATATGGTGCTGCTGGCCGGCGGTGAACCCGTGGTGGTCGAAGCTGGTCTTGAAACAGGTTTCAAGATGACGCCCGAACAGCTTGACGCAGCGATCACGCCAAACACCAAATGGCTGATCTTTAATTCACCCTCGAACCCAACGGGCGCGGGCTATAGCTGGGACGAATTGAAAGGGCTAACAGATGTGCTGCTGCGGCACCCGCATGTCTGGGTGATGACAGATGACATGTATGAACATCTCACATTCGGGGATTTCAAGTTCTGCACCCCCGCTGAAGTCGAACCTAAGCTCTACGACCGCACGCTCACCTGCAACGGCGTGTCCAAAGCCTATGCAATGACTGGCTGGCGGATTGGCTATGCGGCAGGCCCAGCACACCTGATCGCGGCGATGCGCAAAATCCAATCGCAATCCACGTCAAACCCCTGCAGCATCAGCCAATGGGCCGCAATCGAAGCGCTGAACGGCGATCAAAGCTACATCGCGACGAACAATGCCACATTTGAACGGCGCCGCGATCTCGTGGTTGGAATGCTCAACGCGGCGCCCGGTATCACCTGCCCCACGCCTGACGGCGCCTTCTATGTCTATCCCTTTATCACCGGTTGCATCGGCAAGACCTCAAAGGGCGGCACCAAGATCACGAATGACGAAGCCTTTGCTACCGCTTTGCTTGAAGAGACCGGCGTCGCCGTCGTTTTTGGCGCCGCCTTCGGCCTTTCCCCGGCGTTCCGCGTCAGCTACGCTACGTCAGACGAGGCCCTGAAAGAGGCCTGCACGCGGATCATTCGCTTTTGCGAGGAGCTGCAGTAACGAGGGACAGAGCATGGCTGGAGACCTGCCAGAGTATTACTTCCGTGTCCGCGAAAACGGGGCGGCGGTATTTCGTGTCGATACGGAAAACCGCCAGCGGCGCATCGATATGGATCAGATCGCCGTTATCAATATCCGCAATGGTGATATCAAACCCCATGGTGAACGCACCTTATCTGCAAGCGATATGGAAGTGATTTCAGACTGGATGGCCGAACGGCGCGCAATCCTGGCGGAACGCGATATCGACGATATCCACCGGGCTGTCGATTACCTGAACCTCACCACCCAATGGGTGCAGTCCAAAGCAAGCGACGCAGAACTGGAAAACGTCACCGACGCACTGCTGCTGGCAATGCATGACCTGCGCTCGACGCTGGTGCGAAAAAAGGCAGACCGCTTGATGAAAGACAAAGGTTAGCCCGCCACCCGTCTCGCTTTTTCCAAATATCCTGGGGGTCTGGGGGTGAAACCCCCAGCGTGGCGACGCGCGTAGCGTGGCGCAAAATCTCAACCGGTTTGCAACCGCCGCAAAGTTGGCCCGTAAAATCGCCCTAACAGCAAAACCGCCGCCATCGCCAGCCCTACGACAAGGCCCAACCAGATGCCGATCCCGCCCAGTCCCAGCGGAAAGCCAAGCACATACCCGGCCGGCAGACCCAGCCCCCAATAGCTCAGCGATGCATGGATCATCGGAACCCGCGTGTCCTGTACCCCGCGCAGCAATCCCAGCGCCATGACCTGAGCACCATCCACAAACTGAAACAGCGCCGCCATCGCCAATAGCCCGACACCGACCGCAAGGATCGCCGGGCGTTGGGGATCATCAGGATCGACAAAAAGGCCGAGCAACGTCTCTGGCAGCAGCAAAAATGCAGCGATCGTGACCGCAGCGAATAAGACAGACGCCCCAATCGCAACGCTACCACCCGCTTTCAACCCACCGATATCCTTGCGCCCCAGCGCACGTCCGGCCCGTACGGTGGCAGCCTGCGACAGACCCAAATGCACCATAAAGGTCAGCGACGCCATCTGAAGCGCGATACCATGTGCCGCCAATTCAACAGCGCCTAACCAGCCCATCATGATGGCCGACGCCGTGAACAGGCCGGTTTCGGCAAAGCTGGTCACACCGATGGGCCACCCCAACCGGAACACAGTGCCCATAGCCTCAGCGTCACGGCGCCAAATGCGTTGGAACAACGCAAATTCCGGAAGTGCGCGCAGCACATAGAAAGTAAGCAGTGCCCCCGAAGCAAGCTGAACCATGACAGAGGCAACGGCAGCACCGCGCACGCCCAATTCGGGTGCGCCCCAATTGCCAAAGATCAGCGCGTAATTGACCACCGCGTTCAGCCCAGCTGCGCCCAGCGTGACCCATAAGATGATCTGTGTGCGCTCCAACGCGGATAAAAACGCCTTGAGAACCATCACGAACAGCGCGGGCAACATTCCAAAGCCCGCAATCCGAAGATATTGCTCGGCCAAGGCGGCGACATCCGCCTCTTGTCCAATCGCGCGGAAGATCGGTTCGGAAAAGAACATCGGCGGCAACATGATTATGCCGTAGATCATCGACAGCCAAAGACCCATCCGCGTGACCCGGCGGGCCTGAACCTCATCGCCTTCCTCAGAGGCTGCGGCGACCAAGGGCATGACAGCCCATGCAAAGCCGCTGCCCACAATGAAGAGCGTGAAAAAGATCGAAGACGCCAAGGTGGCCGCTGCCAAAGCCGTCACGTCATACCAGCCCAGCATCACCGTATCGGTTGTGGTGATCGCCATCTGCGCCACGTGACTACCGATCAACGGCAGACCCAGCAGCAAAAGCGCTTTGAGATGAGAAAGGCGCGTCATACCTTCCGCTTTGGCTGAAACGGACGGCTTGGGCAAGCCCTCGTGGCGGTCGATGGCCTATAGCGCGCGCAGCAAGAACTGGGTCGCAACGATGACGATCAAGCCGCCCCCCAGAATTTCAAGGATGGGTGCGACGCGGCCAAGGGACGACGCCTCGCTGAGCTGCGCCAAAGCGCCCTCCCGTGCCGATACCGCAAGCAAAGCGACACCTATCGTGATCGTGGCGGTGCCAAGCCCCATCGCAAACGCCCCCGCGATACCTGCCGCTTCGATCCCTAGGCGCCATGTCAGGATCAACAGGAACAGCGCGCCGGTGCAGGGTCGGATCGCGACAGCACCGACCACAATCAGCGCATCACGCAAAGATCGGACCGATCTGGCTTCTTCGACCGTTGGGGCATGTTTATGACCGCATCCGCCGCATGTGCCATCCGCAGTGTGCGTGTGTTGATCGGCATAAAGCAGCGCCTTGCTGCCGCGCCACAAAAGCCACAACCCGATGAGCGCAATAGCGCCGTAACTGACCGGCGCCATGATATCTTCGCTCACAGTCTCGATCCGCTGGCGACCCCACCCCAGTGCGAAGGCAGCACCATACACCAACAAAACCGCAGTCGCTGCTTGCGCAAGGCTCGATACCAGCGCCAACCCGGACAACCGTAGCGCCGTCACGCGGCGCGCGGTGCCATAGCCGCCAATCGCCAGCTTACCGTGACCTGGCCCCGCTGCGTGGAAAAACCCATATGCAAAACAAACGCCCATTAAACCCCAGAACGCACCCGCTTCGCCCGCGCGCAAGCCGCGCAAATATGAGGCCATCGCCCCTTGCACCTCGCGTTGACCATTCGCGGCCCAGATCGCAATGCGATCATCGGCACCCGTCAGCCAAAAGACCAGCGCCGCCAGCACAAGTAGGCCAAGCGCTATCCAGAAACGCATGTCAGCGTCACAGTATCGGCAAAATGCTCGCCCACGGCAGGAAAGTTATCATCCAGTTCAGGCTGAGGTACGGTAAACAGAAGCTCTTCCAACAAATCGGACGCCGCCGCGATATCGGCCAGCTTCAATGTGGCATCGCATCCATCGCGGCCTTGAATGGCAACGTCCAGCGTCACCGAATAAGCGGTGAAATATCCGGGGTCAAACGGGCGCACATGTACGGGTTCAATAGGCTCGATCGGGACCACAAGCGGGCGGCGATGTACCGATACCAGCTTTTCGCCCTCCATGCGCGTCTCTATTGGGACAGGTGCTGCCAAAGCCACAGGACCATCGGCTTCAAGGTAAAGATCCCCCTCAAAGCCTTCGATCCACTTCATGTCAAAGCCCTGAAGTTGTTCCAGCTCGGCGGGTTCCAGAACACCGTCCATATCCGGGTCCAACTGCATGTCTTCAAGCAAAAGCAGCGTATAAAGCGGATCATAAGCCCAGGTCACATCGACGGCGCTCAATTGACCTTGATCGTCAAAAACCAGCTTCAGGCCCGTGTCGATAAACACATGTGGGTGCGCCCCGGCGACCGGGGCAGCACAGCATAACGTCAAGGAAAGCGCGCGCGTCCACATAGACCCCAAATAAGCCGCCCGGCGCGCGCACTCAAGGGATCATTCTGCGGCAGGGACTGGCTTGGCAACCTTACGCTGCGCAGGATGCAGTGAAGTACCTAGAATATGGTCTGCCTTATGGATCACCTGTCCCGCACGGCCGACGATCAATGGATCAGGGTCGCGGACAACTTTCAGATCCTTGCCCGGATACTCCAGGCTATTGAGAAAATGCAGCATGCAGTTCAACCGGGCGCGCTTCTTATCGTTGGACTTGATGATCGTCCACGGCGCATCCGCCGTGTCGGTGTAAAAGAACATCGCCTCTTTGGCTTCGGTGTAGTCATCCCACTTGCCAAGGCTGGCCTTGTCAATCGGGCTAAGCTTCCACTGCTTAAGCGGATCTTCAGCGCGGCTGTCAAAGCGCAATTTCTGCTCTCCGCGCGTGACCGAGAACCAGTATTTGTACATCCTGATACCAGAATTCACGAGCATCCGTTCCAGTTCGGGCGTCTGGCGCATGAACTCTAGATACTCGTTGGGTTCACAAAACCCCATGACCCGCTCGACACCTGCGCGATTGTACCAACTACGATCGTAAAGAACCATTTCGCCACTGGTCGGCAGATGATCGACATAACGCTGGAAATACCACTGACCGCGTTCTGCGTCTGTCGGTTTGTTCAAAGCGACAACACGGGCGGCACGAGGGTTCAAATGCTCTGTAAAGCGCTTGATCGTGCCGCCCTTGCCTGCTGCATCGCGCCCCTCGAACAGAAGAACAAACTTCTGCCCCGTCTCCTGCGCCCACAGCTGAACCTTTAGCAATTCGGCCTGTAATTTCGCTTTTTGCACCTCATACGAACGTCGCGATAGCTTTGTGTCATAGGGGTATATTCCGTTTTCGAATGCGTCTTTAGCAGAATTTGGCGCAACAGTTTTGAGCGCGGTTTTACCGGCTGAAGTGGGGGGTGTCATTTCTGTCTCCTTGCGTGTCACGTCAGCCATAGCGCACCGGGGGCGTGTGCGCTTTGCGCTAAATCAAGTGAGGCAGAATGTCTCAGATTTTAGAAAACCCTTTTAAATCATGCTCTTCGATCATTTTTGCGTATGAGTCACGAAATCGTTTGTGCCCTGTCCGCTTTGCGAAAGAACCTGTCACGACCGCTGCGCGGCTGAACTTCTTGGCGCTGATGCATTGCGCTGCCAGGCGCCTGATATAAAGTCGGTCACCCCGACGCGCGCGTATCGCGCTGTGGATCTGTGATGCGGCGACCCCATGGTTCATCGCGCCATCAAGCAGCGCCCAAAACGCGCCATAGCGTAACAGCCGCTTTTCCGGGCCAGGCTCAAGAAAGCGGTTGCGCACGACCTGCGCGGATGGATCTGGGGTCATGGCTGCGTCACTGGTCGGATCGGTCAGCCAGACCAGACGTGACGCAACCGCAAGATTGGCCGCTTCCGGCAAATACCGGGCCTCAAGTATTTGATCGGGCGCTTTCGGCATCACGGTGACGATCCGCGCAGCCGGTGCGGCCAACGCATAGCAAAGCGCCGCATAGCCGCCTTCTTGATCGCCGTAAAACAGCGTCTCTTCAAACTGATCGAAAACCGCGCCGTCCACACAACGATCAAAGAAGGCAATCACATCAGGTGCACGGAAATCATGCCCAAACTCAGCAATGATGGTCAGCAAAGACCAGCCCCTTTGCCGGGCCTGCACTTCAAGCGCAGAATGGTGATGATCTGCGTCCATGCCTTTGGGGGCGGTCGCGAAATGCACAAGTAATTCAGGCCCTTCGACCGCAAAACGCACATGATGATGCGCGCCGAGCGGGCCAGTCAAACTGGCAGGATCAAGGTCGAAAGTCGTCTGGGTCACAGTCATCTCTTATCACTCATTACCACGCAGAATCGAGCCTTTGCAGACGCGACGTTCGCACATTCATGGTCTTATCGGGCCAAACAGATGACGTCAAAATGTGGCCTCGTCGCGGCGTGATTGAAGCCTTCGCGTGCCGATCCGTCTTCCCCCTCTGACGTAAACCTGCTTTATTGGGAAAAACCCTTAAGAATAAGAGCAGCTGCCATGGCCGACGACCTTCTTTCCGGCACTCCGGACCCGACCGATTACGATGCCTCCTCGATCGAAGTGCTGGAGGGGCTGGAGCCTGTGCGCAAACGCCCCGGCATGTATATCGGCGGCACGGATGAGCGTGCGCTCCATCACATGGTGGCCGAGGTACTGGACAACTCCATGGACGAGGCCGTGGCGGGTTTTGCCAACAGGATCGAGGTCGAGCTGCACGCGGACTACGCCTTGACCGTGCGCGACAATGGGCGCGGGATCCCGATTGATCCGCATCCGAAATTTCCCGACAAATCCGCGCTTGAGGTGATCCTGTGCACTCTGCACGCAGGCGGCAAATTCTCGGGCAAGGCTTACCAGACCTCAGGTGGTCTGCACGGTGTCGGCGCGTCGGTTGTCAATGCGCTCTCCGACAGCATGGTCGTGCAGGTCGCGCGCAACAAGGAAGTCTTTGAACAACGCTTCTCGCGCGGTGTGCCCCTTGGCGGCGTCGAAAAAGTCGGCGCAGCCCCCAACCGGCGCGGTACCACGGTGACCTTCCACGCCGATGAACAGATCTTCGGCAAACATCGCTTCAAACCCGCGCGCCTTTTCAAATCCATCCGCTCCAAGGCCTATCTGTTTTCCGGCGTCGAAATCCGCTGGAAGTCCGAGATTGATGATGGTGAGACCCCAACCGAAGCCACGTTCCACTTTCCCGGCGGCCTGTCGGATTACCTGAAAGAGACACTCGGCGCTTCATCAACCTACGCTGAACAGCCCTTCGCAGGCACCGTCGATTTTCAGGAAAAGTTCAACACCCCCGGCAAGGTCGAGTGGGCAATCAACTGGACGCCGTCCCGCGACGGCTTCATCCAAAGCTACTGCAACACCGTGCCCACGCCCGAAGGCGGCACCCACGAGGCAGGCTTTTGGGCCGCGATCCTCAAAGGCATCCGCGCCTATGGTGAATTGATAAACAATCGCAAAGCTGGCCAGATCACGCGTGATGATTTGATTACTGGCGGCTGCGCGTTGGTGTCTTGCTTTATCCGCGAGCCGGAATTTGTGGGCCAGACCAAAGACCGTCTGGCCACGGTCGAGGCGCAGAAACTGGTTGAGAACGCGGTGCGCGATCACTTCGACAATTGGCTGGCCGCCGACACGAAATCCGCAGGCGCCATCCTCGATTTCCTTGTCCTTCGGGCCGAGGAACGCCTGCGCAGGCGACAAGAGAAAGAGACGGCCCGCAAATCTGCCACCAAGAAACTGCGCTTGCCCGGCAAGCTGGTCGATTGCTCCGCCACGAACCGCGACGGGACCGAGTTATTCATCGTCGAGGGGGACTCGGCTGGCGGCTCCGCCAAGATGGCGCGGGACCGGAAGACCCAAGCCCTGCTGCCCCTGCGCGGCAAGATCCTGAACGTACTGGGCGCGGCGTCGTCAAAGCTCGGCTCCAACGCGGAAATCAGCGACCTGACCCAAGCGCTGGGTGTCGGTCTCGGCACGCGCTTCAACGTCGACGACCTGCGCTACGACAAGATCATCATCATGACCGACGCCGATGTCGACGGCGCGCATATCGC
>ERZ1740060.132-NODE-132-length-60695-cov-21.951781_pt1 | contig 60695 bp, 56 predicted proteins | sample MGYA00581743_ERZ1740060 | MGnify/ENA primary metagenome ERZ1740060 (study PRJEB43018, sample SAMN04849235) | marine metagenome | isolation source: floating plastic debris | place: Pacific Ocean | collected 2008-08-27 | study: EMG produced TPA metagenomics... | reverse complement strand
GTGGGCGGCACGGATTGCGACACGCTCCAGTTCCAGGACGCCGCGCGTTTGTCCCACATGTCCTGGCCCAATGCGGAATAAGCGACCGACACGCCCATATCCGACGCAATCCCCAAAGACCCGCCCCGGAAGGCGTAATCATTATCCGACACGCGGAAGAACTTCTGCTCTTTCCAACCAGAGAAAGACACAGGCCCCGCCAAAGCAGGCAGGGTGGCGAGGGACAGGGCAAGCGCGAGGGCAGAACGGTAAAACATGAGGGTCTCCTTTGCCCGATGTTAAACCGCGCGTGACCGCTCACACGCAACGCACGTTCCCGCGAGGGCTAGCTTTGGATCGCCTGCAGATAGGCCACCAGATCAGCGATCGCGGGGCTGGTCAGAATGGGCGTGCTATCCGGCGCGCTCAACACTGCGCTGGCCGCACCGTCCAGGTAAGGGCCGAAGATCGGCATCGGGCCACCATGGGCCATCATCGGATCGCGCCCATCGATTTGAAAGACAACGCGCACGATTGGAAAAGTGCCGTCATTCGACGCGGTCAGATTCGTCAGATCAGGCGGTGCGATGGTCAATGCCTCGGTCATGGGCCCGCCACCAGTGGCATCCAGCCCATGACAGGCCGCGCAGATATCACCGTAAAGCAGCTTGCCCGCTTCCACGTCCTGCGCAACAGCAGGGCCTGCAGTCAAAAGCATAACGGCCAAGGTCAAGCTTCGCATGTGGGATCCTCCTTGTTTGGGTGGGATCAGTGTAGCAAGGCCGCGAGCGCGCGCATTGATCCGGATCAGATCGGGCTTGCGCCTGCGTCGGGGCTGACGGAAAGTGCACGCAGAAGGAGACCTCATGCCATTCTACGCCATGACCATGCTTGTCGCCGGGATCGGAATTCCCGTGCTGGCTGCACTCAACGCAGCCCTTGGCACGCGGATCGGGTCGCCCGCAAGCGCGTCGGTCGTGCTGTTCGCGGTGGCTTTTTTATGCGCAGCTCTGGTCGCTTTGATCCAAGGGCCCAGCGCCCTGGCCAAGGTTGCGAGCGCGCCAAAACACTTGCTGTTGGCTGGGGCATTGATCGCGTTTTATGTCCTTACGATCACCGCAATTGCGCCGCGCTTTGGCGTCGGCAATGCAGTATTTTTCGTGTTGCTAGGGCAGTTGATCTCGGCGGCGGCGATTGACCATTTCGGCCTGTTCGGCGCACAAGTCTCGGCCGTGTCGCCCCTGCGCGCCGCAGGGATTGCATTGATGGCGGTCGGCGTTTTTCTTACGCAGAAAGCCTAAGCGTCAGCGCCCAAAGCGCCTCTGGGACGTCAACATCTGTCATTGGTTTGCGATGGGCACCAGGAATGCGCGCACCTTCTTGTGCTTCGACAGCTTCGATCACGCGGGCCATCCGCGCGCCAAACTCCGTCGAAACTGTCGGATCAAGGATCAGGTAGGTCTGTCCCAAGCCATGCGGCGGACCGTCCGGCAGCTTTAGCCCCCCGACATCCAGCGAATTGACAGAACCGGTCAGCGCCGCGGCCATCACTTCGCCCATCAAGCCAAAGCCCCAGCCTTTGTAGCCGCCAGTGCTGACCAGCGACCCTGCCAGCGCGGCGTCTGGATCGGTTGTGGGCTGGCCGTCGGCATCCACGGCCCAGCCCAGCGGGATCGCCTCACCCGCCGCTTTAGCCATGGTAATTTTGCCCAGCGCCACAGCCGAGGTCGAAAAATCAAACTGCATCACCGGGCTGCTTTCGCCGGGCACCGCCATAGATATCGGGTTCGTTCCGATCACGCGGTTCTTCCCACCCGGAGGGGCCACGATAGGCGATGCATTGGTAAAGCCAATCGCGATGAACCCTGCCTCTGCAATCTGTTCGGTAAAGTAGCCCAGCGACGTGCAGGTATGCGCATGCGCGACCGCGAGCGTTACTGTGCCGTTGGTCCTCGCCGCCTCCAAAGCCATCGGCAGCGCTCGGGTGAAAGCCGGTTGCGCAAAGCCATACCGCGCGTCGGATTTGATAAAGCCGGGCCGGATCATCTGAACCTCAGGCTCGACATCGCCCTTCACGCGGCCTGATTTCAGCTGGATGCAGTAGCTCTCAAGGTAATAAAGCCCGCAGATGATATTCCCCAGCGCTTCGGCACGCGCGACGGCCTTTGCAACCTCGTCAGCGATCCAGGGCGCGGCGCCGTGCTTGGTTAACGCAAGACAGCTTTTCTCGTAAATATCGGTAACGGCAATTTGGGGCATATCAGGTACTCAAGTGGCCTTCATCAAGGCGTAAAACGCGATCCATCCGCGCTGCAAGATCAAGGTTATGGGTTGCGATCAGAGCAGAGAGGCCAGTGGTGCGGACAAGTTCCATCAGCGCTTCAAACACACGGTCAGACGTTGCAGGATCAAGATTTCCCGTTGGTTCATCCGCCAGCAAAAGCTGGGGCTCATTGGCCAACGCCCGGCAGAAAGCGACACGTTGTTGTTCCCCGCCCGATAAGGCGGCGGGACGGTTACCTGCGCGATGCTCAACACCGACACGGGTCAGCAGATCATTGGCCCGGGCCTGTGCTGCCGATTTGGACACGCCATTGGCAAGTTGCGGTAGCACGATGTTCTCAGCCGCCGTGAACTCAGGCAGAAGATGGTGAAATTGGTAAACAAAGCCCACGTTTTCGCGTCGAGCCGCTGTGCGCCGACGATCCGACAATTTCGTCAGATCGGTGCCTGCAATTTCAACCGTGCCCGCGTCAGCGGCATCCAGCAGACCGGCGATATGCAGGAGCGTCGACTTACCCGCGCCGGATGGCGCCACAAGGGCCACAACCTCGCCCTTGCCGACTTCCAGATCAAGGCCGCGCAACACGCTGACTTCGTTCGACTTACTTTTGTTATAGGCCTTCTCGATCCCTGTCAGGCGGAGCGTGACATCACTCATACCGCAACGCCTCCACCGGGTTCAGCCGGGCTGCGCGCCGCGCCGGAAAGATTGTAACGATGAACGACAGACCCAACGAAAGGCCAACAGCCGACAACACATCGCCCAATTCCAGCTTAGCCGGCAAAGCGTAGATCCCTCGAATCGACGGGTCCCAGACCCCCCCGCCCGAGATCATATTCACCACACTGAAAATCGGATCGATATAGATCGCAAACAGGCAGCCAAGGATCACGCCTAGCGCAGTGCCGATCAGCCCGGTAAACGCGCCGCAGATGAAAAAAACGCGTAAAAGCGATCCTTCGGTCAGCCCCATTGTGCGCAATATCCCGATATCGCGACCTTTGTTTTTGACCAGCATTATCAAGCCGCTAATGATGTTCATCGCCGCGATGAGAACAAGGATCGACAGGATGATGAACATCACGTTGTCCTCGATATCAAGCGCGCGCAAGAAGCTGCCCGACGCGTCCCGCCATGTCCATAAAAGTGCACGCTCTCCACCGGCTTGCAAAAGCGGCAAGGTCAGATCATCAATCGCCTCTGGCTCCTCTACCATGACCTCTAACTCGTCCGCGACACCATCACGGTTGAAATACATCTGTGCCTCTTCAAACGGCATGTAGATGCGCGTTCGGTCGATATCATAGCGCCCGGCGGTAAAGATATAGACCACTTCATAGGCATTTACTCGCGGGCTGGTGCCAAACGCGGTTTTGACCCCATTAGGCGAGATCAGCTTGATCCTGTCGCCCACGCGCAGCCCCAATTCGCGCGCAATGCCCGAGCCGATGGCAACGCCTTCCGTAAACCGGGCGATATCACCTCCAGACACCTCTGGATTGGCCACGCGCGGGATCGTGTTGAGGTCTGGCTCGGAAATGCCAAACACCTGCACGCCACTGTTGTTTTGCCCGGCATTGGCCATCACCTGCCCTTTGACCAGAGGGGCCACACGGGTCACGCCGGGGATCGCACGAATACGCTCGGCCATCGCCTCGTAATCGTCAATCGTACGGGATTGGACGCCAAATTCGTTCACAACGGTTGAATTGTAGACCGTCACATGAGCATTCGCGCCCAGGATCGTATCCACAAACTCTGCCCGAAAGCCAGATCGCACAGCAAGCGTTGCGATCAGCGCAAAGACTGCAAGCGTGATACCGATCAGGCTGATCCATGTCATTGTGCTGACGCCACCTTCTGCGCGTTTGGCGCGCAGGTAGCGCCACGCAATCATCCATTCAAACGGCGCAAAGGGTGCTGTTTTGCCAGCCATTACTGTCCTCGATCTGCTCAGGCGGGACCGTGGGGGGTTTGACGGGAATGGTCAAGCCAAAGGGCCGTTACCCGGCGGGCAAATGGATATTGAACCGCGCGCGGATCGCCTGATCCACATCGGGCGGCAACCGGCATTGGCTGCCCTCAGCCAGGATCGCCTGCATCTTGGCTGTCGCGTTTTCCAGCAGGTCAGGCTTGCCCAACTCTTCCCATTCTTTCGGGGACGACCGATCTGCTGTTGCCGGATAGATATATTCGGTCTGCATCAGACGCAGGGTCTGATCGCTGCCGAGGTAGTGACCCGGACCTCCAAGACAGGTGGCCTCCATCGTCTCAAGGCTCAGCGTGTCATCGCTCACCTCGATCCCACGCACACAGCGCAGAGCCTGACCCAAAAGATCATCGCCAAGGACAAGCGATTGCTGACAAAACCCCAACAGGGACGCATGCATGCCCGCCGCCTCATAGACCATGTTCAAGCCGGACAGCCCGGCCATAACATTCGACATCGCCTGCTCCCAGCCCGCCTGCATATCGGGCAGCTTTGCATCGGCGATCCCGGCTGCTGCACCGCATGGCAACCCGTAAAACCGACCCATTTGTGCGCAGCCAGCAGTCAGCAAGGCTTGTTCCCCCGATCCGCCAGACATCGCGCCGGTGCGCAGATCACTGACAAACGGCCATGTCCCGAATACCGCAGGATGTCCCGGCGCGATGGCGTTGACATAGACGACACCCGCCAGACATTCAGCCACGGCCTGCATAATAGCGCCGGCGATTGGAGCCGGGGCCGTGGCTCCGGCTTGCCCCGCCGATAGCAACAAAACCGGCATGCCGCCACGGATCATCGCTTCCATCGTTTCGCAGGATTCGGTGGCAAATTTCATCGGCGGCACAACGAAACAATTCGAATTCAATACGAACGGCCGTGCGCGCCACGCGTCTTCCGATCCGGCGATCATGTGCAACAGCTCAAGGATATCACCGCAAAAATCAGGCTCGGAAATCGAGGTGCCGATATGTTTGGTGGTGCCGCTCACGCAGGCATAGATGGTGTTCAGGTCCATCTCGCGGTTATCCGCGATATCACGCGCCACAATGGGACGTTGCAGAAAGTGTATGTTGTCCAGTCGATCAACAAGGCACGCAGAATCGTAAAGGTCCTGCAATGTGCTGTCGCGATAGCCGCCGGTGACAGGGTCTGCGATATGCACCGCAGCGCCCGCCGTGCCATAATGCACCTTGGTACCCGACAGATGCAGATCATGCCGGGGCTCACGGGCAAAAAGCGTGACATCCTTTGCGGCCAGGTCCAGCATGTCTTCGACAAGCGCGCGCGGAAACCGCAGCCGGCCATCCTCGCCCAGAACGGCACCTGCTTTCGTCATCACGTCGACCCCACTGGCAGGGGCGTCGGCAAGACCGATGGTTTCAAGCGCAGTCAAAGCAGCATTGTGAATGCGCGCAATATCAGCGTCCGAAAGAGGGGTGTAAGCTCCCCCTTCAAGACCTGCGCGGACAGGGCGAATATCTTCAGTCAACGGGGCAGCGCGCATCGCTTTACGGGCGGCGCGGCCTCCGGAACGGCGGGGTTTAAGCTGGTTCATGGCGAACTCCTTGATCTAAGCGGAAAGGGTGAGGCTTAGATCAGAGGAGCACCACGCGCGGCGCGGCCACGTTGCGCACCGATGGTGCGAATAGTCAGTAGCAGACGCCAATAGTCCTGCATGGCCGTCCTCCCTTACAGGACAGCTAGGCCATAATCCTAGAAAATGCTGGCTTAAAACCGACAGAGCGTCGTTTTCAGACCCTCAAAGCGATGCGTAGATCTTTGCGACCTTCTCGACCGCCTGCTCCGGCGGCAGTTCTTCGCTCTCGCCTGTGCGGCGGCTGGTCAGCTCGACCACTCCGTTCTTCAAGCCACGCGGACCAACAGTAATGCGCCACGGCAGACCGATCAGATCCATCGTTGCGAATTTGCCGCCTGCCCGCTCGTTGCGGTCGTCATAAAGCGGATCAAGGCCCAGTGCAGTCAGCGATGTATATAGCGCATCGCAAGCTGCATCGGCTTCTTCATCGCCCTGTTTCAGGTTCACGATGCCGCAATGGAACGGTGTGACGCCTTCGGGCCAGATGATGCCCTTATCGTCATGACTGGCTTCAATGATTGCGCCCAGCAAGCGCGATACGCCGATTCCATGGCTGCCCATATGCACCGGCACACGGTCCCCTTGATCGTTGACAACCGTCGCACCCATCGCCTCGGAATACTTGGTGCCGAAATAGAAAATCTGCCCCACCTCTATCCCACGGGCTGTGCGGCGCCGACCTTCAGGCACATCGGCAAAGACCGCCTCGTCATGGGTTTCGTCGGTGCGGGCATAGCGGGTCGTAAATTCCTCAAGAATGGCCTGACACTGCGCGTGATCGTCGTAGTCAATCTCGCGGTCGCCGAAGGTCAGATCGGTCACGGCGCTGTCATAAAAGACCTCGCTTTCACCGGTTTCGGCCAGCACTAGGAATTCATGTGTGTAATCGCCGCCAATCGGGCCACCGTCCGCGCGCATCGGGATGGCTTGCAGACCCATCCGTTCATAGCTGCGCAGGTAGCTGACCAGATGCCGATTGTACGCATGCAACGCATCATCCTTGGACAGGTCAAAATTATAACCGTCTTTCATATAAAACTCGCGGCCGCGCATGACGCCAAAACGCGGGCGAACCTCGTCGCGGAATTTCCACTGAATGTGATAAAGCGTCAGGGGCAGATCCTTGTAGCTGCCCACATGGCTGCGAAAGATATCGGTAATCAGTTCTTCATTGGTGGGGCCATACAGCATGTCCCGGCCATGCCGATCCGACATGCGCAGCATCTCTTCGCCGTAGTCATCATAGCGCCCGCTTTCGCGCCAAAGATCCGCCGATTGCAGCGTCGGCATCAGCATCGGGATGTGGCCCGCGCGGATCTGTTCTTCATGCACGATGTTTTCGATGTTCTTGAGCACCTTGAACCCCATCGGCAGCCACGAATAAATCCCGGCGCTGGCTTGCTTAATCATTCCGGCACGCAGCATCAGCCGGTGGCTGACGATCTGCGCTTCGGCAGGGGTTTCTTTCAAAACGGGCAGGAAATAGCGGCTCAGGCGCATTGGAAGCATCCATAGTCAAAGAGTGGTTCCAAGGGGTGTAGCGACGCCGCCGCGCACAAACAAGACATCACAGTGGGTAACAGACGCGTCAGAGCGGTGAACCGCCCTCACGCGTCTGCCGTAACCCTTTGCACATGCAAAGAGCATGGTTTGCAAAACAAAGGTAAGAACGATGAAAAACATCTTCAAGATCACGGTTGCTGCTGCCGCTTTCGCTGCAACCACAGCCGCCAACACAGCCACCGCCAACACCGTTGTCGATATCGCCGCGGGAGACGAGCGGTTCAGCACCCTCGTGGCCGCCGTGACCGCAGCCGGTCTGGCCGAGACTCTCTCTGGTCCCGGCCCGTTCACGGTCTTCGCACCCGTCAATGATGCTTTCGCCGCCCTGCCCGAGGGCACGGTCGAGACGTTGCTGCAGCCCGAAAACAAGGATCAGCTGACCAATGTGCTGCTTTACCACGTCGATGACCGCAACCTGAGTGCTGCGCAAATCCCTGCGGGATCGAACTTCTTCAAGCCGATCCTCACCTCCGAGCGGACCTGCATCACCAAAGACGCAAACGGTGTGACTGTCGCTGATGGCACCGGCGACACAGCCAACGTCATCATTGCCGACATCAAAGCTGATAACGGCGTGATCCACGTGATCGACAAGGTATTGCTGCCCGGCACACGCCCGGACTGCCATTAATTCGGTCGCTCCGCTGGCCTCAGGCTGGCGGAGCACCCTTGCAAGCCCGACCGCAACGCGCAATGTAGATCAGAACCGGATATCTTGAGGCGCTCATGGGCTTACCCGTCGAACAACAAGCAAAGTACTGGGGCATCGCGACGGCGGTGCTGTTTGTCGTTATGTGGTTTCTGGGCGATGTGATCTTGCCCTTCGTACTGGGCGGCGCACTTGCCTACTGCCTTGATCCGATTGCCGACCGCCTTGAAAAAATGGGCCTCAGCCGCATTCTGGCGACGATCGTCATAACGCTTGTCGCACTTTTGGTGTTTACGATCCTGATCCTGCTGGTGGTGCCGACATTGATCCAACAGGCGGGCGCCCTGATCCGGTCCGCCCCCGACATCTTCAATAACCTGCAGACCTTCTTGGCCGAACGGTTCCCCTCGATCATGGTTGAAGACAGTACAATCCGCCAGCAGCTCTTGAAAATCGGCGAAGCCATCGAATCCCGCGGCGCCGAGCTTTTGAACACTGTCGTGACCTCGGCTGCCGGGCTTGTGAACGTGCTGATCCTGGTGGTGATCGTGCCCGTGGTCACATTCTATCTGTTGCTTGACTGGGACAACATGACAGCGCGGATTGATGATCTGCTGCCCCGCGATCATGCTCCGGTCATCCGCGATCTGGCCAGCCAGATTGACAAGACGCTGGCCTCTTTCATTCGTGGGCAAGGCACTGTTTGTTTGATCCTTGGCACCTATTATGCCGTCGCCCTGATGGTGATCGGCCTGAATTTTGGCCTCGTTGTGGGCTTCATCGCGGGTCTGATTTCGTTCATCCCCTATGTCGGTGCAATCGTGGGCGGTGGTCTTGCACTTGGTCTGGGGATTTTTCAGTTCTGGGGCGAATGGTACATGCTGGCTGCTGTCGCGGCTGTTTTCTTTTCGGGTCAGATGGTCGAAGGAAACATCCTCACACCCAATCTTGTCGGCTCATCGGTGGGCCTGCATCCGGTCTGGCTGATCTTTGCGCTGTCGGTCTTCGGCACGTTGTTTGGTTTCGTCGGAATGCTTGTCGCCGTGCCGGTCGCTGCGATGATCGGTGTTTTGATCCGCTTTGTCATCGGCCAGTATAAAGACGGACGGCTCTATAATGGCATCACAGGACGTGACACGCCCCAAGACGACGCCGCCGAATAAACCATGGCCGAACAATTAACCTTCGATCTGCCCTGCAAACCAGCGCTGGGGCGCGGCGATTTCTATGTCTCGCCAGCCAATGCCGTGGCTGTTGCCACGATTGAAACCCCGGCCCTATGGCCCAATGGCAAACTGATCCTCACCGGGCCGAAAGGGGCTGGTAAAACACATCTGGTTCACGTCTGGGCACAGCAAACAGACGCGCATATCGTCCAAGCGACAACGCTCAAAGACCGCGATATTGATACGCTCGCAACAACACCCGTCGCTGTGGAGGACGCCGATAAGATCACCGCCAGCGGCACGCAGACCGCGCTTTTTCACCTGCATAACCGCATGGCAGAACGCGGCAAACCGTTGTTGCTCACAGCTGCAATCGCCCCGGCGCAATGGAACCTGACACTCCCTGATCTGGCAAGCCGAATGCAGGCCACCAACACAGTCGCGATTGAGCTGCCCGATGATGACCTGCTCAGCGCCGTACTCCTAAAGCTTTTCGATGACCGTCAGCTCAAGCCCGCACTGACCGTCATCACATATCTTGCACGAAACATGGACCGCTCTTTCGCACAAGCCGGCCAGATCGTCGCTGCCATGGACCACGAAGCGTTGCGTTCGGGTCGGGAAATCAATCGCGGCTTGGCCGTTGATATACTGGACAAAATCGCCACATCAGGTGCATAACTGTCACTTTCCTGATACAAAGCGCCGCCATGACGTCTTCCATGACCCCTGCTGATTTTCTGAAAGCTCCGATGCCGGATCCTGTCGAGGTCGAAGGCGATCTGACCGGCCCGGCGCGCTTTTTTAATCGCGAACTCAGCTGGCTGGGCTTTAACTGGCGCGTTCTCGAAGAGGCTGAAAATCCACGCGTACCTTTGCTGGAACGCCTGCGGTTCCTGTCGATCTCAGCGACCAACCTTGATGAGTTTTTCACCGTCCGCGTCGCAGGCCTGCGCGAGCTGGCTAATGCAGGCAACACCACGCCTGCCGCCGACGGCCTGAGCCCCGCAGGTCAGCTTGTTCTTATAAACGCGGATGCGCGCAAGCTGATGGAGCGTCAGCAAAGCGTCTTTCAGCAAATCCGATCCGAGATGGAACAGGCGGGCATCCACATCATGGCCCCGGATGCGCTGAACGACGCCGACAAGGCTTTTCTGACAGATCATTTCCTGAACAACGTCTTTCCCGTTCTGTCACCGCTGGCGATTGATCCTGCGCATCCATTTCCATTCCTGCCGAACGAAGGCTATTCGCTTGCCCTTCAGCTTGAACGCAAAACAAACAAAACACCGCTTCAAGCGCTGCTGCCAATCCCGCACCAGATTGATCGTTTTGTAAAACTGCCAGGTGACGAAGCACGGTTTTTGCTGCTCGAAGACCTGCTTTTGCTGCATTTCGACAGCCTGTTTCCCGGCTATAAGCTGAAGGGCCACTGCACCTTCCGTGTCCTGCGCGACAGCGATCTAGAAGTTGAGGACGAAGCCGAAGACCTTGTCCGCGAATTCGAAACCGCTCTGAAACGTCGCCGCCGCGGTGAAGTCGTGCGCATGAAACTGTCCCACGGCGCGCCCGAAAGCCTCAAGGCGCTTTTGATGGAAGAACTGATGGTATCGGACGAGGAAGTCGTCGAGGTTAACGGGATGATCGGCATCTCGGATCTCAGCGAACTGGTTCTGGACGACCACCCGACACTGCTTTGGCCACAATTCACGCCGCGCGTGCCCGAACGGGTCAGCGATCACGAAGGCGATATGTTCGCCGCGATCCGGCAGAAAGACATGCTGCTGCACCATCCCTATGAAACCTTCGACATGGTTGTGCGCTTTATCAGGCAGGCTGCGCGGGATCCGAATGTGGTCGCGATCAAGCAGACGCTCTACCGGACCTCGAAAAATTCGCCCATTGTCGAGGCGCTTTGCGAAGCCGCCGAGGATGGCAAGTCCGTTACCGCTCTGGTCGAATTGAAAGCCCGCTTTGACGAGGCTGCCAATATCCGCCAATCGCGCCGTCTGGAACGCGCGGGCGCGCATGTGGTCTACGGGTTCATCAACTACAAGACTCACGCCAAGATCAGCACCGTGGTGCGCCGCGAAGGCGACAAACTGGTCACCTATACCCATTATGGCACTGGAAATTACCATCCGATCACAGCCCGCATCTACACAGATGTATCGCTTTTTACCTGTGATCCCGCGCTGGGGCGCGATGCAACCAAGGTCTTCAATTTCCTGTCCGGCTACGCCCAACCGGACGAGCTTGAGAACCTCTCAATCTCGCCTCTCACGCTAAAATCCACACTTTTGGATCGCATTGCTCAGGAAGCCTCACACGCCAAAAACGGCAAACCGGCCGAGATTTGGGCGAAGATGAATTCGCTGATCGACAGCGACGTGATCGACGCACTTTATGCGGCGTCCCAAGCAGGCGTAAAGATCAACCTTGTGATCCGGGGCATTTGCGGCCTGCGTCCCGGGATCAAAGGGCTCAGCGAAAATATCCGTGTAAAATCAATTGTCGGGCGCTTTCTCGAACACTCCCGTATCGTCTGCTTTGGCAATGGTCACGGCCTGCCTTCGAAGAAAGCACGGGTTTATATCTCGTCCGCCGACTGGATGGGCCGCAACCTCAACCGCCGCGTCGAAACCCTGATCGAGATCGCAAATCCAACCGTCAAAGCCCAGATCGTCAGTCAGGTCATGGCGGCCAATCTTGCCGATGTCGCACAAAGCTGGGTCATGGGGCCCTATGGCAGCTTCACCCGCGCAGAGATCCCCAACGGAACCTTCGCATTTAACTGCCACCGTTTCTTCATGGAGAACCCATCGTTGTCCGGCCGCGGCTCTGCAGGGGCAAGCGACGTGCCAAAACTGGCCCACACCGAGGATTGACGCAGCCTTGCGCGTGTCGCATCAAAGGATACGCCGTTTGGGGATGTCATGGACGACGCACGCGCCAATCCGACTGCCGAAGATCACACCATGGAAGAATGGGGACCTTTCGGACGCCCCCTGTTCGACGACCCCTCCGCCCGTGCGCTGTCGCGCGTCGGCGTGGTTGATGTCGGCTCAAACTCTGTGCGTTTGGTGGTTTTTGACGGTGCAGCGCGCTCACCCGCCTATTTCTACAATGAAAAAATCATGTGTGCGCTGGGCGCAGGGCTGTCGGATACCGGCCATCTGAACCCTCAGGGCCGCGTCCGCGCACTTTCGGCTATCAAGCGTTTCCAGCGACTTGCCGAAGGTATGGGCATCACACCCCTGACCGCCGTCGCCACCGCCGCCGTCCGCGAAGCCAGCGACGGACCGGATTTCCGCGCCCAGGTTGAACGCGACACCGGCCTGCGCCTGTGGGTCATCGACGGCGAAGAAGAGGCCCGCCTGTCAGCGCAGGGCGTCCTGCTTGGCTGGCCCGGCAGCTATGGCCTTGTCTGCGACATCGGCGGCTCTTCGATGGAGCTTGCCACCTTGTGGGAAGGCCGCGTCGGCAAGCGCGTGACCTCGCCACTTGGCCCGCTGAAATTGAAGGACATCAAAGGCGGAAAAAAGGGCCTAAAGACCCACGTCAAAGAAGTAATGTCCGGCCTGCGCGACCAGATCGACTGGACCAATGAACGCCTGTTTCTGGTCGGCGGCTCATGGCGCGCCATTGCCCGGCTGGATATGGAACGCCGCGGCTACCCGCTTTACGTGCTGCACGAATACCGCATGACGGCCACCTCGGTACGCGAAACGGTCAAATGGATCGCCGATCAGGACCTTGAAGAACTGCGCGCCCGGGTTGGGATCTCATCAGCCCGTATGTCGTTGATCCCATTGGCGTCGCTTGTCCTGAAAGAGCTGGTACGCCAATTCAAACCCCGCGATATCGCGATCTCAAGCTACGGCATCCGCGAAGGCATGCTGTACGAGCAGATGCCCCAGCGCCTGCGCGACCGCGACCCCCTGATCGAGGCCTGCCGATTTGCCGAGGCCAAAGACGCCCGCCTGCCCGGTTTTGGCAAGACCCTGCACAATTTCATCAGCCCGCTTTTCCGCGCGGCAAACCCGCAACGCAAACGCATCATCAAAGCTGCCTGCCTGCTGCATGATGTCAGCTGGCGCGCCCATCCCGACTATCGCGCCGAGGTGACGTTCGACAACGCAACCCGCGCCAATCTGGGCGGTCTCAAGCATTCAGAGCGTGTTTTTCTAGGCTTATCCCTGCTGCACCGCTACCGCAACAAACGCGAAGGCACCCGGTTCGAAGAACTCTATGATCTGCTCACCGACCGCGAACAACGCGAAGCGGAAGTTCTTGGAAAAGCAATGCGCTTTGGTGCGATGCTGTGGCTGCAGCCAGGCGGCCAAATGGGCGAACTGCGCTGGTTTCCAAAGAAAAAACTTCTTGAACTGGTGCTGACAAAAGACGCTGTTCCGCTTTACGGCGAAGTGGCAGAGGCACGGTTTCAATCCCTTGCCCGATCACTGGACGCCGAAACAAAAGTCCGGGTCGCCCGCTAAAGCAGGCCACGACCCAAACTTGGCAACAGCGCATCACAAAACTCCGCGCGCCCGCTCTTCGCTTTTTCAAAATATCCTCGCCGAAGGCATCCGACCTCTGCAAGTCGGCAAAACAGTCGATCAATCGCGCTAAATCTCGATCTCGCCATCCTGAAGCGGCTCTGGCTTTCGGCGAATGATGATATCGCCATTGTCCAACATCTCGGGCGCTTCATAATTGCTGAAATCGTCAACCATATCGGCCAGATCCGCCAACGCGGGGCCCATCTTGGAAATCATATCGCGGAACTTTGGTTCCAACTCGCGCGCCATGCCTTCAAGCTCTTGCAGCCGCGGCTCCATTTCGCTCATCAGGCCTTCGAACAGCATCTGCGCCCCGCGCTCCATCAGGCTCAAACCATCCTCCACCTCGCTGTCTTGCGCAACAGCAGGCGTCAGGCTTAACGAAAGGACAAGGGCGGCAGCGATCTGTTTCATAAAGGGAATATAGGCCAAAGGCTGCCAAATTTTAAGTCACAACTTTTAGGTCACACCGTCAAATCAAGCGTCACCGGGAAGTGGTCGGACGCCGTTAACAGCGCGTCACGCAATTCGGGCATATGAAAACACCCCGCATCCTCAAACGGATGCCAAATCCGCCAGCGCGGAGACAATGCGCGCACAGGGGCAGACACCATGATATAATCCAAAAGCGCCTGCAAGTATCTGTTTTCGTGTTTTAAAAAGAACCGCGACGATGTCGGAAAAGCTCCGATCTTTTGCGTCAATGCCATGCGCGCATGCGGATCAAACAGGGCATCCTTGCCCGTTCCCAAAACGATTTCGACGCTGGAGCGGCCGAAAAGCTTTTCATATTCATCCAACCCCGGCCCATCGTTGAAATCGCCCAGCACGATCAGCGGCTCATTCGCGCCCAGATGCTGCTCGACCCGTTTGCGCAGCCAGATACACTGCGCCAGTTGCTTGCGCCGATTTGCGATTGACAGGCGCATGACCTCTTGCGGCGTGCGCGCACCATGCGGCGCTTTCGACTTGGCATGCACCCCGATCATGCGAAACGCAAATCCCTTGGCCTGCACGGCGACCTCCAGCGGCGGCTTTGAAAATGAGACCATGTCGGGTGTCGCATCAATATCGAGATCAATCTCAAAGCTCTGGTCGAAGCGCGGCGCATCCGCTGCGGCCTGCGGATCATGTCGCACGGTAAAAATGTCGGGGTCAAAAAGTAGCGTGATTTCTTGTTGCGTGTCATTGGCAAAGCCCATGAGCGCGGTCCGCGCCCGCAGATCAAACTGCGCTGCAAACCCCTCCAACGCGCGGGCCCCGTCGCGCTGCCTGCTTGTGTCAGGCGCCTCGATCACCATGATCGCATCGGCGTCTAATGCTTTGAAAACACGCCCTAAAGCCTGCGTCTGCTGTTCTTTCGTCACATCGCGACGCGACGACCAACTGGTGCCGCCAATCAAGGTGCCCGCATCATCAAACAGGCTGTTGAACCATTCGACGTTATAGGTCGCGATCCGCATCAGGACCCCGAAATCGCGTCCCAAGCGCGATTGATTGCAATCAGCCGCTTTTCCGCCATGCGGATCGCTTCTTCGGGCACCCCGCGCGCCATCATCCGGTCGGGATGTGTCTCACGAACCTTGTCGCGCCAGGCTTTGCGGATGTCCTCTAAAGGGGCACCGAACGAAACGCCCAGAACCTCATAAGGATCAGGTTCAGCATCCGGCACAAACCGCGTGCGGACCCCTTTGAAATCACGCTCGGACATGCCGAAAATATCAGCAACCTGCTGCAAGAACTGATCCTCATTGGGGTGATACTCCCCATCCGCCATCGCGATATGAAACAGCCCTTCGATCAGATCAGTCAGCGTATCGGTATCATCTCCAAACATCCGCTTGATCCGTGCGGCATAGTCCTCGAACCCGGCAACATCCTGGCGCGCCAGATTGAAAACCTTTGCCGCATTCGCCTCTTCTTCGCGCGGAATGGTGAACACTTCGCGAAACGCCGTCACCTCGTCGCGGGTCACAAGGCCGTCGGCCTTGGCCATCTTCGCCCCCAGTGCGATCACCGCAATCGCAAAGGCCACGCTGCGCTCTGGCGGGCTGCGCAACGTGTCAAAAACGCTTGCCAGCCCCTCACCCGAGGCGAGGGCCGAAAGTGCGTCAGCAATGCGGGTCCAAATCGACATGGCCGCACATTAATCGCTAGACAGCCGGATGTCAGTGCGACGTTACAGTCTTTTTCGCATCAGGATGAGATCTAGCCAGCGGTCAAACTTAAACCCAACCTTTGGCAAAATCGCTACCTCTTGGTAGCCAAGCGCTGCATGAAATTTCACACCTGCCGGATTTTCGGCACTGACGCACGCGAACATGGTCTGAAACCCACGGGTCTTTGCATGCGCCTCCAGCTCAGCCAGCAAACGCCGGCCTATGCCGCGCCCGCGCGCGCCGGGGTCAAGGGTGATCGAATGCTCGCCCGTGTGCTGGTAGCCAAGCCCGGGGCGAAATTGGTCATACGTTGCAAAGCCTTGCACGCCATTATCTTCTGCGACCAGCATCGCATAACCAAGGGCCGCCTTTTCAGCGATCCGCGCTTCGACATCTGCGACCGTCTTTTCGACCGAATTGAATGTGATGTCCGTATCACGGATAATCTGGTTCCAGATGGCGCAGATTGCGGCCGCATCCGCTGGGAGCGCAGGGCGAATAATCATCTAAGGATACGGACACCATGGGGTGTCTCGATCTCGGCTGTGAATTGCTTTTGCGGGCCTTCGACAAACGACACGCGCGGGTCGTCAAAAGTCCCGCTTAATGCAGCACGAACCGCGCCAATTTGCGGGTGCGCAACTTCAAGCATGCGCAGGCGGCACCCCCGATCCGGCAGGCGTTGCGCGGGATGCGCGTCACCGCCCCAGGCGATCACCGCCGGACATGCACCATCTTGCGGCAAACGCCCATTGGCAGGCACGGCCATCTGCCAACGCAAATCCCCCCGCTGCAACGAGACCGGCACACCGACGCCATCCGGCAGTCGTGTCAAAGCCGCGTCCATGTCTGGCGTCTGAACAATCCAGTTCGTGATCCGCGTGGGCCCTTCAAAGCGGTCCATGTCGAACCACCGCGGAGAGGTCGGGGACGGCGCAGACGGATCAATCGCAATGACCTCCATATACAGATCGCCCAGCCCCAAAAGCTGGTTATGCGTGCCGAAATGCGCATGTTGCCCACCCGGATCCAACGACAGGCCCAACGCCTCTTCAATCTCGGCCACACCGTCTTCCAGACGTGCAGCCGTGATTGCAAAGTGATCGAAACCCAGCATTGCGCTACGCCCGCGCTTTACGGATCAAACGCAGGATATCCTGCGCCGCCTCAGGGATATTCGTGCCCGGCCCAAAGATCGCTTTCACACCGGATTTATACAAGAAATCGTAGTCTTGCTGTGGAATAACCCCACCGCAGATGACGATGATGTCGCCTGCACCAGCGGCATTCAAAGCCTCAACCAGCTTGGGCGCAAGCGTCTTGTGCCCCGCCGCCTGGCTGCTGATCCCGATGACATGCACATCGTTATCAACGGCGTCCTGAGCCGCCTCTGCAGGGGTTTGAAACAAAGGTCCCACATCCACATCAAAGCCGATATCAGCGAAAGCCGTCGCGATGACCTTGGCCCCGCGATCATGCCCGTCCTGGCCCATTTTCACGACCAGCATCCGCGGGCGGCGGCCTTCGTCTGCGGCGAAGTCCTCAACCGATTTCTGGATCGCGGCAAAACCCGCGTCGCCCTCATAGGCTGCACCATAGACCCCGGCGAGGGTTTTGACTTCGGCGCGGTGACGGCCAAATACTTTTTCCATTGCCATGCTGATCTCTCCTACCGAGGCGCGGGCGCGGGCTGCTTCAACTGCGGCTTCCAACAAGTTGCCACCTTCCGACGCGCGGCGTTCAAGTTCTGCAAGCGCTGCGTCGCATGCCGACTGATCCCGCGTCGATCTGATCTGAGCCAAGCGCGCGACTTGTGCTTCGCGGACCTTGTCGTTGTCGATATCAAGGATGTCGATGTCGTCTTCCTGCTCAAGCCGGTACTTGTTGACACCAACGATCACATCCTCACCCCGGTCGATCAGCGCTTGCCGTTTGGCAGCACTTTCCTCGATCCGCAGCTTGGGCATGCCAGAGTTGACCGCTTTGGTCATGCCGCCCATTTCCTCGACTTCCTCGATCAGCGCCCAGGCCTCGTCGGCCAATTCCTTGGTCAGGCTTTCCACATAATAGCTGCCCGCCAACGGATCGACGACATTGGTGACACCGGTTTCTTCTTGCAAAATCAACTGCGTATTGCGTGCGATGCGAGCCGAGAAATCAGTCGGTAGCGCAATCGCTTCGTCCAGGGCGTTGGTGTGCAGCGATTGCGTACCGCCCAAGGCAGCCGCCATCGCCTCATATGCCGTGCGCACCACGTTGTTATACGGGTCTTGTTCTTGCAACGACACTCCCGACGTCTGGCAATGCGTGCGCAACATCATCGAACGCGGATTCTTCGGTTCAAACTCCGACATAATGCGGTGCCATAGCAGACGCGCAGCGCGCAGCTTGGCCGCCTCCATGAAGAAGTTCATGCCGATGGCGAAGAAGAACGACAGACGCCCTGCGAACTTGTCGACATCCATGCCCCGCTCAATCGCAGCGCGGACATATTCCCGTCCGTCTGCCAGCGTATAGGCCAGCTCTTGCACAAGGTTCGCACCAGCTTCCTGCATATGGTAGCCCGAAATCGAGATCGAGTTGAATTTCGGCATCTCGTTGGAAGTGTATTCGATAATATCCGCGATGATCCGCATCGACGGCTCGGGCGGATAAACATAGGTGTTTCGCACCATGAACTCTTTCAGAATGTCGTTCTGAATAGTACCCGACAGCACGCTGCGATCATGGCCCTGCTCTTCACCCGTCACGATGAAATTGGCCAATACCGGGATCACCGCGCCGTTCATCGTCATCGAGACAGAGACCTGATCCAGCGGGATGCCATCAAACAGGATCTTCATGTCCTCGACACTGTCAATCGCGACGCCAGCCTTACCGACATCCCCCTCAACACGCGGATGATCGCTGTCATATCCGCGGTGCGTTGCCAGATCAAAGGCAACCGACACCCCCTGCTGACCCGCTGCGAGCGCTTTGCGGTAGAACGCGTTGCTTTCCTCGGCAGTGGAAAACCCTGCATATTGCCGGATCGTCCAAGGACGCCCCGCATACATCGTCGCTTTGACCCCGCGCGTGAACGGCGCCTCGCCAGGCAGCGATCTCAGATGGTCAACGCCCTCAAGATCCGCTTGCGAATACATCGGCTTGACCTTGATGCCTTCCAACGTGTCCCACGTCAGATCGTCCAAGGGACGTCCGCGCAGCTCTTTTTCGGCAATCTCAGCCCACTTGGCGTGGGGGGCTTTCTTCTCCGTCATGGATATGTCCTCGTGTTGGGCCTGCGCGCTGCTCTTTGGCGGCGTCGGCAAGCCATTGATCTTCCTCGGTTAACTTTGTCGCATCGGGGCTTTGGATGAAGCTGGCGCACCCATCCGCCCCGTTTTTGAGCCAGCGGATATCGCTGACATATTGGGCCCGCAACGCCATCCGCTGCGCGGCGTCAAAAGGCATCCAGCGGCTGTCATCGCCGGTAAAACGCGTCATTGCTGCCTCTTCGCCGCGCTCTGCCACAAGGGCGTGCAAATCCGCGTCGGACTGGCCTTTGTTATGCCACGCCCGCGCGCCTTTCAGCGGCAGCGGCGCATTCGTTCCGGTCATCAGGCGCAACTGCTTTTCGGGTTGCCCGGCAAGGGCTTCAAACGGCCACACCATGATATGCGCTGCCGGAAATGCATCGGATAGCTCTGTCACCAGATGCCGCCACCGACGCGGCTGCGTGACCAAGCGGTCCAACTGCCCATTCGACGGCACGCTCTGCCCAGCAGCCACGGCATAGCCCAAGCCTGACGCCCAGTATTCGTCGTAGCTGCGCACCGCCAACACGATCCGTGTGCAGGTATCAGCAAAAGCGCCGCGAAACCGCTCCATCCGGGTGGCAAGGCCGGGGTAAAGCCGCTCGTGACGCAGGTTATTACGCATCGCACCAATCATGTTTTCCTCGGAAACGATCAAATGTTCGACACCAAGCTTGGCCATACGGTCCGTTTCCATCCGGATCAGACCGCAAGAGCGTTGCGCGCGTTTGAACCCGTGTGCCGTGATCTGATCGGGGCGGCCCAAAAGCCCGCTCATCATGCCTTTGCGCAGCCTTTTGGGGCGCCATGATACGATTCCCAACCGTTTGAGCATCGCTTCATTATTGGCCAAATAGCTTTGAAATGTGGTGGTTCCCGTCCGGTGGGAGCCAAGATGCAAGATCACATCCATCGCGGCGCATGCCTTATGGTAAAGGGCGGTCCAGACCGCCGGTCGCAGTTGATACTGCACCCCCATTAGCACTGCCCTTCTAAGCGTTGGGTTAACCTCGCCGCCGCATTAAACATCGCATTTGATCTATTCGATTTTTGCGCCAGAGCCCCTATATCGGGTTGAGAAGGAGCAACGATGAAAACACTTGTCTCACTGGTGCTTAGCGCAAGCCTGATTGGCCCCGCGTTCGCCGAAGATACAGCTTCGACCATGTCTGTCCCGTCGCCTCTTGAGGCGTGGCAAGACGAACCGACCATTATCCTGGATGGTGCGGATGTTGATATCGATGAATTCAAATGGGTTGCCCGTCCGGTGATCGTCTTTGCGACATCACCTGCGGACCCACGCTTTGCAGAACAAATGACGCTGTTGTCAGAGCGCACCCAAGAGCTGATTGACCGTGATGTCGTCGTGATTGTGGATACTGATGACGACACATTGTCAGATCTGCGTCGCAAGCTGCGGCCGCGTGATTTCATGATGGTGCTGATCGGCAAGGATGGCGGCGTCAAGCTGCGCAAACCCTTCCCGTATGATGTACGCGAACTGTCACGCAGCATTGATAAGATGCCACTGCGACAGCAGGAAATCCGCGACAGACGGGGCAGTTGAGCCATCAGCTGCTCCCCCCGAACCCATCCATAAAGATAAGGCGCGTGCCCTCGGGCAATTGCGGCTCAAACCTCAGCAAAGCCTCCTCGAGCATGTCGACATGCGCGGCAGAGGTGGCATAGGCAGCGACGAAATCCTCGCCCAGAAAGCCACGTCTCAGATCAAGCTTGAACTCGGCCACACGCACCCAATCATCGCCAATCGCGCTGCCCAGCCACTCGTCATTGTCGTAAATCAGTGCAACGGGTATGTCGCGCGCAAGGGTCAGGTCGGCAGCCCAACCCGGCGTCGGGTTGAAGATGCGGGTCTCGCGCGCCTCGTGCGAGGCAAGCCCCCATAAATCAAGCACATAGTTCGGGTTCCGCCAAGCGACCCAGCCAAGATCGTTCACGGCGACATCGGTTTTCAGATAGTCCTGTGCAAATCGCGCGGTTTGGGCGTGCTGCAGGTAGATGCCGCGGGGATTGAAGCGGTATTCGTCCCATGCGTGCGGCATATAGGTCGCCCCGGCCCCCGCAATCAGCGCGGCGGGCAAGAACGCTGTCAGCTTTGAACCTGCACCGTGGGCCAGCACAAGGGCAGCAGCAGCCAAAGCCGTCAGAATGTAGTTCTCATAGCGCTCCATCCAGCCGATTTGCCCAAAGAACAGATGCGCCAAGCCAGCTGCAGCCAGCGCAAGCCCAACCCAGCGGCGCAACCCTGCAGTCAACGCGCTCAGCGCGGCAAGCACAGCGATGAAGCCCAGCATCAACAAGCCAGGTATTTCCAAAAGGTTCAGCCGGAAGGTCCCGATCATGCGCATCAAGCGCCCCACATCCGCATCCTCGGCGCCAACCAGCTTGGCCTGTACCGAGTTGGGCATCGGATCGAGGCCAAGCGACGTCAGATACCATACGAAAACAACAATCGGAGCAAGCGCCAGCCCCGTTGCCAAGGCGCCCAGTGCAATCCGGCCCGATAGAACGATCAGGCCCGCGCCGACCAACGCCAAAGCCAAGCCTTCCAGCCGCAAGGCAGGCGCAAGGACTATGCCCAAAAGCAAAACCCACGAGACACGCTTTTCATCGGCCAGCACACACATCCCGTAAACGATGCCCAAGGAGGCCGCTGCGTGCAGCGTGTGCTCCATCCCCGTCATCGCAACGCCTGCCGTGTTCAAGGCGACCGGCCCAAGCAATGCCAACGACACACCGATCGCACCACGATAGCCCGCATGCGCGATCACGCGGCCCCACAGCAGGGCAACCGCCACCAACCCCACGATATTCCATACCAGCGGCAACCAGCGCTGCGCTTCGCTGCCCGCAAACGGTGTCAACAAAAGCGGGTAAAGCGGGGACGACCCCGGCGAGGTATACTCACCAGCGTTGACCCCATAGCCGCCCATGGCGATCTGCTCTGCGATGGCGAGGTGGATATAGACGTCGTCCAACGGATACTCAAAAACCCCGTTCGACCACGCCAAACCCCGCGCCTGAAGCACGACAAACCACACCGTAACGCCCAAAAGCGCTAGCGCAGGATACAAGATATGAGAGCGTTCCGAGATCACTCAAACTCCATAATCACATCATCCACCGCCAAGCTGTCACCAGCTTCGGCGTTGATCTTGGTGACTTTCGTGGTCTTCTCGGCGCGCAGGATGTTCTCCATCTTCATCGCTTCGATGGTGCACAGCGCCTGCCCTTCCTGAACCTCGTCCCCCACGGCGACATCCAGTTTCACCACAAGACCAGGCATCGGACACAGCAGCATCTTGGAGGTGTCAGGTGGCAGCTTCTCGGGCATCAGCGCGGCCAGTTCAGCCTGACGCGGGCTGCGCACATAGACCCGAAGTTCCGCGCCACGAGTGCGCAGACGGAACCCGCCCGACGTCTTGTCGACCTTCAGCACCAAGGGGCTGCCATCAATATCCATCACCGCCAGACTGTCGCCCGGCGTCCACGCGCTTGCCACACGCATCGTGGTGCCGTCTTCAAAGGAGACGGATGCACCTTCCCGGTCGGCTCCAATAGAAACCGGGAAATGCTGACCTTGCGCCTGCACGACCCAGTCCGAACCCACAACCCTTTCGTGATTGTCCATCCGGCCCGACACCCGGGTGCGGCGAATTTCAGCGACACGGTACATCGCAGCCGCCGCAGCCGCGACACGGCGCAGATCGCCATCAGGCAAGGTCACGCCGTCAAAGCCGTCGGGATACTCTTCCTCGATGAACGCAGTCGTCATATCGCCCGAAATGAACTTGGGATGATCCATCACCGCCGACAGGAACGGCAGGTTGTGCCCGATCCCTTCCACCTCGAAACTGTCCAGCGCAACGCGCATTTCCTCAATCGCGGCCTCGCGGGTCGGCGCCCATGTGCACAGCTTGGCGATCATCGGGTCATAATACATGCTGATCTCGCCACCTTCAAAGACGCCGGTATCATTGCGCACCACGCGTGTATCGGCCGCTTCTTCTGCCGGGGGGCGGTAGCGCGTCAGACGGCCAATCGAGGGTAGGAAGTTGCGGTACGGGTCTTCGGCATAAAGGCGACTTTCAATCGCCCAGCCGTCGCGTTTCACGTCTTCCTGCTTGATCGACAATTTCTCGCCATACGCCACACGGATCATCTGTTCGACCAGATCAACGCCGGTAATCAGCTCGGTCACAGGGTGTTCCACCTGCAAACGGGTGTTCATCTCAAGGAAGTAAAAATTCTTGTCGCCATCGACGATAAACTCGACCGTACCGGCACTGGCATAGCCCACAGCCGCCGCCAACGCGCAAGACTGCTCGCCCATCGCCTTGCGGGTGGCTTCATCCAGAAACGGGCTCGGTGCCTCTTCGATGACCTTCTGGTTGCGCCGCTGGATCGAGCATTCCCGCTCGTTCAGGTAAATCGTGTTGCCGTGAGTGTCTGCCAACACCTGAATTTCGATATGGCGCGGTTGGGTCACGAACTTCTCGATGAAAATGCGGTCGTCACCAAAGCTGTTGGCGGCCTCGTTCTTGGACGACTGAAACCCCTCGCGGGCTTCCTGATCCGACCATGCGATCCGCATGCCTTTACCACCACCGCCGGCCGAGGCTTTAATCATCACGGGGTAGCCAATCTCGTTGCTGATCTTCACAGCCTCATCGGCATCTTCAATCAGACCCATATAGCCGGGCACGGTTGACACATTGGCCTCCTGCGCGATCTTCTTGGACGTGATCTTGTCGCCCATGCTTTCAATCGCACCCTTGGGCGGCCCGATAAAGGCAACGCCTTCGGCCTCCAACGCTTCGGCGAACTTGGCGTTCTCGGACAGGAACCCGTAGCCTGGATGCACCGCTTCGGCGCCCGTTGCGCGGATCGCCTCCATCACCTTATCGATGACGATATAGGACTGATTGGCAGGCGGCGGGCCAATATGCACTGCTTCATCGGCCATTTTCACATGCAAAGCGTTGCGGTCGGCATCCGAATAGATCGCCACCGTCGCAATGCCCATCTTCCGAGCGGTCTTGATAACACGGCAGGCGATTTCACCCCGGTTGGCAATCAGGATTTTCTTAAACATCAGCAGGTCCTTTCGAAACGGCGCACAGGCCGCAAAGCATGCAAAAAGGCCGCGCGGAGCGATGCTCCGGCGGCCTTTTTCGTCGTGTGAGTGGTGGTTTCAGTCAGATCAGCGGAGCGCGCGCTCCACATCGTCAGCCAGCGCGCCCGCAGCCGCGCCGACAAGCGCGCCAGTGGCCATGCTACCGCCGACAGCCGCAGATCCGACACCGCCAACAGCAGCGCCGACAGCGGCCCGTTCAACGTCGTTGCCCATACAGCCCGCAAGCAGTGTGGCCGTGGCGAACGCCGCCAACGTAAGTTTAACAAATCGCATTGTTTTTCTCCTCGATGGGTCTTGTTCCAAGTTGCCTCTTGGTCGGGAGATATCCCCCCACCCTTACGGAAAAATGGCGACCTGTCCGGGGTAAGAACAGGCCGCCAAGAAGGGGAAGGGGTACGGTTTTGACAATACCCAGCAGGCCCGAAACGGGGTGTGCCTGCTATGAGAATGACATTGGCAGCGGTTTTCACATCCGGATAGTACCCGGTTTTCGCAGGGCTTTTTTGGGCCAATTTGCGCCGATACACGGGGAGGTTGAGCGAATTCATGCCGATTAAGCCCTCAAAACAGGTCCGGAAACGCGGCTTGGGCACGTTTCACGTCGATTTGAAGAAGCGCATCATAGCTTGCCGGGTCGAACGGATCTTCGGCTGGAATCACTTCACGCCCGAAAAACCATGACAAACGGCCCGCATCCAGATTGCCGCGCTCGAATGGCTGATCGCCAAAATGCGTCCACAAAGACTGCAGAAAAAATGCGTCGGCCCGGCGATCGGCGGGTTTGCGATCGGCACGACGCTCGCGCGATGTCAGCGGCGTGACCCCGCGCGGGTTTGGACGACGAATTGTGAATTGAAAATCTGTCCCCGGGTATCGGCCAGGAAAGCCGCGATGCTTTAACATAAGCGCCCCCGCATCATAGGGGCTGGGGTTGGGACGGGCCGCAAAGCCCGTCCCGGGAATGCTTTACTTGAACTTGCCAGTGTAGACCGGCTCAGTCGAAATGGGCTCTGGGTCCACGACGACGAATTCTTCCTGAGGCTCATTGCGTGCGCAAGCTGCTGCCAGAACGATGAGGCCAAGGGCCACAACTGCTTTGATGCTCTTCGACATCTGTCTCTCCTATTGTTTTCCTCGTAGAAAAAAGGGCCAAAAAGCCCTCCACTCCACACCAAGGTCCAGGCCGCTTGGGTGCAACCTGCGGCTAAGATACGCAAAACGCGGAGGAAAAGATATCCACTGATCGGGCTTGGGCGGTTTTGTGGCGTGATTGCATCAATCATACGGCGGTCCCCCGCGTATGCCGCAAGATATAGTACCGGCATCAGAACTGCTCCCAGATGCAGGTGTCACCTTCAATGATGAACGCCTCGAAAAGCTGCGTGGCCTCTGTATCTGCCACGCCGAACTCGGTCACACGATCCGACAACGAAACTACGATGCGCGCAGGGGAAAATCCATCCGCCCGGATCACCGGCAAGGCATGCGCCTCGCACAAGGTCACGAAATCCTCGGCTACATCGTCGTAGTCCAGCCCACCGCCGCTGCGTGCAATTGCGGGCATGACATAGCGCGCGCGAAAAACCACAGCGTCCGGGTCGGTAGCGTCGTGCAAAAACTCCAGCACCTGAATATCCGCCTGCGAGGGCAGCACTGGAATATCATCAACCACTGTCGAAGCGCACACGGGCACGGCAAGCCATGCAATAATACTTCCCAGAGCGCAGCCCCGACCCCCTAAAAGGGTCCTCCCGATCGGGGCCGCGACGCCACTCAATGGGGCGTGTTGGAAATCCGGTGGCATCAGTTGAAACATGAGAAGATCATGACTCGCAAGGGTTTTTTCGGATCAATTCCGCTGCAGCGCAGCAATCAAAGCGGGATATTGTCGTGCTTTTTCCAAGGCACATGCACCTGCTTGTTGCGCAGCGATGCAAAAGCCCGGCAGACCCGTTTACGCGTGGTCTGCGGCGCAATCACTTCGTCCACAAAACCGCGTTCGGCAGCGACAAACGGGTTTGCGAACCGCTCTTCGTAATCCGCCGTGCGCTGCGCAATCTTGTCTGTATCGCTCAACTCCGACCGATACAGGATCTCGGTCGCGCCTTTTGCGCCCATCACAGCAACCTCTGCCGTAGGCCACGCATAATTGAAATCGCCCCGCAAATGCTTGGACGACATCACCACGTAAGCCCCACCATAAGCCTTGCGCGTGATGACGGTGACCTTGGGGACCGTCGCTTCGCCGTAAGCATAAAGCAGCTTCGCGCCATGCTTGATGACGCCTGCATATTCCTGACTGGTGCCCGGCAGGAAGCCCGGCACATCGACCAATGTCAGGATCGGAATTTCAAACGCATCACAAAAGCGCACGAACCGCGCCGCCTTGCGCGAACTGTCGATATCCAGACACCCCGCCAGCACCATCGGCTGATTGGCGACAACACCCACGGTCTGCCCTTCCAGACGCACAAAACCAGTAATGATATTCTTCGCAAAATCTTCCTGAATTTCGTAGAAATCGCCCTCATCAGCAAGCTTGAGGATTAATTCTTTCATGTCATAGGGTGTATTCGGGTTATCCGGCACAAGCGTGTCAAGGCTGCTGTCCAGCCGATCCGGCGCATCAAAGAACGGGCGCACCGGCGCTTTCGAGCGGTTGTTCTGCGGCAGGAAGTCGACCAGACGGCGGACCTCGGCCAGCGCCTCTACATCGTTTTCAAAGGCGCCATCCGCGACCGACGACTTCTTGGTATGCGTGCCCGCACCGCCCAGTTCTTCGGCGGTGACCACCTCATTCGTGACGGTTTTGACCACATCAGGACCCGTCACAAACATGTACGAGCTGTCCTTCACCATAAAGATGAAATCCGTCATCGCCGGGGAATACACAGCACCCCCCGCACAGGGACCCATAATCAGGCTGATCTGCGGCACCACGCCCGAGGCACGGATGTTACGTTCGAACACCTCGCCATAGCCCGCGAGGCTATCGACGCCTTCCTGAATACGCGCCCCTCCGGAATCGTTGATGCCGATCACCGGCGCGCCGTTTTGCACGGCCATATCCATAATTTTGCATATTTTTTGTGCATGTGTGGCCGAAACCGATCCGCCAAGCACTGTGAAGTCCTGGCTGAACACATAGACCAAACGCCCGTTGATCGTGCCCCAGCCGGTCACGACCCCGTCGCCCGAGGGCCGCGTTTCTTCCATGCCGAAATCGGTGCAGCGATGGGCGACAAACATATCGAACTCTTCGAACGAGCCTTCGTCCAGCAACAATTCCACGCGCTCGCGTGCGGTCAGCTTGCCTTTGGCGTGCTGCGATGCAACGCGCTTTTCGCCGCCTCCCATCCGGGCGGTTTCGCGACGATCTTCGAGTTGATGCAGGATATCTTTCATGGCCGTCCCCTTATGGCTTTTGAGCCTTTTATCGAAACGGCGCACCGCGACAAAGGCCTAAGTAGCAAATTTGCAAAATTCGCAAAGTCGCGAATGCTATAATTGCAAAAGTGAATATCCTCGCTCTGCAGCAAGCATCCCGACGCCTCGCGAATTAATGAAAAATCAACGTGTTCCCGGCGGGGAACATACGCAGCTTCGCAGCGGTGTTCTTTTTTGAACATTGACCTGTGCGGGCCGTGTCGCGGTTCCAATTGGACACCCCGCACCCCTCACCCTACAACTTAGCCTATGAGCGACGTCCCCACGGCGCGGTTTCTTGATCCCGCCTCCCCCCCGCATATTTCCACGCTGATCCTGCTGGCCGGGCTGTCGGCGTTGTCGATGAACGTGTTCTTGCCGTCGCTGCCCACGATGACAGCTTACTTCCAGACCGACCCGCGGATCATGCAACTGGCCGTCGCCCTTTATCTGGGCGTCAACGCGATACTGCAATTGATCGTCGGCCCCCTGTCAGATCGCTATGGTCGGCGCCCCGTGATCCTGTGGGGGACAGTGATGTTCCTGCTGGCCACGATCGGCTGCCTTTTGGCCACATCGGTCGAGATGTTCTTGCTCTTTCGCATGGGTCAGGCGGTCATCGTCGTTGGCCTTGTTCTGTCGCGCGCCATCGTCCGCGATATCGTTCCGCAGGCGCAAGCCGCGTCGATGATTGGCTATGTCACGATGGGCATGGCGCTGGTGCCGATGATCGGCCCCGCCATCGGCGGTGTGCTGGACGAGGTCTTTGGCTGGCGCGCGAATTTCTGGATGCTGCTGATCGGCGGGGCCACCCTTTGGCTGCTCGCCTACCGCGATCTCGGCGAAACGGCGACAACTCGCCCCACCAGCTTTGGCGCACAATTTCGCGAATACCCCGAACTGCTGATCTCGCGGCGGTTCTGGGGCTATTGCGCTGCGGCCGCCCTCGCCTCGGGCGCGTTCTTTGCCTATCTGGGCGGCGCGCCTTTTGTCGGCTCCGAGGTGTTCGGCCTCTCGCCCGCGATCCTGGGCATCTATTTTGGCGCACCCGCCGTGGGCTATATGGCCGGTAATTTCATCTCCGGACGCTATTCGGTGCGCTTTGGGATCAACCAGATGATCCTCTGGGGAACAATTATCTCGGCGGCGGGGCTTGGCGTGTCGCTAGTGCTGTTCCTGCTTGGCTTCAAAACCGCCGAGATCTTCTTTTCCTTCATGACCTTTGTCGGGATCGGCAATGGCATGGTGCTGCCAAATGCGACCTCGGGCATGCTGTCCGTACGCCCGCATCTGGCGGGCACCGCATCCGGCCTGGGCGGCGCGATCATGATCGGCGGTGGCGCTATCCTGTCGGCCTTTGCAGGCGCGATGCTGACACCGGGGACAGGCGCGCTGCCGCTGGTCTGGATCATGTTCATCACATCGGTCCTGTCGATCGGCGCAATCGTGTACACCATCCGCCGCGACGCACAGGTTTGCGCCTAGAGTTTGCAAACGCTAAAGAGAGCGCAGCAAAACTGCGAAGGTAGCGTGATGGCCACCCAAAAACTCTATGCGGGCGTCAAGCTGCGCGAGATCAGAACCCGCCACGGGCTGACCCAAAAAGCCTTTGCCGAAAAGCTGGATGTCTCGCTGCCCTATCTGAACCAGATGGAAAACAACAACCGGCCTGTGTCAGCTGGTGTGGTTTTGGCCCTGGCACATTCGTTTGATTTCGACCTGAGCGAACTGAGCGTGGGCGAAGCCGAACGCGTCGTGTCCGACATGCGCGAGGCGCTGGCTGATCCGCTTTTCAACGACACACCACCGCTTGCAGATTTGCAACTTGCCGCCTCAAACGCGCCTGCGCTAAGCCGCGCCTTTCTGGACCTGCACCGCGCCTATCGTGATGCCCATGAACGGCTTGCCTCGCTTGACGAGGCATTAGGACGCGACGAATCCCCCCGGATGGCTTCACCCTGGGAAGAGGTGCGCGACTTCTTTCACTATTGCGACAATTACATAGATGCGGTGGACCGCGCAGCCGAACGGTTTGTCACCGGCGGCGACCCCGAGGCGCGCGCCCTTGCCTTGCTGTCAGAGCACGGCATCCGCGTTGAAATCGCAGGGGATAGCGCTCCGCTGCGCGGATTTGACAGGGCCAGCAAAACGCTGATCCTGTCAGCACGCGCCCATGCGGCGACGCGACGCTTTCAGATGTTGCATCAGGTCGCCCTGCTGACCCAGGACCAGCTTTTTGAAGCCACGCTGGATCTGGCCCGGTTTCAAACTGACGAGGCCCGCGCCATCGCCCGGATCGGGCTGGCCAATTACTTTGCCGGCGCCGCCTTGCTGCCCTACGCGGCCTTTCTGGCTGCCGCACAGAACACACGGCACGACCTTGAACAGCTCTCGGACCGGTTCGGCGCCTCAATTGAACAAGTGGCGCATCGCCTGTCGACGCTGCAACGCCCCGGCGCCAAGGGCGTGCCGTTCTTCTTTGTCCGTGTCGATCAGGCTGGCACCATCACCAAACGCCATTCCGCCACGCGGCTGCAATTCGCGCGCTTTGGCGGCGCATGTCCTTTGTGGAACGTCCACCGCGCGTTCGAAACACCGGGCCGTTTTTTGCGTCAATTGGCCGAAACCCCCGATGGCGCGCGCTATTTCTGCCTTGCACGCGACGTTCAGAAATCCGGGGGGACCTATAAATCGCCTGTCCGTCGATACGCGATTGGTCTGGGTTGCGAACTGCGCCATGCCAATGATCTTGTCTATTCGGACGGGCTGGATCTGGACAATGACGCTGCCTTTGAACCCATCGGCATCTCCTGCAGGATTTGCGAACGTAAAGGGTGTCATCAACGCTCGGTCCCGCCGCTTGAGAAGCATTTGCGCTTTGATCCAGACCGGCGCGGCCTGCTACCTTATGAAATAGACGGCTGACGGAGGAGGTTTGCCTATGGAAATGTCAGGAACCCGCATGATCGCTGCAGATCGCGAAACGGTTTGGGAGGCCTTGAACTCGGCCGATGTGCTGCGAGCGTGTATTCCGGGCTGCACCGAATTGAGCGGCACACCCGAGGATGGCTTTGACGCGGTGGTGACCCAAAAAGTCGGCCCGGTGAAAGCCACGTTCAAAGGGGCCGTGACGCTATCAGATGTTGTCCACCCCGAAAGTTACCGGATCAGCGGCGAGGGCAAGGGCGGTGTCGCCGGGTTTGCCAAGGGAGCGGCATCGGTTGTGTTGAACGCCGTCCCCGAGGGGACAGAACTGGTATACGAGGTGGATGCAAAGGTTGGTGGCAAGATTGCGCAATTGGGCAACCGGATCATCAATGGCTTTGCGACCAAGATGGCGAACGCGTTTTTCGATAATTTTCAGGCGCATGTGCAGGGTGATGATGCAGAGGCTGAAACCGCCTGACGGCGGTGCCTTCGGCGAGGATACTTGGAAAAAGCGAAGCGGCTTCCGGTAGGAGACTCCAAAAAAAGCGAAGTGGCTTCCGGTAAAAGACACCAAAAAAGCGAAGCGGTTTCCGGCAGGAGACTCCAAAAAAACGAAGCGGCTTCCGGTCAGATCTAAAAGAGCGAAAGCGGGCGTCGCGATTGTCTCAGATGTATTTCAAGTGGCGCCACGCCGCGCGCGTTAACCTTAACGCGGGTTTAATGCAGGGCGTCCATTGCGGCTTTGCGGATATTTTCTGTCAGTAAGTTCAGAGGTTTGGCTGTGATGCGGCTGATCTGCCAGTAAAGCGGTGTCTCGAGCGGAGTGTCTTTGACAACCTCGATCAACTGCCCGCTTTCCAGAAAGTCACCGACCAAAGGATCAGGGTTCATCCCCCAGCCCAGCCCAAGCAAGGCCGCGGTCACAAACCCCACTGTGCTGGGCAGCATATGGGTCGACAAAGGCACACGTTTGCCCAGATGACGGGCGGCCCAATCCTGTTGCAATCGGTCAAGGCGCGAATAGGTCAGCGCGGGTGCGGCGCGCAGGCCCGCTTCGGTCACCCCCTCAGCAAAATGATGCGCCATAAAGCCCGGGCTGGCAGTGGCGCGGTAGCGCAGCGCACCCAGCGCAAAGCTGTCGCACCCTTGGATCGGCTCGGCCCGGCTGGTGATTGCTGCAGCCACATCGCCCTGACGAAGCCAGCGGGCCGAATGGTCTTGATCGTCGACCACCAGATCAAACAGCAATCCTTCGCATTTTGCCAAGGCGGGCAGCACCCAGGTATCAAGGCTGTCTGCGTTCACCGCGATGCGCACTGGCGTGGCTTGGGATTGCGCCATCGCCATGTCGCGAGAAAGCTGTTGTTCCAAAAGGGCAACTTCATCGGCATGACGGATCAGACGGGTGCCTGCATCGGTCGGCAAGCTGGGCGTGCCGCGCTGGATCAGTACGGTGCCGACACGATCCTCAAGGGTCTTGATCCGTTGAGAGACCGCCGATTGCGTAATCGACAATTGTGCGGCAGCCAGATCAAAGCTGCCACAGCGTGCCACGGCGGACAGGGTCATCAAGAGAGCAGGGTCATACATAAGCGTAACTTATGTGAAATAAGAAACATTCACTAGAATGATTTTACGATCATCGCTAAGCCCCTCATGAAACGGAGATTTTCATGAGCACTGCCTATTTCGCCGGTTTCTTCCTTGGTCTGTCGCTGATCCTCGCCATTGGGGCGCAGAATGCGTTTTTGTTACGCCAGGGGCTGCGACGGGAACATGTTTTGCCCTTGGTGCTGACCTGCGCCCTAAGCGATGCGGTTTTGATTGCCGTTGGGGTAAGCAGTTTCGGTGCGATGTCTCAAGCAGCCCCCTGGATCGGAACCGTTTTTCTGTATGGCGGGGTGACGTTCCTGTTTGTCTACGGCGCGATGAGCTTTGCGCGGGCGCGACATGGTGGCGAAGCCTTGACACCCAGCAATGATGGCGCGGGGTCGGTGTGGGCGGCGGTGGGAACGTGTCTGGCGATCACATGGCTGAACCCGCATGTCTATCTGGACACAGTTGTGATGCTTGGCTCGATCTCGGCGCAGTATGACAGTCGCGTCGGCTTTGGGCTTGGCGGGGCGACGGCGTCTTTTGTGTTCTTCTTCGCATTGGGCTATGGCGCGCGGCTGCTGGCGCCGGTTTTTGCCAACCCGCGCGCCTGGCAAGTGCTTGAAATTGTGATCGGATGCGTGATGTGGGCGATCGCTTTGAAACTGCTGCTGAGCTAGGGCTTGCACGCCCCACACGTTTCAGATCAGGTCACCCCATGGAGCCAAGCGGACATCGCCCCGGAGCGGGAATTTTCTGGCAGGTCATGACGGGACTGAATTTTGTCGCCGTCACCGCAATCGTAAAGCATGTGGGCAGCGACGTTCCTGCCGCGCAAGCCGCGTTTTTGCGGTATTTGCTGGGGCTGGTCTTTGTGATCCCGATGATCCGCCCGATCCTGCAGGCACATCTGACACGCCGGCAGATGACGCTGTTTGGCATTCGCGGTGTGCTGCACACCGGCGCTGTGATCCTGTGGTTCTTTGCGATGACGCAGATCACAATGGCAGAGGTCACGGCGATGAACTATCTCGCGCCGATCTACGTCACAATCGGAGCCGCCGTGCTTTTGGGCGAAAAGATTGCGGTCCGGAGGGTCATCGCGATTGCGGTCGCCTTGCTTGGCGCGCTTATCATCCTGCGACCGGGATTTCGCGAACTGTCGCCCGGTCATATCGCGATGCTGGGCACCGCACTTGGTTTTGCGGGCGGCTATCTGATTATGAAAGTGATGAGCACACAGGTGAACGCATCCGTCGTTGTCGGGATGTTGTCGCTTTTTGTGACGCTGGGGCTTGCGCCCTTTGCCTGGGCCGTCTGGGTGCCGGTCACAGCAGAACAGCTGTTCTGGCTATTCCTTGTCGCCTGCTTTGCCACGGCGGGCCATTACACGATGACGCTGGCCTTTGCAGCCGCGCCCCTCGCAGTCACGCAGCCCGTGACATTCCTGCAATTGATCTGGTCCGTGGCCCTTGGAGCTGCGTTCTTTAACGAGGCCGTCGACGGGTGGGTCGTGATCGGTGGCGGGCTGATTATGGCCGCTGTCAGCTTTATCGCGTGGCGCGAGCATGTTGCAAAAAAGCGCGCCACGGCAAAGGCTTAAAGCTGCTCAAGCACCTCGTCCGAGGCTTCAAAGTTGACCGTGACGCGCTGAATGTCGTCATCATCTTCCAGCGCATCGATCAGCTTCATCAGCTTCTGCATCCCCTCAAGATCAAGTTCGGTCGTCGTGGTGGGCTTCCAGATCAGTTTGGTGGATTCAGATTCGCCCAGCTCCGCTTCCAGCGCTGTCGAAACCGCGTTCAAATCAGTGTCGGCACAATAGATCGTGTGCCCGTCTTCCGCGCTTTCAACGTCTTCGGCGCCCGCTTCAATCGCGGCCATCATAACCGTGTCAGCATCACCGACAGCAGCGGGATAGGTCACCTCTCCCTTGCGTTCGAACATGAAAGACACCGATCCCGTCTCGCCCAGGTTTCCGCCATTCTTGGTGAATGTTGAGCGCACAGTCGAGGCGGTGCGGTTCTTGTTGTCGGTCATCGTTTCAACGATCACGGCAACGCCGCCGGGCCCGTAGCCTTCATAGCGGATTTCATCGTAATTCTCGGCATCGCCCCCTTGGGATTTCTTGATCGCGCGGTCGATCACATCCTTGGGTACGGATTGCGATTTGGCCTCTTTCACGGCCAGACGCAGGCGGGGGTTCTTGTCCGGATCGGGATCGCCCATTTTGGCGGCCACGGTGATTTCCTTGGCCAGCTTGGAAAATAACTTGGAGCGCAGCTTGTCCTGCCGCCCTTTACGGTGCTGGATATTTGCCCATTTTGAGTGGCCTGCCATCTGCTTGCCTCCTTCGGTCTATCGCGTTGCCAGACCTATAAAGGAAAGCGTCAGGCGGGTGCAATCCTGTCGGCAGGGTGCGGCAGACGCATCGTGGCAACAAGCCCCACCAGCGCAATGGCCGTCGGCAGCCACGCCGGGATCGCAGCCAGTACGGCAAGGGTGATCCAGACCAATGGCGCAAGGGGTCCCGCGACGCGCAAACTGCGCCCTGCGGCGAGTGCGGCGATGGACAGCGTAAAGCCAACGCCCGAGGTCAGCGCGAGCGCAATTTGCTCGGGCCCGCCATTAAGCAGCATACCGGGGTAGGCGATGAACAGCATCGGGATTGCATAGGCTGTCCCACCCAGCCGCAACGTATCCCGTGCAACGGTCAACCACGGAGCCTTGGCGATGGTCGCGGCAACGAAAACGGCCACGCAGACCGGTGGCGTGATGACGGAAAGGGCTGCGTAGTACAGCACAAACAGGTGGACCATCAACGGATCGAGGCCTTGCTGGATCAGCACCGGCGCAAAGACCGCAGCGACAAGGACATAGGCGGCGGATGTCGGCAGACCCATGCCCGCGATCAGGCACACAACAGCCATGATGCCCGCGATCAGCCAGATGTTATCTCCGGCAAAGCTGAGGATCGATGAGGTGACCGCAACCCCCACCCCGGTCAGGTTCACCATCGACACAAAGACCTGTGCCGCGACCAGAAGGATGCCGACAATCACAACGCCCTTGCCGCCATCTTGCAGGGCCCGGATAAGGGTGAGAACGACCTCTTTGATCGTCCCGCCGCCGGTGAGTGTGGCGAAAGTGTAGGCGACGATGATGCCGATCATGCCAAAGCAGGCGGTTAGCTGGATCGAGTTTCCGTTCATGATCCCGTAGGCCAGCCCGACGATCCCCGCAAGGATCGGCGCCATGCGCCGCCAGTTGAGCGCGGCACGCCAATCAGGCAGGTCTTCGGCATCGACAGCGCCCAGATTGCGCTTGCGGGCGATCATGTGGACCGTCGCAAAGACGCCCAAGTAGAACAGGAACGCAGGCATGATGGCGACCGCGGCGATGGTCCAGTAATTCACACCGACCAGTTCGGCCATGACGAATGCAGCCGTCCCCATGATCGGCGGAGCAAGCTGCCCACCGGTCGAAGCCACAGCCTCGACCCCGCCTGCAAAGGGTGCGGGGTATTTCAGGCGCTTCATCAGCGGGATCGTAAAGTTGCCGGTGGTCGCGATATTGGCGACGGACGAGCCCGAGATCGACCCGAAGAGCCCCGACGCGATGGTCGAGATTTTCGCGGCACCGCCGGGGCTTTTGCCCCCGGCCCGCGCGCTGAGATCGAAAAAGGTTTGGCCCGCGCCGGTGTGTAGCAGCAAGGCACCAAACAGGATAAAGGCGGCGAGTGTGGTGGAGGCGATTGAAACAAGCATCCCCCACAGCCCGCGATCAGACAGGAAAATCACCTCGGTGATATAGCCCGCGCCGAAACCACGATGGCCAAACGCGCCGGGGATGGCATCGCCAAAAAAGGCATAGGCCACCATGCCACCAACGATGATCGGAAAGATCAGGCTGGCAGAGCGGCGGGCCAGCTCAAGGATCACCAGCAGCGTGCCGAACCCCAGCACCATATCCAGCGTCTCCGCGAAAGGCAGTTCGACCATGATCCGCTCGAAATTCGCGATGATGTAAGCGACAGAGCCAAGCACAAAAAGGGCCATTGCACCGTCAAGCGCAGCCCCGATGAGCCGCCAGCGCTTGCCCTCGCCCAGAGGGAACAACAGCACGCCCATAATTGTAATCATACCGACGAAAATCGCGCGCTGGATCAGCGTTTCAAACGCGCCGAGAAACGATGTGTAGAAAACGAAAAGCCCGATGACGAGGCTGATAAACGCAATCGCACGCGTGCGCAGCGTGTCGGGCAGCGGAGGCTCGGTTCCGGGGGCGGCATCGGTCTGCATCGCTTGGACTTTCCTTCGTCATAAATCCGCCGCACCCATCATAAGGCGCGGCGGTCTTGTCATGTTTCCAGCGGCTTAGCGCAGGTTGTCGGGAACGGTCAGGCCAATTTCCTCGAAATAACGGATCGCGCCGGGATGCAGCGGCGAGGTCGCGTATTGCAAGGTCAGTTCAGCCAGATTGGCCCCTGCGACGGCAGGAAATGCGGTGGCCTGTTCGACATCGTCCTCCATCACGGCTTTGACGATGTTGTAGGCGACATCATCTGGCATATCGGGCTGTGCAGAGACGCCGATCATGAAGCCCCAGGTTGTGTAGGGGCCTGAATTCTCCATCTCGCCGCCGGGCATGTCGACGATAGACAACTCGGGCAGCTGCTCGCGGATCATCGCGGTTTGGTCTTCGTTCAGACCCAGCACCTGAACGGGTGTGAATGTCGCGATATCCGTGGTTAGCGCGTCAAAAGAGGTGCCAACGGCAGATTTAATAAAGCCCGTCGCGCGATTGTCCTTGATCGCGGCAGCCAGTTCACCGTTAGAGCCGCGCACCCACTCAGGCTCGATGCCGAAAACACTCATCACGTCTTGCGATGTTGCTTCGGTCGAAGAGCCGCGCTGACCCGGGCCAAAGCGCGCACCGGCAAGATCTTCAAAGCTGGTGATGCCGCTGTCCTGACGCACAACGACGTTTTGCGGGGCCAGCGAGTAGGCCCAAAGCAGCTTGGATTCGATGGGTTCGCCATCAAATGTCTTGATCCCGTTATTGGCGTGATAAAGCGCCGATGTCGTAATAAGACCCAGATCAAGCTGCCCGCGTGCCATGCGCTTGAGGTTGTCGACAGTCGCGCCCGTTTCAACGACAGAGGCTTGATAATCGGGGTTGGCCTCGTTCACGACTTTCGCGAGCGCTGCAAAGTAAGCGTAATGCGCCGATTGTGCATTTGTCGCGCCAAACGCCAAACGCGTCTCGGCAGAGGCGATGGTTGTAGTCATCGCAAAGGCAGCCGCACCGGCAAGCAAAGTTTTCAAGGATGTTGTGAGCATAAGATGTCTCCTCCCAAAGACAGGTTACGTTAGGTCACGATTAGAAATTAATGCATACCTATGCAAGTGCAAGCGAATTTTTCGCTCTTTGCGCGCCTGATCGGTCTGGGTAGGGTGCATGGACCCAAGAAGGCGACCCCTATGACCAGTGACCAGATTATCCTGTTTTCCCTTTTTGGCGGCGTGTTTGCGATGCTGCTTTGGGGCCGGTTTCGCTATGACATCGTGGCGTTCACAGCGCTGATGATCGGCGTCATCCTGGGCGTTGTCCCCGAAAAGGACGCGTTTTCAGGCTTCGGGCATCCCGCCACACTGGTGGTCGCGCTTGTGCTTGTCGTATCGGCTGGTTTGGTGCGATCGGGTGCTGTTTTTCTAATCACACGCACCTTGGTCGACAGTTCGCGCAGCTTGGGGGGCCATATCGCGTTGATGGGCGGGATCGGTGGCGTGCTTTCGGCGTTCATGAACAATGTTGCCGCCCTTGCCTTGTTGATGCCGGTGGATATCCAAACCGCCCGCAAGGCAGGCCGCGCGCCGTCCTTGTCATTGATGCCACTTAGCTTTGCGACAATCCTTGGCGGCATGGTCACGCTGATCGGCACGCCTCCGAATATCATCATCGCAACGATCCGCGAAGACACGCTGGGTGACCCATTTCGCATGTTCGATTTTGCGCCGGTGGGCGGCATCACAGCCCTTGCTGGCATGGCCTTTGTAGCCTTGCTGGGGTGGCGTTTGATCCCGCAACGCACAGGCACGCATCAGGCGGGCGACCCGATGGAGGATTACGCTGAATACATCGCCGAGCTGACCGTGCCAGATGGCAGCAAGCTGATCGGGCAGCGGGTCAGCGACCTTTACGAGGTAGCCGAAAAGAACGACGTAGCGATCCTCGGCTTGGTACGCGATGGCAAGCGCCGCTACGGCACATCGCGCAGCACAACCCTACAAGCCGGAGACGCGCTGGTGCTTGAGGCGACCCCGGACGCGCTGGATGAATACCGCGCCGCCGAAAGCCTGGATTTTGCCGATGCCAAACGCGAGGAATTGCTGCGCGCCGAAGGACAGGGCCTGACTGTTATCGAAATCGTGGTGACCGATCAGTCGCGGCTGAATGGCCGAACAGCGCAGGCGATTGGTCTGGCATGGCGGCAACGCACCGTGCTGATGGGCATCTCCCGGCAGGGCAAGTCGATCCGCGAACAGATCCGCAAGACGCAGATCAAGACCGGTGATATCTTGCTGCTTCTGGTCCCGCAGGACAGCGCCAATGACGTCACCGAATGGTTAGGCTGTCTGCCTTTGGCAGATCGCGGTCTGGCCGTGACCGAAGACAAAAAAGTGTGGTTCGCCATCGGTCTGTTCGGCGCCGCAGTGATCGCGGCCTCTCTTGGGCTGGTTTACCTGCCGATTGCGCTGGGCTTTGTCGTCGTCGCCTATGTCCTGTCAAAAATTGTGCCCTTGTCCGAGCTTTACACCCATATTGAGTGGCCTGTGGTCGTGCTTTTGGGCTCCATGATCCCGCTGGGCGCAGCGTTAGAGACCTCGGGCGGGACCGAGTTGATCGCGGGCGCTTTGGTCGGTCTGACCGAAGGGCTGCCCGCCTGGATGATCCTGACGGTGCTGATGGTGGTCACGATGACCCTGTCGGATGTGCTCAACAACACGGCAACCACCATCGTCGCGGCGCCGGTCGGCATTCAGATGGCGCAATCGCTTGGCGTCAATCCGGACCCGTTCCTGATGGCTGTCGCCGTCGCTGCAAGCTGCGCATTCCTGACGCCCATCGGACATAAGAACAACACCCTGATTCTGGGTCCCGGAGGCTATGGCTTTGGCGATTACTGGCGCATGGGACTGCCGCTGGAAATCCTTGTGGTTTGCGTTTCCATCCCAGCCATTTTGGTATTTTGGCCGCTCTAGACACCCGCTTGACGGGTTTTTCACATTACTTAAAAACTTAAAGCGTGTGCAGCGCAAACTGCTAATCTTGTCTCATGACAACGCCTTACGCGAATTATGACCGGGCTTTTGCATCTTGAGCGACGCTTGAAAGCGCACGTTTGCAAACCGGGACGACTGGACTGACGGGACGGGGTGCACGGATGGGATACTTGAACACGCTTTTCACGCGTTTGAAGGGCGCGCCACCGACAGACTGTCTACTGGTGCGCAACGTGCCGGACCCCACGGGCAAGATCGCAGATCTGCCGATGCGCCCTGATGAGGTCTACATCGAACTCTTTGTGGAAACCGTGCGCCTGAAAACGCAACGGCGCTGTGCCGGGCGGTTGCATGGCATGCTTTACGGCGGTCTGACGCTTGCCCGCGATGGTGGCCGCAACGCCGCCCTGGCGACAATCACCAAACCGCACCATCTGACCGAGCTCGACACCAAGACCCTTCACCGCGCCATCATGGTCGAGCGTCGCCTGCTGGGTGCCGTGCCATGGCACGGTGGAACGCTCAAGCTTGAACTGGGGCTCTTCTCGATCAAGGCGGCCAGTCCGCTCAGCCCGGTTCTGGACTATGTCACGCGGGTCTCCGATCAGGCCGGTATCAGCTTTGTCGGCGGCGCACAGCGGTTCTTGCCGCTGATAACCGACGCGCTCAATCTGATCCTGGGGCAGTCAAGGGATGTTGCCATTGAACTGACACTCGATACGGACCTGACGCTCAGCCGAAGCGAAGTGATGGCGCTGGTGGCCGTATCGAAAGACAGGATCACACCGGCTGATTTGCGTATCGATCCAACCGACCACAAGCTTTTGTGGAAAGGCGCGCCCCTTGAGGACGGCTATTGCGTGATTTCCATCCGCCGCACCGACCGCAAAGCGGACTTCGGAGAGATCCCCGAGCTGGCCGAAGGCTACAACCACCTGCGCGACGCGCTGAAAACGCGGCGCAAGCGGGTCTCGGAGGAGGCCAAGCAGGCGCTTGCCTTGGCGATCTACCGATCACCTGACCTGATCGACCGCGACAAAGCCCGGCTGGTCGCGCTGATCGAGGCAGAGGTGAAGCGCGCCATCACCGGTACGGGTGCCGACACCGCCACCACGTTTGGCGACTTGCCGCTTTACGCAGATCAGTAGGGCATCGGGTGCGCCCGGTGCGCAGCAGTAATCGCCTCAAGCACCTCGTTTGAAAGGGTCACATCAACCGAACCCAACGCGCGGTCCAGTTGCGCCATCGTGGTTGCCCCAAAGATCGCAGAGCACATGAAAGGCCGCGTCCGGCACCACGCCAGCGCCATGTGGACCGGGTCCAACCCATGCGCGTCTGCAATGTCCAGATAGGCCTGAACTGCCGGGAACACCCGGTCTGTCTTGCGTCCACCCAGATCACCATTCAGGTCCATGCGGCTTCCGCTTGGCACGGCACCGCCTTGGTATTTGCCGCTCAAAAGACCCGCCGCCAAAGGCGAAAACGCCAAAAGCCCGACATCTTCGTTCACGCTCAGCTCGGCCAGATCGGTGTCATAGATGCGGCAAAGCAACGAATATTCGTTCTGGATCGAGGCGACACGCGGACCGTGCCCCTCTTCGGATTTGCGCAACCATTGCGCGGTGCCCCAGGCACTTTCATTCGACAGACCAAAGGCGCGGATCTTGCCTTCATCCACCAGCTTTTGCAGCGCGCCCAGCGCGTCCTCCATATGGGCCATGGTTGCGGCTTTGTCTTGCGTGCTGGGATCAAAGGTCCAGTTCTGGCGGAACATATAGCTGCCCCGGTTTGGCCAATGAAACTGGTAAAGATCGATGTAATCGGTCTTGAGACGGCGCAAATTGCCCTCAACCGTTTGTGCAATCGTTGCCGAAGAAATCGGCGCACCGTCACGCGCATGGGCAAACCCGGCCCCGGAATGCTTGCTGGCCAGGATCATCCGGTCGCGCGCCCCGCCCTTGGCAAACCAGTCGCCAATAATCTCTTCCGAGCGGCCAACGGTTTCGGCGCGGATCGGGTTCACCGGATACATCTCGGCGGTGTCGACAAAATTGATGCCAGCATCCAAAGCACGATCAATCTGGGCATGGCCTTCCTCGGGTGTGTTCTGACTGCCCCAGGTCATTGAGCCCAGGCACAGCTCACTCACCATCAGGCCAGTGCGGCCCAGCGGGTTCATCTTCATGTCAGGGGATCCTTCATATCACTGTTCTCGCCACCTTATGCGCCACACACAGCGACGCAACCCGCTTTGGTGTGCCGCAGCGGCCCCCAGCTGATGGGGTGTTCTTGCAAAAACGACCTCAATCGGTCGGATCTGCTGGACGCGGCGCGGCGAAGCTGTGACATGCTGGCGGGACTATGCGTCTTGCGATTTCCTTTGCTGCTCTGTTTCTGTCTGTCGCTTTGCTTCAGCTCAGTTCGGGCGGCGTGGGGCCGCTGGATGCGCTTTCAGGTCTGGCGTTCAACTTTTCCACCGCACAGGTCGGCCTTCTGGGTTCGGCACATTTCGTGGGCTTCTTCATCGGCTGCTGGTGGGCACCGCGCTTGCTGGGCAGCGTCGGCCATAGCCGCGCCTTTGCCGCGTTCACCGCCCTTGGCGCCATCGGGATGCTGGGCCACACGCTCAGTCAGAACCCTTATGTCTGGGCGCTGCTGCGTGTCGCCTCCGGCATGACCATCGCGGGCTGCTACACGATCATCGAAGGCTGGCTGCAAGCCAAGGTCACGAATGAGACGCGAGGCCGCGCCATGGGCATCTACCGCGTCGTCGATCTGGGCGCATCGCTGGGCGCGCAGCTGATGATCGGCGTGCTGGCGGGGCTGCCGACCTACATGGCCTATAACATCCTGACGCTGCTGTGCTGCGCGTCGCTCCTTCCGCTGACGCTGACAACGCTCAAACAACCCGAGATTCCGCAAAACCCCCGGATGCGTCCAGCCCTGGCGTGGAGCCGCTCTCCGCTGGCCGCCGCAGCCGTCGTTATCGCAGGCCTCACCGCATCGAGCTTTCGCATGGTTGGCCCGATCTACGGGCAAGAAATCGGGCTGAGCGCCGTAGATATCGGCTATTTCCTGGCGGCCTTCGTCGCAGGCGGTGCCTTGGCGCAATACCCCGCGGGCTGGCTTGCAGATCGCTTTGACCGACGCGTGGTTTTGATCGCCTTTTCCGCCGTGTCGTTGATCGGCTGCGCGTTAACCGTTTACAGCGCGGGTCTCGGTCGGGCGGCGGTGATGTCCGCCTCTGCCCTTTTCGGCTTTCTGACCTTCCCGATCTATTCGGTCGCCGCAGCCCACGCCCATGACTTCGCCAAATCCGACGAACGCGTCGAGCTGTCCGCTGCCCTGCTCTTTTACTACGCGGTCGGGGCCATCTCGGCCCCCTACCTGACCTCGGTGCTGATCGCCACCTATGGCCCGCCCGCGCTTTTCACCTTCATCGCGGCTGGCCATCTGGGGCTGGTGATCTTCGGCCTGATCCGGATGCGCGTGCGCGACACCAACCCGGACCGCACCGCCTATGTCTACGCCCCGCGCACCTCGCCCTTCATCGGTCGGCTGTTGCGCCGGGCGCGCGAAAGGCGTTAAACCCCGCGGGCAAACATCAGGACGCTGCTTATGGCCCGCCACCTCATCACCTCTGCAATCCCGTACATCAATGGGATCAAGCACCTTGGCAACCTCATCGGAAGCCAGCTACCCGCCGATCTATACGCCCGCTATCAGCGCGGTCGCGGCCATGAGGTGATGTTTCTGTGCGCCACGGACGAACATGGCACACCTGCCGAACTGGCCGCCGCAAAGGCTGGCAAGCCTGTCGCCGAATACTGTGCCGAGATGCACACCGTTCAAGCCGAGATCGCCAAAGGCTTTCGCCTGTCCTTCGATCATTTCGGGCGCTCGTCTTCGCCGCAGAACCACGCGCTGACCCAGCACTTCGCGGGCCGTCTTCATGACGCTGGCCTGATCGAGGAAGTCAGCGAACGCCAGGTCTATTCCAACGCCGATGGCCGCTTTCTGCCCGACCGCTATATCGAGGGCACCTGCCCCAATTGCGGCTACGACAAAGCCCGTGGCGATCAATGTGAAAACTGCACCAAACAGTTGGAGCCAACCGACCTGATCGAGCCGCGCTCGGCCATCTCCGGCTCCACCGATCTGGAAGTGCGTGAGACCAAGCACCTCTTTCTCAAGCAATCGCAAATGCGCGGCAAGCTGGACGAGTGGATCAACTCGAAAACCGATTGGCCTGTTTTGACCACGTCCATCGCCAAGAAATGGCTGCACGACGGCGACGGCCTGCAAGACCGCGGCATCACCCGCGATCTCGACTGGGGTATTCCGGTCAAAAACGGCGATGCAGACTGGCCCGGCATGGAAGGCAAGGTCTTCTACGTCTGGTTCGACGCGCCCATCGAATACATCGCCTGCGCGGGCGAATGGGCCGAGGCCAATGGCGGCGATTGGGAACGCTGGTGGCGCACCGACAAGGGTGCGGATGATGTCCGCTACACCCAGTTCATGGGCAAGGACAACGTGCCCTTCCACACGCTCAGCTTCCCCGCCACGATCATGGGGTCCGGCGAGCCGTGGAAGCTGGTCGATTACATCAAATCGTTCAACTACCTGAACTATGATGGCGGGCAGTTCAGCACGTCCCAAGGGCGCGGCGTCTTTATGGACCAAGCGCTGGAAATCCTGCCAGCCGATTACTGGCGCTGGTGGCTGCTTTCCCATGCGCCCGAAAGCTCCGACAGCGAATTCACGTGGGAGAATTTCCAGGCTTCGGTTAACAAGGATCTGGCCGACGTACTGGGCAACTTCGTCTCCCGCGTCACGAAGTTCTGCCGTTCCAAGTTCGGCGAAGAAGTCCCGGCGGGCGGCAGCTACACCGACGCCGAAACCGCCCTGATCGCAGACCTCACCACACGCATCCGCGCCTATGAAGGCCATATGGACGCGATGGAGGTGCGCAAATCCGCCAATGAACTGCGCGCGATCTGGGTGGCGGGCAACGAATACCTGCAAGCCGCAGCACCCTGGTCGACCTTCAAGGAAGACCCCGAACAGGCCGCGATGCAGATCCGCCTCGCGCTGAACCTGATCCGGCTCTACGCAGTGCTGTCCAAGCCATTCATCCCCGATGCATCGGCCACACTGATGACGGCGATGCAAACGGGCGATGACGCCTGGCCCAACGATGTTGCCGCAGCCCTTGAGGCGCTTGCCCCCGGCCATGCCTTCACCGTGCCGGATGTCACCTTCCGCAAGATCACGGACGAAGAACGCGCAGATTGGCAGCAACGCTTCTCGGGCATCCGCGACTAACCGCCCCCTGACTTTTTGCTCAGCCGGGTTATCTGGCCTTGCATGAAGATTGAGCTGAACGAAGACCGCCGCGCGCTGCGGATCGCACTCCTTTATGGGCTTGTCTGCCATGGCATTTTCGCCTTGGCGGGTCTCGCCATGCTTGTTGGGCTTTTCTTCGGGATGAGCCTTGGTTTCGGCAACGTGCCTTGGCCATGGGCCTTTCTGACAAACGCCCTGCTGCTATTGCAATTCCCGCTGGGGCATTCGTTCCTGTTGTCGGATCGCGGGCGGCCTTTGCTGGAAAAGCTCGCGCCAAAGCCCCATGGCAAGACCCTTTCCACAACGGTCTATGCAACCATCGCCTCGATCCAGTTGCTGCTTCTTTTTACGCTCTGGACCCCATCCGGAATTGTCTGGTGGCGCGCTGAAGGGGTCGCCCTTGTCGCGGTTTCAATCGCTTATCTGACAAGCTGGATCTTGTTGACCAAAGCATCCTTCGATGCAGGCCCCGAAGTGCAAAGCGGCGCGTTGGGCTGGATGTCGCTTGCGCGTGGAAAGAAAGTCGTCTTTCCCGACATGCCCGAAACGGGCCTGTTCAAATACGTACGCCAGCCGATCTACGTCTCTTTTGCGCTGGTGCTGTGGACGGTCGCGGTTTGGACACCGGATCAGCTGATCCTCGCGGCCTCCTATACCGCGTATTGTATCTTCGCGCCGCGTTTTAAGGAACAGCGGTTTACCAAGATCTACAAAGACCGCTTTCGCGCGTATCAGGCGCGTGTGCCCTATTGGATCCCCCGACTTGGACGCGGAACCAAGCAGCCGCAAAGGCGTTGAACGTCGAAGATTCGTCCCCACATGCGGATCACACATACCGGAGCGCCCATGCCTAAATCCGATTTCGACGATCTGGTCCGCAAGGACGAACGCGCAGATATCGCTGCGCCGCGCTGGACGCTGTTCATGATCGGCATGTTTTGCTGTCTGATCGGCGCGTCATCGGTTGCAACACCGTGGATCGTGCCGTTTCCGGCCTCGCTCATTCTCGGGGCGGCCCTGCTGGGCTTTGGCATTGCGCTGATCGTGAAGTTTTATCGCGCCCGATCTGAGCGTTAGCGCCTGTGGTACCCGCGGCCGGACTCGAACCGGCACGGCCTTTCGGCCTAGAGATTTTAAGTCTCCTATGTCTACCATTCCATCACGCGGGCCGATGCCCGTTACGGGCAGGCTGCGCGACAATACAATTCGGCGAAGCGGTGTAAACCTAAAGTTCCTGCCCGGGCGGCTCGACGAGCAAGGCCCGCTCTGACAGCCACGGATGCAGATCAACAGCCGCGCGCAACGCGTCTTGCGCCGCCGCCGCTCGGCCCATGCCGATCAGCGTCAGACCCTTGCCCGACAAAGCACCGATATGTTCGGGTAAAATCGCCAAGGCCCGGTCCAGATCTTCCAATGCAGGTTCGAAATCCTGCTTGAGATACTGCGCAAAAGCGCGCTGGTTATAGCCTTCGGCATAGTTCGGGCAGTAGTCGACAAGCGTGCTCAAAGTGGCGATCGCGCCGTCCAGATCGCCCAGACGCATCCTTTCGACACCGTCATCCAGTAGCCCTTGCGCGCGCATGTCAGGTGCCTTCAGCCAAATCTCCCACAATTGGGCATTCAGGCCTTGCGCAATACCCGGATCGGGCGCCACTTTCAGCTGGGCCAAAAGTGCGGCACGTTCAGCGTTCGTATCGGCAACCGGCGGGCACTCGGCCCACGCGGGGCTTGCCAGAACCAAAGAGATTACTAGATATCGCATACCGCAAAGCTGCGGCACGGTGCGCAAAAATCAAGTGATGCTTGACCCGGGCGCACTTTACGCCAACCTTGCTCCCATGCTTCCAATCCGAGATCACAACCCGTCCGAGCGTACGCCTTTCGTGACCTACGCCCTGATCGCCGCCAATATCGCGGTGTTCATTGCCTATTGGCCGCTTTTCAGCGATCCGCGCGCCTTGGGCGGCTTTTACGACACTTGGGCGCTTTTCCCCGCGCGGGTCAGTACCGGGGTTGAATATGGTGGGCTTTTTACCTCGATGTTTCTGCATGGCGGGATCATGCATCTTGCGGGTAACATGCTCTTTTTGTGGATTTTTGGCGATAATCTGGAAGAAGAGTTCGGCCATTGGGGATTTTTGGGGTTCTACCTGCTCAGCGGATTGGGTGCCGGGCTTGTGCATGTGATCGCCGATCCAGCCTCGACCGTTCCCACCGTGGGGGCATCCGGCGCGATTGCAGGCGTGATGGGGGGGTATCTGCTGCTTTTTCCAAAAGCGCGCGTCGATATCCTGCTGATCCTTATCGTCATTTTCCGCATCTTCCCTGTGCCCGCCTGGCTGATGTTGGGCATCTGGTTCGGGCTGCAGCTTTTCAATGGTGTGGCGGCCGATCAGGCGGGCGGCGGCGTCGCCTATTGGGCGCATGCGGGCGGCTTCATCATCGGCTTTGCGCTGGTCATTCCGATCTGGCTGCGGCGTGGCGGTCCGGCGTATTGGAACCGCACCGAAGGGCACCCGCCCCACCCTGAAGCGAAATACAAGACCGTGCGCACATCAGTGCCCAACGTGCGGCGGAACCGCTGATGCGCGGCACATGTCATTGCGGGGCGGTCGAGCTTGAGATCACACTCAGCGATGGCCTGAACACCGCACGGCGGTGCGATTGCAGCTTTTGCAGTCGCCGCGGAGCGATTGCCGTGTCCGCCCCGCTGGACGGGATCAAGATCATCAAAGGCGCGGACAACCTGACGCTTTACACGTGGGGCACGCACACCGCGCAGCATTTTTTCTGCAAGACCTGCGGGATTTACACCCACCACCAGCGCAGATCGAACCCCAATGAATACGGGATCAACATCGCCATTCTGGACGGGATCAACCCACGCGATCTGGGCGAGGTTGGCTGGGCAGACGGGATCAACCACCCGTCCGACCGCTAAGCTTACTGGACGACGTAGTCGGCCACTGTCGCACTCGACATTTCGGACGAAATCTTTTTCGTGACGGTCATCGAGCTGTCGCCGACAAGGTTCATGACGGCGATACTTAAAGCGACGACGCCGGCGGTCACCATCACCCAGTCTACGGTGATCGCGCCATCTTCATCATGCCGAAAGCGGCTAAGGCGGGTTTTGAGAGCAGAAATAATCATGCCTCTTGATCCGCTTGAACCTTGTCAGAAAGGGGGCAAGGGCCAGACGCGGGCGGGGCACTGGGCTGTTTCAGCGAAACAGTGCGTTGCGCATAATCTTGCAATCACAAGCGTCAGGTGTTGCGGATGACCTTGGTGAAGGTTTCAAAAATCGCCTCATTGGCGGCGATGACCTCTCCGTCTTCGATAATGCTGTTGCCCGGCGTGAAAGGTTCAACCAAACCGCCCGCCTCGCGCACGATCAGGCTGCCTGCCGCCAAATCCCAGCTTTGCAGGCGACGCTCCCAATACCCGTCATAGCGCCCGGCCGCGACATAAGCCAAATCAAGGGCGGCCGAGCCGAACCGACGCACACCCGCAGTCGCAGGCAACAGGCGCGCCAATTCCTGAAGGGTCTGGGGCAACTCGGGACGACCTGCAAAAGGCAGACCGGTCGCAAAGATGCTTTCGATCAGCTTGTGACGGCCCGAGACGCGCAAACGGCTTTCGTTCATCCAGGCGCCCTGGCCCTTCTCGGCGAAAAACAACTCGTCCTTAGTTGGATCGTAGACAACGCCGGCAACAATATCACCCTTATGCTCCAGCGCGATAGAGACCGCCCAGTGCGGCAACCCGTGCAGGTAATTCGTCGTGCCGTCCAACGGATCAACGATCCAACGGCGGGTGGGGTCCTGCCCTTCAATCTCGCCGCCTTCTTCGGCCAGCCAGCCATAAGTCGGCCGAGCCTCCATCAGATCGGTCTTGATGATCTCCTCGGCGGCCAAATCGGCGCGGCTGACAAAATCGCCCGCGCCCTTCATCGACACCTGCAGGTTCTCAACCTCGCGGAAGTCCTTGGCCAGTGACCGCCCCGCTTTGCGCGCGGCTTTCATCATCACGTTCAGATTGGCACTGCCCTGCATGGATCGGCTCCGGTTGGTCGTAGATCAGGGCGTGCCTATACGCGCCGCATGCGCCATTGCCAAGGGGCGTCAGGCCCGCATTCGTTCTGACTTGGGATCATACATCGGCTTAAGCGAGGCTTCGGCAGCGACCCGGGTGCCTGCAACCTCGATCTCATACTGACCTGCCAGCACCTCTGCCGCGCTTTCCCCTTTGCAGGGCACATACCCAAGACCCATCGCGCCGCCCAGCGTGTGCCCATAAGCGCCCGAGGTCAGATGCCCCACAACCTCGCCATCCCGCAGGATGGGTTCGTTATGATAAAGCAGCGGTTCCGGCTCTTTCAGCAGGAATTGCAGCATGCGCGCGCTCACGCCCTCGTCCTTCTTACGCAGCACCGCATCCCGCCCAATGAAGCTGGGCTTGGCGGTTTTCACGGCAAAGGCGAGGCCTGCTTCAACGACATGGTCCTCACAGGTGATGTCATGGCCAAAGTGGCGGAACCCTTTTTCAATGCGGCAACTATCCATCATATGCAGACCGCAGAGCTTCAAACCGTGATCCGCGCCCGCCTCCTGCAGCGTTTCAAACGCGTGCGCAGCCATATCCGCGCTGATGTAAAGCTCATACCCCAGCTCGCCCACGTAAGAGACGCGATGCGCCCGCGCGTGGCCCATACCCAGCTCAACCTCATGCGCCATGCCAAACGGATGCGCGTCATTGCTAAAGTCATGCGGTGAAACCGCCTGCATCAGCGCCCGCGCATTCGGACCCATGATCGCCAGCACAGCTTCGCCAGCGCTCATATCGGTCAGGGTGACGTTGAAATCACCCTTGTGGCGCCGCATCCAGGTCTGATCGGCAAGACGTGTCGCCGCTGGCGTGACAACCAGATAGGCGTCATCGCTCAGACGGGTGACGGTGACGTCTGCCTCAATCCCGCCATACTGATTAAGGAACTGTGTATAAACGATTTTGCCATTAACCACGGCCATATCGGCACCACAGATATGGTTAAGGAAAGCTTCCGCGTCTTTGCCTTCGACCCGGATTTTTCCGAAGGACGACATATCATACATGCCAACCTTTTCACGGATCGCTGTATGCTCGCGGGCAGAATTGTCGAACCAGTTCTGCCGTTTCCAGCTGTACTCGTATTCCGGCGTCTGGCCTTCATCGGCAAACCAGTTGGCGCGTTCCCAACCGGCGAATTCACCGAAAACAGCGCCCTGCGCTTTGAGATGTTCGTGCAGCGGGGATCGCCGGATCCCCCGCGCCGTCGCTTTCTGGCGGTAGGGGAAATGGTCCGCATAAAGCAGCCCCAACGTCTCGGTCGAACGCTTCGCCAGATACGTCTTGTTGCCCTGGAACGGCTGCATCCGGCTAATATCCACATCGCCCAGATCGAACGGTTTTTCCCCCGTCTCCATCCATTGCGCCAGCGCCATACCCGCGCCACCCGCCGACTGGATACCGATCGAATTGAAGCCCGCCGCGACCCAAAAATTATCCAGCTCAGGCGCAAGACCAAGGTGGTAGGCATCGTCCGGCGTGAAGCTTTCAGGCCCATTGAAGAACGTGTGAATCCCCGCCTCTGCCAGCATCGGCATTCGGTTCACAGCCGCCTCTAGGATCGGCTCAAAATGATCGAAATCTTCGGGCAGCTGATCGAACTCAAAGTCCTTTGGAATGCCATCCAGCGCCCACGGCTTCGCCACAGGCTCGAACGCGCCAAGCAGCATTTTGCCCGCATCTTCCTTGTAGTAAGCGCATTCGTCGGGAACCCGCAGAACCGGTAATTGTTGAAGCCCTTCAATGGCTTCCGTCACAATGTAGAAGTGCTCACACGCTTGCAGCGGCACATTCACGCCTGCCATGCGACCAACCTCATGGCCCCACATGCCACCGCAATTGACGACCATATCAGCGGTGATGTGACCGCTATCCTCACCGCTTTGCCAGTCAACGCCTGTCACCCGCATACCCTCGCGCGAAATGCCGGTGACAGCGACACGTTCAAGCACCTTCGCACCCTTTTGCCGCGCGCCCTTTGCTAATGCCAAAGCAATGTTTGCCGGATCACCCTGCCCGTCCTTATCCAGATAGACAGCCCCGACCACGTCTTGCGTACTCATGTGCGGATACCGCGCCGATACCTCGTTGGGAGAGATCTGTTCCACCTCCACCCCGAACGCCCGCGCCATGGACGCCTGACGCAAGATTTCCTCGCGGCGATGCTCTGTCAGCGCAACCGTAATCGACCCGTTGCGCTTGAAGCCTGTCGCAACCCCAGTTTCGGCCTCCAACTCGCCGTAAAGCTCTTGGCTGTACTTGGCCAAACGCGTCATATTGATCGAAGCACGCAACTGCGCAATCAGCCCTGCGGCATGCCATGTCGTGCCGCTGGTGAGTTGCTTGCGCTCCAGCAAAACCACATCCGACCAGCCTTGTTTGGCCAGATGATACGCAACCGAGCAGCCAATCACGCCGCCCCCGATAATCACAACACGCGCATGGCTTGGAACAGTCATTCTTTCAACTCCGAAACCGGCAGGCGTTTGGGGCGCGCTACCATATTGTGTAGATTAACGGCAATCAGACACAACGATCCGCCTACCGCATTCAAATCAAAGGAAAAGCTGCGCGACTATGCGCGCAGCCGCTCATTCTTGGGATCCCACAAACCCGGGATATCGCTGATATTGGCCGGGAATTTCTGACCGAAAATCTCGACCTCCAGCGTGTCATTCACAGCCTCCGGCGCAATCATGGCCAGCGCGATCGACTGATCGACGCGGTAGCCATACCCGCCGCTCAAAACCTCGCCCACGATACGATCGCCAGACCAGATATTGGCCATATACGGCGCGTCCCAATCGCCCGCTGTAATCGTCATCGTCACCGATGTGCGGCGCGGCGGCGTGTTCGCCTGAAGCGCTTGCTTGCCGGGGAAGTCATGCTCTTTATCCAACTTGACGAAGCGGCCCAGACCGGATTCAAGCGCTGTATAATCAGACGACAGATCAACCTTCCACGCCTTATAGCCCTTCTCGATCCGCATCGAATTAAGCGCAAACATCCCGAAAGGCGTCGCCCCCGCCTCAAGCACCGCATCATAGATCGCAGGGATATCGGCCATCTTCGCATGGACCTCCCAACCCAATTCACCCGCAAAAGAGACACGCGCAAGAAACGCGTCGCGACCGGCGACTTTGCCGGTCTGATGGGTCAACCACGGCAAGGACAGGTCAGCCTCGGCGATCTTCTCAAAAAGATCCCGCGCCTTTGGCCCTGTCACAATCAACGTCGAAATTTCGGTCGTCTGATCGGTCAAGCTCAATCCGGCCGGCAGATCTTTTGCGAGCCATTCAAAATCATGCCATTGCGCGGGTGCGGCTGTAATCAGCGTGAAGTCATCCTCATCATGCCGGATGATCGACATTTCGGTGACGACACGGCCCCGCCTATCGGTGAAATAGCCAAGCGTCAGACGCCCGATTTTGGGCAAGATGCCGGTGATCTTGCCCAACAACCAGTCCGCAGCACCATCGCCAGACAGCTTGAAACGCGAAAACCCCGGCAGATCAAGCACACCAACACCGTCGCGCACCGCCTCAACTTCCTCACGAACGCGCGGCTCCCATGGACCGGCGCGATCCCATATTTCCGTCGCTTCTTCAGAGGTGTCGTCGCCAGGTTTCGCAAACCAATTGGCCCGTTCCCAGCCGTTGTAAACGCCCATCTGACCGCCCATTTCGACAACTTTATTGTGCACAGGCGACGGTTTTTTATCACGCGCGGCAGGCCATTCGTGATGGGGGAAATGCATGGCATATTCGTGGCCGTAAACCTCCATCGCCTTCTTCGTCGAATAGTCCTGATCGGCGTAATCAGTGAACCGGCGTGGATCCAGCGCCCAGCAATCCCATTCCGTCTGGCCTTCCGTGATCCAGTCACACAGGATCTTGCCCGCACCACCACCTTGCGCGATGCCAAAGGTAAAGACGCAAGCCTCAAACGCGTTGGGAACGCCGGGCATCGGGCCAATCAGCGGGTTGCCATCGGGGCTGTAGGGGATCGGGCCGTTAATCACTTTGTTAATGCCCGCTTGACCCAAAAGCGGGACCCGCGCCATGGCGTCTTCGATATAGAACTCAAGCCGCTCAAGATCGTCGGGGTAAAGCTGAAAGCTGAAATCCTCGGGCATCGGATCGTCGGCGGTTTGCCAATGCGCCTTACAATTACGCTCGTAAGGGCCAAGGTTCAGGCCGGTTTTTTCCTGACGCAGATAATAGCTGATATCGGGGTCACGCAGAAGCGGCAGCTTGCCGCCCTTTTCCTTCGTATAGGCTTCAATTTCGGGGATTTCATCGGTGAGCAGGTACTGATGGCTCATCACCGCCATGGGCATGTGACGCCCGCCAAATGGCTTGAACCACTCTGCAACGCGCTGCGCATAATAGCCTGCCGCGTTAACCACGAATTCGCAGCGGATATCGCCCTTTTCGGTCTGCACGATCCACTCGTCACCGTCGCGGCTGATGCCGGTTGCAGGCGTAAAGCGCAAAATTTTCGCACCAAGATCGCGCGCCCCTTTTGCAAAGGCCTGGGTGATCTGGGCCGGGTCCATATCGCCGTCATAGCGGTCATACAGACCCCCTTCGAGGTCATGGGTCTCCATGAACGGATACGCCTCTTTCAGGTCGGCATTCGACATCATTTCCATCGGAATGCCTTGTGCAGCAGCCATACTGCGCACGCGCTCAAACTCCATCATGCGGTCTTTGGAATGTGCCAAGCGAACCGACCCGGTGACGTTATAATTGATCGGGTAATCAACCTTTTCAGCGATCTCACGATACAGCGTTGTCGAATAGCGCTGCATGTTCATTACGGCCCAATTAGCTGAGAAATTTGGGATATTCCCTGCTGCATGCCATGTGGACCCTGCCGTCAACTCGTTCTTTTCCAGCAAAACACAGTCAGACCAGCCAGCCTCGGCCAAGTGATACAAACACGAGGCGCCAACCACGCCACCACCGATAATCACGACACGGGCCGTTGTGGGGAAATCGCTCATAGCAGAACCTTTCAATAGACGGGCGGCGCGATGATCCAGATCGCGACGGCGGGGTGTGAATAAGGATTGGCCCAGCGAAACCGCTGGCCGCGCATGCGAAAACTATCGCCCTGCGCAAGAGTGAACTTCTCACCGTCAAGCCAAACATCAAGCTGACCAGTGACAAGATAGGCAAGTTCCTGAGTGCCGCGGCGCACACTGTCTTCACGCGCGGCGCCAGGCTCGAAAACCGAATGCACGGCTTGAAAATCATCCGTCAGATCGGGGGACAAAAGCTGTTCTGTTAACCCCGATACGCGGGTGCCGATGGGCCGCCGCGCGTTGGCCCGGACGACAATACCGTCTTCGCCCGGACGGGTCGTCAACAGGCCTTCGGACACATCAAGCGCGTCCGCCATAGCCGCAAGATCGCTTGGATCAGGCGTTGATAAATCCCGTTCAATCTGGCTGAGCCAACCGACTGACTTGCCCAGATCATCCGCCAAAGATTGCAGCGTCATCCGACGCGACTTTCGCAACGCGCGCAGATCAGCACCTAAGGATGTTGTTGTCATGGGGCTCTTCCGTGAAAAAGACTATGAAATTTTCACACCATTTTTCACGAACGAGTCAAGAAATTTTCTGTGTTATGCCTAGTCACGCTGCATTTTCATCGGAATCGTCCGTGCGAGGCGCAAAAGATGGGCCATATACGGCTTCATCGTATCGTCTGCGCGGGTCGCCGCATACAGCCGCCGCGTTAACCCTGTTTCAGTGATCGGGCGGGTCACATAATCGGAATTGTATTTTACCTCGCGAACGACCCAATCCGGCAGAACAGACACACCGCGATTCGATGCAACCAACAGCAAGATCACGGCGGTGAGTTCGACCTGCCGAACCGACGCCGGCTCGACCTTGGCCGGGGTCAGAAGTTGGCTGAACACGTCCAACCGCGCCCGTTCAACAGGGTAGGTAATCAGGGTTTGCCCTCGAAAATCCTCGGCGTTGATGAAGGTTTTATTGGCCAAGGGATGCTTGGCAGAGGCGACAAAAACCGGCTCATAGTCGAAAAGTGGTGTGAAATCGACGTTTGGCAGCGTTTCAGGATCAGACGAAACCACCAGATCGACCCCCTCTTTTTGCAGCGCAGGCAACGCATCAAACGCCAGGCCAGGCCGAATATCGACATCCACATCCGGCCAGCCTTTTCGGAACTCTTCAAGCACGGGAAACAGCCACTCGAAACAGGCATGGCATTCGATCGCAATATGCAAACGGCCGGACTTACCATCCTGAACCCCTTCAAAATCTGCTTCCAAAGCAGCGACTTGCGGCAAAACTGTTTCGGCCAGTTCAAGTAATTTCATCCCGGCGGCAGACAGCTTCAACGGCTTGGAGCGTCGAATAAACAGCTCAACCCCGGTCTGATCTTCCAGCCCTTTGATCTGATGGCTCAGCGCCGATTGGGTGATGTTCAAAACATCCGCAGCCCGGGCCAACCCGCCTGCCTCATGGATGGCCTTGACGGTGCGGAGGTGACGAAATTCGATATTCATATGAACTAGGCTCATGATCGTGATGAGAGTTATGAAATTGTTTCACGAACAGCCCTGTGAGACAACATCTCCAGCCCGAAAAATGCCGTCACACTCCGAAAAACGAAAGTTTGCACCATGATCCGCCCAAATGTGTCGTTTGAATTCTTTCCGCCCAAGTCGCTGGAGGCCTCATTTCGACTTTGGGAGACCGTGCAAACGCTCAGCCCGCTTGAGCCGACCTTCGTGTCGGTTACCTATGGCGCTGGCGGAACGACCCGGACGCTGACCCACGAAGCGGTGGAAACGATCCATAAAACCAGCGGTCTGAACGTCGCCGCACATCTGACCTGCGTGGACGCCACCAAGGCCGAAACACTTGAAATCGCTAGACAATACGCTGATGCTGGCGTCACCGAAATTGTGGCATTGCGCGGTGATGCGCCAAAAAATACTGGGCGCTTCGCTGCACATCCCGACGGATTTGCCGACAGCTGCGAATTGATCGAAGCGCTGGCGAAAACGGGCACATTCACCATCCGCGTTGGCGCCTACCCTGAAGCGCACCCCGAAGCGGCCAGCGCGCAAGCCGATGTGGACTGGCTCAAACGCAAGCTCGATGCTGGCGCACAATCGGCGATCACGCAGTTTTTCTTCGAGGCGGAGACGTTTTTCCGATTCCGTGACGCCTGCGACAAGGCCGGGATCACCGCGCCAATTATCCCGGGCATTCTACCGATTGAAAACTGGTCCGGCGTGCGCAAATTCGCGGCCGCCTGCGGCACCGCCATCCCCGCATGGTTGGACGAAGCGTTCGCAGCGGCCCAGCGCGACAGTCGTGAAGATCTGCTGGCCACGGCCCTGTGTTCCGAACTTTGCACGGATTTGCTGGAAGGCGGCGTTGAAAATCTGCACTTTTACACGCTCAACAAGCCCGAGCTGACCCGCGATGTCTGCCACGCGCTTGGCGTGACGCCGAAACTTGATCTCAAGGATGTGGCTTAACCACTTTTCACGCTCAAGATAGCCCGCTAGCGTCTTCAAAAGGGAGACGCCGATGTTGAATGCACAAAGCCCGGATGACCTGCCAAACCAGGACCTGCTTTTGTCCCTTTCAGGGCTGGAATTCATGCAAGCCGTCCTGAACGGCACCCTGCCCCGCCCGCCCATTTCCGTGGGTCTGAACTACAAGTTGCACAGCGTTGAAGATGGTCGCGTCGTGTTTCATGGCGCCCCCGGCTTCGCCCACACAAACCCGATGGGCGGGGTGCATGGGGGTTGGTACGGCACGCTTCTTGACAGTTGCATGGCCTGCGCGGTCATGACGAAAGTGCCCAAGGGCCGTTTCTATACGACGTTGGAATATAAAGTGAATATCACCCGAGCGATCCCGCTGGACACCCAGATTGCCGCTATCGGGCAGACCGATCATGCAGGCCGTTCGACCAGCGTCGCCCATGGCGAGATCCGCGGCATCGCGGATGACAGGCTTTATGCGACGGGCACGACGACCTGCCTTATCATGACACCGTAGGCTGCAAATCTGCGCTGCGATGGCTTAGGGGAACTGAGCTGTGGACCGCCTCGGTCGTGCAGGCGCCCACAAGACGTTTGCGCCGCGACCAGAACAGTTTGCCAAAGCCGCGCCAATTGCCGACAGACGGCGCATTTGCGTCCTGCACGAAACGCGCGCGCCAGCCGTCAGGCAAGGGTGCGCCACACATTTCAACCTTTTCCATTAACCATGTGAAGGGGATGTTGGCCAAAGGCCGGGCCGCATCAAAGCCATTTAACTGGCCGCCAATATCGCCATGACTGCCCCGAAACCACATCTGCTCCATCCGGCCAGACCAACCGCTGGGGCATTTCCACATCACGGGCGCATAGGCCAGGCGCGTTTCATCCAAGGCAAGGGCGTGAAACCCGTTTTGCACCGACGGACCCAGCGCATGATTATGAAACGCATGCCGCACATCGGCCCAGCGCCACAGAACCGGCAACCGCAGACCAAGCGCCTTGACGGTGTCCCAGACGGCCACGGCCTCGATCTTGACGGTGGCATGACAGTAGGTTTTGGCGAAAACGGCCGCAGCATCGCTTTCGGGCGTGTCCTGATAGTGCCGGTACACCTGCCGGATATTGCGCACCGTCGCATGTTCTGGCGTCAGCAGACCAACGCGATCAATCACACCAGCAAGAGAGCGAACAGCATACGCGCCGCGCGAATAGCCCATCAGGATAACCGTATCGCCCGATCGATACCGCGAGGCGAGAAATCCGTAAGCCCTTCTGATCTGGCGATTAATACCGCGTCCAGTCATGACATTCATCGCCGCCTTCCAGTCCGACCACTGAATGCCAGCCTCGTAAAATAGTGAAACCTGCGCCGGGTCCGCCTCTTGCAGAAGTTTCAGCGCGCGCCCGGCATTCGTTTCCGATCCGGGGCTCAGCGAAGACATCGTGCCATCCAGAATGATGATATGGGTCAGCGGGCCGCGGACAGGAACACTGGGCGATTGTGTCCATCGCCGCGCCCGCCCGATCAACGCGCCCAGACGGGTGAAAAGGCGTTTACTCAGCCGCAAGGGGTCTCTCTTGCAGATGCGCCCAAACCCGCTGTGGGGTAAAGGGCATATCGATCTTGTGGATCCCTTCATCCCAGACCGCATCAAGAACGGCGTTCGCGACGGCGGCCAATGCACCGATCGTGCCCGCCTCGCCACAGCCTTTCATACCCATCTGGTTGTTCGTCGACGGCACAGGCTCAGAGTAAAACGCTATCATGGGGCAATCATCTGCGCGGGGCATGCCGTAGTCCATGAAACTTGCTGTGAGCAATTGTCCATCCTCGTCATAGACCACGCGTTCCGTGACAGCCTGACCGATCCCTTGCACGACACCGCCATGCACCTGACCTTCTGCTAGCATCGGATTGATAAGATTTCCGAAATCATCCGTAACGGTGTACTTAACAACCTCGACGACGCCAGTGTCGGGATCAATCTCGATCTCGGCGACATGGGCCCCATTGGGAAAGCTGCGTGCCTCAAGCGTGGCGCGCGCCTGATGGGTCAGCAGATCGACACGCCCCGCGGCGCGGGCCATGTCGGCGAGCTCCAATACGGTCGGGGTAAGATTTGACCCTTCGATGCGAAATGTCTCGTGATCGAAACTAATATGCGCTGCATCGATGCCCAACTCATCCGCAAGAAAGGGCGTAAAAGCGGCGATCATTGTGTCCACCGTGACCAGCGTGGCGTTGTTTTGCACGGTAACCGAACGGGACCCGCCCGTTCCACCGCCTTGCGCAATTAGATCACTATCGCCTTGAATGACAGTAATATTCTCGGCCGGAATGCCGGTCTGATCGCTCAGGAACTGGGCATAAACCGTCTCGTGGCCCTGCCCGTTCGACTGTGTGCCCACATAGATCGAAACGGTGCCATCCTCGTTGAACACAACCTTTGCACCCTCAGACGGATCACCCAGAATGCTTTCGATATAATAGCAAAGCCCCTGCCCGCGCAGCTTGCCTTGTGCTTTCGACGTCGCCTTGCGTACCGCGAACCCGTTCCGGTCCGCTTCCGCTTCGACCCGTCCCAAAACTTTGTGAAAATCGCCCACGTCATAGGTGACGTTGGTCGGACTGGTATAGGGCATCTGCGCCGAGCGGATAAAATTCTTGCGCCGCAACTCCCAGGCATCGACGCCAAGTTCGCGGGCCGCGTAATCCATCGCCCGCTCTAACGCGAAAATCGCCTCGGGCCGCCCGGCCCCGCGATAGGCGTCGACCTGCGTGGTGTTGGTGTAGATGCCTTTAACGCCCAGCCAAGCGGTGGGAATATCATAGCAGCCCGTCAAAACTTTCGAGAAAAGATCCGTCTGGATCGGCTGTCCAAACTGCGAATTGTAAGCCCCAAGATTACAGACGGAATCAACGCGGTAGCCCGTAATCCGGTGATCTGCATCAAACGCCAGACCCACAGTCGTGACCAGATCGCGCCCTGCATTATCGCTCAGCATCGCCTCCGTCCGCTCTGACATCCAGCGACACGGACGACCCAAAACACGGGTCGCATGAGCGGTGACGAAATATTCGGGATAGGTCATCGCCTTCATCCCGAAACCGCCGCCCACATCGGGGTTCGTGACACGCACGTTCTCTTCATCCAGCCCCAGCATCGCCACAAGCTGCCGTTTCTGCCCCCAAACGCCCTGCCCGTTCACGCAGAAATGCAGCCGGTCGCCTTCCATCTCGGCAAAACAGCCGCGCGGCTCCATCGAGTTGCAGATGATCCGGTTGTCATCGATTTCGACCTCGACCACGTGGGCCGCCGTCTTGAAAGCGGCCTCAGTCGCCGCCTCGTCGCCAATCCCCCAGTCAAACGCCACGTTTTCGGGCGCTTCGGGATGGATCACCGGACCGCCGGGTTCGGGCGTGACATGCACATCCAGATCGTCGATCTCCAACTCGATCAGCTCAGCGGCATCCTTGGCTTGCGCCAGAGTGTCCGCAAAGATCATCGCAATCGGCTCGCCCACAAAGCGCACGCGCCCCTTGGCCAAAAGGGGCCGCAACGGCGCCGCTGCCTTGCTGCCATCGCGGTTCGTCAAAACCGTCGCGCCCATTGCCAGCGTCACGCCCGCGGCTTCCAGATCGTCTACCGTTACAACCAGATGCACGCCGTCCGCCTCCCGCGCGGCCCCCACACCCAGCACCGCAATCTCGCCATGTGCCACAGACGCGCGCAGCACATACCCGTGCAGCGCCCCGTCAGGCGCAATGTCGTCCACATACCGCCCGGTGCCTGTTAAAAACCGCACATCCTCAACCCGTTTGACCGGCTGACTTTTCCCGAATTTTTCCATCTGGCGCGCCCTCGCTTGCTATCCCGGAACAGTAGCGGGCCGCGCCCGACCGTCCACCCCTTTCCCTTCGCGTGGCTTCCCGTTATCTGACGGTGAACGCAGATCAACAGGATCAGACCGATGGCGATGGAAAAGAACTTCAATGCAGCCGAAGCCGAAGCGCGCCTGAACGCCGCGTGGGACGAGGCGGGCTGCTTCAAGGCAGGCGC
>ERZ1740060.131-NODE-131-length-61691-cov-5.927234_pt1 | contig 61691 bp, 62 predicted proteins | sample MGYA00581743_ERZ1740060 | MGnify/ENA primary metagenome ERZ1740060 (study PRJEB43018, sample SAMN04849235) | marine metagenome | isolation source: floating plastic debris | place: Pacific Ocean | collected 2008-08-27 | study: EMG produced TPA metagenomics assembly... | reverse complement strand
ATTCGGCTACAACCTTTATCTAATCTCTTTCCTTACACGACGATCTTCCGATCTTCTTCCAGCTCGATTTCCTTGGCAACGGACACACCATCTTTTGTGATGCGCGGCGCGCCGAAGGACTTGTCGAGAACGACGTTGCGGCCTTTCGGGCCCAGGGTCACCTTCACCGCATCGGCGAGGGTGTTGACACCGGCCAGCATGCGCTCGCGCGCTGAGCGACCGAATTTGACGTCTTTAGCAGCCATGGATTCTTATCCTTGGTTTGAATGGGGTTGAAGCGATCTCGCCTGCTGGGATGGTCTCGTCCGCTGAGCGGTTGTTCCGGAGGAACAGAGCAAAACGGAGATTCAGAGCCAAGGCGATCAAAAGCTGGTTCCGCCGTTAGGCGATCACGCCCATGATGTCGCTTTCTTTCATGATCAGCAGGTCTTCACCGTCGATCTTCACTTCGGTGCCGGACCATTTGCCGAACAGCACGCGGTCGCCAGCTTTGACGTCCAGCGGCTGGACTTTGCCAGCATCGTCGCGAGCGCCGGGGCCAACGGAGACGATTTCGCCTTCCTGCGGCTTCTCTTTAGCGGTGTCAGGGATGATGATGCCGCCAGCGGTTTTCTCATCAGAATCGATGCGGCGCACCACCACACGATCATGCAGAGGACGGAATGCCATGATGTACAATCCTTGGGTTGGTTTCTCGCGGCCATGTCCCCGGCCGCTGGGATGAAGCTGTTAGCACTCACTTCTAGGGAGTGCTAATGCGGCGGGGAGATAAGGATTGGCTGATGACGAGTCAAGGATGCGCCGGCCTGTTTGGACTCATTTTGTTTACCAATGCACCCGCGGAGGGCCGGTATGATGAACGCAGCGTTAACGGCCTAACGCTTGTCGCCAGCGCTGTGCCATTAGGCTTCCCGCTCGCCGCGCATGACGATCCACGTCCCGGCGATGATGAACACGCAGCCAATCAGAAGCCGCCAGCCGGGCACTTCGCCGAAGAGTAGGAAGCCGTAAAACGCCGCCCATAAAAGGCTGGTGTACTCCATCGGACCAAGCTTAGCCGCCTCCGCATGCTTGAAGCCCCAGGCCATAAACAGATGGCCAATGGTGCCCAAGACGCCGATCCCCAGGACCAACCACAGCGTGTCGACGTCGGGCAGTACAAAGGGACGTCCGTCAATCGCAAAGCCGGCGACGGTCAGCCCCAGAAAAGGCAAAGCCAGGAGGCCGGAAAAGGCGGACTGCAGCGTGATCATAGTCGGCACTGGGTCACTCGCGGCGTGCAGACGCGTCATGATCAGCACCCCGGCGTAGGCAAGAGACGCGACAGAGGCTGCGATGTAGCCCGACAGGGCGCCAGTAAATGCGCCGGTCGAGGCCCAGGCATCAGAAGCGATGATGAAAACCCCGATAAGCCCGATCACGACCGCCAGCCAACTGCGTGGGCTCACCGGTTCCTTGAGGACCAGCCAGCCGAGAAGGGCCAGATAAAGTGGCGCGGTGAAAGCGATAGCCGTCGCGTCGGCCAATGGGACAACCGACAATGAATAGAAGAAGCACATCGCCACCGTCACAACCAGAAAGGATCGCTGAAAGCTGCGCTTCACCGCTCCGACGCTAGGAAAGCCGACGCGTCCAAGCCATAGGAGCACGGCTAGAACCAATGATGCGACCAGGAATCCCGCACCATAGCGCATCACCAGTATCTGCGGCGTGCCGAAGGTTGCCGTCAGCTGTTTGATCCCGGCATCCATAAGGGTAAGGATCGCAATCGCGATCACCACTGAGCCCATGGCACGGCGCGTACTGACCGCCGTGCCGGTTGGTGCCAGCACTTGAAGTGCGCTGGGATGACTGGCCTGGCTCGGTCCCTGAGTCCGGGGACTGGAAGGTGTGCCATCGGTATGGTCGGCCATGGGCTTGCTCTTCAGAACGCATAGGCGCCGACAACGTCGAGGCGCGCCAAACAGTCTGGCCTGTCAATTCCCTTTGCGCGGGCGGCGCGCTTGGAATAGACTTTTTGACCAAACAGTCAAAGCTGCGCCGTACAAGCCGGCGATGGTGACGATAGGAAGGGTCGAACCGGTCGAAATCGGTTCCAACGCCCACCGGCTATAGACCGACCTAACTCGTCTCGCCACCCGTTTCGCGCAGCGACGGCATAACAAGGGGATCACCATGCTTGATACGACTGACGCTCATCATCCCGCAGCCGGTGTGACGCCGCTTTCCGCGCCCAACGACCTAGAAGCATTCTGGATGCCGTTCACGCCGAACCGCGCATTCAAGGCCGCGCCGCGCATGATCACCGGCGCCAAGGACAATCATTACTTCACGCCTGACGGCCGCGCCATTTTGGACGGCACCGCCGGCCTTTGGTGCTGCAATGCCGGCCATTGCCGTGCGCCGGTTGTTGAAGCCATCCAGCAGACAGCGGCCAGCCTTGATTTTGCACCAACCTTCCAGTTCGGCCATCCGCTGGCGTTCGAGCTCGCAAGCCGCCTTGCCGAACTCGCGCCCGAAGGTCTCGACCATGTGTTCTTCGCCAACTCTGGATCAGAAGGCGTCGACACCGCGCTTAAGATCGCGCTTGCCTATCACAAGGTGAAAGGCGATGCCGGTCGCACCCGTCTTATCGGCCGCGAGCGCGGCTATCACGGCACCGGTTTTGGTGGCATCTCGGTCGGCGGCATCGTCAACAATCGCAAGTTCTTTGGCTCGCTGCTAACCGGCGTTGACCACCTTTCCCATACCTACAATCGCGCCGAACAGGCGTTCACCAAGGGCGAACCGGAATGGGGTGGACATCTGGCTGATGAGCTGGAGCGCATCGTTACCCTGCACGGACCGGACACGGTGGCTGCTGTTATCGTTGAGCCCATGGCAGGCTCTACAGGCGTTCTGCCGCCACCCACGGGCTATCTGAAGCGCTTGCGCGAAATCACCAAGAAGCATGGCATCCTGCTGATCTTTGACGAGGTGATTTCTGCCTTCGGTCGCCTCGGCACGCCCTTTGCCGCTCAGCGCTACGGCGTGACGCCGGACCTCATTGTATTCGCCAAGGGCGTCACCTCCGGCACGGTGCCAATGGGTGGCGTGATTGCGACCGGCGAAATCTACAACACCTTCATGGATGCCGCCGATGAAGGCATGATCGAGCTCTTCCACGGCTACACCTATTCCGGTCATCCTTTGGCGTCAGCCGCGGCGCTCGCGACGCTCAACGTCTATCGCGATGAAGGTCTGTTCGAGCAGGCTGGCGCAAATGAGGCGCACTTTGCCGATGCCGCCCATAGCCATCTGGCAGACCTGGACCTGGTTGAGGACATTCGCTCCTGCGGCCTGGTGATCGCCATCGATCTGAAACCCATTGAAGGCAAGCCGACCAAACGCGCTTATGAGGCGATGACGCGGTCCTTCCATGACGAGGATCTGATGATCCGTGTCACCGGCGACACCATCGCGCTCTCCCCCCCGCTTACCTTCACAGAAAGTGAGATCGATCAGACGTTTAGCGGCCTTAAGAACGTGCTTTCGACGATGACCGCTTGACGTTCGGGGCGCGCGGATATGGGGAGTCCTGTGACGCTGCGCCATACGCGATAGGGCTGACTTTCGTCCTGCGCCTTTCGGACTAAGGTGCCCACGACCAAACCATAATGTATGGCACAGCACAGGCTGTGCAGAGATCAGGTCATGCGCCGCCTTATACTGATTGTCGTTGCCGTCGTCCTTGTTGGGGCCGGCTTTCTTGTGGCCAATCGGCCCACCCGCGTCACCGTGGCGACCCCCGAAAGGGGTGATATCGCGCACATTGTTTATGCCTCAGGAACAGTCGAGGCGGAGACCAGTGCCGACGTCACCTCCATCGTTTCCCAGCGCATTGTTTTTCACTGTAATTGCGAGGGAGAGACGGTATCTGCTGGTGATTTGATCGTCCGGCTCGATGACAGCGAGACCGTTGCACGCCTACGCGAGCTTGAAGCGCGGGTCGGCCTTTTGAACCAGCAGGTCGAGCGCGCCACCAACCTGTTGGAGCGCGGTGTTGGCTCGCGGGAGGTCTTTGATAGCGCTGTCAGCGAACTGGCCGGCGCCGAAGCTGCCGTCGCCGCGCAGCGCCAGGTTCTGGCCAACTACCAGATCACCGCGCCCATCGATGGGCAGATTCTGCGTCTTGATGCTGATGTCGGCGAAGTCGCCCAGCCCGGTTCTGTACTCTTCACAGTCGGGCAGCCGCGTCCGCTGGAAGTGGAAGCAGAAATCAACGAGGAAGACATCCCACTGATGGTGATCGGCCAGCGTGCCCTATTGGGATCAGACGCCTTTCCGGGCCAGCCCCTGGAGGCGGTGTTGACCTCCATCACCCCGCGCGGCGACCCTGTGCTGAAGACTTACCGTGTCCGCCTATCTTTGCCGCAGGATACACCGCTCTTCATCGGCATGAGCGTCGATGTGAACATCGTCGTGGAAAACCGCGAAGACCGGTTGCTGGTTCCCTCCACGGCGATCAACAGCGACAACATGGTGTTCATCGTCGAGGACGGTCAGGTTCGCACACAAGCCATCGAGATCGGATTGCGCGGGATCTCAAGCGTTGAGATCACCTCCGGGCTGGACGAGGAGGCAAGCCTCGTGTCGCCCATTCCAGAAGGGTTGGCCGATGGTGACCGGATCGCCACAGGACGGTTGTGATGGCCGACCAGGACGTTCGACCCACCGCAAAGAGCTCGCCCATTGATGTGACGCTGTTGCTGCTTGATCTGGCGGTCACCCATGTGGTGGCCCGAGGTCGTCAGACGTTACTCGCCATTCTTGGCGTTGCGCTCGGCGTGGGGTTTTCGGTCGCCATGGCCGCGCTCCTTGAAGGCTCGCAAAAGGACTTTGTCGAACAGCTCATCAACGCCATTCCGAATGTCGAGATCACCGATGAGCGCCGGGAAGCTGCACAACAGCCTGCCCAACTTGTGTTCGACGATGCGCAGTTCAACAGCCTGACGACCCGCGAAGATCCCCGTGGCATCCGCAACCCCATCGCCGTCACTGGCGCAATCCGCGCAAATGTCGAAGGTCGCGTGTCAGCAGCGCTGCAAGTCCAGGGCGTGATCCGCTATGCTGGCCGCGACACCGGCGTGTCTCTTTCCGGCGTGGTGCCGGAGGATGAGATCTCCGTTTCGCAAATCGGCGATGACATGGAGGCCGGTTTGTTAACCGACCTCAACAGTCGGGCCGATGCTGTTGTGCTCGGTGACGATCTTGCCGAATCCATCACTGCCGAGGTCGGCGACACGGTCACGCTCGTCTCTCCTGCGGGTGACATCTACAGCTACCGCATGGTTGGCATTATTGACTCTGGCAATGTCGCAGCCGATGCCGGCACGGGTTATCTGCTGTTGTCCACTGCGCAGGTATTTGCCGGGAGACCCAACGCCGTCAACACGGTCCGGGTTTCGCTTGATGACCCCGATACCGCGCCGCAAGTGGCAAGCTGGATCGAAAGTCAGTTCGGCTACAAATCGGTCTCATGGCAGGAAGCCAATGAGGCGCTTTTGGAAAGCTTCATCGTCCGCGATATCATCATGTACACCGTCGTCGCCGCCATTCTGCTCGTCGCGGGCTTCGGCATCTACAACATCATTTCCACCATTACCTATGAGAAGACCCGCGACATCGCCATTATGAAGTCGCTAGGCTTCTACGAAGGCGACATGCGCCGCCTGTTCGTGATGGAGGGGCTGGCAATGGGCATCGCCGGTTCGCTCGTTGGTGCTGCGCTGGGTGTGCTGCTGACGATTGCACTTGGTCAGGTCGAGTTCGTAAACCCGCAGAGCGATGACCCGATCACCATTCCGGTCATTTTCTCGCCGCTGCACTATTCCATCGCGATTGGCATTGCACTCGGCTCGGCGGTCTTTGCAGCCTACATGCCAGCGCGCAAAGCATCTGTCCTCAACCCTGTCGACATCATCCGTGGCGCGACATGACGGCCCTTCTTGAGGCCAGAAAAATTGGCCGTGTCTTGGACGAGACGATCAAGGTCACCCTGGTCGATGACGTGTCGCTGTCAGTCGGAGAGGGCGAGTTTGTTGCCATCACCGGGCCGTCCGGTTCCGGCAAGTCGTCCTTGCTCTATCTGCTTGGACTCCTGGATCTGCCGACAAGCGGCGATGTCTTGATCAAAGGACAATCGACCCACGACATGACGCCCGATGAACGCGCGCATGTTCGGCTGGCAGAACTCGGCTTCATCTTCCAGTTCCACTTCCTGCTGCCTGAATTCACCGCACGCGGCAATGTCATGCTCCCCATGCGCCGGCTCGCCCGCCTGTCCCAACGTGAGCAGCATGAACGCGCTGGCGATTTGCTGGCCTCCCTCGGTCTTGGCGATCATATCGACAAACGCCCCGACCAGCTTTCCGGCGGTCAACGGCAGCGCGTTGCTGTGGCGCGCGCCCTTGCCAATGACCCGGCGCTCATCCTCGCCGATGAGCCGACAGGCTCGCTTGATTCCAAGTCCACCGAGCAGGTGTTCACGATCCTGCAGGATCTTGTCGACAAGGCTGGCCGGACGATCCTCGCCGTAACCCACGATCTTGATCTTGCCGGTCGTATGGATCGCCGCTTGCACTTGATCGACGGTCGGCTGGCCAGCGATGCCAGCGCTGATGTCGAAGTGCCCCATGATGAGCCGCCGGCCGATAACCGCGAACCAGCGAACGCTTGAACTCCCTCGCCGAGCCCAGATGGCAAATCTGTGGGTGATTTCAGATCACACCATGGCGCTGGCTTCTTTATAAGCAGCCACTTAGGGCATAGTTGCAACGCAGAAGACATGGCCGGCTGATTCGTTCAGCCGCGCCGCTTGTTGATGGGTTCGACCGGTATGCGGCACAGCGTCGCTTTGATCTACACCGCTATTGCCGTGATCGCCGCCAGTGGTGCGGCGATACTCTTCCGGTTGACGCCGCTCCCGCTCGACATGGCTGTCATGTTTGGCGCCGTGCTGTTTTTCGTCATGGCCGTGGTTGATCAGGCGGCCGCGCGACGCAACGAGCGTAAGGCGCATGAGCAGCAGATTGCGCTCAATGACGCGACCTTTCAGGACCTCTTTAACGAAGTCGACATGATCCGCAGCCGCCTGGTTGCGCTGGAGACCGACACCCAACAGATCGTCGATCAGGCGGTCGCCCCATTGCACCAGGATGTTCAGGCCGTTGGAGCGCTGCTTGCTCAGGTTACCGAAGCCGTGGCCGACAATGATCATCGTCTGGTGGAGCTGGAAGAAGGTTTGGAAAGCGGTGAAAATCTGATTGTCTCCGCCGCCCAAGTTGAGCCGCAAACCGCATCAGCCAAGCGAGCGTCATTGGAGGCCATGGCCGCCAAGCCAGCAGCGGTGGCGCAAAGTCCCGTCGATGACGCATCGAAACCTGCTGAAGCTGCGTCTGATGATGAGGCCGGCGAGAGCGATCAAGAATCCGAACCCAAGGCGCGATCCAAACGCCGTTCTCGCGCCGCTCAGACCGACGAGCAGAAAACCAGCAAGAAGGCGCAGTCCCGTGCGTTGATCAAACGGGTCACCGCCGCTGTTGAGAATGAGCGCATCGAAACTGCACTACAATCCATCGTGACCCTGCCGCACCGTCGGGCGAGGGGCTATGCGACGATCTTCAATCTGGTGCTCGATGGCAGTGGCACGCTTGAAGCCAAACACGCCTTGCCGGCTGTCGAGGCCGCCGGAGTGAGCGAGGCGTTCGACAAGGCTGCGATGTTGCGCGCACTTGCCTTGGCTGATCGATTTGCCGCCCGAGAGTCGGCGTCCATGGTGTTCGTGCCGCTTAGCGGCAGCGCTCTGATGCGATCACGCTTTGCCGATTGGCTGGTGCACACGCTGACCGAAGAGAAGGAGCTTGCCGGCCGGCTGGTGCTCGAAATCGCACAGAAAGACGTGCGTGCCTTCTCGCCGCTCGACTTCGACGTCATGGGCACGCTTGCTGACCTTGGCTTCCGTATGTGCGTTTCCAATCTCGACGATGTACGCTCTGACCTCTTTGACCTCTCAAGCCACGGCTTTCGTTATGCCAAAGCGCCGGTGTCCATTTTCCTCGGAAGTGGGGCTGAAGCCCGCAGCGACATTCATCCTGAAGACCTGGCCGATCTCGCTGCCCGCAACGGCATGGATTTGATTGTTGATCGCGTGGAAAGCGAAGCCCAGGTCGTAGAGCTCCTTGAGTGCAAGCTCCGCTATGCGCAGGGCAATCTGTTTGCCCGCCCACGCGTGGTCGACATCGTCCCGCGGCCCGACAAGCAGAAGGTGGCTGACCTGATCAGCGAGGCCAGCGAGGCACAGAGCGAGCCGGCTTCTGAAGAGCCGCCCGCCCAGCGACCACGCCGCCCGGCTGCCGCGCTGAGCCGCTCCGCCTAGTCACCATTTCCACCGGACAGAAAGACCATGGCTGCCAACTCCGCCCGTATCATGGGCCTTGCCGATCTTGCGCCGTCTTATGACGTCATCTTTTCTGATGTCTGGGGCGTCATCCACAATGGAGTTGGCGCCTGGCCCTGTGCCGCTGAGGCGCTGATCAATGCGCGCGAGGCTGGCCTGAAGGTCATCCTCGTCTCCAACGCGCCGCGCCCGCACACCATCGTTCGCGAGCAATTGGAACGGTTAGAGATGCCGGTGGCCGGCTATGATGATGTGGTCACCTCCGGTGATGTTACCCGTCAGCTGATTGAAACCCGCTATCGGGACGCCAAGGTGACCCATATCGGCCCTGAGAAAGACAAACCCCTTGTTGATGGCCTACCGGTTCAATTCACGACCGACAGTGAGGCTGAGGTCTGCCTGTGCTCCGGGCCGCTCAACGACCAGGTGGAAACGCCGGAGGATTATCGCCAGAGGCTTCAAGCGCTGGCCGATCGGCAAGTTCCGATGATTGTCGCCAATCCCGACAAGGTCGTCGAGATGGGCTCCAAGCTCATCTACTGCGCTGGTGCGCTCGCTGATCTCTACGAGGAAATGGGTGGAGAAACGATCATCCTCGGCAAGCCCTTTGCACCCATCTACCAGGCAGCGCTGGAGATGGCGGGCAATCCTCCGTCGGAACGCGTTCTGGCGCTTGGTGATTCTGAGCGCACCGATCTGCGCGGCGCTCACGAGCAGGGCATCGACTGCCTGTTTTTGACCGGCGGTATCCATGCTGGCGAATTTGGCCCTTCGACCATGCCAAACCCGGCGCGGGTGGCGGCCTTTCTGGACGCCTCACCCTACAACAGCATCGGTTGGATGGCGCGACTTGCTTGGTAGGGCAGGCGCACGGCCAACAAAAAAACCCGGCGCAAGGCCGGGCTTTCTCGAACAGTGTGTGGAACGGATTTACTAGTCGAACAACTCATCAATGGCGTTTTGATCGACCTGCGGTCCATCAATCTGCGGCCCATTGAGAATTTGCTCTTCTTTGCGCTTGTCGCGAGCCTCTTCGTCCGCCGTGAACGCCATGTCCGCACCGCCTTCCGGCAGGGCTTCCAGTAGCCGGTCGAAGCGATGCTCTAGACGTTCCAGCGTTTCTACCACTTTTGCGATGCGCTGTCCGGTGATGTCCTGAAAGGTGCAGGCCTCGAAGATGTCGATCATTTGAGCATCAACAAGCGTCTCAAAGGCCGCTTTGTCCTCGCGGTCGGCGCTCATGATCGCCTCGGCCGACTCCATGATCCGATCGGTGGCCTTTTCAGTCTCCTGAACAACAGCGTTCAGCTCCTGACCGGCTTCCGGCAGATGGTCGGCGCGCATGGAATCAACACCCAGGGTTGCAATCTCATGGCGCAGTTCATGGATATCCTTCGCCGCCGCTCGCACGGCATCGGCGAAGCTATGCTCAAGCGACTGCAGTGTGCCCTGCAAGGAATCGGTCATCAGCCGCGCAACATCCAAGGCGCCTGCCATGTCGAGGCGGGCTTTGCCCTCTGCTTGTCCCTCATTGACGCAGGCGACGACGGCTTCTGCTTGGCGCACGACGAGCGCGTTCAGATCGAGCGCGGATTGTGCATTTTTGGCCATACTCAATACTCCCAGCCTGTTTGGGGTCCCCCAACCCCATTGCACCCATAGGTGCGGTTTTCCGAATGTCAGCCGGAGATCGGCTCCCACTCAGAGACGCAAAAAGCGGCCCCTGGACAAAGGCCGCTTTTCGAAAAATTCAGTCTGTGCGAAACGCTTAGTCGCCGAAGACAGCGTCGATCTTCGACTTTAGGGTCGCCGCATTGAACGGCTTCACGATGTAGTTGTTCACGCCGGCTTTTTTGGCAGCAACAACGTTCTCGGTCTTGGACTCAGCCGTCACCATGATGAATGGGGTGCGGGACAGACCGTCGTCAGAGCGAACGGACTTCAGCAGTTCATAGCCAGTCATCGGTTCCATGTTCCAATCAGAAATCACCAGGCCGTATTTGCGACCTTTCATTTTCTCCAGCGCTTCCTGGCCATCCTTCGCATCATCGATGTCGGAAAAGCCGAGCTGCTTAAGAAGGTTGCGGATGATCCGCACCATGGTTTTGTAGTCGTCAACGACCAGAACCGGAATGGACGTGTCTACAGCCATACTCACTACTCCACTGAAACGGCGCCCTGGCCGCCCTCGTCCCACATTAAATAGAAACCGACACAGCTGTCCGGCTCCCAAACCCGGCTGCAAACATACGCATTGCCACTGAAGCATTCGTTAATGCGGCAATTTTTTCCTGCTCGGCATTTTTGGCCGGGTTTCTTCGCCAAGTTGCAGGTGCCAGGGCTGCGACCAAAGATGCAGGACCATGGCCGCATAGAAGCCTGTGTGAGGGCTGCCTTATAGACGGGACGCACCGTTATCGGTTTGCGCTGCAACATCTAAAGGAAGCAAGCGATGTTGGAGTTACGAGGCTTTGCCTTTGAAGATCTGTTCGTCGGTCAGACCGCCACGTACACTCGCATGGTGTCCGCTTCTGATGTTGTCGGCTTCGCCGAATTGTCCGGTGACCGCAATCCGGTGCACCTGTCTGAACACTTCGCCGCCCGCACGCCCTTTAAATCACGCATCGCACACGGGCTTTATACCGCAAGCTTGATTTCCGCCGTCCTGGGCACCCGACTTCCAGGGCCTGGAGCGATCTATCTATCCCAGACGCTTAAGTTCCTTGCGCCGGTGCACATCGGGGATGCGGTGGACGTTGAGGTCGAGGTTGCCGAACTGATGCCGGAAAAAAAGCGCGCTCGTCTCACATGCGTCTGCCAGGTGGAGGGAAAGCCCGTCCTCACAGGCGAGGCGCTGGTTATGGTGCCAACGCGCGACCAACTTCAGTTGGCCTAAGGAACAAGGAGGCCGGCCAACGACCTTGACCGGTGGCCCCAAGCTTTTCTAAGCCGAGCCGGCTAACGCTCCAAACGACATCGGTTCGCTGTGCTCCGCCTAACTCAACCCGACATGCCTCCCGCGCCTGAACGCCCGCGCATTGTCATGATCGGCAATTTTGACGGTTTTCACCGCGGCCATCAGTCCGTGGCCGAGGCGGCTTTGGAGCTTGCCGCCCAGCGTGACGGCGAAGTCTGGGTGCTGACCTTTGATCCGCATCCCAAGCTCTACTTCGCCCCCGATCGCCCGCTCAACCTTTTGGCGAGCGACCATGTTGAGGCCCGTATCGCTGAGGCGATGGGCCTGTCTGGCGTCATGACGATGCTCTTTAATCAAGATCTGGCAACGCAGTCGCCGGACACCTTCATCGCCGACACGCTGGTCGCACGCATGCAGGCTGACGGTGTTGTCGTTGGCCATGATTTTCGCTTCGGACAAGGCCGGGCTGGCAGCCCGGACACGCTACGCGCCCATGGCGGATTTCAGGTGGTTGAGGTGCAACCCTTTGCTGATGAGGGTGGGGAGACCATTTCCTCCACCCGCATTCGCGCCTGCTTATCGGCGGGTGAAATGGTACAGGCCAATGGCTTGCTCGGCCACCGGTACTTTGTCCATGGGATCGTCGAGCATGGCGAGAAACGCGGTCGGCAACTGGGCTATCCGACGGCCAACATTGCGCTCGACGCATCAAGCGCCCTGGCTCACGGAATCTATGCCACCACCATCAAGGTCGGTGAGACCGTTTATCCGTCGGTTTCCAACTATGGGCGTCGCCCGACCTTTGGCAACAAACCGCCCTTGCTCGAAGTCCACCTTTTCGATTTCTCTGGCGATCTCTATGGCCAGGAGGTCGAGGTCGCTTTCCACGCCTTCCTGCGCCCGGAAATGAAATTTGACGGGCCAGAAGCGCTTGTTGCCCAGATGGATCGCGACAGCGCCGAGGCGCGGGCCGCCCTGGCAGCCGCGCAGCCGCTATCGCCGCTCGATCATGCACTCGGCCTGGTCCATGCGACGGCTGTTGCGGCCTGAACCGGCGTGCGCACGACGGCACACCTTTATTTGTGCGCAGGCCCTTGGTAAGAGCCGATTATGGTTTGGAAACAGATACCGCGAATTATCGGCCCGGCTGCGCTTTGATTCACGCCGCGCAGTGCCGGGATATCTGTGTTGACGACCTGAAGCGCTGACCAAGAGCGCCCCTCCAGACCTTTTTGACGATGTAAGCGATGTCTGAACCATTCGACTATTCGCAGACCCTGTTTCTGCCCAAGACCGACTTTCCCATGCGCGCCGGCCTGCCCAAGAAGGAGCCGGAGATCCTCAAGCGCTGGGATGATGAGAACCTCTACAAAAAGCTGCGTGAGGATGCCGCTGGGCGCCCGCGTTACATCCTGCATGACGGCCCGCCCTACGCGAACGGCCATTTGCATATCGGTCACGCGCTCAACAAGATTCTCAAAGACATGGTCACCCGCTCCAAGCAGATGGCGGGCTACGATTCCAACTATGTGCCGGGCTGGGACTGCCACGGCCTTCCGATCGAATGGAAGGTCGAAGAAGACCTACGCAAGAAGGGCAAGTCGAAGGACGATCTCGACACAGTGAGTTTGCGTGCCATGTGCCGAGCCTTCGCCGATGAGTGGATCGGTGTGCAGGCCGAAGAGTTCCGCCGATTGGGCGTTGAAGGCGACTTTGAGAACTACTACTCGACTATGAGCTTCGATGCAGAGGCGACAATCGCCGAGGAACTGATGAAGTTCGCCATGGATGGCCAGCTTTACCGCGGTTCCAAGCCGGTCATGTGGTCTGTGGTGGAACGCACGGCGCTCGCCGAAGCCGAGGTGGAGTATCAGGACTACGAGTCCGATACGATCTGGGCGAAGTTTCCTGTTGTTCGTGGGGTTCCGAAAGTCGATCCCCTAAACCCGACAGCCCCGCCAGAGCTTGACGAGGTGAATCCGCCGCTTGTCCAAGAAGATGCCTTTGTCCTCATCTGGACGACGACCCCCTGGACGATCCCGGGCAACCGCGCGGTCTCCTATTCCAATCGCATTGCTTACGGTCTCTACGAGGTAACAGCGGCTGAAAACGACTTCGGCCCGCAGCCGGGCGAAAAGTTCATTGTTGCCGATGCTCTGGTTGAGAGCGTCACAGACCAAGCCAAGATCGAAGCAAAGAAGCTGCGGGCCATTGAACCGAGCGAGCTTGAAGCCCTGACGCTTCAGCACCCGCTCCAAGGCCTCGGTGGAGGTTATGGCTTCGATGTTCCGCTCATCGACGGCGACCATGTCACCGATGACGCCGGAACAGGCTTTGTCCACACCGCGCCCAGCCATGGTCGCGAGGATTTTGAGGCCTGGATGGACCATCAGCAGGCATTGAAAGCTCGGGGTATCGATACGGACATCCCATTCCCCGTTGATGATGCTGGTTTCTACACCACCGACGCGCCAGGCTTCGGCCCCGATGCGGAAGAGGGCGCGGCCCGCGTCATTAATGACAAGGGCAAGAAGGGCGATGCGAACAAGCGTGTCATCGCCGCCCTTATCGAGAAGGATATGCTGTTCGCGCGCGGACGGCTCAAGCACACCTATCCGCACTCTTGGCGGTCCAAGAAACCGGTCATCTTCCGCAACACACCGCAATGGTTCGTTTACATGGACCAGAAGCCGGAGGAGCGGGATCTGACCGAAGCGGAAATGCGCGGACAGGATGTTCGAAGCCTCCGAGAAAAGGCGCTGGATGCCATCGACGCGACCACCTTCTATCCGGCGCAGGGGCAAAACCGCTTGCGTGCCATGATCGAGAACCGCCCGGACTGGGTTCTGTCCCGCCAGCGCGCCTGGGGTGTGCCGATCACCGTCTTCACGCACAGGGAAACGGGCGAGGCTCTTCGCGATCCGGAGGTGAACAAACGGTTGGTCGAGGCCTTCCACGAAGAAGGCGCTGATGCCTTGTTCAAGGAAGATGCCACGGCACGCTTCCTTGGCAACGCTTACAATGCCGATGAGTGGGATCAGGTAACCGACATCCTTGATGTCTGGTTCGACTCTGGCTCGACCCACGCCTATGTGCTCGACAAGCGCGACGACCTGAAAACCCATCGCGAGATCGATGGCGGCAAGGATCGGGTGATGTATCTAGAAGGCTCCGACCAGCATCGCGGTTGGTTCCATTCATCGCTTCTGGAAAGCTGTGGGACCCGTGGCCGTGCGCCTTACGACGATGTGCTCACCCACGGTTTCACCATGGCCGAGGACGGGCGCAAAATGTCCAAATCGCTGAACAATCAGATGTTCCCGCAGGACATTATCAACCAGTATGGCGCGGACATTCTGCGCGCCTGGGTGGCAAGTGTTGACTACTCCGATGACCAACGCATCGGCCCGGAAATCATGAAAACTGTGGTCGACAGCTATCGCAAGCTGCGCAACACGTTGCGCTGGGCGCTTGGCTCGGTCACTCATCATGATCGCGAGCGCGACTTTATGCCGGCTTTCGAGATGCCTGAGCTGGAGCGCTACATGCTGCACCGGCTGACGACGCTCGATAAGACCGTTCGCGAAGCTTATGATCGCTTCGATTTCCAGAAGGTGTTCCAGACGCTGTTCACCTTCGCGACCGTTGATCTCTCAGCCTTCTACTTCGACATCCGCAAGGATGCGCTCTACTGCGATGCACCTTCTTCGCTACGCCGCCGAGCCTGCCTGACCGTTTTGGACGTGACGCTGGATGCACTCGCCAAATGGCTCGCACCGCTGCTTCCTTTCACCATGGAAGAGGTCTGGCTTGCGCGGCACGGCGATGAGACAGCCTCGGTCCATTTGCAGGCCTATCCGGATGTTCCGTCTGATTGGCGCGATGAGGAACTGGCTGGCCGCTGGAAAACGATTCGTCAGGTTCGCCGTGTTGTCACGGGCGCTCTAGAGATCGAACGGCGCGAAAAGCGGATCGGGTCATCGCTTGAAGCGGCACCGGCCATCCATATCGCCGACGAAGATCTGTTCAACCGCGTGAAAGATGTGGATTGGGCGGAGGTCGCCATCGCCTCACAAGCAAGCGTTCATCACGGTGCCGCTCCCACTGACGCTTTTGATCTTGATGATGTTCATGGCGTCGGCGTTTTGCCCGGCACCGCAGAGGGCAGCAAGTGCGCCCGCTCGTGGAAAATTCTTCCTGAAGTGGGAACCGACACCGACTTCCCGGATGTCACGCTGCGTGATGCAGATGCCTTGCGTGAGCTTGGCTATTCCAAGGCTGCCTAGCGCCGATGAGATGGATCGCCGCGCCCCGGCTCCTCGGCATCGGCGCCCTCTTGGCGCTGGTGCTTCTGGTGCTCGACCAGATCGTCAAGCGGGCGGTGCTTGATCATTTCTTGGCTCTGCCAGCAGGTAGCTCGGTTGAAGTGACGCCGTTCTTTGACCTCGTGTTGGTCTGGAACCGTGGGATTTCCTATGGGTTTTTCCAGGCCGGCAGTGCAGCGCAGGTCTGGCTTCTGGTCGGTATCAAGACAACCATCACGCTGGCGCTTATCGTCTGGCTCGTTCGAAACGCCGACAAGCTAACGGCCATCGCACTTGGCATTCTTATTGGCGGCGCCATCGGCAATACCATTGATCGCGTGCTTTACGGCGCGGTGGTGGATTTCGTTTCGCTGCATGCGGCCGGCTATTACTGGTATGTCTTTAACCTCGCCGACGTGTGGGTCGTTGCCGGTGTTGCGCTTCTGCTGTATGACGCATTTTTCGTGGACCGGGCAAAACGGGTGGAACCCGAAACGAGCGATCCAGCCTGAGGGGTAAATCTCATGGCTTGGTGTTGCCGCAATTCCCATATTAAAGGCTCGGACTACCAAAGGTTTGTGATGCGTTTGCCCATGCCCTCTTCTTCGACCCCAATCGTGTTTCGCCTTCTGCCGTTGTTGGCAGTCGGCGCTGTAATGGCAGGTTGCTCCACCTACGGCTCCTTTGATGAAAACGAGCCTGGGTTGGAGGAGAGCCTTCTGGGTGACTTGGTGACGACCGTTGGCGTAACGCCTGAAGAGGAACCCATCGACTACTCGGCACGCGCACCATTGGTGACCCCACCGGCCGAGAACCGGCTTCCATCGCCACAGTCCCCACAGATTGCGGCCGCCAATCCCAATTGGCCGACCGGTTCACGAGAGCGCATGGCGCAAGTCATGCAAAGTGAGGACCAGACGCTGGTCTTCACGCCAGGCGTTGATGGCGTTGACATTGAAGCCACGCAAGCCCTTGCGGAAAGGTCAAGGCAACGGGGTCAGACCGAAAGCAACTCTGGTGTCAGCCGTCCGCTTTCCGTGGCCGAGATGCAGCGCGAGGCTGAAATTCAGATTGCCCGCCAGGAGGGCCGTGCCATCAGGGATGCGCAGACGGGAACTCCAGAACGCCGATTCCTGACCGATCCACCGACCTCAGCCCGCGCACCGTCGGCAGAAGCGCCCTATGGCGCCGAAGCCGAAGAGCTTGCTGAAGCTGAGCAGTCGGGCGGCTTTTCCTGGTGGCCGTTCTAGGTCGGACACCTCGAATTGTCTGCAACATGACCGTTTGGTCATGATTGTCACCCAGCTGTGACCAACCGTCAGTCCGGCACCTCTTCCAATCCATCGGCAGACACCCTACCTGCGATATCACGCATGATGCGGCCGATTTGTTTTGGTCCGCGTCCCAGCCCTTTCGTTTCCTTGGGAGGTCGGCTTAGATGATCCGATTAATGCGCACACGGTTTCAGGCTCCTGGCCGATTGGCCATATGGCCCACAGCGCTTTTCGTTTTGGGAACACTCTTCATGATGCAGACCACGCCCTTTGGGCTCACGCCAGCCCGCGGCCAGGATGCCGGCTTCACCTTCGCGCCCAACGCCTCCCAGTTCACACTGGACAACGGCATGGAAGTGGTCGTTATCCCCGACAGGCGCGCGCCGGTTGTCACGCATATGGTGTGGTACAAAGTGGGTGCCGCCGATGAGCCGCCTGGCCAATCGGGCATTGCTCACTTTTTAGAGCATCTGATGTTCAAGGGCACGACGAACTTTCCAGACGATGTGTTCTCTCAGACCATCGCCCGCCTTGGAGGTACCGAGAACGCCTTCACCTCCTACGACTACACCGCCTACTTCCAGCGCATTGCGGTCGAGCATCTTCCCCTGATGATGGAAATGGAAGCCGACCGGATGAAGAACCTTGTCCTGTTGGAGGACGATGTCGCATCCGAACGCAACGTGATCCTGGAAGAGCGTGCCACCCGTGTCGATAACGACCCCTCTGCCCAGATGCGTGAAAGCTTCACGGCAACGCTCTACCAGAACCATCCCTATGGCGTTCCCGTCATCGGCTGGCGCCATGAGATGGAGGAGTTGAGCCGAGAGATGGCGCTCGACTTCTACGCCCAGTACTACACGCCCGAAAACGCCATTTTGGTGGTCGCTGGTGATGTGGATGAGCCGGTGGTCCGCGAGCTTGCCGAGACCTATTACGGCGTACTGCCGCAGCGCGAAGGTGCGATTACCGAGCGTATGCGTCCGCTTGAGCCTGAGCCCGTTGCCGAGCGCCGTATCGCCCTGCGCGATGCCCGTATCGCTCAGCCCTTGGTTCAGATCGCCTATCTAGCGCCCTCCTACACCTTGAGCGAGAACGAGCGCATGGCTCCGGCGCTGGACGTTTTGGCTCACTATCTTGGCGACGGGGCAACGAGCCGGCTTTACCGCCGCTTCGTGATCGAGGAGCGCACGGCCGCCTCGATGGGCGCCTTCTATCAAGGCTCGGCCCTTGATCATGGCGCCTTCTATCTGTTCGCCTACCCAGCCGACGGGACAACGCTGGAAAGCCTGGAAACCGATCTCAATGCTGAGATCGAGTCTTTCATGGCCGAAGGGATCTCTGAAGAAGAGCTCACCCGCGCCAAGCGCAATCTGGTTGCACAGACGGTGTTTGCTCAGGACAGCCAGTCGTCGCTGGCCCGCATTTTCGGTTCATCTCTCGCCGTCGGGGAGGACTTTGCCGACGTTCAGGGTTGGCCTGTCCGTATCGACGCTGTGACCACCGATGATGTGATGGAGGCCGCCCGGATGGTGCTCCAACCGCACCGTGCTGTTGTTGGTACCCAGCGTCCGGCTCCACAGCCGGAAGCCGATGCTACAAACGGCTAACCAATCACCCATCCCAATTGGCCTTGCAGCCTGGACTTGATGAGGACCGCCGCATGACCGATACCCGCACTTTCAACAGTTGGACGAAGGCTGGCTTTTCCCTGGCCCTCGCGATGGTGAGTTTCATGGCCCTCAGCCTTACCGAACCGCAGCGTGCCGAAGCATCGGTGACAGTGCAGGAACGCACCAGTCCGGGCGGCATCGGTTACTGGCTGGTCGAAGATGACACGATACCGCTTGTTGCCATGCGGTTCGCTTTCGAGGGCGCTGGTGCGGTTCAAGATCCTGAGGAACGCCCTGGCGTTGCCAACCTACTCTCAGCCCTTCTTGATGAAGGCGCGGGGGAGTATGACAGCCTAGCCTTCCAAACCATCCTGGAAGACAACGCCATTCGCCTGTCGTTCGACACCAGCCACGACAACTTCTCCGGCGAGCTTACCGTTGTCGCTGACACGGTGGAGCTCGGTACCGAGCTATTGGCGCTGGCCCTCACAGAGCCACGCTTTGATGACGATGCCATTGAGCGCATGCGCGCTCAGATCGTCGCCGGACTTCGCCGCGATCTTAATGATCCCGAGCGCATCGCTTCCCGCCTGACCTCGCAAACGATTTTCCCGGACCACCCTTATGCCAATCCGTCAGATGGAACATTGGAGAGCGTACCGACGATCACGCGCGCCGACTTGGTCGCACACCATGCCGCGACCCTTGGCCAGGACAATGTGCGCATATCCGTCGTTGGAGCTATTGCAGCCAGTGACGCCGACATACTGGTCGACACCGCCTTTGGCGGCCTGCGTGCTGAAGCTGAACTGAAAGATGTTGCCAACGTCACCATCCCGACCGGTTTGCAGGAACAGCAAGTCCAGGATGTCGCTCAGACGGTGATCCGCTTTTCCATGCCTGGCTTGGAACGAGCCGACGATGACTTTCTGACGGCCTTTGTGATGAACCACATTCTGGGCGGTGGCACCTTCTCCTCGCGCATGTTCCGCGAAGTGCGCCAGGAACGTGGCCTGACCTACTCCGTCTTCACCTATCTGGTGTCACGCGACCATGCCCCGATGATGGGCGGCGGCGCTTCGACGCGCCCTGAGCGTGCGCAAGAGACCTTGGACGTCATGCGCGATGTGATCGCTCAGTTCGTGGCTGAGGGGCCGACCGAGGAAGAACTGGAAGCTGCCAAGGACTTCCTCATCGGCTCCTATCCGCTGCGCTTTGATTCGTCGCAGAAGATTGCCCAGCAGCTGGTCGGAATGCAGCTGGAAAGCATCCCAGTCAGCTACATGGCCGAGCGGGCCGACCTTATCCGCGCGATTTCGGTGGACGACATCAGGCGCGTCGCCGAGCGGCTCTTGCAGGCCCCGCCGACGCTTGTCATCGTGGGTCAGCCGCTCAGCTAACGCAACGATCGACCCCGCCAGGAGGCGCCTTGCCCTCGGCCGCCCGCTTATCTGAATCGCAAATGCCCACGCCGACGAAGGTGCGGGCACTGCCTGATAGCGTCATTAACCGCATCGCAGCGGGCGAGGTGTTGGAGCGACCAGCGAGCGCCGTCAAAGAGCTGGTGGAAAACAGCCTCGACGCTGGCGCACGCCAAATCACCGTGCATATCGAAGCGGGTGGCAAAGCGCTTTTGCGTGTCACCGACGACGGCGTCGGCATGGGTCTGGAAGACCTTTCGCTCGCCGTCCAGCGCCATGCAACCTCCAAGCTTGCCGACGACGATCTGGTCGACATTCGCACCCTAGGCTTTCGCGGTGAGGCGTTGCCCTCCATTGGTGCCGTGGCCAAGCTCGCCATTACCTCCCGCTCTGCAAACGGTGGCGATGCTCACAGCATTCAGGTCCATGCCGGCTTGGTCAGCGGCCCGCAGCCGGCAGCTTTGTCCGGCGGTACGGTTGTCGAGGTCCGTGAGCTTTTTTACGCAACGCCAGCTCGGCTGAAGTTTCTCAAATCCGATCAGGCTGAAACGGCTGCCATTGCCGATGTGGTGCGGCGCTTGGCCTTGGCGGCGCCCAAGGTCGGCTTTCGCCTGCAATCGGAGAAACGTACGATCTTGGATCTTGCCCCGGCGCAGGAGAGCCTGCCCTTTGCCGGCGCCTTGGAACATCGGGCGACCGATCTTCTGGGCCCGGAGGCCCGCACCTCCATGCGGCCTTTGCAGGCATCCCGGGAAGGGTTGGCAATCGAAGGGCTGGTCGGCCTACCCACATGGCACCGCGCGACGAGCCGCGATATTCACCTCATCGTCAACGACCGTCCGGTTCGCGACCGGCTGTTGGTTGGCGCTGTGCGCGCCGCCTATGCCGACCTCCTCCCGCGTGACCGGTTCCCGGCCGTGGTGCTGGCAATCGCGATTGATCCGGCACGCGTCGATGTGAATGTCCATCCCGCCAAGGCCGATGTGCGCTTCGCCAATCCCAGCCATATGCGTGGACTACTCATCACGGCTATCCGCGAGGCGCTTGGCGAGGCTGGACTTGCCGCATCGACCAGTCTTGCTGATCAGGCGATTGCTGCCCTGGAACGGGGGAGGGATGATGTGCGTCCACCCGGCGGCTTTGCTGAGCCGACGTCGACGTACGATCCTGACCTGACAACGGTGAACGCGCCCCTCTATCGGTCCGCACCGCACCCGCAATCCACGGCTTACACACCGGCAATGCCGAGCCTCGATGCGCCGTCCTCGCGGCCCGCGCCGCTGGCAGTTCCAGAGACCTCCGAGCCGGACTATCCGCTCGGGACAGCGCGTGCACACCTGCACGAGACCTACATTCTGGCCGAAAGCCGCGCTGGCATCATTCTGGTCGATGCCCATGCAGCCCATGAACGTCTGGTCTATGAGAAGCTAAAAGCAGGTCTGGAGCGCGATGGCGTCGCCACTCAGCCGCTGCTCATCCCCGATGTGGTGGAGCTTGCTGGCGAGGCAGCCGACGCCGTTCTCGCCGAGGCCGAAACGCTCGCCAAACTCGGTCTGGGCCTGGAACCATTCGGCGAGAAGGCGGTGTTGGTCCGCGAAACGCCGGCCATGCTGGGACTCTGCGATGCGCAAAGCCTGGTGCGCGATCTGGCCGACGACTTGCTGGATGTCGGAGCCTCGGGCCGCTTGGAAGCGCGCCTGCACGCCGTTGCCTCAACCATGGCCTGCCACGGCTCTGTTCGCGCTGGACGTCTTCTCAAGGTTGAAGAGATGAACGCGTTGCTGCGCGAGATGGAGCAGGTGCCGGAAGCCGCTCAGTGCAACCATGGACGGCCGACTTTCATCCAGCTCGATAAGCAGGCGCTCGACAAGCTGTTCGATCGCTAGATCAACTGCAGCTAAGCGCGGGCACGACCCTTGTTCCGGCCCTTCAGCATCTTGCCCGTGGCCCTCACTGTCGTGTCCGTGCCACGGCCAAAAAGCCAGCCAATAAATCCTCCAAGAAGTGCCATCACACCTCCAGCGATGGTGAGCGGAATGGCCGGCTCAAAGCGCTGCCATGCGCCGTCTACGACAAGCAGGTCGGGCTCCTGCATGACGAGCCACATCCGTTCGAATGGGCCGGCATTTTCCAGCCGTTCTGCCTGCACCTTTAGCCTGTCAAAGCGGTCTAGCGTGCCTTCGATCTGCCGCCCACGCTCGGCAAGAAAGGTGTTGTCAGTATCGCGATACTGCTCCAGCGCTTCGTTGCGCGACAGGCCGGATCGCGCACTCGCGGCATCGAAATCTTCTGCCACCAGTTGCAGCTCGGCAACCGCGCCACCCAGCGCCTGACGATACTGCTGGGTGAACTCCGGTGCCTGGCTCATCGTGCCGGCGCCAAACAGGGCAAGAATGGCCGTGAAGAGACGTGCAATCATGGGGCTGATTTATATCGCAGGAAGAGCATCTGAGTCTCGCCCTGAACTCGCTGATCGATAATCCCAAAGCTAGCTGGCAGATTGATCTCGGCCTTTGCGCTTTCTTCCAAGATCACCAGCGCCTGGTTTGCCAGCCACCTGCCATTGTGAAGGGCGCAAAGCGCCTTTTCGCCCAGACCTATGCCATAGGGCGGAGCGAGATAGTCGAGCGTGAATGGCTCCATCTTGCCACGCGCGCCGATCTTAGTCGCGTCACGCTTGATGAGCCGAGCGCGCGCCGCCACGCCGCAGGCGAGCATGTTTTCGCGGATGAGTCCGCGTCCCTCAATCGAACTGTCAACGAACAAGGCAAAGACGGCTCCGCGCGAAAGCGCCTCAAGCCCCAGAGCACCCGTGCCGGCGAACAAATCAATCACCGTCGCACCCTCAAGAGCCTGACCTTCAGCAAACAGATCAGCGGAATGCGCAAGCCGGTTGAAGAGGCTTTCACGCGCCCGGTCCGACGTTGGCCGCACGGTCTGACTGGAAGGCGCTTTTAGCGCCCGCCCCTTGAACGCGCCGCCGACAATCCTCATCGACGCGGCGCCTTCTTGCCAGCCAGCTTGCGTGTTGATCTGGATTTACTAGCTTTGGACTTGCCTTTGGGCTTCTCCACAAACCCTCGAAGCGCACGCGGGCGCTGTTCGTCGCCAGCTTGGGCTGTTCGTTTGCGCTGCGGTTTGTTTCCGGCCGGCTTGTCGGGTTTATCGCTCTGGCGTAGCGGCGCATCAAAGTCGGCGCCTGCGGCATCGATCAGCCGCCCACCCAACTGATCACGCAACACGCGGCTTCGGATTTCCTGCACACCTCCAGGTTCCAGATCGCCGAGCTTAAAGGGGCCATAGGAAATGCGGATCAGCCGGTTCACCTGCAGGCCAAGCGCGCCGAGCACGACTTTGACTTCGCGGTTCTTGCCTTCTCGCAGACCAACCGTGAGCCACTGATTGTCGCCTTGCTGACGCTCGATTCTCACCTCCATGGGCCCGTACCGCACGCCTTCGATGGTCATGCCTTTGCGGGCCGCGTTGAGCTTTTCTTCCGGCGCTGCGCCAAAGGCCCGCACGCGATAACGACGCAGCCAGCCGGTCGCTGGTAACTCAAGTACGCGCTTTAACCCACCATCATTGGTCAGGAGCAGCAGCCCCTCGGTGATGAAGTCGAGCCGACCGCCGGGGTTCACGGCCTTAAGCTCATCCGGCAAGGCGTCCCGCAAAACCGGTCTACCTTCTGGGTCGCGCGCCGCTGTCAGCACACCGCGTGGCTTATGATAGAGCCAAAGGCGTGTCCGCTCGCGGGCGGGTAGCGGGCTACCATCCACTTCGATGCGGTCGTTTGGGCCAACGGTGATGGCAGGCGTTGTTAGCTTTTTGCCGTTCAGCACGACGCGACCACCGGCGATCCAGGCTTCGGCCTCACGCCGCGAGCACAGGCCCGAACGAGCAATCACTTTGGCGATCCGGTCACCGGACATGGCGGTCATGGAATGTCCTTCATAAACAGGCCGTCCTTTTGACGGCTTGTCCCGTTCCGTGGCAAGCCCGGCGCGTGATGAATTCAGGCAAACTTACCCCTATGGAACTGGCCTTGGACGAGGCCCGGGAGGCGGCCGCCCGCGATGAGGTGCCCGTCGGCGCCGTTTTGCTGATGGACGGCAAGGTGATTGCGTCCAATGGCAATCGTACGCGCCAACTTCTTGACCCAACAGCCCATGCCGAAATGCTGGTCATCCGCGAGGCGGCGCAAGTTTTAGGCCAGGAACGGCTGACGGGTGCGGATCTCTACGTCACGCTTGAGCCCTGCGCCATGTGCGCAGCTGCCATCAGTCATGCCCGCATCCGCCGCGTTTATTTTGCCGCCGGCGACCCGAAGATGGGGGCTGTCACCCATGGCCCTCGATTCTTCGACCAGCCGACCTGCCATCACGCGCCCGAGGTCTATGATGGTATTGGCGAACGCGATGCATCGGCCTTGCTGAAAGCTTTTTTTGCCGGCAAGAGGGGCGCCTAAGAGTGTGGGCAAAGGAAAGGATGGCTCATGGTGTTTGCAGGCAATGAACGTGAAGCGCTGATCCGTTACGACACGCCGGAGTATCATGTTCTGCGACCGGGCGATTATGTCGTCTGCGCCATTACGCATGAGCGCATTCAACTGACTGATCTCAAATACTGGTCGGTTGCCCGCCAGGAGCCCTATCGCGACGCCGCAGCGTCCCTGGAAGCCGAACAAAGGGCGGGCGGCTAACGCCGCTCAGTCAAACTCAACCAATGACAGCTCGCGCCGCCACTTGCGGATGGCATCACCGAGCAGCGACTTCAGATAGGCCGGGTCCTCAAAAACGAGATTGGCGCTGATGACAGTGCTTGCTTCGCGCAAGTCGCCCAGCGCGCCTGTGCGTGCGGTCAGGCGGGTCGCATCTTTTTCCGTCGTCACCAAGGTCGCGCCGCGTTCGCGGGCGATGCCCAGAAGTTGGCGGGCATCTTCCTGCGTGTACGGATGGTGGTCGTCAAAGCCGCGATCCTTAACCACATCAAGACCGAAGTCTCTCAACGCGTTGAAGAATTTCGCAGGATGGCCGATCCCGCAATAGGGGAAGATCGGTTTGCCTTTCAGATCATCGGGCACGTGCATCGCAAGTGTGGCGGAGAGGATCGGCTTACCCATGCGGGCTGCCAGCCGCACCACCGGATGGGCGGCTTCACCCTTGCCGATAACGACGATGATATCGGCGTGGTCCATCTGTCCTTTAAGCGGCGCGCGCAACGGACCGCCCGGATGTGCCATGCCGTTGCCGACACCCATCACCGCGTCGACAACGATGATCGACAGGTTCTTCTCAATGGCCGGATTCTGAAAGCCGTCATCGAAGATGGCGCATGTGGCGCCCAAGTCGGCTGCGCTGTTGATGGATGTCAGCCGATCCGGGCCGACAAACGTTTCGCCCTTTTGCGCCAAGAGCAGCGGTTCATCGCCGACTTCGTCAGAGCGGTGGCGCGCCCCGTCCACGCGAAAGCTCGAGGTCGCCAGTGCGCCGCCATAGCCCCGGGTTATAAAAGCAGGCTTGAGGCCGAGATCAGCCAAAATGTCATGGATGGCCAGTGCCGTCGGCGTCTTGCCAGCTCCGCCAGCGACGAAATTGCCAATACACACCACCGGGATCACAGGCTGCTTGCCCGGTGAGGCCATGCGCTGCAACACCGCGCGACCATAGGCATAAGAGGCCGGAAAAAGGGCAGCCTGTTTCAGCAGCGTCGCGAACCCACGCGGTTTGCCAGGTTCGGGCCACCAATGGTCGGGTGCCGTCATGCTCATCGCCGTGCCTGCTCCAGCGCAGCGGCGACCGAAAAGGCTGTCAGCAAGGGTTCGATGGCATCCATCGTGGCCTTCAAGGCCCCTTCAAACTCGCGGATTGCGCCGGTGGCTGCATTACACAAACGCTCGCGATCCTTGTCGTTCACCAACAGTCGGCCGACACTGCGCGCCAGTTTCTCAGCATCATCCACCAGGATTGTGGCATCGGAAGCATCAAGCGCTGAGTAAATCTCAGGGAAGTTGTGAACGTCGGGACCATGCAAGATGGCAGTGCGTAGTTTGGCCGCCTCAATCGGGTTTTGCCCGCCATGGCGCACCAGCGATCCGCCAATGAAGGAGACCGGCGAAAGCCGGTAATAGAGGCCCATTTCGCCAATCGTGTCGCCAATGAACACATCGGTTTCCGGCTTCGGCAACTCCCCTTTGCCGCGCTGCACGGAGGTCAGATCAGCCTTCCGCGCCAGCGCAGCCACCTCATCGCCGCGTTCCGGGTGCCGGGGCACCACAATCGTCAACAGATCCGGCAGATGGTGCTTCAGCGCCTTGTGGACGCGCAATGCAATGGCTTCCTCGCCGGGATGGGTGGATGAGGCCAGCCAGACCTTTCGGTCGCGCAGGGTCTGCTGAACGATTTTCAGCTGTGCTTCTGTGTGGGCAGGAGCAGGGGTGTCGAACTTCAGATTGCCCGTCACCCGCACCCGCGGTGCGCCAAGTACGCGGTAACGCTCGGCGTCGTCCACCGTCTGTGCCAGGCAGAGCGTAACGCGCGACAGCATCGAGCCGATCAACCCGCTTGCCCGACGCCAGCGCAGAAAAGAACGCTCTGACATGCGCGCGTTTACAAGCACATGGGGGATGTTGCGCGCGGCCAGCGCATGAAAAGTTGCCGGCCAGAGTTCGGATTCCACGAAGATCGCCAGTTGCGGCTGCCAGGCATTAAGGAAGCGGCGCACGAACGGCGCTAGGTCGAGCGGAGCGTATTGGTGCACCGTGCGCGGACCGACCTGTTTGGAGGCCAGTTGCGCCGACGTCACCGTCCCGGTGGTCAAAAGAACATGCGCACCCATGGCCTCAATGCGCTGAACAAGCGGCAGGATGGCGACCGTTTCACCCACACTGGCAGCATGCACCCAGACCAACGCGCCCGATGGTTTCCTCTGACCGGCATAACCGAAGCGTTCACGCCGCCGCGGCAGATCTTCCTTGCCTTTTCGCGCCCTTGCCCGGATCAGCACGCCAGCCATTGGCGCGACCAAACTGCCGGCAAAGCGATAGGTCGCTAATATGCCTTCGGAGAGAACATCAGCCATGCGGCATCGCCTCTTCGGCGCCGAAGGCCGGCGTGCTGCCGATCAGGGCGTAGCTGCTTGCCGTAATGGCATCCAGACGCTCTTTCACCAGCGAACACCAGGCGTCTTCGTCGCGGCTTTCGCTGTCCACATAGATCGCTTCACCCGTCCCGATGGCGGCCCGGGTGAACGGCAAATGCACGGATGCGCGGTCCCAACTTGAAAGCGTCACGCGCGGGTGGGTGACATAGGCGCCTGGAATGATCGGGCGCCCTGTGCGCTGCGCCAGCCGGATAAGCCCGGGCGATACCTGCCGCGCGACCTTTGGCACGTCGGCCGTCATCGCCACACTCGCGCCATCGCCCAAGAGCCGTGCAAACTGCAAGAAAGCCCGCGCGCCGCCCTTATCGGCCTTGCGGCGTTTGGGATCGCCCGCGCCGCGTATCGTTTTGATGCCGAGCGCTTCAGCGGCCACCGCATTAATCGTTCCGTCCGCACTACGCGAGATCATCACATGCATGTTCCAGGAAGGTTTGACGCCCATCGCCGTCATAAAGTGTTCGCCGTGCCAGAAGGTGAAGATCGCTGGCAGGTGTGGTTCAACCTCGGCGCCCGCTTCGGTGCTGTCGACCTTGCGAGCCGTCTTATCTACTAGCCAGACATAGCCAGCCAGCCCCCGGCCAACCAAGGACAAGACGGCCGGGTGGCGGCCAAGACGTTTGTGCCACGGATCACTCATATCTTAACAGGCAACAGCGCCTTCCTGTCCGGCGCATGCAGCCTTAGGAATCGTCGCCGCCCGGTTCCAGAAGCCGATGCATATGGACAACGAAATAGCGCATGTTGGCATTGTCCACTGTGGCCTGGGCCTTGCCGCGCCAGGCGGCTTCCGCTTCGGCGTAGTTCGGATAGATGCCGACAACATCCAGCGCATCCATGTCCAGAAAGGTATGGGAATCGGGGGCTTCCACCTCGCCGCCGAACACCAGGTGAAGAAGCCGTGGAGTGGAGGTGTCCGTCGCACCGCTCATGGCTTGGTCCTTGTCTTAGCTTGGTCTGTGCTTGAAGGAGGGCGGGGTGGCGACCGGCCGACAAAGCCCGCTGCAATGCCCCGCGTTCATACCTGAGACGGCAAGCCCGTCAAGCGATCTGCACTAAGCGCGGCGTGGCCCTTGCCGCGTCGCTCGGGTATGGCCGATCCAGATCAGAACGGATTGGGCAGTTGGAGCGCCAACAGGTCGGTCAGAGCGTCACTGCCGCAAACCAGCGCTGGGTGACGAATATCCTCGCCATCATAGACGCGCGCTCGCCCTGCTTTGTCGGTAAGTCTGAGCCCTGCCTCACGCACGATGAGATCGGCGGCGGCGATATCCCAGTGTTTGGCACCAGGACGTGCGACACATCCATCGAACCGTCCGGTCGCGACTTCCGCGAGGCGCAGGGCAAGCGAGGCCAGTTTGGGGGCCTTGCTGTAGGGTTGGCTTGGTCGTGGCGGTCCTGGATAGGCAAGAAGTGCGTCGTGCAGATCGGCCTTGCCGGTCGGTTTAAGGCGCGCCACGGACCCGTCAGCGTCTTCGCAGAACGCGCCCTCACCAGCCTCGGCAAAGATCAGCTTGCCGGTGACCGGATTGAACAGCGCGCTCAGAACCGGGTCACCATTATCGACCAGCGCAATGGAAACCGCCCAATCGTCGGTGCCAGCAATGAACCCGCGCGTCCCATCAATCGGATCGACAATAAAAGTTGGACCGCCTTCGAGACGCGAACCGTCATCATCGATCTCCTCTGACAGCCAGCCATAACCGGGATAGGCTTTGCGCAGCGCGCTGTGCAGCATGGTGTCGATGGCCAGATCGGCCTCCGTCACCGGCGAGTTTCCAGGCTTGTTCCAGGTTTTCGGAGATTTGCCAAAGTACCGCAGCGCCAGCGCTCCAGCTTCGCGCGCAGCTTCGCACACCACACTAACGGGCGGGCGCTCTTGGGTCGTTTGATCGTCTTGGGATGCCGGAGGCTGATTCATCGCCTTGGGTGTAGAGGATCGCGGCCCGCAATCAAGGTTGAAGCTTTGTGAATTGTGCCGAACCTGTTTGCGTTCTGATAACCCTTTAAGAACGCACACTTTTTTTACCCCGTTGTTTAAGCCGGTCAAAAGTGCCCAGCCGTTATGAATGCCGCAACGCCACCAAAGCGGGTCAACCGTAGGCGATCCCATCGGGCGCACGCGTCCACAGGAAGGCACAAGGCAGACCATGGCTTTAGGCTCATCTTTTCAACGTCAGCGCGAGCAGGCAGCGGCCAACGCCAATCCGTCACCACAAAGTGACGGATGCCGCGAGGCGGTCGCGTTTGCGGCCAGTATGCCGCAGCGAGGCCGTTTGGATCTTAAGGCGCGGTCGGTGGTGATAACCCAGCGTCTTGGTGGAACCATGGTACTGCAGCGCATCGCGATCACGCGTTATGCCGGTGTGGCTGCCGAACTTCTGGAAAGCCACGAGGCAACCGAAGGTCCGGCGGTAAAGCTGGTTCTGCGCCATGAGGATGCGGCCTATTCAGTCACGCTCGCCGAGGCTTTGCCAATCGATGATGCGGTCGCTGTTTGGCGGCAATGGGCCGACCGATTAAGTGCACCACTGCTGCTGGTTGATGAAACAGGGGCTGACTCGTTGGTTCGTGACATGATCGGTGCGGTGGTTCGCCGAGATGTCCAACCACGCCGAGCCCGCACCCTTGCTGGCCGTCGTCCGCGCTATTCCAAACGACGCGGTCGCCGCTAAAAAGCTGTCATCACGCCACGCGTCAGAAGGTCGGTCATAAGACCGCCTGCAATCAGCGCGCCCGTTAGTGTGTTGGACTTAAAGCGCCGAAAGCAGCCGAGCGGATCATCCAGATCGAGCGTGGCGATCTGCCAGCCAAAATGCACCGCCCCTGCGAACAGCCCAGCATAGGCCAAGACACCGGCATCCACTGCCCATAGTGCATAGGCGATCAAAGCCACCGTCAGCGCATAACAGAAACCAACAAAGGTCGGTGCCGATGTGCCCAGCGCCCGTGCGGTCGAGCCAATGCCGACCAGCGCGTCGTCCTCAATGTCCTGAAAAGCGTAGAGCGTGTCGTACCCTATGATCCAGACCACGCAGGCAACGTAAAGCGCGATCGCCGGCGGATCGATGGTGCCAGTCTGAGCAGCCCAGCCGACGAGTGCTCCCCAGGCGAAGACGAGCCCCAAAACCACCTGCGGCCAGTTGGTGAAGCGCTTCATGAACGGGTAGATCGCGACCAGAGCCAGCGAGGCAACGCCAAGCCAGATCGTGAACAGGTTGAACTGGATGAGAATGACAAACCCAACCACCAGGAGTGCGATGAGAAAGCCAAGTGCTCGGCTGGTTGACACCTCGCCAGATGGGATGGGCCGCGCCGCGGTTCGCGCAACTTGGCTATCCAGATCGCGGTCCACCAGATCGTTGAGGGTACACCCGGCCCCGCGCATGATGATCGCGCCCAGGAGAAACAATCCCAGGTGCCACCACTGGATCGCACCGTCGGTCGCAGCAATCGATGCCAGGAGCGACGACAGGGCACACGGCCAGAAGAGAAGCTGCCACCCGACTGGCCGCTCAAGCCGCATCAATCGTGCATAGGGTCGCGCCCAGCCAGGCAGAACGCGCAAAGACCAATGGTTGGAAAGCGCATCTGGCGTCAGGGGGGCGGAGGGTGGACCGGGTGCTTCGGGCAGGGCCATAACTGCCAATCAGGCTCCATGGGCGTGGCAAGAAGACTGTGAGCTATCCTCTCGCCAAGCCAAACGCAACTTGCTAAATAGCCGCAATTTCCGCGCCTTGTGCGGCGTGGGCAGTAGATTACCAAACCAAGGGTGTGAGCGAGTGAGGCGTGCGCAGCAAGCGATGAAGCGGGCGCCTGCATGGGCCAAATGGCGCGCCGGATCGGCCCTCGCGCTGAGTTTGACGCTTGCTGCTTGCGGCGGCGGGATGGACGGCATCACAGGCCTATTGGGAGGCGGCGGTGGCCAGAATCAAACGCAGATCTCAGCAGCCGCCCCAACGACCTTCGGCGGCATCTCGGTGGATCAGCTGCGCGCCGATCAGCTTTGCCCCTCTATCATCGTGCGTGATGGCACTGAAACGTTACGCATCTATGCGCGTGCTGACGAGCCGCCGCCTGATCAGGTTCGCTACCAGGCGCAGATTCTGCAAACCGTTGTTGAGTGTGGCACCGGCCCCCTTCAGTTCGGTCTGTCGATCGGCGTCGCCGGACGCGTGATCATCGGGCCTCAGGGCGGACCTGCCACCTTGGACTTCCCAATCCGTATTGTCGTCCTGAACACGGTAACCGACGAGGTTATCTCAAGTGAGATTGTCCGCGCAGATGCCGTGATTGAGCCAACCGAGGTTTCAGCCAACTTCACGGTCGTCAATCGAGACTTTTTCATCCCGATTCCCGAGCGGCAGGCAGACTATCAGGTCATCGTCGGATTTGATGAAGTTGCCGATTTTCGAGAGAGCTAGAAGCCTCTGGGCACGTCCGATCAGGCCGCGTTTTCGTCCCACCCGGCGACGGCTTCGATCGTGGCCGGCAAATCGGAGTGGCGGTTGATCGTTGTCAGCGCACCAGCCTGCATCAACACTTCTGCATGACCTGGCCAGCTATGGTCGGCACCCACAAAGCCGATAACGGTCATGCCAGCAGCGCGCGCGCCTTTGACGCCCGATGCTGAATCTTCCACAACAACGCACCGCGCCGGATCGGCGCCAAACTGTTCGGCTGCAAAGCGAAACACGTTAGGGTCTGGCTTGCTGGCCTTTGTGCCGACCTCAGGCGCTGAATAGACGTGCGGCGCAAAGCGCTCAAAAAGCCCGACATCGGAAAGATACCGCTGCAAATAGGCTGAGTCAGAATTCGAGCAGATGCAGCGCGGGCCCTCGACAAGGTCCAGCATCTCCTCCACGCCAGCAACAGCGGTCAGTTCCTGGTCGGCTAGCTCGTAAAAGGCCTCGGACAGTTTATCCGTGAAGTCCGAACCCAGTTTGCGCTCAAGCTCTTCTTCAATAGCTTCTTGAATGGCGTGGTGTGTCATGCCGGCAAAGTGTTCGGCAAAGCCGAGCGGCTCCATCTCGAAGCCCTCGCGTTTGTAGGCGGCAGATTCCACGCGCGCAGCAATCATTTCTGAGTTGATCAGCACGCCGTCGCAGTCAAAAATCACAAGATCGAGCATAGTCGCTTTCTGTCGGCCAAGTGGTTAGGGAGCTTACTTGGGAAACCAAGAGCCCCGCGCTATCAGGCTTGGGCGCGCTTGGGAAGCGCACGCGCCGACGGGCAGCCATGCAGCGGTCTGGTTTGAGGGAGACGGAAATTGGCGATCGGGCCGGTCAAGGGGCATCTATTGGTGCAGACGGTTATCACCCGTGCTGCTCAGCCGACGTCCGCGCGTGCCATCGCCACCGAAGTAGCCAGCGTCTTGAAACCACTCAACAAGGGCGAACGCTTTGTCTCGGAAGCGCTTCTTGCCGCATGGCCAGAGATCGTGGGGGCAAGACTGGCCGGTCTCTGCTTGCCGACCCGGTTGCGCCAGGCGCCCAAATCCCGATCGAAAAAACGAGGGTCCTCAACCAACGATGGCGCAGTCCTGGAAGTCTTGGCCGACCACGCGGTGGCCATCGATCTCGACTATGGCCAGGCCCTCCTCATTGAGCGGATAAACGCTTTCTATGGCTATCAGGCTGTTAGCACCCTGAAGGTCCGGCGTCGTCAAAGGCCCACCTCAACCCAACCAGCATCATCGGCCCAGCCTGTCGGCATTGCAGCAGCGCCTTCGACAGCAGACAAGGCAGAAGCCAGTGCCCGAACCGCGGGCGTCGAAGAGCCAGCTTTGAGGGCCGCTTTGGAGGCCCTAGGTGCCAACATTGCGCGGGAAAAAAGGCGGCGCGAACGGTAGGCGCAGGACCGTCGGTGCCGCTTTTTGGCCAAACATTGGTGTAACGCGCCCGCACACAGTTACGTTACCGGGCTTGCCGCTCTAAGCGCAGGCTCCTAAACCCACGCTTGCCACGCCATTCGACAAGGTATGCTGATGACCGACCGTTCCGCACTCTCCGTTCTGCAAGGCCCTACAGACCGACGGGCGCTGTTGAAGAAAACAGCTCTGCTGACACTGGCCGGAGGCGTTCTGGCCGCGTGCAACGACACATCAACCGCCACGACCGCTGACGGTACCAGTCGCTCGGTACCGGGCGGCGGCGACGGCACCGTTGATCTGGACGCTCTGATGACCGCCACCGACGGCCTGCCCGATATTCCACTGGGCGATCCAAACGCACCGGTGGTTATGTTCGACTATTCATCCATGACCTGTCCGCACTGCGCCAGCTTCCACTCCAACGCGCTGCCGGTGATCAAGGCCGACTATCTCGACAACGGCCACGTCTATTATTTGTTCCGCGACTTTCCGCTTGATGCGCGTGCGCGTGCGGCCTCCATGCTCGCTCGCTGTTCGGAAGGCGATCTTTATCACGATGTTGTCGACATCCTGTTTGAGCGCCAGCGCGAATGGGCATCGGCCGCCAACCCCGCCGATGCACTGTTTTCCATCGTTGCACAGGCCGGTTATACCCAGGATACCTTCAATGCCTGCTTGACGAATCGTGACCTAGAAACGGCAATTGTCGCCGGTGCAGAGCGTGGCGCGGAAGAATTCGGTGTTGCCTCAACGCCGACGATCTTCATCAACGGTGCAAGGTTCCCTGGTGCCCGCAGCCCTGAAAACTATGCTGAGATCATCGACCCGCTTCTGGGCTGATCCCTTTATGCGCCCCGGTGCCAAAGGGCGCCGGGCGTTTTCTGTTTCCGGTGGCGTTGTCTACCGATGAAATTCACCAAGCTCCGCATCGCTGGCTTTAAGACGTTTGTCGATCCCACCGACATGGTGATCGAGGACGGTTTGACAGGCATTGTCGGGCCCAATGGTTGCGGCAAGTCCAACCTTGTTGAAGCCATGCGCTGGGTGATGGGCGAGAGCTCCTACAAGGCGATGCGCGCCAGCGGCATGGAGGAGGTTATCTTCTCCGGATCCTCCAAACGGCCGGCGCGCAATTCTGCCGAGGTGAAGCTGTTCCTCGACAATGGTGCGCGGCGCGCGCCCGCCGCCTTCAATGAACACGAACAACTGGAAGTTTCGCGCAAGATCGAGCGTGATCGCGGGTCCAACTATCGCGTGAATGGCCGCGAATCGCGCGCCCGCGACGTCCAACTGATGTTCGCCGACGCGGCCTCCGGTGCGCGCTCACCCTCCATGGTGCGGCAAGGGCAGATCGGTGAGATCATTGCCGCCAAGCCGGTTCAACGTCGAGCACTGCTTGAAGAAGCAGCAGGTATTTCCGGTCTACACACTCGCCGCCACGAGGCTGAGCTTCGGCTCAGGGCCGCCGAAGCCAACATCGAGCGCCTTGATGATGTGATCGGTGAGCTTGATCGCCAGCTGGAGGGCTTGCGCCGTCAGGCTCGTCAGGCGGCAAGGTTCCGCGAGATCGCTGCCAAGACGCGTACGGCCGAAGCTGGCGTGTTTGCCCTTAAATGGGCGGCCGCCAACCAAGCTGCCAATGAAGCAGCACACGCTCTGCAGATCGCTGAAACGACTATGCAAGAGGCCGACGAGGCCCAGCTTTCGACGTCGACCGCACAGGCGAGCGCTGCCGCCAGCATACCGGATGCACGCGAAAAGGCGTCGGCCGCCGGCGCTGCTCTAGGGCGCATCATCCGTGCCCGCGATGAGTTGGCCTTGGAAGAAAAGCAGATCGGCGAGCGCATCGAAGCCGCAAAGGCGCAGCTTGCAACGCTTGATGCTGATATTGCCCGCGAAGCCGGTCTATCCGACGACCACGCTGCTGAGAAGCAAACGCTCGACGCTGAACAGATCGCCGTTGGTGAGGCGCAAGAACAGTCCAAGGCACAAGAGCCGGCCATACGCGAGGCCGCCGAAAAGGCAGAGGCAGCCTTCGCCAAGGCCCTGGAAGCTTCTAATGCAGCGCGTGACGCACTGTCGATGGCCCGTGCCGATATGGCAGCGCAGCAGCAGATTGCCGACCGGGCCCGCGCCGATGTGGCACGGATTGGCGATCAGCTGAGCAAGTCGAATGCCGCTCTAGAAGCTCTGAAAGCGGATACCAAAGCGGCTTCTCGTTTGGAAGACGTTCAGTCCAAAGTGGCCGAACTGAAGCAATCCCGCGACGGTGCTGCCGAACAGGCATCGGCGAGTGAAGCCGCGCGAACGACGGCGCTCGCTGCCGTCGCCCAGGCCGAATCGCCGCTGCGCGACCGTGAAAAAGAACTTGCCGCGCTGGAAGCCGAAGCATCGGGCCTTGCGAAACTGGTTGGACAACACGACGAAGCTGACAAGGACGCGTTCGATGCCGTGCTGGACAGCGTGAAAGTCGATGCCGGCTTTGAGGCAGCCTTGGGTGCGGCTCTGGGCGAGGCGTTGGAAGCCTCGACCAATTCCGATGCGCCGCACTTCTGGACCGAGGTTGAAGCGCCCGCCGATGATCCGTCTCTGCCGGCCGGTGTCGAGGCACTGTCTGGTCATGTCACCGGCGCCCCGATTTTGGCCCGTGCGTTGGCGCAGATCGGAGTCGTTGACGACGGCACCAATCTGCAAGCCAAGCTCGCGCCCGGCCAGATACTGGTCAATCGCGACGGCGCCATCTGGCGCTGGGATGGATTGGTCCGGCGCGCCGATGCCCCCAGCGCCGCAGCCATCAAGCTTGCCGAGCGCAATCGCCTGGAGGCGCTTCGCAAGGGCATTGAGACCAGCAAAGCGGAGGTCAGTGCTCTGGCTGCAAGCCACATGTTGGCGCTTACGGCGCTCAACGACGCCGATACCGCCTGGTCCAAACATCGTTCCGATGAAGCAGCGGCACGGTCGGCCTATGAAGAAGCATCCAGTGGCCTTTTGGCGCTGGAGCGTGAGGCGGAGCGGGAAGTCGCTCGGCTCGCCGCGGCCGAGGCCGAGGTTGGACGCCTTTCGGAAGACCGTGACCAAGCAAGCAAAGCGCTAGCAGAGGCTGAAACTAAGACGGTTGCAGGTGCCGATCTTTCGGCGATGGAAGCCAAGCTCGAATCAGCCTCTCAAGATGAAACCGACGCGCGCCGGGTCCGCGATGATGCGCGTGTCGCGCTCGACGGTTTGCAGCGCGAGTTGGCTGATCACCAGCGCCGGAAAGATGCTGCCACCCGCGCATTGGAAGCCTGGCAGCGACGCGCCGATGCCGCAGCGAGCCATGCTTCAACGCTTGCCCAACGTCGTACCGACCTCCAGACGACCTTGGAACGCCTCGACGGTGAACCGGGCCGTCTGGTGGAAAAGCGTCGTGCGCTCGCCGCGACGCTGTCGGAGGCCGAGAAGGCTCGCAAGCTTGCGGCTGACAGCCTAGCAGCGCGCGAAACCGCGCAGCGAGAGGCCGATGCCAAGGCGCGTGAGGCCAAAGAAGCTTACTTTGCCGCCCGTGAGGCCCATGGCCGCGCCGAAGAACGCAAGACGGCCGCCGATGAGCGTCGTCGCATGCTGGAAGCAACGATTTCTGAGGCTGTCGATGCGGCGCCTCATACGCTGATGACTTTGGCCGGCTTCGAGCCAGGGGTTCAGCCTCCAGCGCTTGATGTCCTGGAGCGTCAGCTCGCCGAACTGAAGGAAGCCCGTGCGCGCATCGGCGCTGTGAACTTGCAGGCGGAGCAGGAAGCCGACGAGGTCGCTGAGCGCCGCGACACGCTCTCCATGGAGCGTGATGATGTTGCCGAAGCCATCACGAAGCTACGCGGCACCATTTCCACGTTGAATCGCGAAGGCCGGGTGAAGCTTCTTGAAGCCTTCGACCGGGTGAATGAGCAGTTCGCCGACCTCTTTAAACGCCTGTTTGGCGGCGGCGAGGCAGAGCTCTCGCTCATTGATGCCGATGATCCGCTGGATGCAGGCCTCGATATCATCGCCAAGCCGCCCGGCAAGAAACCGCAATCGATCACGCTTCTTTCCGGCGGCGAGCAGGCGTTGACGGCGATGGCGCTGATCTTCGCGGTGTTCCTCTCCAACCCGGCCCCCATCTGTATTCTCGATGAGGTCGATGCGCCGCTGGACGATGCCAATGTGGAGCGTTTCTGCGATCTGCTGGACGATATGGCGCGTCGTTCCTCCACACGCTTCCTGGTTGTGACGCACAATCCCATCACCATGAGCCGCATGCACCGGCTCTATGGGGTGACGATGGCCGAAAAAGGCGTCAGCCAGATCGTTTCGGTGGCCCTGGCGCAGGCCGAAGCGATGGTGGAAGCCGAGAGCGCCGCATAGCGCCAAGAAAAGCCTGAAAATACAAGAGGTTAAAAGGGCGTTCGATTGTTCGTGACCTTGGTTGACACCCTATGGGTCGGACACTATGGTCCCGGCGATTTTCGCGACCGCTGGCACGGAGGAAAGGCCCCATGACGAATGGGTCGGATCCCGAACAGCCGGATCGGTCGGACGAAGCCGATTTGTCGGATGTCCGGCGCCGGCTTGATGCGCTGGACGACAAACTCGGTGCGCATCGCCCAAAAGCCGATGGTGATGATGCGGACGCTGCCAAGCGCACCGGTTATGGCCTGGCGGTAAGGGTCTCGTCTGACTTCATTGCGGCAATCTTTGTCGGTGGGGCCTTGGGTTGGTTCCTCGACAGCGTGGCAGGCACCGGACCGTTCGGTCTGATCGTCCTGCTTTTGTTGGGGTTTGCAGCCGGCGTTCTAAACGTCATGAGAACCCTCGGTCTTGTGGCGCCGGCGCCCAGCCAATCGGCGCGGCGAGATGACACAGGAAAAAACGAGCGCGACGGCGGTTAAAGCTGCGCGTGCGTGCAGGTTCCGGTCCTTCGGGCCTTGCGCGGATGAGACACGACGTTCATAGGGGCCTGGCAAAGTGCCAGGGTGCGGCTCGCCAGCCGTTGCCCCGACAAGGAGTTGACCACTGTGGCGAATGATCCGATCAAGCAGTTTGAGATCTCCACCATTGTGCCGATCGAGATTGCTGGTCTCGACTTCTCCTTCACCAATTCATCGCTGTTCATGATGGCCACCACCGGCGCCGTTGCTGCATTTCTGGTGCTTTCGACGTCTGGCCGCGGCCTGGTGCCTGGCCGTTGGCAGGCTGCTGCTGAGATGAGTTACGAGTTTATCGCCGGCATGCTGAGAGATGCGGCCGGAACACAAGGGATGAGATTTTTCCCCCTTGTCTTCTCGCTCTTCATGTTCGTGCTGTTTGCCAACCTGTTTGGCATGTTTCCCTACTTCTTCACTGTCACCAGCCACATCATCGTGACCTTTGCGCTGGCGATGCTGGTGATAGGCACAGTCATCGTCTATGGCTTCATGAAACACGGGTTCAGCTTCCTGAAGCTATTCGTGCCTGACGGCGTGCCCGGCTACCTCATCCCTCTGGTGACCGCGATTGAGATCATTTCCTTTCTCTCGCGTCCCATTTCTCTGTCAGTGCGTTTGTTTGCCAACATGCTGGCTGGTCATATCACGCTGAAGGTGTTTGCTGGCTTCGTGGTCTCGCTCACCGGGCTCGGCTTTGTCGGTATCGCCGGCTCCGTTTTGCCGATGTTGATGACCATTGCCATGACGGCGCTGGAGTTCCTGGTTTCGTTCCTTCAGGCCTATGTGTTTGCGGTGTTGACCTGCATGTACCTCAACGACGCGCTTCACCCCTCGCACTAAGGTTTCTTATTCGGCTTGGCATCCGCCGGGCCGTTTCCTCTGCACATTCGTTCATTCCAAAGGAGTTTCATCATGGAAGCAGATGCAGCAGCACTTATCGGCGCCGGTATCGCCTGTCTCGGCATGGGTGGCGCCGCCATCGGCCTTGGCCAGATTTTCGGTAACTACCTGGCGGGCGCACTGCGCAATCCTTCCGCCGCTGACGGCCAGTTCGGCCGCCTGATCTTCGGCTTCGCCGTGACAGAAGCGCTTGGCATCTTCTCGCTGCTGGTTGCGCTTCTTCTGCTGTTCGCCGTCTAAGACATCGAGCAGCCGATCGCCGGCCTTGTCGGCGATCCATTTGGGAATGAACGCCGCTTTGCAGTGTCGGCGTCGATGATGCGGGCACTGCGCGGTCGCCAAACCCAACTCTAATAATGCCAATCAGCGCCATGGGCGCTGGATGACAGAAGTTTCAAGCCGGATTGTAAGCGATGGCCACGACAGACGACGCCGCACATGCCGCCAGCGAAGCCAGCGGGTTGTTCCCGCCCTTCGATACCAGCACCTATGCTTCTCAGCTCCTGTGGCTGGTGATTGCATTTGGGCTTGTCTACTACGTGATCTCCAAGATCGCTGGCCCACGCATTTCCGGTATTTTGGAAGACCGGCATGACCGGATCGCCAGCGACCTTGCCGAAGCTGAAAGGCTAAAGCGGGAAACTGATGAGGCGATGGAAGGGTATGAAAAGGCCCTTGCCGATGCCCGGACCAAGGCCAATGCGATGGCAAACGAAACCCGCGACAAGCTGACGGCTGAAACCAATGCCAAGCGTCACGCCTCCGAAGAGGAGCTGGCCAAAAAGCTCTCTGAAGCTGAAACGCGGATCAACGCCATCAAAACCGAGGCGCTGAGCCAAGTGGACACCATTGCCACCGACGCGGTTGATGCCATTATGGAAAAACTGGCACCCAAAGCGCCAACCAAGGTAGCGGTGACAAAGGCCATCGCTGCGCAGAGCCAGCAATAAGGAGGCCGAACAATGGATTCATCTGCTTGGGCACTCGTCGCGCTGGTCCTGTTCCTGGCGCTCATGGTTTATCTCAAGGTCCCCGGCATGGTGACCAAGGCGCTGGACGCTCGTGCTGAGAAAGTTCGTAGCGAGCTCGAAGAAGCCCGCCGCTTACGCGAAGAAGCACAGGCCGTTCTGGCTGATTTCCGTCGCAAAACCCAGGCTGCCGATGAAGAGGCTGACGCCATCATCGCTCAGGCCAAGGCAGAAGCGGAACGCATGACAGCTGAAACCGAAGCCGCGCTGGAAGAGATGATCACCCGGCGCACCGCCGCTGCCGAAACGCGCATCGCGCAGGCAGAAGCACAGGCTCTCGCGGAAGTTCGGTCGCGCGCCACGGACATCGCGATTGCCGCGTCTGAAACACTACTGGCCGAACAGGCCAAGGGTGCAACGGCGTCCAAGCTGATCGCTAGCGCCATCGAAGACGTGAAAGAGCGGATTAACTGATCCGCTCCCATGCTTGCGCGATCGGCCATGGCGGATAGCCGCGCGGCCGATCTTCTCCGCTGGTATGACAGACATGCGCGCAAGCTTCCTTGGCGCTTAGGTCCTGAGGCCACCAAGTCCGGCCAGTTTCAAGACCCCTACAAGGTCTGGCTTTCTGAAATCATGCTGCAACAGACAACTGTTGCGGCTGTGGCTCCCTATTTTTCTAAATTCGTTGATCGATGGCCGGCCATTTCTGATCTTGCAGCGGCAAGCGATGACGACGTTCGCAAGGCTTGGGCCGGTCTTGGCTACTATCGGCGCGCGGCCAATCTGCATGCCTGCGCCAAGGTTGTGACGAGCCGCGGCGGGATGTTCCCGACCAATGCCGCCGAGCTTAAAAACCTGCCAGGTATCGGCGACTACACCTCTGCGGCCATCGCCGCCATTGCCTTTGGCGAATCGGTCCCCGTCGTTGATGGTAATGTCGAGCGCGTCCTCACACGGCTTTTCCGGCTCGACAAACCTCTTCCCAAGGTGAAGCGGGACGTGTTGGAACGATTGGCGCAGTTCGTTCCAACAGATCGACCTGGTGACTTTGCGCAGGCGATGATGGATCTGGGCGCCACGATCTGCACCCCCAAAAAGCCGGCATGCGTAATCTGCCCTTGGCGCCCTGGCTGCCAAGCCGCCAAGGCTGGAGACATGGAGACCTTTCCGGTCAAGGCTCCAAAGAAAGCCAAGCCCCGCCGGCTGGGCGCAGCTCTGGTGATCATCCGCCCAGACGATGGCGCGGTGTGGTGCGAAAGCCGGCCAGTCGATGGCCTACTACCCGGCATGACACAGGTGCCGACGAGCGACTGGTCGATCGAAAAAGCACCGCCTTACGCCGATGCTGAACCTGTCGGTAGCATCGAGCATGTGTTCACCCATTTTGCACTAACACTAGACGTTTATCGCCGCGAAAGTGCGACGCCGCCGGCAAACGCTGGTTGGTGGTCGACGCCCGAGCAGCTGATCGAAGAAGCCTGGCCGACAGTGATGGTGAAAGTGCTGAAACAGGCGTTGCCGGAACTCGGCCGTTCCATCCGTCCGAAAGCCCGATAGGTCAGACGACCTTCTTGCGGACTTCGGTGCGGTAGTCGTCGATCAGGATCAGCTTGCCGTCTCGTTTGGCGTGCCAGAAGGTCCAGCCATTGCAGGCTTCTCGCTCTTCAACCAACGCACCAACCTTGTGAATCGAGCCTTCATGCGTCCCACTGGCAAGCGTTCCATCGGCCCGCACGAGCGCCGCATGGCGTTCCTTGCCATCGACCAACTGCTCACCGGGCATGATGTAACCTGCTTCCAAGAGCGCGGCGAAGGGCACACGCGGCTGCGCGCGCTTGCCTTGCAGCATCACCTGCGCCGCGTCTGGCAGCGGTTCGACACCCGCGATGCGCGCCCGCGCGGCCTCAGCATAGGCGGTTTCGCGTTCCAAGCCGATGAACGAGCGCCCCAGTTTCTTGGCGACAGCGCCGGTGGTGCCAGTGCCAAAGAAAGGATCGAGCACGACGTCGCCTGGCTTGGTGGAGGCGAGCAGAACGCGCGCCAAAAGCGACTCAGGCTTCTGGGTTGGATGAACCTTGTTGCCGTCATCATCTTTCAGGCGTTCTGCGCCCGTGCAAATCGGCAGCGTCCAATCAGAGCGCATCTGCACATCGTCATTGGCGGCCTTAAGGGCATCGTAGTTGAAAGTGTAGCGCTTGCCGGTCTCCGACCGCGCCGCCCAGATCAACGTCTCATGAGCGTTAGCGAACCGCCGGCCTTTGAAGTTCGGCATGGGGTTGGTCTTGCGCCAGACAATGTCGTTGAGGATCCAATAGCCAAGGTCCTGCAACGACCCGCCTACGCGGAAGATGTTATGATAGGAACCGATCACCCAAAGGGTGCCGTTTGGCTTCAGAACGCGTCGAGCAGCAAGCAGCCAGGCACGCGTAAACGCGTCATAGGCCGCAAAGCTTTCAAACTGATCCCAGGCGTCATCGACGGCATCGACATCGCTTTGGTCTGGACGCTGGAGCGATCCCTGAAGCTGTAGATTGTAGGGTGGATCGGCGAACACCGCGTCGACCGAGCCTGCCGGCATCTGCTCCATCAAGGCGATGCAGTCCCCGACAGTCACCGTGTCGAGAAAGCTGCCGATGCCCGATGTCGGCGCGGCGATTTCATGGGAAAGGGAGGCGCTGTTACGCTGCGCCTCCAAACGCAAAACCGACATAACCCAACCTGTACGCACAACCAAAACAAGTGCCGCGACACTGCCTTGTTAAGGTAAAGGCCAGGTTGAAAAAGTGTTTCGCAAATCTAAAGCACGGTTCTACTGATCTGTGCCGCTCTGACCGGGGCAAAGGTGCGTCTATGGATGGGCGAAGGGCCGAGCCGGGCCAGCGCTTCCTGATGTTGCGGAGTTGCGTAGCCTTTGTGGCTCGCAAAGCCGTAGCCCGGATAGCGCGCGTCCGCTGCCAGCATCATCCGATCACGGGTAACCTTGGCGCAGATGGAGGCGGCGGCGATGGAGAGAGACCGACCGTCGCCTTTCACCAGCGCCTGGCCGGCACAGGAAAGGCCAGCCGGCACGTCGGTGCCATCGATCAGCGCGAAATCGGCGGGTTGTGGAAGGCCGACGACTGCGAGCCGCATCGCTTCCAGCGAGGCTTTGCGAATATTGCGGGCATCGATGGTCTGGGCGCTGACGCTGGCGATGCTAACGTCTGCCAGTTCCATAAGCGCTGCGAAAAGCTGGTCCCGCATCCCCTCGGTAATCTTCTAGGAATCGTTGAGCCCATCCAAAGCTGGCGGATGGACGAGGCTGCCCGACGGGCCGGGTTGGAGCGGTAAAATTACGGCGGCGGCAACAACGGGGCCCGCCAACGGGCCTCGCCCTGCTTCATCGACGCCTGCTACATGGCGGAACCCGAGCGCTTGCGTATCAGCCTCGAAGCGCACGTCGGGTTCTGTTTGCTTCTTCCAGGAGCGCTCGTCGGCGGGTGTGTTTTTTGGTGAAGAACGAGGAGCCATAGGTTCGGTCGTTGGGCGATTCGGTCAGCGAACGGCAGCCTGCCGTCGCGGCGCGCTGCATTGCAAAGGTTTTCAAGGCCGCTCCAGCGCTCTATAGGGCAAAGGCGTGGTGCGCAGGCGGCGATTGCTCACTTGGGTTACCATGTCCAACTGGGGAACAATCCACCACCGGGGAAGAGGAAAAACCGATGGGACTGATTTCATTTGTACGCGATGCAGGCAAGAAGCTGTTTGGCGGGGGCGACGATCCGGCTGAAGCCATTGAAAAGGAAGTGGCTGAGCTTGGTCTTGAAGGCGATGTCACCGTTGAAGTCGATGGCGACACTGTGAAGATCGCAGGCTCCGCTCCCTCCCAAGAGCTGCGTGAGAAGATCATCCTGGCTGCCGGCAATGTTGAAGGCATTGCCTCGGTCGAGGACAATATCGAGCCAGCATCTGGCGGCGGTGAAGCGACTTACCACACGGTGGAAAAAGGTGACACGCTTTGGGCAGTCGCCAGTAAGGCCTATGGCGATGGCACCAAATACACTGCCATCTTCGAGGCCAACAAGCCGATGCTGTCCGATCCGGACAAGATCTACCCCGGTCAGGTGCTGCGCATTCCGCCGCTCGATTAAGACCCGGACCGATCTCACTTTCAAAAAGGGCATCGCGAGCGCGGTGCCCTTTTTTGTTTGCGCTTTCAACTTATCAGCCCGTCGGGCCGAACAGGTCCAATTGGTCGCGCTGGGAGCCTTTGCGACCACCAGGTTTTTTTCCGGCTTCCTGCTCGGGCGCATCGAACAGGTCACAGCGCAGCCGCGGGATCTTCGTTTTCAAGCCAAGTCGGCCTGTCACCAGCTTGAACCGCTTGGCGAGCACCTGGGCGAACGGGCCAATCCCTTCCATGCGCCGGCCCCAGCGAGCGTCATAGTCCGCCCCGCCACGCATTGCCCGCAGAACAGAAATCACATGCCGATAGCGCCCCGGATAGTGCTCCATCAACCAGCTCTTGAAGAGATCGCGAACCTCCAGCGGCATGCGCAGCAGGATGTAGCTTGCGCCTCGAGCACCGGCCGCATGAGAGGCTTCCAAAATGGCCTCAAGCTCATGATCATTGAGCGCTGGGATCATCGGCGAAGCGTTGACGCTTACCGGTATCCCTGCCTCGCTCAGCGCTTCAATGGCGGCAAGACGTCGGGGTGGTGTCGCGGCTCTCGGCTCCATCGTTCGCGCCAGTTTGCGATCGAGCGTGGTGACCGACATCGTCACATGCGCCAGCCGTTCCTTTGCCATCGCTTCCAGTAGATCGATATCGCGGCACACCATCGCCGATTTGGTGGTGATCAACACCGGGTGCTTCATCTCCGCCAGCACTTCCAAAACGCCACGCATAATCTTCTGCGTCTTTTCGATCGGCTGGTAAGGGTCGGTGTTGGTGCCGATGGCGATCGGCTTCACCTCGTAACTCGGTTTGGAAAGTTCAGCCTTTAGAAGCTTGGCTGAATTGGGTTTGGCAAAGAGCTTCGTCTCAAAATCAAGCCCCGGCGACAAACCCATATAGGCGTGCGTCGGCCGCGCATAGCAGTAGACACAGCCATGCTCGCAGCCACGATAGGGATTAATCGACCTATCAAAGGAAATGTCCGGCGAAACGTTTCGGGTGATGATGGTGCGCGCCGCCTCAAGCGCGACCTCGGTTTTCAGCGGCGGCAGGTCAGCGAGCGAATCCCAGCCATCATCGACGGTCTGCCGGGCCAATTGTTCAAACCGTCCGCTGGCATTGCTAGCCGTTCCACGACCATGCGAGCGTGATTTGGGGGGTGCCTGGTTCTTTTCGTTCGCCATGACGATCGTGTCCTCAGCTCGTCATCTTTCGGATTTCTAGCGCAAAATTGAGAACAAAAAAAGAACAAATGACCGAGCTTTACCGCGTTTCCCCGACAAACTCGCCAACATAAGGATCAAATGCTAAATGTGGCAGCCATGTTGAGCGTGATCATCCGCACCAAAAACGGGGAACCTTACCTCCTCGACGTCTTGCGTCCGCTGGTTGCAGCCGCTGCCGATGGCGCCGTGCGTGATGTCGTCTTCTTCGACCTGGGCTCACGTGACGGCACCGCGATGATCGCCGATGCCGCAGGAGCTATCATGGTTCCGGTGCCCAAAGAACGCGAGAAGGCAACCGATCTCGCGCTCAAATCAGCACACCGTGCCGACTGGGTGTTGATGCTGGATCAGGCGACGGTTCTCACCGCCGGCTGGTTGGAAGAAGCCATGTCTTTCGTTGAGCGTCAGAACCGTATCAGGACGCCCAATCGCATGCTTTCAGCCGCCTTCCGCCCCGAGCATGAGCCGGAGCTTGGCAGTGCTGATGTTAAGCGCCGGGCATCGGTTGTATTCGCCAATCGCGTTCTGTCCGTTGGCAGGCTTTCTCAGGGGCTTTTGGCACGTCGGTCGCACCTACGAGGAGCAAGCGCCCCGTCTATCGATTGGCGCGCTGCTGATCCCGCGGTCAAATTGCCCAATCTGATGCGGCTGCGCTCCTGCACGCATCTGGCGCAGCCAATGGAGCCGCTGGAAGAGCCCGAGAACGTGGCCACAGGCGAAACGGTCGCCGAGACTGGATAGTCAAGCGCTCTTGCTCTCGCCGCCCGCAGCGCCGCGTTTGAGGTGCTCGTCGAGCCTTGGCATGATTTCCACGAAATTGCAGGGCCGATGGCGGTAGTCGAGCTGCGCCTGAAGGATACCGTCCCACCCGTCTTTGCAGGCTCCAGGAGAGCCCGGGAGGCAGAAGACGAATGTTGTGCCAATTAGGCCGGCCGTCGCCCGCGATTGCAGGGTCGACGTGCCAATTTTCTCATAGCTGATTTGATGGAAGAGCGTCGAAAACCCCTCCATCCGCTTGTCGAACAGGGGTTCTATGGCGTCGGGAGTTACATCCCGTCCGGTAAAGCCCGTCCCCCCCGTCGTGATCACGATATCGACCCCCTCGTTGCTGACCCAGCTTTTCACCTTGTCCGCGATCAGGCTTTCATCGTCCGTCACAATTGCTCTGTCGGCCAACTGGTGCCCGGCCTGGGTCAGCCGATCGACCAGCACATCACCTGAGCGATCATCCTCTAGTGTGCGGCTATCGGAAACCGTCAGCACGGCGATGCCGAGTGCGACAAAAGGAAGTGACTCATCGATCCGGCTCATCGCGCGCCATGCTCCCGTGCAAGCTCATCGAGAAGAAGAAGATCGCGCCAGGCAAGACGCTTGTTCAGCGGCTGCCGCAACAGGCCAGCCGGGTGCAAAGTTGGTATCGTTGGGATCGACAACCCGTCCTGGGCATAGGTCAAAAGCTGACCACGCGTCTTCATGATCCCCGTGCGGCCTTCAAAAAGGGTAGAAAGCGCTGATCCGCCAAGCGTCATCATCACCTTGGGCTGCACCAAAGCGATCTGCCGTCGGATGAACGGCTCGCATAAGGCGCGCTCATCGGGCGTTGGTGTGCGGTTGCCCGGCGGCCGCCAGTAGATAACGTTGCCAATATAGACCTTGGTGCGGTCGAGCCCGATGGCTGCCAACATCTTGTAGAGAAGCTGACCGGACCGTCCGACGAAGGGCAGACCCTGCGCATCCTCATCGCGCCCCGGCGCTTCTCCGATGAGCATGATCGATGCGTCTGGATTCCCGTCCGCGAACACCAGTTGGCGGGCGGTCTTTTTCAGTGCGCAGCCATCGAAGCCATCCAACGCAGCGCGCAGCTCCTCAAGCGTTGAAGCACCGGCTGCCAGTGCTTCAGCGTGGGCCAGCCCTTGAACGGGATCATCTGATTCCTGTGTAGCGATTGGAGGAGGTGAGGGGCGGCGTGCAGCTGGCACCATAGGCTCTGGCTGAGCTGGGGCAGGCGCGAGTGGCGGTGCCGCCTGAGCTTTTGGCTCGGAATAGCGATCAACGGCCTCATCGCCAATGGCCGCATCGACGCCGGATTCGGCATAAAACTCCAGCAGTTCCTTCAGTGCTTGCCTGTCCATGATATCCCTAAGCCGACGCGCATTGTGCCCACGATCGCGACCTTTGAGCGTGTTGACCTCCTCTTCTTATACCGGAACAAAGGATGTCGTCACGAAGGGCTGGCCGACATACGGCGCCAGTCTGGAAGAACTCGGGATTTTCTATGACCGCTGAACGCGAATCCATGCCGTTTGACGTTGTGATCGTTGGTGCCGGGCCTGCGGGTCTTACCGCGGCCATTCGTCTGAAACAGATGGACCCAGATCGCGATGTTGTGGTGCTGGAGAAAGGCGCGGAAGTTGGCGCGCACATTCTTTCCGGTGCGGTGATCGATCCAGCTGGCCTGGATGCTCTGCTGCCTGACTGGCGCAACGATGACGATCACCCGCTGAAAACGGCAGTGACTGAGGACCGTTTCTACTATCTTGGGCCTGGCGGGGGCGTGCGCCTTCCCAACATTGCCATGCCGCCTTTGATGAACAATCACGGCGCCTACATCGCCTCCTTGGGCAATGTGTGTCGCTGGCTGGCGGAGAAAGCCGAAGCGCTTGGTGTGGAGATCTATCCTGGCTTTGCTGCGTCTGAACTCCTGATCAACAAAGACGGCGCAGTGTACGGCGTTGCGACCGGCGACATGGGCATTGGACGAGATGGCAATCCGACGGCCAACCATACACCGGGTATGGAACTGCATGGGCAGTACGTCCTGCTAGCGGAGGGTGTGCGCGGTTCGCTCTCCATGCAAGCCATTCAACGCTATGGTCTTGCCAAAGATGCCGAGCCCCAGAAATACGGCCTTGGCCTGAAAGAGCTTTGGGAGGTGAAGCCGGAGCATCATCATCCCGGACGGGTTGAGCATGCCTTTGGATGGCCACTCGACAACACCACAGGCGGCGGGTCCTTCCTCTATCATCTGGAAGACAATCAGGTGGCTGTCGGGTTCGTGGTGCACCTCAACTACACAAACCCGTATCTGTCGCCGTTTGAAGAGTTTCAGCGCTTCAAGACCCACCCCATGGTCGCTCCGACCTTTGAGGGTGCGCGTCGTCTTGCCTATGGCGCGCGTGCCATCTCCGAGGGCGGGTATCAGTCCGTTCCCAAGCTGACCTTCCCAGGCGGCGCTCTGCTTGGCTGTTCGGCCGGATTCGTCAATGTCCCGCGCATCAAGGGTTCGCATAATGCCGTCTTGTCCGGCATTCAGGCCGCCGATGCAGTGCATAAAGCCCTGAGCGAGGGGCGTCAGCAGGACGAACTGACCGCTTATGAGGATGGCTGGCGGCGCAGCGCCATCGGCCGTGATCTGCATCCTGTGCGTAACGTCAAACCACTTTGGTCCAAGCATGGAACGCGCTTTGGGATTGCTTTGGGTGGGCTTGATATGTGGTGCAACACGGCGCTTGGCTGGTCACCCTTTGGGACGCTGCTTCACGGCAAGGCAGATCACGAGACGACGGTTGAAGAGTTCGTCGCCAAACCGATCATTTACCCCAAGCCGGACGGAAAGCTGACCTTTGACCGGCTGTCATCGGTGTTCCTGTCCAACACCAACCATGAAGAGGATCAGCCGATCCATCTCAAGGTCAAAGATGACCGGCTGCAACGCGTCTCTGAGCTGGGCCTGTTCGGCGGCCCATCAGCCAACTACTGCCCGGCCGGAGTCTATGAGTGGGTCGATGATGGAGAAGACGATAAGCGCTTCCAGATAAACGCCCAGAACTGCGTCCACTGCAAAACCTGCGACATCAAGGACCCGAACCAGAACATCATCTGGACGGTGCCAGAGGGCTCGGGCGGCCCGAACTATCCCAACATGTAAATGACGTCCGTTGAGGAACCCGACAAAGCGAGCAAATCACCGGTGAGGCGCGTGCTGCTGCTCGGTGCCACGGGAACAATCGGGCGCGCCACGGCGCATGCGTTGGTGGATGCTGGCTTTAAAACGGTGTGTGTTGTCCGAGCCATGCCAGCGGCCGGAACGCTTCCTACCGACGCCGAAACGCGTGTAGCCGACGTGACCGACCGTGCATCCCTGCTTGACGCTGGGTTTAGCGGCGAACGCTTCGATGCGGTCATCTCCTGCCTGGCCTCGCGCAATGGCCTGCCGCGGGATGCCTGGGCGATTGACCACGCCGCCAACGCCAATGTGCTTTGGGCAGCGACGGAAACCGGCACGCCGCACTTTGTACTCTTGTCGGCGATCTGCGTTCAAAGGCCCCTGCTTGCCTTTCAGGAAGCCAAGCTGGCCTTCGAGGCGGAACTCCAACAGTCTGGTCTCACCTATTCGATCGTCCGTCCAACGGCGTTCTTCAAGTCTCTTTCCGGCCAGCTGGACCGGCTAAGGGCTGGCAAGCCCTTCCTTTTGTTCGGCGATGGCGAACTCACGGCGTGTAAGCCCATCAGCAATGAGGACCTGGCAGGGTATCTGGTCGCCTGCCTGTCGGACCCCGCCTTGCAGAACCGCGTTCTGCCCATCGGCGGGCCGGGCGAGGCGCTAACGCCGAAAGAGCAGGGCGCGCTGCTGTTCACAGAACTGGGCAAGGAGCCGCGATATGCCCATGTGCCGGTTGGCCTCATAGACACCATCATCAGGGTTCTGTCGACGTTCGGATGGGTCGTCCCCAGCATGAAGGACAAAGCTGAGCTTGCTCGGATCGGCCGCTACTACGCGACCGAATCCATGCTTGTCTGGGACGAGGCATTGGCTCGATACGATGCCGGTGCCACGCCATCTTTTGGGCAAGACACCTTGGCGGACCACTACCGAAAGCTTGTTGCCGGCGAGGTGGCAGATGAACGTGGCGAGCACAAAGTGTTTTGATCGTCGCCCCCAGTCCGCCTTGTGCGGTTGTCGGGAAAAAGCCATGGTTGTCGTCAAAACACGCCGAAATCAAAGTGAATCGGTCGGTTTTGCCCTGCTGGCGGGCCGTCCAAGATAAAGACGATGATGATGCTGACAAAGCCAAGCCTGTCTTTCCTGAGCAAACTTGCTGCCGCTGGCTGCCTATCTCTTGGTCTGGCAACAGCAGCCGTGGCCGAGACGACGGGTGCCCAGTCTGATCAGTCCTTGGCTCCGCCGGTTTCAGCCCATGACGGGACCAGCCTTTCTGGGCTCTTTCTGGCTGCAACGCTGGCAGAGACCGAGCGGGACATTCCATTGGCCGCCGACTTTTACCGCCAAGCCTATGACCTAGACCCGGCATCGGACCGCTTCATCCACAGCGCCTTCACGATGGAGCTGGCCGACGGCCGTATGGCCGGCGCGCTCGATCTGGCGACGATTTTGGTTGCAGCCGGAGATTCCGGCATGGCGCGGCTGACGCTGGCGCTTGATGCGATGCGTCAACGCTCCTTCCGCGTCGCGCTACGGGAGCTCGACGCCTATGAGACCGACGGGTTCGGCGAACTGGTCGCGGTGCTGATCAGCGCTTGGGCATTGCACGGCAATGGCGACACCGACCAGGCGCTTGCCAATCTGGCCGAACTGGAAGGCCCGGCGTGGGTCGAGCTTTACAGCACCTATCACAGCGCGCTGATCCGCTTGGCATCTGGCGATGCGGAGGGTGCGCTCGGCGATATGGAACGCGCCTATTCAACCGATCCGGGCGCGATGCGGCTGGTGCAGGGCTATGCCCGCACGCTTCTTGCCAATGATCGCCCCGAAGAGGCGCAAGAGGTGTTGGCTGGTTTCCTACAGCTTGCGCCTGGCAATGGCGTCATCCAGTCCGATTTCCAGGCTGCGCTCGATGGCCAGCCACTAGAACACCGGGTTACCAATGCCCGCCAGGGCGCAGCGGAAGTTCTTTATGGCCTTGGATTGGCAATTGGCGACGATGGCGCCGAAGAAGTGGGTGCTATCTATCTCAATCTGGCGCTGTTCACCGATCCCGATCATAACCTTGCCCGGTTCGGCCTGGCGCGGGTCTATGAAAGCCTGGAGCTTTGGGAGCGGGCCGTTGATGTCTACGAACTGATCGGCGAGGCACACCCCTTTAAGCGCTCAGCGGAAATCCGGCTCGGTGTCCTGCTTGATCAGCTGGAGCGTCCCGAGGAAGCCGATGGCCACCTGCTGGCGCTCATTGAAGCCGATCCGACGGACCTGGAGGCCATTCACACCTTCGGCACGGTGCTGCGTTTCCGTCGCGATTTCGAAGCGGCAGCCGACGTCTACACGCAGGCCATCGACCTGATCGAGACGCCAGAAGACTATCATTGGCGGCTCTTCTACCAGCGCGGCATTGCCTATGAGCGGACCGAACGTTGGCCTTTGGCTGAAGCAGATTTCCTGCGTGCGCTCGAACTCTTCCCCGACCAGCCCGACGTCATGAACTATCTGGCCTACACATGGGTTGATCGCGGTGAAAACCTGGATCAGTCGGTGGAGATGCTGGAGCTTGCCGTCGAGTTGCGGCCTGAATCAGGTTACATCGTCGACAGTTTGGGCTGGGTCTATTTCCGCCTTGGCCGCTTTGAAGAGGCCGTGGAACAGCTGGAACGCGCTGTCAGCCTGGACCCGACGCAGGGCGTGATCCATGACCATTTGGGCGATGCCTATTGGATGGTTGGCCGTCGGTTGGAAGCCCGCTTCCAGTGGAGCCATGCTCGCGACCTCGATGATGATGAGGTCGATCGCGAGGCCATCCAGCGCAAACTTCAGCGCGGGCTGACACGCGAAGAGGTAGAGTCGGTGGGCATCTGGCCGGAAGGCTATGAGATTCCCATGCTGCAATAGGCCGATCGCCTATGCTGGCACGCGCCAAGATCAACCTGGCGCTCCATGTCACCGGCCAGTGCGCCGACGGCTATCACACGCTTCATTCCCTGGTCGCATTCGCTGATATCGGCGATGAGGTCTTTGTGGAACCCGCTGACACGGACCAGCTCGTTGCAGCCGGCCCGTTTGCGTCCGCCGTTCCGCCGCTCGAAGACAATGGGCTTTCCAAGGCACTCGAGTGTGTGCGCCGCTGGGGCGTCGATGCGGCAGCATCCAAGCCGCTCGCGCTTCACCTCGCCAAGTACCTTCCTGTTGCCTCCGGCATTGGCGGTGGGTCTGCCGACATGGCGGCTTTGATGCGCTTGCTGACCGGCGGGCGAGCACTGACCGACAGTGAACGTAGCGATCTTTTGACGCTGGGCGCGGATGTTCCCATGTGCTTTGCCGAACAGCCTGCGATCATCAGTGGCATTGGTGAGGTAATCGAACCAATAAAAGTGCTGCCGACGCCGTGCGTCCTGGTCAATCCGGGCGTCGCGATCTCCACGCCTGCGGTTTTCAAAGCGCTAACATCGCGCTCCAATCCGCCATTGCCGACTTGGTCCGACCCGGTCAGTTTCGATGGCCTGGTCGGCTATCTGACGACCACCCGCAACGACCTTATGGACGCAGCTATCAGCTTAGCCCCGGAGATCGCTGAGTGCCTTAGCGCGCTGGCCGATGCCCCCTTCGCGCGTATGTCTGGCTCCGGGGCCACGTGTTTCGCATTGATGGAAAGTGACAGCGACGCTGTCCAACTAGCATCCGATGTCCAAAAGGCCGGGCCGGACTGGTGGGTCCAAGCGACGGTGCTCCGATAGGCATCAAGCGGTCGTTCCGCAGGAACGGAGCGAAGAGGCAAGGGGTCGCGCCTTAGGCACGGAGCGAAGAGGCATGGGGTCGTTCCGCAGGAGCGGAGCCAAAAGACATGCGGTCTTGCCCTAGGCCACGGAGCGTCTGCGACCTCAAGCAGCATTTTTTTGCTGGCGCTGCGCTCTGGTCCTTCGGACCAACCGCTTTCAGCGCTAGCGCCAACCGCCGTAGCGGCCCTTATAGAAGATGTGCAGGCCGATCCGGTCGAGGCGGATCATGCGCGGTGCCCAGCGCGGGCGCACATAGTTGGCGTGATAGTGCGTAGACTCGGTGATCGTCTCGATCAGGTCGCGCTCTTCCAGCACCTGACGCGCCACGCTTTCAGCTTCTGACCACGCGCCACGCTCGGTGATGCGCTCCGGCACGCCATCACAGGCGAAAGAGAACTGGCAGCGATTGCGCCAATGCTGGTTCTGGTAGACCACGCCGCAGATCGTGTCGGGGAACTCGTCATGGTTCACCCGATTCATGATCACCTGCGCAACAGCCACCTGGCCTCGACGCGGCTCACCGCGTGCTTCGAAATAGATGCCTTCAGCAAGGCATTCGAACTGGCGATCATTGTTGAGGAAGGCCGAAATCTGGCGCTGGCCCTCGGTGTCTTCCAGGGGCGAACCGCCGGCCGACGGATCGACCATCGCCAGCGCATAGCTCGCATCATTGTCCGCGTCTGCATCGCTCGCATCCTCAGCGACGATCATCTCCGGTGCAGGCGGAACGAGCCCGATATGACCGGTGAAGCCACTGCTCGGCAGGCTGGCCAGTTCCAAGCGCGCAAAGGGATGCGCATCGACAAGCGAAGGTGGCGCGCGCCGCGATGCAAACAGTGTTTGCGAGGCATAGGTCTCAAGCCGGTGCGCGCGCGCATCGCGTGCAATCAAAGGATCGGCGTCTGACGGTAGGCTCTGATCTGGAATTGAACCGGTGATGATATCGTCAGCCGCTGGCAGAGGCCCAAACGCGGCCTGTAGGACGCCCGATGGCGTCACCTGGCCCACGCCCGCATGCTCCAGGTCCGTTCCACGCTCGCCATGCAAATGCATGGTGGCCTGATGGACCGATCCGGCTGGGCTGGCGGTCAGAAACGTCGTCCAGCGGTCTCCGCCCGGCCCATCAAGGCCTAAGAGGTGTGCCGCATCCAGATGCCCGGTGGGCGAGGGCTGCCAGAAAGACAGGGCCGCACCGAAGACGATCAGAGCAGAGGATTTTTTAAAAAGGGAAGAGAGCCGCCTGCGTGACGATGCAGCGTATGACGAGGCATCTTGGCGGCCATCGCGGCGATTGGCGACAGGTCCAACACCAGACATGGATTCGCAACTCCTACGCAAAACCCCAACCGAAGCGCGGCACCCATGTGCGGTGTCCAACCCATCGCCATACCACTTGCTCCGGGCGATGAGCTCCCATCCGCCGCACCGGAACAGCCTCGGTTATGGACGGTTAACCTTGCAAAGGCGTAAAGCGCTGAAGAACCGAGCGTTTTGACTTGGGACAGTTGAGTTAATGCTCGTTAAGCCGCTTGAGGACGAGCAAACCATTCGCTCTCCTTCCTGGGCCCGGTGACGCGGACGGCAGGGTGCTTGACGGTCAATCATGGCGTGAGGAGGAGCGTGATGTGGCAAGAAAAAGCCGCGCACCTTATTCAGCGCGCGGCTTCCTTCACGAGATGTGGCGGTGTGTGTCTTGCAGTCGGCCTCAAAGGCCCAGCAAGCCCTTCACGTTGCCGATGAATGCCTCATCATCCAGCGCGTCGCGGTTCTTCATATACTCTGCCGCATCATCGCCAGCCGTGTAGCGCAGTTGAGCCGTACCATCGGTCACCGCCGTCCAGACTACATCAGCAACCACACTTGCCTCCGATGCGTTCTCACCCAAGAGGTCGCCCATGGCCTGTAGCATCGCGTGCACGGTCGGTTGGTATTCGCTCAAGGACTCATCGTTCTGAAAATCGAACGAGCGACCACCAAAGTCCGTTCTGATCGCGCCGGGCTCAACAATTTTGATCTTGATGCCGAGGCTTTCCAACTCATAGTGCAATGCCTCCGACAGACCCTCCACGGCGAACTTGGTGCCGTGATAAAGCGTCCCAAGCGGAAACGTCATCTTGCCGCCAATGGAGGAAATGTTGACGATCGCACCGGATTTGGCAGCGCGCATGTGCGGCAACACGGCCTTGGTGGTTGCAAGCAAACCGATGACGTTGGTGTCGAACTGCCGGCGGATACTGTCCATCGAGAAGGCTTCCAGCGGCCCATAGGCGCCGTAGCCAGCATTGTTGAGCAGGACGTCAATAGCGCCGAACCGCTCCAGCCCCGCTGCCACGGCGGCGTCGATGGAAGCCTGATCGGTGACATCGAGCCGCGTCACAAGCACATTGTCGAACGCGTTCAACTCGGTTTCTTTGTCAGGCGAACGCATCGTCGCAATGACGTTCCAGCCCCTGGTTTGAAACAGTTTGGCAGTTGCTTTGCCGATACCGGTTGATGCGCCGGTGATGAGAATGGTCTTGGACATGGTGGCTTCCTTCACTGCGTGTACACGGGATGTGTCAGTGAGCTGTTTGTAGGAAGTGCCAGTCGGGTGTGCCTGCCCAATCCTTGGGAAGACTTGCCTAATGCTCCGAGATGCCGGAGCCTGTGGTTCTCATTCTATCAGGTATTGTGCGATGTACGCGCTGGATAAGGAGCCCAGACGCATGATTCAGGACATGATTTCAGAGGTTTCCAGCGTTGTGGAAGGGCGCCGGGACAATGGCCCGGCTCATATGCTTGACGTCCCACGCCTGGCCGTTGTGCACGATCCTGCCCCGACGCAACTGGAAGCCCACCTTTATCGGCCAATCCTTTGCGTCGTTCTTCAGGGCAAGAAGGAGCTATGGATCGGCGAGCGCAAAGTGGTGATGCAGCCCGTCCAAGCGCTTGTTGTCAGCCATGACGTTCCGGTTTCCACCAGGATATTCCAGGCAACACCCGACAAGCCTTATGTCGCCTTGGTGATCGAGCTTGACCTTGCGATGGCGCGAAGCTTGGTTGGCGAAATCAGTGATGCGATGCCATCCTCATCGGTCGCCCGAAGCGTAACGGCGGGGCGGGCCGATCACGGACTGTTGGACGCCATGCGGCGCTTGCTTGCACTGCATGCGACACCGGCTGATGCGGTTGTGATGGAGCCTCTTGTTCGCCGGGAAATTCACTATCGTCTGTTGATGGCAGACCAGGGCGGCATGCTGCGCGAACTTCTGCGGCTCGACAGCCAGGCTGGCCGGATCGCCAAGGCTATCCGTCATATCCAGGCCGATCACACAGCCGCCCTGTCGGTCGCCGACTTGGCGAGCCTTGCAGGCATGAGCCCATCGACCTTTCACGAGCATTTCAAAGCCGTCACCGGGACGACACCCTTGCAGTACCAGAAGGACATGCGCCTTCTTGAGGCCAAGCGCCTGCTTCAGGAGGGTGGGCGCAGCGTGTCGAGTATCGCTTTCGATGTCGGGTATGAAAGTCCGACCCAGTTCAGCCGCGAATACTCACGCAAGTTCGGCGCGTCGCCGCGCCAGCATTTGCGGACGCTGGTCGATGCTTAAAAACCAAGTCATTTTGTTGCATCTCGGAACGCGCTGAAAGGTCCAGCCGCGCTGGATAAAACGCCCTCAATGTCGGTCTTGGCGAGCCCATGAACGCCAAAGCGATGCCGAACGGCATCACGCAGTAGCCGAGCTGCCTGACGCTCTCGTTGCGGCGCTGTGCGAGCCAAAAGCTCTTGCATGAGCGCCTCGAGCCCTTCACCGGTTCGACCAGAAACCAAAAGCACCGCAGGGTTGTCGCCGGATGGAACGGCGAGACCCAGCGCGCCTTCCACATCGGCCTTTGCCCGCCTTGCCATGGCACCGGTATCGCTCTTGGTGACGCAGATAACATCCGGCCACTCCATGATGCCAGCCTTCATGAACTGCAGTGCGTCGCCGGAGCCGGGCTGCACACACAGGACAGATTGGTCGGCCACCAGTGTGATGTCATCATCGGACTGGCCAATACCAACCGTCTCGACAATCACCCAATCGAAAAGCGCGCGCAGCAAGATGGTTGATGCTATGGCGTGATCGGATAACCCACCCAGCCGGTTGCGCGCTGCGAGGGAACGGACGAACAGGCCTTCATCTTCGGGGTCTAGGGAGAGCCTTGTTCGGTCACCAAGCAGGGCACCGCCGGTGCGTGGCGATGATGGATCGACGGCGATAACGGCGACCGTTTTGTCGACTGCACGTCCTTGCTCGATCAGTGCCTGGGTGAGGGTCGATTTGCCAACACCCGGCGGGCCGGTGAGCCCAATGACAATCCCCAGCGGATCGGCAAAGGCCTGATCCAGCAGAGCTGCGTCCTCAGCCGATAGATCGGCCCGGTCGAGCCGTGACAGCGTTCGCGCAAGCGCCCGTTTGCCGCCTGTCCTTAAAGTCTCAAGCGCCATCACCGGACTGCCGCGACCGCAGCACCGCCTGAGCTGCTGCCAGCCGGGCAATCGGCACCCTGAACGGCGAGCAGGACACATAGTCGAGACCAATGCTTTCACAGAAATTGATAGAGGCTGGGTCGCCGCCGTGCTCGCCGCAGATGCCGAGCTTCAGATCGTCTTTGACCTGACGGCCACGCTCACTGGCAATTTTGACAAGCTCGCCGACGCCGTCCTGGTCAAGCGTGATGAACGGGTCCTTCTCGATCACGCCCAGCCGCTCATAGGTGCCCAGGAACTGGCCAGCATCATCGCGCGATATGCCGAAGGTCGTCTGGGTCAGGTCGTTGGTGCCAAAGGAGAAGAATGCGGCCTCCTCAGCGATTTCGCTGGCGCGCAGCGCGGCCCGCGGAAGCTCGATCATCGTGCCGACCGTGTAGGCGATACGCGTATCCTTCTCCGTCATCACTGCTTCGGCGACGCCGTCGATTGTCTCTTTAACGAAGGCAAGTTCTTTGCTGCCGGCAACCAACGGAACCATGATTTCCGGCTCAACTGGTTTGCCGGTTGTCTTGGCAGCTTCAATCGCTGCCTCCAGAATCGCCCGTGTCTGCATCTGCGCGATCTCAGGATAGGAGATCGCAAGCCGGCATCCGCGATGCCCAAGCATCGGGTTGAACTCGTGCAGTTCCTGCGTGCGTTCGGAGAGCACCGATGCGTCCACGTTCAAATCCTGTGCCACGGCATCGAACTCTTCTTCCGTTCGCGGCAGGAACTCGTGCAGCGGCGGATCGAGCAGTCGGATCGTGACCGGTAGGCCGGCCATGATCGTGAAGAGCTGGGTGAAGTCGCCGCGCTGCATCGGCAGCAGTTTAGCGAGCGCCGCTTCCCGATCGGTCGTTGTGTTGGCAAGGATCATCTGGCGCACGGCCGTGATGCGGTCGCCGTCAAAGAACATGTGCTCAGTCCGGCAAAGCCCGATACCCTCCGCGCCGTACTTGCGTGCGGTCTCAGCATCAGCCGGCGTTTCGGCATTGGCGCGCACCGTCATGCGGCGAACGCCATCGGCCCATTCCATGACCGACGAGAAAGCGCCTGTCAGTTCAGGTTCCTGCATCTTCACAGCGCCAAGCATCACGTCGCCGGTTGAGCCGTCCAAGGTGATGACGTCGCCAGCCTTCAGCTTCATGGAGCCTGTGTTGATGATGCCCGTCTCATTGTTGATCCGCAGCGATCCGGCGCCAGACACGCAAGGCGTACCCATGCCACGGGCGACAACAGCCGCGTGGGATGTCATGCCGCCGCGCGCGGTCAAAATGCCCTTGGCCGCATGCATGCCGTGTATGTCTTCCGGACTTGTTTCCACCCGAACCAGGATACAGTCGCGGCCAGCGGCAGCAGCTTCCTCGGCGGCGGCTGATGTCAGAACGATCTCGCCTGTTGCCGCGCCAGGTGACGCCGGCAGACCCTTGGCGATCACCTTGCGCTCCACCGAGGTATCGATGGTGGGGTGCAGGAGCTGATCGATGGCTGCTGGGTCGAGCCGCAGCAAAGCGTCGTCGGAGGTTATCAAACCCTCATCGACCATGTCGGCGGCAATGGCCATGGCCGCCTTGGTCGTCCGCTTGCCGCTGCGCGTCTGCAGCATCCAGAGCTTGCCGTTCTCAACGGTGAACTCAAGATCCTGCATATCGCAGTAGTGACCTTCCAAGAGGTTGCAGTAGCGCATGAACTCGGCGAACGCCTCTGGCATCGCCTCTTCCAAGGAAGGGGACGTGACATCCGCTTCTTCGCGCGCCTTCTTCGTCAGCGGTTGAGGCGTGCGGATGCCGGCAACGACATCTTCGCCCTGTGCGTTGATGAGAAACTCGCCATAGAGTGCCTTCTCACCGGTGGATGGGTTGCGCGTGAAAGCAACACCGGTGGCCGAGCTTGCGCCCATGTTTCCGAACACCATAGCCTGCACATTGACGGCTGTGCCCCAGTCCTCGGGGTAGTTATGCAAGGTCCGGTACGTGATGGCGCGAGGCACCATCCAGCTTTTGAACACAGCGCCAACCGCACCCCACAACTGATCATGCGGATCTTGTGGAAAGGCCTCACCAGCTTCGTCGTCGATGATCTGCTTGTACTGGCTGATCAGTTCGCGCCAGTCTGCGGCCGAAAGCTCGGTGTCGAGTTCAAACCCGCGCCGATCTTTGAGGTCGCCCAGCGCATCCTCGAACAGCTCGTGGTCAACGCCCATAACGACGTCGCCATACATGGGAATGAACCGCCGGTAGCTATCACATGCAAAGCGCTCATCGCCCGATAGGCGTGCCAGCGCTTCCACCGTCTCATCATTGAGGCCAAGGTTCAGGACCGTATCCATCATGCCCGGCATCGACACCCGCGCGCCAGAGCGAACCGACAGCAGCAGAGGATTATCCGTCGAGCCGAAGGTCTTTCCCGTGATCGCGGCGATCTTGTCGAGCGCTGCTTCGATCTGGTCGCTCAGCCCATCTGGATAGGCGCGATCATGGGAATAAAAATGCGTGCAGACCTCGGTGGTGATCGTGAACCCAGGGGGCACCGGCAGACCGATGCGGCTCATCTCGGCCAGGTTGGCACCCTTGCCACCTAGCAAGTTGCGCAAGGTCGCATCGCCATCGGCACGTCCACCGCCGAACGAATAGACCCAGTCCTGACCCGGTTCCAGTTGGGCGGCGAGGGCAGTGGAGGCGGTCGAAGCGGTCATGATGACGGACATCCATACTTGTCTGGGTGCAGTGCAGCACCAAAGACCTATGCCCTATCGCTGCGGGCACCATCGGTCCATGGTCCATTCGATGAAACCCGTTCAGAACCGGGCTTTGAACGCCAGTTTTCCAGGCTTTGGTTACCAGCCAGCCTGAAAGGCCGGCTAGGTCACGCGGTCGATGCAGAAGGCGACCGCGTCCAGAAGAGCATCTTTTTGCGCGCTGGCAGGTAGTCCATCCAGCGCATCGCAGGCGACCGCCCCATAGTGCTTGGCCCGACTGATCGTGTCGGCAAGGCCCTGACGTTCTTTCACCAGCGCCATGCCGCGCTCCAGATCGCCGTCATTCTGTTCGCCTTTGACCACAACGCGTTCCCAGAAAGCGCGGTCGTCGCCTTCTGAGCGACGGTAAGCAAGGATCACCGGCAGCGTCACTTTGCGCTCGCGGAAATCATCGCCAATATCTTTGCCAAGGTCCTTGGCCGTGCCGCCATAGTCGAGCGCATCGTCGACGAGCTGGAAGGCGAGGCCCAAATTGGTGCCATAGGAACGCAGCGCGGCGCGTTCAACATCGGTCTTGCCGGCGACAATGGGGCCGACTTCGCATGCCGCTGAGAAGAGCGCAGCAGTCTTGGCTCGGATCACGGCCAGATAATCATCTTCCGTCGTGCCAAGGTTTTTGGCCGTTGTGAGCTGAAGCACTTCACCCTCGGCGATGATCGCAGACGCCTTGGAAAGGACGTCGAGCGCAGCCAGCGATTCGACTTCCACCATCATCTGGAAGGCCTGGCCGAGGAGAAAATCACCCACGAGCACACTGGCCTGGTTGCCCCAGACCATCCGCGCGGCGGGTTTTCCGCGCCGCATATCGCTTTCATCGACCACATCATCGTGCAGCAGGGTCGCCGTGTGCATGAACTCGACTGACGCGGCGAGTTTGATATGCCCATCGCCCTCATAGCCAAACATGTCAGCACACAAGAGAGTAAGGATGGGGCGCAAACGCTTGCCGCCGGAATCAATGAGGTGCTGAGAGACTTCCGGGATCATCGTCACGTCTGATCCGGTGCGCGACAGGATCATGGCATTCACCCGCTCCATTGCAGGTGCCGATAGCTCTAAAACGCGGTCAAGCGTTGCCCGTCCGCCGGCCTTGTCATCAAGCGCCACGACCACACCCATGCTGAAACCTCTCATTCCGGCCAAACTGAAATCAAAGCTGTCCAAAGCACAGTCGTTCCGGCTTGAACAGTCAGGCAAACGGTCACGCCCTTGAACGACGACGCAAAGCCCCACATGAAGGGGTGGGCGTCCAGCCTTAAGGAAAGGTGCATCCATGGTGGAACTGTTTCGAAGCAACGACATGGTGCTGATTTCTGCGGCCGAAGCGCTGCTGAAGGAGTTGGACATCATCTACTTCGTTGCCGATCAGCACATGTCGGTGCTGGAGGGCTCGATCGGCGTGCTGCCGCGCCGGGTGATGGTGGACGAAGATCGCAAGGACCAGGCGGAACGCCTTTTGACCGATGCCGGCATCCTGCCGGTTTAGGCACGCCTGACATGGAGACCACCACCGACGCTTTCCTCGATGGCCGG
>ERZ1740060.130-NODE-130-length-62500-cov-12.236672_pt1 | contig 62500 bp, 49 predicted proteins | sample MGYA00581743_ERZ1740060 | MGnify/ENA primary metagenome ERZ1740060 (study PRJEB43018, sample SAMN04849235) | marine metagenome | isolation source: floating plastic debris | place: Pacific Ocean | collected 2008-08-27 | study: EMG produced TPA metagenomics... | reverse complement strand
ATCATTCTTAATCGTTTAAACGCATGACCAAACAGAATTTTTTAACATGCTCTAAGCTCCATCGTTTGGGTACCAATACCTTTCCTCCGGTGGGTAGCTTTAAGAAAGAACTCATCAATAAAAGCATCTCGTCCACCGTACTCAAAACTAAAACCAAAGGTGAGGACAATATAGCCTACTGTAGTAGCTTCTTCCCGGATCAGATATAGTCTCCCGAGAGTAGGGTTATTAATAAACTCGGTCAGATTTTTCTCATTAATAGCAGCATCAAAAGAGTAATGATCTATAGCATAAAACTCCGACATCATCTCCAGAATTTGCGGAATATCTTCTGATTGAGCATTCTTAAATGAGATTTCCATTTCTTACCAAATTTTTATCCAAAGATATAATACTCGCAATACTGCCTCCTTTGTATGTTCTCGAGTACGTATCCAGAAGGAAAAGTCACCACAAGGCCTCAAAGAATTATTGAAAAACAGGCATATTCTTGCCACTCTGAAGAGGTTGGGCAAATAAAGGTAGCCTCGAGTTATGGAAGAACGGCTTTGACTTTCACCCCGTACAATTCGCCCACTTGCTCTTTAGGAATATCAGTAGCTCGTACAGCTAGCTTGTAGTTTCCGGGAGATAGTTTGAGTGCTCCCCAGGAAAAGTCTTGCCAAACCATCTCAGGGGCTCTTCCCCGGTCTACGTTATCGGGACTAGGATAGGCTTGAGGTACAAAGGGCTTATTAATCTTTTTGATCAGTTGCTGATCCCCAATCTTCACCATCACGGTAGCACCTTTGCTATCCGAAGGAACCAGATACTGTAAGAATACTTCGTAAGTTCCCGTTTCTACCACCTTAATATCCCAACTCACACTATCTTGCATTGATTTCCAGTTGATCATCCAGTCGTAGGACCAGCCATTTTTGTTTTTATACGCCAAATTACCGTGCAGCTGCCCACCCGTAGTGGGCAGTTCAACAGTTGTTTGTTGAGAATGTCCTACTTCTACAGCTGGGTTTTGCCCATTAGGTTTTACTTCTTCCAACCAGTTCTGGTATAGCCGATACAGTTCATCTCGTTTATTTGGCTGCCTTTTAGCAATGTCATTAAGTTGAGTTGGGTCGGCCAGCATATCGTATAAAGAAAGTTGGTTATTCTTACCCACTACTAAGCGGTACTGGTTCGTCCTGATCGCTCCTCTGCTACCAAAATAGGAGAACAATGGGCGCTCTAGCCACTCGGTATCTTCCCGCATCATGAGTGGCACCAGACTTCTACCGTCAATTTTAGCATCTTCGGATAAAGGGATTTGGCATATATCCAGCACGGTAGGAAGAATATCGATATGATCACCTAACTCGGTCACCAGGTAGTTTTCGGGCAAATGGTTTTTCCACTGTACAAACAGTGGTACACGTACTCCGCCTTCGTCCAGGCTGGCTTTCTTGCCCTTCATGCCTCCGTTAAATCTCACTCCATTAGGGCCGTTATCCGTTAGGAAAAAAACAACGGTGTTTTCTTCTAATTCAAGTTCTCGTAATGTGGTCAGCAGTTTCTCCAGATTGTAATCTACTGTTTCGCACATGGCATAAATACCTGCGGTGTACTCGTCGATTCCTTTTGCTAAGTATTTTTGGAACAAGGAGTCCTCCACCTGAATGGGCGTGTGGGGTACATTATAGGGCAGATAGCAGAAAAAAGGATGATTCTGGTTTTCCTCAATAAAATCGATAGCCTTATCAGTGAAAAAATCAGTTAGGTAGCCTTCGGCTTCGGCAGGTTGGACATTATGCTTTAGGCGGGTGTCAAAGTAATTGCGAATAATGCCATCGGTAAAGCCCCAAAACTCATCAAAGCCCTGCCCGGTTGGATCAAACGGATAATTAGCACCGTTGTGCCACTTGCCGAAGCACCCAGTGGCGTAGCCCGCTTCTTTTAAATATTCAGCAATGGTTACTTCCTCACTATTCATCACTTCATCCCGACGAGTTACCCCACTCACTCCGGTTCGTAGGTAGTAACGTCCAGTCAACAAAGCAGCCCGAGTTGGAGCACACACTGGAGATACATAGAATCGATCAAAGCGTACTGCCTGAGAAGCAAAGCGGTTGATGGTTGGCGTTTCCATAATACCGTTTCCGGTAATGCCGAAGTCACCGTAGCCCTGGTCATCAGTCATAATAATGATAACATTAGGCTGGTTAGCATCTTGAGCCAATGCGTTTAGCGAAAAAATACTTAGCAATATTACTTTAAGGAGGGTATTCGGCATGATTGGGTAGTACTCACTGCCAAAATACAAAAACTCTTCCTTTCATATGCCTTGTTACTGCACTGAAAGGAAGAGTTTTGCTACATCAATGCCAATCACTTGAAGATGGTAGTAGTAATGATAGAATAATAAATACTTCAAAGTGATCAGTACCTTCTTGCCTGAGCAAACTATTCTGACAAAATATTTAACATAATTGCCAAAATAAACTTCATTATCTGATAGATGATTATGAAAGTCTAAGCATTATCTTAACAATACCTATTTATGTCACTATCAGATAATCAAAATAAAATTAGTACTTACCCTGCTGAATGTAGGATTCGCGTATAGCCTTCAGTTGGTGTATTCGTACTTTTACTTCCGCAACTCTTTGCTGACTCTGTATATACTGTTTCTTACTTTGTTCAAGTAATGCAAATGTGTCTTTCAGATAACTATCTAATGAGCTCATAACCTTACTTGCGTGTTTTAATTATGACACAAGACAAAAATTAGTGATGAGTACCATTATAAGATGACTCCTATGGTAAGAAAGCCTGTCAGTAAAATGCTATCAGCAAGAAAACCTGATTATCACCACTGGCTGCTAAGTCTCTGATAGAAGTGATTTAAACTTTTGGTATTAGATTCATAGGAATAGCTTCATACTCAGTAAGTTTAAGTGATACAAAGTATAGCATAAATTGTATCAAAAGCTGAGCAAATTATTCGTTTTAATGAATTGAAAATCAAAGCTTTAGCATAAATATTCTCTAAAAAGTTTAAATCACTTTATAGTTATAACTATGCTGACTAGTGTTTGTTTTTTAGTAGTCTAACGACTTCTATTTTTACCATAATACTATTGACAAATTTAGTGCAAATATGCTAAGGGGTGATTTTCTTAAGTTTGCTTACAGAAACTGGGGTTCTATTTCCCCAATTTTTGATTAAGGTGGGGCGTACTTACGACAGTCATCAGATAGCTAGGCACTCTAAGGAAGAGAATACGCGCGAATAGAATGTAGGTTATCCAGTATACTCAAAACAATCCTCCTTAGTGATGGGTATAAAATAGTCAGCTTCTTCTAATAGCACCGCCGCTGTCGTTTTTTCCACCGCGGCAATCTCTACTCGCACCCCTTCCGACTTTAAGTGACGTACCAGTTCTACATAGTCAGCATCACCTGAAAGAATTACAATAGCATCTACTTTATGAGCTAACTGAGTAGCTTTGATGCTGAGCGGAATATCGGCTCCCTTATAACAGGGCACTACTGAGCCGTGGTAATGCTTCCGCAGCCGATGTTCTAGTTTAGAAGAAATACTACTACCTTCCCGAAAATAGATAAGACGGTTCAATCCCCGCTCATTCAGTAAGCGAGGGATTAGTGTATCGTAATTTAGCATTACATTTTTCTTCCCTACCAGATTGTGCAAACTAATTTCAATATTATTCCCGTCTACTAAAATTGCCACTGATTGACTAATCCGCACAGGTTGTACTGTCTGTATCTTACTCATACTACACGTTAATTGAAAATGGAAACTGATACCGGGTCGCCGCCGTTGCCACAGTGGATGGACGCCACGCAGGCGATGGATAGTTGATAATGACTATAACTTTCAACTATCCATCGTCAATTATCAATTACTAACTATATTTTCTCCTGATCACCCGAGGCTATGGCTTTATAGATAGTGTCTACAACTCGCATATCGCGTAACCCTTCCTCACCCGGAACCCGCATCGGCTTATCTTCCATCACGCAGTAGGCTTGTTCATCCATTTGTGCTGCTTGCTGATTTATTTGTGGAAACTCAATAGGACCATCTTTACTCTCTCCTTTAATTCCCCGGTAAGCTGAGAAAGGATCAAGCTTGAACCAGCCGCTTTCAGCCGTCACATTCAGATAATTCATTCCCATGCCAAAGCTGGTGTGTAAATTCGCTAGTGCACCACTCGGAAATTCTAGCTGAAACATGGTAGTTTCATCTACTTCCGTGAAAAGTTCAGGACGAGCCGTAAATGTCTGAGCGGTGACCGCTACCGGTTCTTCGCCAGTAACATAACGAGCTGCCTGAAGAGAGTAGACTCCCATATCCATCATAGCACCACCCCCCATTTCTTTATTTAGTTTCCAGTGATCAGCTCGAGCTTCGCGGTAACCCGCCCCAGCATTCACTAGTTTCACTGATCCAAATACTTTTTCCTGACCTAAGCGCATTATTTCTTGAGTATGAGGTTCGAACTGCACTCGATACCCAATAGAAAGCTTGCGTTTGTTATCCTTACAGGCTTTCATCATGTCTTCACATTCTTGGGCATTCAGTGCCATGGGTTTTTCGCAGATCACGTGTTTGCCAGCTTCCGCCGCGCGAATCACGTACTCAGCGTGCATAGAGTTTGGCAACACTACGTAGATGATATCGATATCATCATTATCGGCAATCGTATCAAAATTATCGTAGTTATAGATATTCTGGTCTTTAATACCATACTTCTCCGCCCAAACTTTTTCTTTATCGGGCGTACCCGTCACAATACCTGCCAAATAGCATTTTTCGGTCTCTTGCAAAGCAGGAGCCAATACCTGACCACTGTAGTAGCCCAAGCCTACTAGGGCAATTCCCACTTTTTCTTTGGGTTTTAGGCCAATAAAACTGATATTTTTATTCCAAATGTTAGGAGTTATGGCTACTGCACTGACGGCAGCAGCTTGCTTAATAAACTGCCGACGGGCAGGGTTAGGTTGTACTTTCATAATAGTATTAAAATTGCTGTTCGGTGAAAATAGCTATTCGCTGGTAAAATAATGTTATATATAGGCTATCAAAAATCATCTAGCCTCGAAAATACGGACTCCAGGCTCTATTTCACCCTTCCGTAACTCATTTACTAAGCGATGAGCGTGGCGAGTTACTTCGGGTAGCCGATAGCGACTTAAGCATGCATTTACAATCAGTAATGCACTCTCTATATCAGTCAGATGACCAGGCGAGATGTAGATAGGCTTTACATTTTCTCTCGACCGTAACGCTACTCCAATAATCTCCTGATTATCATAAATAAGGGCATGAGACTGAGACTCCGGAGGAAGGGTCTCGTGCATACCAACTAATAGTTTCTTAGCGCAACCAATAGTAGGCTTATTTACCCAAACCCCAAAGTGAGATGCTATTCCCAAACGACGAGGGTGGGCTATTCCGTGCCCGTCTAGTACTACTACATCAGGATCGATAGGTAGTTGGTTCCAGGCTTCTAGTAATGCGGGCATTTCCCGAAATGATAGTAGGCCTGGCACATAAGGGAAGGTAGACTTGGTAGTTACTAAGGAGTAACTGCTAAGCTGAAGGTTTGGTAGCTTCAGTACAACAACCCCCGCATGAAATACATCCGAACCCCGATCAAACGAAATATCTGCTCCAGCTACATATTGAATTGGATCGAGCATTGGCTCAATACGCACCTTTTGTTGTACCTCACGCTGAATTTTTATTGCCTCAGCCGGACTAACATCCCAAGAGTGCAATGGTACTGACATCAATTTTGCGGTTCGTTATTATCCATGTTGAAAAAATTAGCAGGGTTGATCAAATTCTTACATCCGTAAGACAAAGCTAGTAAATGATTATACAAATCAAGGAATACACTCCATCTTTGTTATGTCTTCAGCAGTGAAGATACGCTGTAATCGTTTCTCAACGATCACGGCATTGTAGAATTGTTTCTCATAGTTTAGGTAGTTTTGGAAAAGCCTGCTCGCTTTGCGAAGTAGGTTTTTTTTATTTCCAGACCACTCAAAAAATGAAAAACGTAAAATACGAAAGATCAAAAGAAGTATAGCTACGGCTGCTCTACTTTTACCCATTGCCCTTCGGTTCGTACATTTAATGTATTGTCATACATGGCTTCACAGTAGACTCCAGGCTGATAGAATCGTCCGGCGTAGGTCGCATTAAGCACCACTGTAAAGGTTTTTCGCTCCCCGGCAGGTAAATCAAAATAGGTTAATACCCGGTCATCCCGAGTATCTTGGTAGTCGTAAGCACTCTGTTGATAAAAATCTGATGTACCTTGCAGCCGGGTATTGGTAATTTCCCAGCCTGAGGGCACTACTTGAGTTAACGCTAATTGCTGCAAATCACCCTGGCTTCCAGGGTTATATACTGTTACTTCGGCTAGGAAATCTGTGCCCTGCTGTATACTTTCAGGTTCAATTGGCTCCCCATTCGTACCTTTATAATTGATTTGTAAGCGTAAACCATTTTCTACTGCTTCGGTATCTTCCATTGGAGAGGTTCCTTGTAGTACAATTCGAGCGTATAGATCTCCCTGACTCTGATTAGTTACAGTGGCCGTTCCGCTTTGTGTATCTAGCTTCCGTTGCACTAGCGACATTTCTGAACGCACTTCGCTAACGGGTCGCCCGGTGGTCTGATACGTAAACTGAATAGCTCGATCAGTACGTACTAACTGGGCGTATTGACTAGCTGCTAGCAAACAGAAGGAAGTAGTTTGGGTACTCATCCATACTGATTTATCGCCTAAGGCAGAAGAAATACGCTGATAAAGCCGCAACCCTTCTACCGTTTTTCCCAGTATGCTCAGTGTTTCCAGGATCATAGCCTCATCACGGTAGGCTGAACCATATGTGCCGTAGTTCTCCTGGTATTCAGTCACCTCAGTTCCCAAGCCATCGACCATCTGAGTAGCTACCTCAGGTTGTTCAATGAGTGCGTAAGCTGTTGCCAATCGCCACTTGGCTGCCAGCGATAGATTACCCCGCTCTCTCAGACGATTCATCGCTCCCGATGCAGGGTTTCCAGATAATGCTAAGGTGTATAAGCGATACGACTGAATTAGCTCCTCCCGAGCGTAGCCCGACCCTGCGCCCCATTGGTTAGCTCGCCTACGTTGATAATTCTGCCAAGCCCGGAGTAATCCAACCGGAACTGAGTAGCCCTGGCGTTGAGTCTCTAGCAAGAAATGCCCAGCATAGGTGGTACTCCACTCGTCGGCATCTTGGCTGCCAGGCCAGTAGGCGAAGGCTCCTTCGTTGGTCGAGAACGCACTAAGCCGATTAATGGCCTGCTTAATATTATTCTCTATCTGTAGCTGCTCTTCTTCCGAAAGCTCCTCTATCTTGCTGAGATACAACTGCGGAAATGCTGCGGAAACGGTTTGTTCAATACATCCGTGGGGATACTGAATGAGGTACGACAATCGCTCGCTTAGATTCAGCGGAGGAATGCTAGATACTTCTAGCATAGCTTGATTAGTTCCAGCAATGCCGATAGCTTCATAATCGGTATTCCAACTTTCTCCTTTCGGGATAATCTTAGTGATCGCCTGCGTAATTGGAAGATTAGGGTTTCGTATATCTAGCTCGATAGCATGGTTTGCCCGATTAGGACCAGCTGCCGCGTTTACCAGCACTTCTCCTACACCCACTTGTTCTGATGCTTTTAAAGAGAAATTGGTAACCTGATCACCCGGAACAGAAAAAAACATTTCTTTACTGTGAGACCTCTGGTGCTCAATCAGTGTATTAGTGTTCACATTGATTCGTACATCTTTTACTGAGTTATCCATCGCAAACACCGTTACGGGTAATTGCACCTGCTCGCCAGGGCTAAGCACCCGGGGTAATGTTCCTATTACCATTAGTGGCTGGCTCACCCGAGCCGTAGTGTCGGCACTACCGTAGGCACCTTCGTAAGCAGCTACCACCATTACTCGTACTGAGCCTACGTAATTAGGCAACGTAAAAGTATGCTCATTTACATCGTCATCATCTAAATAAAACGGTCCCATAAACTCTACTACTGGGCTAAAGCGATTGGCTTTTCGATCTCCTACCTCAGCCAGTTCTTCATCTCCACCAATTGCCAATAAGCGCTCCAACTCACCACCGTGAGCCCCAATTACCTGATCATACAAATCCCAAGTTTTTATGCCCAAAGCTTCTTGAGCATAGAAGTACGGATGAGGATCAGGAGTAGTAAAATTGGTGATATCCAGTAACCCTTCGTCTACTACTGCTAGTGTATAAGACATTTCCCGCTCATTGGCTTCAGAAATTTTTAGGGTGACTTCACTTTCCGGCTCAAGTTTATCTGGGACCTCAATAACTGGTTGAAGGTGTGTTTCGGGGTTTTCTACAGATAGATTAAGTACCCCATACATTCGGGTAGGTAAATCATTCACAGTCTGTTGATGAGGTTGTAGCATAGTTACGTTAGCGTACACATTGGGTACCATATCTTCGGTTACCTCGAAAGTAAATACTGCACTGCTGTCATCATTTATATCTCCTTCCTCAATTTCTAGCCAGTGACTTTCAATCACTTCGCTTCCGTTTTCCAGACTGACTAAAAAGCGACTGCCCATTTGAGCTGGTAAATACAGTTGGATATCCTCACCAACTTGATAACTAGCTTTATCCGATGAAAACACTAGCATCGTTGCCCCGCTTGGTCGGTTTTCGTCTTCTTGAGTGTAAGGCGAGTCTAAATAAATTATTTTTCCACTACAATGTCCTGATACCGGGTCGCACACTCGCAGTAGGTACCTTCCCCAAGTGTCGTCGGCTACTTTTAGCTGCCACGTAGCCGTTCCATCAGATGCATCAATTACGTCGGATTGTACTGGCCGGTAGTACGTATTGTTGACATATTGGGCTAATGATCGGTCGGATTGATCCCACCACCAGCGCCACTCCAACTTATAGAGACTCACTTCCAGATCGTTCCGAGACCTAGCTCTTCCTGAGACATCAACTACTGCAATTTCTACCGGATGAGTTTTATTGGAGTTTAGTGCCCCTCCCCATCTTTGCCCCTCGGGTACCTGTATGCCTACGTAAGACTCATACGGATAGTAAGTAAGCGTTTGCTGGTCGGTACTGAAATTACCACCTCCTTCAAAAATCTTCCCAATGAACGTAGCACTTAGTATACCCGGCACGGTCTTTTCTGTGGATAGATCTACTCGAAACGAAGCGTTTCCTTCAGAATTTACCTGTCCGTCAAATACTTCTCTTCGCTCCCGGGCAAACTCAGTGGCAGGGTCGTCAAACTGGTAATCAGAATACTGAGGAAAGGTAGTAGAACGAGGGGTCAGTAATAATTCATACTGCGCCCGCAGATTACGGGCAGTCGCCCCACTCAGCCATTCTACTGATAAGTTGGCGGTTACCTGACGATCTCGGGCGGTTAAGCGCGATGTCCCGAAATCCAGATCAGCCCGCAAGCGATTGGGCTTGACCGTTTCAATCCGCACGGTTTTAGTGAAGGTGGCCCCACCAACGGTCACCGTTGCCAACCAATTTCCGGTCAGGTCATCAGAGGCAGTAGCCGTACTAAAATTATATATTCCCCCTACCCCATCGGTTCGCACAATCCGCTGGGCAATTTGACCTCTAGGGTTAGTTAGCTCAAAAATCACTGGATGGTTACGGGGTAAACGTTCGGTTCGATCTTCAAGGATGAAATTGATATGCAGCGAGTCGCCCGGTCGCCATACTCCTCGATCACCGTACAAAAAACCTTTCAGTCCCTCGGCTACGGCCTGCCCCGCCACATCAAAATTACTTAGAGATAATGCCGTTCCATCGTCCAGTCGCAGATAACTCTTTTGCCCATTTTCTTCAGCCACTGCTAAGAAAGGAGCTTTTTCAGTGCTGAATTGCCACCAACCGTCACCATCAGTAGTTCCTTCAGCCATCAGTTGCTGTTGAAGGTCTAACAATTTGATATTCACTCCCGATTTAGGCTCAGTCGTCTGTAAATCAGTAACCGCAATGCGGTATTGGTTTCCAGCTTCCTTTTTGGCGATCAAACCAAGGTCAGAAACCAGCAGATTTTTACGGACACTTCGCCTGCCACCGTAGTACGATGGTGAACATGGGTTATCCCGTTCTTCCCAATTGTAATTATTAGCGTAGTAGTAATCCCCGTAGCTCTCCCAGAACATCCGGTTCGGATTATTCCAATCATCGGTCAGAGGCGATACTTTATTATCTAGTTCATTTGCATTACCTCGGCAGTCGTATACCACTTGATGTTGCCGGAAGCCAATGATTACCTGATACATCGCGCCCGGTTCAGCTTCAATTAGCTTCTGTAAGTCTAGCGTAAAACGATTCCACTTTCCTAGGTCCGTCACGCCTGAAGCATTCAACGGAATTTCTTGCTGGGTTACGGGCTGTCCTACCCGCCGTAATTCTTGCTGCCCATCGTATTGGTTTACCTGAAAAAACTGAGGCACATTTTCTTCAAACACCCGCACTACCGTGATGTCTACAGTCTTTAGGTTGACCGCTTCAAACGGCAGTACCATACCTTGAGTAGTAGGTAAAATAACTCCTGCTTTTAGCAGGCGTACCGCCGGTTTCACCGCTTCAAATTCCACATCAAGCCCTACGGTAGATGGAAATGTTTTACCTTCAGTATTGCGAATACCTTCGTTAACAATCACATTAACAATACCTGTTAGCCGATTGGCTGGATACGCTTTTACGGTATTTTTATCAATAATAAATCGAGCTTCTTCCCGTCCTTGGGTGTTGAGCTGAATTAATCCTTCTAGCGACTGGTTCGGCTGAATTGGATCAGAAAAACGAAGCTCTAAATACTGATCCGGGGTTTCTACTGCCCGGTAGCTTAGTAATTCAAATGATGAGCGGGACGGAACATCTACGGTAAAAGAGGGCGACTTATCTAAAGATAATGACTCACCCGAACTCTGTACAGTAACCAAAGATTTACTTTCCTGACGAATGATATTATCAACAACAAAGGAATGGCTACGATTATCTGCTGCGTGTTCCCAACGAACGGTTAGGGCACGATCGGTCTGCTGAGCGGTTAACATTTGTTCTACCAGCGTTGCTGGAGCAGCGTCAGCCGTCATTAGTACACCATGCAACTCCTGATTCACCAACTCATTTTCATTTTGAGCTGTCAAGCCAACTAACTCTACCGAGTAGTTCTGCTGAATGGTTCGGAAGCTAAACGCAAATGACTCGTAGGCGTCGGGCACCTCCCTTACCTCTTCCAAGTCAAAATTGACTCGATAGCGTTGCCCACTCTGTAATGATTTAGCCGGAAGAAACTCAACCGTTTGCTGGTCTACCCAATAAGCGTCTCCGTCTACTTCGGGTTCAAACTGGAATAGTCGTTGCCGAATAAGCTGCCCTACTTGAGCGCTATCGGCCACCGGTGAGGTAAGCTGAACTCGGATGGGTGACTCTACTGAGAGCACCCCTGAGCTGTAAGAAGAAATATATGCCTGAAATGCTGGATCTGCCGAGTCTGCCTCGGGGAATTCATCAGAAGTAAGAAAAACTATGAGAACTACTAGCAGCAAAACTGAGCTCGCACCTGCTGATAATGCCCACAATTGCTGGCGAGAAGTAAGCTGAAACCACTGCTGTCGGAGAGCCGAAAAAAGCTGACGCAGAAACGCTCGTATCTTATTCATTTAGGTTGATTACTGACCGAGTGGAATAATACAAAATTAGCCTGAGAATATGGAAATCCTAACAGTATTTCGGGAGTTATCCTTATTTTTGAGACAAAGTGAATGAATAACATTGCTTCAGCTATTCTATCACTCTTTCACTCATTCATTCCTATGAGACAACTTCTGCCGACTTTGGTTTTTACTTTACTTTTGACAACTACTGGCTGGGCACAAACTCTTGATACTATTCTCTACCAAAGCGAGAGCCTGACAATTAAACAGATAAGCCCCAACGGCTACGTCCATATTTCCTATCTTCATGCTACCAATTTCGGAAAGGTGCCTTGCAATGGCCTGGTCTATGCGAACCAGCAAGAAGCTATAATTTTTGATACCCCTATGGAAGATTCCATCTCAGCCGAATTGATTGATTGGGTAGAGAACAACTTGAGTGCTACTGTGAAGGCCATCGTCATCAATCATTTTCATACTGACTGTTTAGGTGGATTAGCAGAGTTTCACCACCGAAATATTCCTTCTTACGCCAATAACCTGACTATTGAATTAGCTAAACATAAACCCGTTTTTCCCCAGTATGGCTTCGACGATTCTTTACGATTAGCCATGGGGCAAGCTGAAGTCATCAACCGCTTTTTGGGCGAGGCTCACACCATAGACAATATTGTAAGTTATATTCCAGAAGACAATTTATTATTCGGCGGATGCATGGTGAAAGAAGTAGGTGCAGGTGAGGGAAATCTAGAAGATGCTAACGTAGCAGAGTGGCCTACCACCATCCAAAAGATAAAACAAACCTACCCTTCGCTAAAAGTTATCATACCAGGTCACGGCCAGATCGGTGGCACTGAATTACTGGATTATACAGTTGAGTTGTTTGAGGAGAAGTGATTGTAAGCTGCTACGTGTTGCCAGTGTGCAGTAGTTTATTCTTCATTTCTTAATGCTCATGATTGTCTTCCTATGTATTAACCCCCAATCTCTGAGTGCTATAATTACAGATTTAAGGGTCTTCCCATGCTCGGTTAGGGAGTATTCAACTTTTATTGGCTTGGAATTGTGGACTGTTCTTTCAATCAATTGATTTTCTTCTAAGTGCTTGAGTTCTTTAGAAAGCATTCTGGGAGTTATTCCCGTAACTTCACGTTCTAATTCTCTAAACCCCCGGTTGTGAAAAGTTAAGGCGAGAATGATGGGTAATTTCCATTTGCCTTGCAACACGTACATAGCGTCCAATACCGGAAGCATCGCTGATTGACAATCCTTTTCTTCGTTTTTCATTTGACGATTACTTTGAAGTATACTGAGGTATAGTACTATACTATAGTATACTAGTATATGAAGTATAGCGCAAGAGTAGTACTTTAGTTGACCTAGAACAAATTACTTCATGAAAAAGCAGAAAGTCATCTACAAAATAGTTATTGGTCTGTTGGTATTCCTATTTGGTTTTGGAGGAATCTCTAATATTCTTCAGCTTCCTGAAGCAATGGCAAGCCTGGAACTGCTTGGCTACCCAAATTACTTCAGTTTAATCTTAGGTATTGCTCAGTTACTAGGAATTACCATTTTACTAATTCCTAGTATGGCTCGGCTTAGGGAAATTGTATTTTTCGGCTTTTTTATCAATTTGGTGTCAGCATTGGTATCTCATCTGGTAGTTGAAGGCTTTGCACCAGTTCTTGTCATTATTCTTTTCGCACTATGCATTCTAGTCACAGCATATATTCTATCCCTGAGACTCCAACATTCAAATAATCAAAACTAGTTAGATATGATCATTATCATAGTTAGAGCGTCAGTTAAAAAGGAAAATAGTCACATCTTTGAAAAACGCCTCGAGTCTGTTTCTGGTGCAGCACTCAGACTAGAAGGTTGCAATATGTATGAATGGTATAAAAACCCTCAAGAGGAAACCTCTTATGTGGTATATGGAGAGTTTCAGTCGATGAATCATTTTAGAGAGTACAAAAAGTCATCAGTAGTTGAGACTATTGTTAGTCAAATAATCCCTTTAACCACTGCTAAACCCACCTTCAAGCATTTCCAAGGTGAAGCTTTTGAGCAAGGGTAGTTTTATTTTTTGTTTTAGCGAACAAAAAAAGGAGCAGCATAACTACACCTTTCCGCGCAAATTCGGATAAATTATTGAGTTATAACAGATAAGGAGGGTATTTAATGTTCATGTGAGTAAGGACAGCTAAGTATATTTCAACAACGGCTTTGCAAACACCTCAATCACGTTTCATAGGTTTCGATTTCCATTCTGTAAGCCAAAAATGATAGATACTGGTCGTTGCGTTTTGGGGTGCAGTGGCTCCCGTATTTCTACCAAACGGTATCCGGATTGGGAAAACAGTGCTATCCAATCTTCTAACGTGCGGTAATACCAGCGGTAGGGCTGGGTGAACTGGCGTTTCATCAAGCTCCAGTCTTCATTGCGCCAGCCACTTTTGTAGGGGACTTCGTTTTCTAGTACGTAAGGGTGCAAGGTCTGGATAAATAGCCAGCCGGGTCGGGATAAGTAATGATGCAGGGCAGGCAATAATTCCTTAGTCACTTCTTGATCAAGTAGAGCAAAGTTGATAGTTGCCGCATCAAACGGAGTTAACGGTAGTGGTTTGTGCTGAATTAAATCCTGATAAGAAGCTACCTCAAATTGCCCCTGCTTCTGCTGACGGGCATAGGTGATAAAGTCAGCAACTGCATCTACTCCCAGAGTTTCTATACCTGATGACTGCAATGCTCGGCATAACCAGCCTTCTCCGCAGCCTACATCTAGCACTTTCTTGGGCTTATGCTTTACAATAGTCTCGACAATTGCCTGGTTGGTTACCAGCTTCCGGCTTTCCAAATCTTCATTTTCAATCGTGCTGATCCAGGCGGAGGCATTAGCGTTCCAAGAGTCTACGATGGGGTCAGCCATTAGTATTGTATTTCTATGTCAAAGTCTTCGCGCTGCTCGTAAAGTTGCCAAAACTGCTCGGCAATGGTTGCCGGATTATATTTCTCGTCATCTTCCCGGATGAACCCTTGAATGGTTACTGTAGCCACGTGGATGCCTTTCGCCCGTAGTTCTTGGTGCAGGCTATGAGCGGCGTTGCGTAATCCAGCTTTGCCAATACCTAATGAGCCGTAGCGGGAGTCAGGATTAATGGATAAACCACCCCCAGTGAAAAATATTTTTCCTGCCTTGCGGGCTTCCATCGCCGGTAGTACCTCCTGAGTGGCAACAACCGCCCCGATGACATTTACCCGAAAATCATCCGTAAGCTTATCGGCTGAGACTCCCGACAAATTAGTTTTTCCAATCACGGCAGCATTGTAAATAAGCACATCTGTATCGCCCAACGAACCCTTTACGTAACGAAGTCCCTCCCGAATAGAATCAGCATCAGCGGCATTAGCAAAGTAATAGTAGCTTTCAATATCCTCACGCTCGAGCTGCTTCTGAAAATCCTCGAGTTTTTCTTCACTTCGGGCTAGCATAGCTACGGTAAAATTGTTTTTACCAAACTGGCGAGCCAGAGCTAGTCCGTTTTTTTCACCCATCCCAATGATGGTTAGTAGCTTTTTATCGCTCATATTCAACTAATTTAAGGCGATGTAACCTTATGTTTTTCAAAAAACTCACTGAAGAATAATAGCTGATACGCTATAGCATTTGACCAGTAGTCCCAGTTATGCGCTCCCGGTCTCACAATATAATCGTGAGAGATTTGATGGTCTAGCAGTATCTGATGTAGTTGCTGATTGATTCTGAAGAAAAAATCATCGGTACCACAGTCAATAATCAATGCCAGTTGATTAGGTGGGAGTGTAGAAATCATATTGACAACGGAGAGCGAATCCCAACGCAGTGGTTTTTCTTCGTAAGCTCCTAGGTGATCTTTAATACCCCAATTATTGACATTGTACGTCAGGTCTACTCCCCCACTCATGCTGCCTGCTACCCCGAATGTATCGGTATGACGAATCGCTAAGAATAAGGCTCCGTGCCCTCCCATACTCAATCCGGTAATCGCTCGCCCAGTAGGCTGCGCCAGGGTACGATAGTGCTCATCCACAAAACTGACTACTTCCTGTGCGACGTGGGTTTCATACTGACTACTGTCGTTCACTGAGCTGTCCAAGTACCAACTATCAAATCCACCGTCGGGGCAAACCAGAATTATATCGTGCCGATCTGCTAGCCATGCTATATTGGGTACTTTGGTAATCCAGTCAGCGTAATCACCGCTGTAGCCATGTAGCAAATACACTACTGGAAACTGTACACTTTCTGCTTTTCTGTATTTATCAGGGGTAATCACTACGGCGCGAATTTCACGCTGCATGGCTTCGCTGAAAATTTGAACGGTATCGACCGTAGCTGCTCGCCCAGAAAGTACACTCGCCAGCCAGATTGCGCCCAAAAGTATAAGCTGTTTCATAAAGTAGATTTGCCAGAAAAGTACTAGCTCACTCATTAATAAGCAAGTAGATTTATATTTGCACCTATGAGTGACCAGATAATTCGGAAAGTGCCTGCTACTCAAGTACCGATTGATCTACTATTATTAGCCGATCCTTCTGAAAAGCAAGTCAACTCATACCTACCGCAAGATATGTGCTATGCAATACAAGAAGGTGACAAGATCATTGGAGTTTGTGTACTAAAGGCACAGGAACCTTCTGCCGTAGAAATAATGAATATTGCCATTCGACCAGCCTATCAAGCTAGAGGGGTTGGCACCAAACTACTGCGCCATGTTCTAAACCAAGCCACCGCAGATGGCACAAAAAAGATATTAGTGAAGACTGGCACGTTTGGTTATCAGCTTACTTTCTACCAACGGCTGGGCTTCCGAGTAGTAGCGGTAGAACAAGACTACTTTCTAGATAATTATGATGAGCTACTGTTTGAATCTGGCATTCAGCATAAAGATCGCTTGGTGCTTGAGTTGCTCATCTGACAGTTTGCTTTAGGGCTTTATTATTCTAGGCAATTTGTCCGAAAAACTGCTACTAAGTTAGCCTTCACTCCGAATTAGATTGTTGAACATCAGTGTTCCAGTGAGTTGCTGTTGCTGATTCACTACGGGTAGAAATAGCACTGGAAACGATACACTGGTTACCAACTTGAGCATATCTTCTACGGTTGCTTCTTCCGAAATAAAGATCGGATTGGAGTTAACTAGAACAGTCTTAGGAATATCTAACGGGTTATCCAAATGATTGAGCAAAGCCCGTCGTACATCGGCGTTACTGGAGATACCTTGCAACCTTCCTTCCTGGTCAATAATGGTGGTAAAGCCTAGTCCATAATTTTCAATAGTTTGCAAAACCGAACGAAGCGTAACTTCTCCCGCCACGAGCCGGGGTACATCCTGAATATCCATCATAAAATCTTTCACCCGATAGTGAGAGCGAACTTCATGCATCTTCAGTCCGAGTAAGGCTGCTCCCATAGAGGTATGGTTCACCAGAAACGACCCCGAAACTGCCGAATCCACGGCCAAACTTCGTAAGATAAATGATACCTCATCATTTACCCCGCCGTCTACATGGATTTTCTTCTCAGGAAATTGCTTGCCAAACCGTCGGATACGATTGAAGTTATCCTTACGAAACACACCTCCACTTTTTCCCGGCGTAGTAGTCATCAATAAAATGAAGGAGCAGACATCACGATATGAGGAAAATACTTCCAGTGGAGTATCCGATACCACAGCCAGTCCGTATTCAGTGCCTGCTGGCGGCAAAGGCAGTTCTTTCCCTTCCATAGGTTCGTACTGAAACTGTACGTATTCAATTTGATGCTCCTCAATTAAGGGAAAATACTTTTCTGGTTCGGGAGAAATAATGTGCAGGTCAATGGGAGTACGGCTTATCTCGCGAATTTCCTTAATATCATCAAATACTTCTGGAGCGTCATTACAGTCAATGTGGAAAGAATCAATCCGCAGAGCGTCTAGCTCTCGTACCAGTTCTTTCAATGATTTATCTTGATTAGAATAAAGAGATGCAGAAATTTTCAAAACGTTGGAGACTTAGATCAATTGGTAGTAAGCGCAAAGTTCCGTAATTTCTGGTAATATCCCACTGCTCCATAAAAAAACCACTTACCAGATCGTGGTAAGTGGCTCATTGTTGACCGAAGGCTTTTACAAAATTAAACCAATTGAACCTCCATTTCAGATGGGGGTTGCCGATGCTCTTGCTGAGAAAAGCCTAGTGTAGTGCCTTTCACTTTTTTGGTTCTCCCCTTGTATTTAGTGCCTTCTTTCAACTTATTGATTCCCCCCTGTTTATATTCCTTTAAATAGGCAATGAGTGTTGTTTTGGATATTTCGCAAATACGACAAATTTCATTGTGAGGCAACCCTTTTCCTTTTAGATAGAGAGCCTCCATCTTTTGCTGTACTCGGGCACTAGGATTATGAAAACGTTCGTAGCGTAAGTTTTCAATATCTACTTCTTTAAACTGAATGCGAATCATAGGATAAAATTTAGGTCATTGGAGGTAAAACTGAACTTTTAACAACTCTAAGATCAGCAATATTTACCTTTCAAACCATCACCCTAGATTCGGGATTTTTTAGCAAAAAGTTTAAAAACAAGGGGGATTCCCTTACCCCTCTTTATTTCCACCCATTCATCTGAAAAAATATTCTATCTAGCTAAATGTAAATTTTAACTTCTCTGAAAGTCCAGAAATACTATCCTGAGAAGGAAGCTAGAAGCAGGATTAGTTTCCCACCGGAACCGAAGGCAGGAAGGATTAAAAGTTGAGGTTAGATGTTTAACAAATTTATTGCGCCCTAGATCTCTGGCTATAACATTGCCTGAGGAAGCTTCAGTAAAAGACTAAAAAAACCGCCCCGAAAGGCGGTTCTAATTATATTTTCTGTGATAATAGATAGAAACTCTCTAGTTACTGAGGAGTCAGCGTATAGGCCACTTTAAGTCCTGCTAAACCACAGCAAGACACAGAAGCATATTCTAAATCCATAGTGATCACCCCAGTATCAGGGTCAACTACGCTAGTAGATTGAGCTTCCAGTGCTATTTGTGTTCCGAAATCTCGAGAACCAGAAGCTACTGATATTTGATTGCAAATATCAGTAATGTTATAAGCTACGGCAAAGCCCCCTCCAAAGACATCCATAGTAATGTCACTCATCGAGTATACCCCGGGAGAAACTGTCGTAAGTGTTACTGTCTGACTAGTTAATTCGCCGTTAGGGCAGCTAGTACACTCGGCCAAGTAGGTACCGGCTAAATCAGAAGGACAAGCCACTGGGTAATTGACAAACACTCGGTAGATAGAAGCTGCCGAGTTGTCTAACAACGCCGGACTCCAACCACTAAGAAAACGACCATCCTGCATCCGAAAATCTGTAGTAATAAAAAATCCATCACCCAACCCTAGTGACTGACGGGTGAGAACTTCATCCGGGAATAAATTAATCAAATCGTCTACGCCTAAATCATAGGTCTTCGGCCAACTAGAAAGTGATTCCAGCATTTGCTTGTGAGTAGAGCCTTCCGAAGCATCAGTATACGTCACAGTTACCTCCAGAGCTTCTACCGGAGCAAATTCCAAGTCACGTCCCTGTTCATCGGTCATACTTACTGTAAAGTTGAGTCGGGAAGCATCTGGGTCAAGGAAATTTACCAGACCGGTATCATCACTTTCGGGAGAGATAAACACCATTGCACCCCGGTCAATATTTTCCTCCACAAAGTTTTCATTATCGCAAGCTGATAAAACTACTAGTAAGGTTAGACTTGCGCTCAATATCTTTTGTAACTTCATTATATATTGATTTTCAGTTTTTTAATAGTTACGCAGCGATTAGTTAGCATCCCAAAACACCTTTACCTCAGTTGGATTTTGCTGCTGTATATTCGGATTCAGTTCTACCTCGGTAGCTGAATAGGGCAGTACCGTTGGAAATGATCTAGATGAATTTGTAAAGCTTAGATTATCCGTATCGGGATCATACAGTTGAGGATAACCTGTTCGTCGGTAATCAGTATAGGCATCTACTGAAAATCCAAAAGAAGCAATCCACTTCTGAGTCATAATAATTTCCAGTTTCTTGTTATTATCTCCAGCGTCGTAGCGAGATAGTACTACCGCAATGTAAGCGTCAATATCTTCATCCGATATCTCCGATGGTGCAGCCTGCCCCTTGGCGTCATAATTAGCCACGACCTCATTTACCTTAGCGAAGGAAGCACCTATAGCGTTCTCTAGTAATGCTCGGGGGTCACCCGAAGTAACTCCAGTTTGAGCTAGCTCAGCTTCAATATATAGCCGAGCATAATACGTTAAAATACGCTGAGGCACATCACCAGGAGCTTGGGTTTGGGTTGGCGAAATCGCCCCGCCGTCATCAAACCGTCCCCCTACTGGGTACATACCTAAAATAGTCTGTGATTGATCTTGCAGCCCAGCCTGATTGGGACCAGTTGAACCAAAATAAATTGATAGAAATGCTCCGTCGCGATATTCTGCCGGACTTTGAGGAGTACCAGTTTCCGATAGTTGGTTGTACCAGTAGTAAGGTACCCGAGGGTCAATAATTCCATCCAGAATAGCCGGATTTTTTCCAGTAAGGGTTTCGTAGAACCAAACACTGATGTAGTAGATACGGGTACCTAGATTATCCGCGATAAAACCCGGGTTACGATTATCCGGCGACTGACTTTGCCCGTAAGCTAGTTCAAAATCTTCGCCTTGGTCACCAATCAGGTCGCCTTCAGCTAATAAAGCGTTTACCTCGCCTGACACATCCTGTACTAACCGTAATTGGTTGTACAGCTTCAGCTTGACAGTTTTAGCAAACTTACGCCAACTAGCCATATTTCCACCGTAGATCAGGTCGTCGCTACCTGGAGTTAGGGTAGATGTTTTTTCTACATTGGCAATTCCCTCATCGAGCATTGCCAATACTTCAGGATAGATGCTAGAATCCTCATCGGGTGAAGGAGTGTAGGTTTCAGGAGCAGTGTTGGACTGCTGAAACGGAACATCGCCCCAAACGTCTACCATTTGGCTGTAAGAATAGGCTTCCAGAATTTGAGCAATGCCTACGTAATGCCAGGCCTCCTGCTCAGTACCGATATTCTTCATTTCCCGAATATCCTCCAATGCGATGCTATAAAACTGACTCCAAGATTGGGTGATCGGAAAGTCGGTTCCCTGTACGTTATAAGCGTCAAATCCCTGCCGACGGGTCATCTGGTGCATATATACCGATAAAATGGCTGACAAGCCCGAAGTACTCATTCCCAAACTATTGACTAGTGTTATCTCTGTATTGGTCAACAGCAGGTTTACAGAAGCCTCAGTCGGGTTGTTTGGGTCATCATTAATATCAAAAAAATCATTACAGCCACTCGTCAGCAACATTCCAGCTGAGAGAAATATAGAAAGTATCTTTTTCATTGTATTCTTAATTCTTATTGCTAGAATGTAACATTTAGGTTCACCCCAAAACGACGAGTAGTAGGAGCCGAAGCATACTCAATACCTTGAGTATTGGTAGAGCCGAAACCGTTGACTTCGGGATCAAAGTTGGTGTACTTTGGAATATTAGGAGCATTGTACCACAAGTTGCGACCAGTAAGCGTAAGTGTCACCCGTCCGAAAGGGGTTCTGTCTAATACTGACTGAGGCAAGGTATAACCAATGGCAGCTTCTCTCAAACGAATGACTGTGCCGTCGTATACGGTCCATTCATCCTCGGCATTTATTCCGAAAGAACCATTACCATTCTGGAAATATAGATCATTGGTACTAACTTGAATGGTATTCGGGATTTTATTGCCATTCTCATCAAGTAGAGGTTGTCCAGTGTTGGGATCACCCAAGAACCCAGGTACGATACGGGAAGCATCCCGGTCTTCGGTATCTCGGGTTACTCCCCGACCTAGCAAACGCTCCACAGTTGTAGTGTAAATATCGCCACCGTGGCGGTAGTCAATTAAGGCACTAATAGTAAAGCCTTTGAAGCTAATCGTATTAGTTACACCTAACAAAAAGTCAGGGTTGGGGTCACCAATTTTATCAAATTCCAGTGCTGGGAACAACACTCCAGTGGAAGGATCAATCAGTAAATTACCTTCATCATCACGGGCACTTACTGAGCCACGCAGAATACCATAAGGCTGACCCGGTTCAATCACTGGGGTTACGCCACCACCAAAGAGGTTACGCACGTTGAAGCGGTCTAGCCCTTCGGGAATCTCCAGTACTTCGTTGCGGTTACGGGTAAAAGCCGTATAAATATCCCAGCGTAGACCGTTATTTAACTGAATTGGAACTAGGTTCAACCCTACCTCTATTCCTCGGTTCTCCATACTTCCGGCATTGGTCACCAGTTGCTGGAATCCTGATGTTTCAGGAACACTTACATTCACAATTTGATCGCGAGTTACCCGATTGTAATACGTAAAATCTAGCACTACACGTCCTAAGAAGAAATCTAAAGTGGTTCCTATCTCAAACTCATCAGTGAACTCTGGGCTTAACTCAGGATCAAAAGCGATAGGGTCGCGGGTGATACCAGGCTGTCCGTTAAACGGTAAATCGTTATCCGGTATTGACCCAATCAGATTTGTACCTTGCCCCCGGTTGATGGAAAATAGATTAGTCAACTGATACGGGTCGGCATCATTACCTACGCGAGCCACGCCAAATCGCAATTTTCCTTGGGAGAATATACTTTCATTGGTTTGTAGCCACTCGGTAAATATGACGGAAGCACTGGCCGATCCATAGAAGTAGTTGCGCTGCTCTTCCGGTAGTGTAGACGACCAGTCGGTACGCCCAGTGAGATTTAAGTATATGAAATCTTCATAGCCCAATGTGATATCTGAATAGATTCCCATTAACCGTCGTTGCTCAAAATCACCTTGCCCCGTTGCGGTAACATTTACAGTATTATCTAAATCGAAGATACCTGGAGCAATAATATCAACGCCTTGGTTTTGCTGACGATCTTCTTTTCGCTGATTAATGTTATGACCGATCAAACCTTTGAAGTACAACGACTCGCTTAGGTCACGCTCCACTGTAATAATGAAGTTTGACTCAATCTCCTGGCGGTAAATATCATCATCCACAATGGCTCCCGAGCCACCGAAGGCTACTGAGCCTTCATTCCAGACCTGCTGGCGCCGATCGGTAAACTGATTGATACCAATACGATAATCCACACTCAGCCAATCGGTAATATCGTAGCCAAGATTGGCATTAGCGGTTATCCGATCCAGGTTACTGGTGATACCATTGTTTCGCCACGACCAAAGCGGGTTATCTTGATTGGTGAAGAATAGCGATGCGCCGGATGGGGTTTCGAAAGGCAAATCCATATTCCAAGTACGTCCTAGCCACAAAGTACGAGCAAAAGATGAAGCCGCCGCCGGATCACTGGCTCCACTTTCACCGAAGATGGGACCATTTTGCTCAGAAACCGAATACGAGAGGTTACCTCCCGCCCGAATACCATTTTCAAGCGTAGTTTGCGCCCCTACTGAAATACTAGTTCGGTTAAAGCTAGCTTCGGGAATGTAACCTTCGTTTTCTAGATGCGAGGCAGTCAGACTGAATGAAGTATTTCCGCTTCCCCCCTGAATAGTAATCGAGTTATCCCAAACGTGTCCATTGCGAAACAGATCTTTCACATTGTTAGGTCGAGCTACATACGGAATACTATCGGTAAATAAATCAGGATAAGCAGTTTTATAATTCTGCCATACTTCTACTGAATCGAACCAAGCAAAAGCAGCTCCCCAGGAACCGTTGGAACCCGGACGATACTGAAATTCGGTACCATTACCATATAAGTTCTGATATTCCGGTAAATTTCCAATTTGCTCTACCGAATATGAGCTACTGAAGGTTACTTCTAATCCTTTTTTGGAAAGGTTAGGGCTTCCGGCTTTAGTAGTAATTACCACTACGCCGTTACCCGCTCGTGAACCGTACAGTGAAGCCGCCGCTGCCCCTTTTAGTACCGAGATTGACTCAATAGCGTTAGGATCTAAGGCTGCCAATGGTGAAGCATAAGAAGCACCTCCTGTTAGCTGATTGTAGGAGTCAAATTGTTCGGCAAAATAAGGTGTTCCATCTACTACATACAAAGGCTCGTTATTGCCTAAAAAAGAGGATTGACCTCGAATGGTAATCCGAGTAGCACTACCGGGTGCTCCGGTAGAACTACTAATGTTTACTCCTGGTACTTTACCCTGTAAAGCTCGCAGTGGGTCAGGCTCAGAAACCTGCTGGATTTTCTCTCCCTGCAAGGTTTCTACTGAGTAGCCTAAAGCCCGCTCATCGCGCTCAATACCAATGGCGGTTACTACCACTTCAGAAAGCTGACGGGTGTCAGGTAGTAGGGCAATGCTCACTGAAGATTGATTGCCAATTTCTACGTCTTGGCTTTGAAAACCAATAAAAGAAAAAGTAAGGATTGATCCATCGGGAGGCACATTTAGGCGATAGTTCCCGTCAATATCCGTAACCGTACCCGAGGAAGTTCCCTTCACAATTACGTTAACTCCCGGTAAGGCACTTCCGTCCTCTGTGGAGGTCACTCGCCCTGAAACCACCGATTGGGCGTATGCCCCATTTATGGTCAGAACCAAGCACCCTAACAGACACATTAGTTGGTAAAGATATACTTTCATAAATATTAAGAATTAGGTTAAAAAGAAGCCAGAGATTATATACACCAGATTTGTTCGGCAAGCCGAATAATTCAATGCACAAAGTTGGACATTCTTTGGCAGTGAATACATCCCACTATTCAGGGTATTTTTCTTACCTCAGTACTAGATGTATTTCTATTTAGAATCTGTTCTTTGTTATTCTCGCCTTTTTTAGGAAGAGCATCTTTCTAGTGCCATATTTCCAGATTCAACTACTTTATCTAAAAACTAATAAGTCCACATTTGGCAACATGAATACTAAACTAGCATGGTTAATCGCAATCTATCATAAGAATAATTCAAGCAAAATGATTAAATATTTCCCCTCGTTTGGGGGATTTATTCCTAGAATCAAGACATAGCTCTTTTTTACCCCTTTTCGGGTGACGTTTCCTTTTGCCCCATCCCTTCTTTTGGGTTATAAATCCAATAAATCGTACTAATTTATCTGGCTTTTCAGCATTTTTACCCCCCTTAAAAGGTGAGGTAGCTCCCACCGAAATACCCCACATTTAGGTGATACCCAAATAGTTCAGATTGTAATAATTTATGGGAAACAAAATTAACCTCACATGTTACCCTCTTCTTCGCTGTTGTCAAGGTTGGCTTCGTTAATAATTGCCATCTTCGTATTTCCCAGTTTATTATTAGCTAATCCTCAGCATATTTTTCTACTAACCAACGGGCAAACGCATGCCGAAATCCCCTTCACACTAGTCAATAATTTGATTGTAGTTGAGGTGGTAGTTGCTGGAAAACGCCCTATGAATTTTATCTTGGACAATGGAACCGCTAATCCGGTAATCTTTCAGAGGAATCATATCAGGGGTTTACCCTTAAATCTAGGAAGACGAATTACAGTCAGAGGGGCAGGAGTAGGCAAGGCCGTCCAAGCTACGGTTATTGATGGAACATCTCTGCACCTTTCGGGAGCTGCTACCGACCGTATTGGTATGGTAGTATTAGATAAGAATCCATTTAGCCATCTAAAAACGACAAATAAAACAATTCACGGCGTGCTAGGGGCTACTTTATTCCGAAGCTTTATTGTGGAAATAGACTACCCAAATCAGCTATTGCGCTTACACCAGCACGAAGGTTTTTCTGTTCCTGATTATTATCAATCGGTACCAATGAAGGTTATAGAAGGTAAGCCTTACCTTTCGGCACTGGTGCAGGGTGAACAAGCTACTATGGAAATGGATCTAATGCTCGACTTGGGTTTTAATAACTCACTACTGCTTCAGCTAGACGATGTACTGGCTAGAAAAATGATGCTCCGATCCCGAACAGCTAAAATTGGAGTAGGTTTCAGTGGTACGATGAGAGGAAGAAAAGGAACAGTTCCCTCAATTCTTATCGGCCCAGGTTACTACGAAAGTGTGGCCACTATAGCTCCTTTCTTCCGTAGTCTACCTAGTGTAGACACATCACTCGGGATAGAGCGAATGGGTTCCGTAGGAAATACTCTGTTTAAAGATACATCCATTATTCTCAACTACCCAGAGGAAAAATTCTATATTGCCTGCCCTGAGCCACTGTTGGCTGAGCAGAATGAAGAATCGCAACTGAAGACTCGCCCCATTGAACCAGAGAAATTGGTATTTTAACTTTAAGTGCTCAAGCCGCCGTGGGACGGCTCCCGTGGAACGGTGTTCAAGCGTCCGACGCTCGGTGTTCAAAGGTATTTGTTTTACCTGAACACACTAATACCCATTAGATCAGTCGCTGCTTAATGGCTTTCTCAATGGCATCGGCTTTACTATTCACCTGGAGTTTGCCATAGATATTTTTAATGTGAGATTTGATGGTCTCTTTATGCACGAAGAGATCGTTAGCAATGGCCGAGTAGCTTTTGCCTTTGGCGAGTAATTCTAATACCTCAGTCTCCCGAGAAGTAAGCGGTGAGTTAGTATTCTTCTGGAAGGATTGTACTACCATGCGGGCAATTTGGCTACTCATGGGTGCGCCGCCTTTCTTCACTTCAGTAATAGCATCCAGAATTTTAGAGTGCCCCGCATTCTTGGTAATGTAGCCACTGGCGCCAGCACATAGTGCCTGAAATACCAGCTCGCTATTGGTATGTACCGAAATGACCAGAATATTTACCTCGGGCAGCATCTTCTTAATCTTACGAATCCCTTCCACCCCATGCATGCCGGGTAATTCCAAATCCATGAGGATAATATCCGGACGATCGTAAGAGAGGTTTTTGATGGCGTCTTCGCAGCTCTCGTAGGTGTTGACCACCCGGTGCTGGCTCACACTGCTAATGAGTAGGGCAAACCCATCCCGAACAACGTCATTGTCTTCAACAATAGTAATCTTGGTTTCTTGAGTAGTAGTCGATGAATCAGTCATAATAATTTATACGAAGTAATTCGGTTTAACGCTGATCAATTCTCTCCCCCATTTTGGGTGATTTTTCCTTTTAGACGAACTGAAGTACCCTGCCGACACGCCGACTTTAGTTGCAAATCTAGTCGGATTTTTCGAGCGCGCTCCTGCATATTTTTGATACCCCGAAAGGTTTGTTGAGACGAGTGTAGGTCAAACCCTACTCCATCATCTTGCAAGGAGGCTTCAAACGCATTATCACATACGCAAAACTCCAGTTGAACGGTATTTGCCTGCGCGTATTTTAGGGCATTGGTTAGGGCTTCTTTAAATATTAAAACAATTTGGCGGCTCCAGCCCGAAGGTAGTTTAAGCCCCTGTTGCTCTTCACACGTTTCAAAATTGGCTAGAAAAGACACCCCAGTATTCTCAAATAACTCTTCGCCAAAGTCTTTGAGATTGAAGTACACTTCCTGCACATTATCGTTTTTGGGATCAATCGCCCAAATAAAATCCCGAGTACCGTAGAACAGGTTTTTAGAGGCTGTATCAATCTTAGTAAGCAGACTGCCAATACCGTTGGTCTGCTCACCTAGCTTACTCTGAATAATCTGAGAAAGTACCGAAATACTAGCCAGATTATTTCCCATCTCATCGTGAAAATCCTGGGCTACCTTCGTGCGAACTTTCTCAATTTCCTGAGTCAACTTAACCTTTTCGGTTACATCCCGGCTAGACGAAATGAAATGAACTAGCTGGCGGTTTTCGTCCACGATAGGCTGAAGAGAAGTTTCGTAGTAGCGATATACTCCTTCAGTGGTCAAGAATCTCAGGATTGTGCTCGCCAACTCCTGAGTATCCATTACTTGCTGCCTAAAATGGTAATACGGCTCACGGTCATCGGGATGCAGAAAGTCAAAGGATGTTTTCCCAAGCAAGTCTTCAGGCTCGTGTCCTGCCACTTCTCGAATACGGGGTGAGACATAGGTATACCCCATATTCAGGTCTTGTAGCGTGATAATATCCTGGGTATTTTCAGCCAAAAAGCGATACTTTTCTTCGCTGCCCCGTAACGCAAACTCCGCTCGTTTACGCTGGTCAATATCCATTAAGCTCCCACTCATACCCGTTATTTTACCCTCGCTATCGTACTCAACTCGCGCTGATACCTTCACCCAAACAATGGCTCCGTCCTTTTTTATTATTCGCAGTTCCTCTTCAACATAAGGAACCGTACCTTCTAACAACTGCTTTTGGTAGGATTGGTGCCGCTTTTGTTCTTCAGGATGAAGAATTAACAGATAGTTTTGTCCAATACTTTCTTCTACAGTATATCCAGTAATCCCTTCCCACCTTTCGTTTAAGAATATGAAGCCTCCATCAAAATCTGCTTTGAAGATCACTTCTCGCAAATTATTGACCAGTAGCCGATACTCCCGTTCCTGACGGGCAATACGTTCCTGATGTTGTTTTCTAAGCTGGACTTCTTCAGCCAATTGGCGGGTTGATTCTTCTAGCTCGTAGGTTCGTTGGTGTACTCGTTCTTCAAGATTATCATTTAGGTTTTGTATTTCTTGAGTACGCTTATTTACCTCTTGTTCTAACGCTCTTCTTTGCTTTCGTTCATTTCGCAAGTTCCAAAGAGCATACCCTCTGATTGATGAGGTAATAAATACGGCTAACCCCAAGTAAAACCACCAGGTTTGCCAAAAAGGCGGAGCTACACTAAAGGCAAAATCCAGCGGGCTACTCCATACTCCGCGAGCATTCTGGGCTCTTACCTGAAACACATAATCACCGGGCGGAACATTGGCATAAACGGCCTCGGTTCGTTTGGTTACTGGCGACCAGGCTTCATCAAAATTGTCCAGCTTAAATTGATACCGTACCTTATCTGAGTTAAGCAAACTAACCCCCTGATAAGAAAAAATAACGTGATTCTCTTGATACGAAAGGTTTAGGCCGATGGGTATCTGAAACCAGTTTTGTACGCTATCAACATGCTCTTTCCAATTTACTTTCTGGTATTGTAGCTGTATACCGGTTAAGTGAGGTACTAAAGGGGCGAGCTGCTTGGACTGGGCGTCAGGCTTAAATTTGTAGGCACCATCTACCGTTCCAATCCAGATACTCCCATCTTGTTCTATAAACGTAGCATTAGAATTCGCCTCCATTCCGCAAAAACCATCATTTTTGCCGTAGTTTATCATCTGTTGGACTTCTCCTTGCCTGTCTAGCAATAGCCGATAAATTCCCCGTTGGGTTCCCATTACTAAGCTGCCATCTTGGGCAATCTCCATACTATAAATCATTCCAGGGGGAACATCGGTTTTTTCGTGCATTTTCATGAGTTCTCCAGAAGGAAAATGAAAGCGAAACAGCAGACCATTAATCGTTGAAAACCAAAGGCTTTGGTGGGCATCAGCTACCATCGCTAAAATGTATTCATTCTGAATAGCTTGGTTTTCTGATAGTGAGGAGTAGTCACTACCATTCCAGATATAAATGCCTTCTTTAGTACCAAATATCATTCGTTGGTCGGGTAGTTGGTCAATAGCAGTAACCGCCGAAGTACACTGATTACCCTGTTTGCCCTGAACTGACACAAACTGACCATCCTGATACTTTACCACACCCTTCGCAGTTCCAAACCACAGATGACCGCCGCTATCACGAAATGAGGACAGTATCCTTTGGTTGGGCAGATCAGCCGGGGGAATACTATGGAAAAGCTCACCATCGTAGCGAGTGAGTCCGTAATTAGAACCAAACCATAAATCGCCCAGGCTGTCTTCCACACTGCAATAGATGAAATCATTCAGCAGACCTTCTTTAGGACCGTAGTGATGAACTTTCTCTCCGTCATAGCGATCGAGTCCCCCTGGAATATAACTGAACCAGTAGTCACCTCGCTGGTCTTTCAGAATAGAAAAAACTGATTTTTCGTACAATCCGTGCTCAGTACGGAGGTGAGTAAAGGTTTCTCCCCGGAACTTGAACATACCATCGTCGTAAGAGCCAAACCAGATATTTCCTTCCCGATCTTGAAAAATGTCCCGCACAACTGACCCTTCTAATCCATGACTCTTCATGTCAATTTTTCCGTTGATAGGATCAAAACAGAAAACTCCATTAGAAGTAGCCGCCCACATCCGACCTTTAGCATCAGGCATTAGCGAAAACACCAGTGCCTGTAATTCATCCTGAAAATTAAACTCACGAAACTTAGTCTCACCCGGTTGGTAGGTAAACAAGCCTTGCTCCCCTATCAACCAAAATCGACCGGAACTATCGCGGCATAAACCATTGAAATTAGGCTGACTGGGGTGCGTTACTGGTAGCATACGCCAGTTGCCGCCATCGAAACGAAGTAAATCCCCGTCATAAGTTGTGGCCCAGTAGGTTTCGGACGAAGTTTGCACCATGCCCGTAATGTACTTTTCAGCCATCGCAGACGGGACAGCCATAAACTCAACCGTATCTGGACTCCAGAACGCCAGTTGATTTTGAGGCAATAATAGTAATAGTCGTCCATCAGCGTGCTCAAACACTCGCCTTACTTCCAGAGACTTTCCTGACTCGTTAGCAATGGTGTGCGAGGTAAAAGTAATTCCATCGTAGATCGTAAGCCCGTTGTAAGTAGCAATAGCGAGTTGCTGATCAGAGGTTTCCAGTATGGAAGTGACATAACTGCTAGAAATTCCATCCTGCATCCCAAAATTCCGAAAATTCTGCCCATCAAAACGGCTTAACCCACCTGAAGTGGCAATCCACAGATAACCAAATCGGTCTTGGGCAAAATGATTTACTGATGTTTGGGGCAGCCCTTCTTCGATAGAGTAGTGGGCGAAACTGTAGTACTGAGCCTGCAAACTAGAGGGGAATAATCCTATCAGGATAATGAAAAAGAGAGGATATTTTTTCTCAAAAGAAAAGAAATACAGCTTTAACATGAAGGTTGTCAATCACTTATAACTTTAAAGATAGCCATTTCCTCTGAGATTTATGGATTAGCACCCAGCAATTCTATCCCCCAAATAGGGGGATTTAACCACAAAATAATTGAGCTACTAGGCTTGTCTTTCCTGATGGATTAGCGAAATTTGAAAGATCATCAAATTTTTTAGCCCTATCGAGCCAACTACATCTAGTTCCTGGAAATCCATTAGCCAAACGGAGCGATACTACCTATCTCTGATTGCCATACTAGCATTTAGCTCATTTTTCGTCAACCTAGGCCTAGCTCCCCTCAAGCACGAAGAACCCCGCCGCGCCCTCATTGCCCTGGAAATGCTCTTCCGTGACAACTGGATTGTACCCACTGAGATGGGGGAATATTATTACAAAAAGCCCCCGGTCTACAACTGGGTAATCATCGGTGGATTTTCGTTGTTCAGAAATTACTCAGAATACGCGGTGCGCTTCTTGTCTATTCTTTCCTTTCTCGGCATGGGTGTTTTAGTCTTTTTGATGGGAAGACGATATGTTAATAACCATTTTGGTATTTACGCTGGGTTGCTTACCTGGATAATGGCGGATGTACTGTTTTATTTCTCGGCTACTGCCGGAGAGATTGATCTGTTTTATTCATTTATCACGCTGGCTAGTTTCTTCACTATTTTTCACTTTCACCAGAAACAGAACCTGTATGCATTATTCATTGCTACTTATGCGTTAGGTGCCATTGGAACACTTACCAAAGGCCTACCCTCGCCCGTATTCTTAGCAGTTTCACTCGGTGTATTTTTTTTATATCAAGGTGAATTTCGCCAACTTTTTAGTCTATCACACCTAGCGGGCATTCTTACTTTTGTACTGATTGTAGGCGGTTACTTTTGGTGGTACGATCACTATCACCCATTTATAAATTATTTCACCAGCGAAGACTCACTTTGGTCGCAAAGTAGTGAGCGGACAATGCTGGAAAACTCCTTTTTTATCTTACTGCCTCACTTGCTACTATTTCCTCTGGAAACACTAAAGAATGTTATTCCAGCTTCGTTGTTACTACTTTTCATCATTAGAAAAGATTTCTTTACAGAACTCAGACAGCAACCTTTTATCTTTTTCTGCCTAATTATATTTCTCAGTAATATTGCCATCTATTGGATTTCACCTGGTACTCGTTCTCGCTATGTGTATATGCTGTATCCACTACTTATTATTATTCTAACGTTTGGGTACACCAACTTTTCCCAGTCTACTGATCACCTACGCTTCCGGTGGTTTCACGGTATTATCCTTGGGTTAATTGTTATTTCTGGTCTTACTTGCCTGTCTTTATCTTTTATTCCCCAATTAGCTGATATTTCTGGGACTGTCGCTGTATCAATTATTTCTACGCTAGTCATTGCAGTATTACTAATCACTCACCTTAGAAAAAGATCCTTGGCTCTACCGAACTTAATCGCCCTCATTATAATTCTACGCTTTGTTTTCGCGGGAATTATATTGCCTTACCGCGCACAAAACGGAAGTGCTGCTCAAGATAAAGCTGATGCTTATGAAATTGCCCAGATTACCGAAAATGAATCCCTATTTCTTTTTGAAGACTCTCGATGTTCGTTGACTACCGTTTTTTATCTGGAACGCGAACGCACCGAAGTTCTCCGCCGAAATACTGAGATTAATAGTCAATATTATTATTTGGCCAATCGCTCGTTGCTAAGTGACCAGATGTACGAGGTTTTTTATACTTTTGCCTACGGAGACCAAGAATTTGCCTTGATAAAATTCCGTGACCCCTAACCTTACCCAGGCTAAGCCCCAGAAATCAGCAACGCGAAGACGCCTTAGTTTTCTAATAAAACTACTACTATCGGCTACGGCTTTATTTTTTGTATTCAGAAAGATTGACGTTCAAGAGGCCTGGCAAACTTTTCTTCAGACAAATCCGCTTTATCTGATACTAGCTTTTTTATCGTTTAATATTTCCAAAATTGCTGCTGCCTGGCGATTTAAAGCGTACTTAAAGGCTTTGAATATCCATATTAGCAACCGTTACAATATTGAATTGTTGTACCTTGGTATGTTTTACAACCTCTTTTTACCCGGTAGCATTAGTGGAGATGGTTACAAAGTTTATTTGCTTAAACAACAATTTGATGTCAAAACCAAGCAATTGATTGGGGCAACTTTACTAGATCGGCTTAGTGGGTTGGCTTTATTACTCATAATGGCGGGAGGCTTCTTACTATTCAGCTCTTTCTCTAGTGAGATTCCCTATTTTAATATAGCTGTAACTATATTGATAGTAGCGGTATTACCTGTCTTTTATCTTTTTAATAAGTTACTTTTTCCTCAACTCACTTCTGCTTTTGGAGTTACAACATTCTGGTCGTTATGGGTACAAACTGGACAGGTACTTACGGCATTACTTTTACTATCCAGCATATCAATAGAAGCCTACTATTTGGATTATCTCACCTTATTTATGGTCTCCTCAGTGGTCGCAGTGCTGCCCTTCACTATTGGTGGTGTAGGCGCCCGCGAGTTAGTTTTCCTCTATGGTTTCCAGTATTTGGAAATTCAACAGGAAGCAGCCATTACATTTACCTTAATTTTCTTTCTAGTCACAGCATTATCCTCACTGTTAGGTTTATTTGTTTCGATTAAGAAGGATAATTAAGGCATTTAGCCTTCTCTCAACTAAGCCACTTAATAATCTTAGCCTTATCAATCAATAACCCTTTGTAGCGTAGTGTGGCTTCTGACATAGAATCCAGAACGTCAGCCAGCGCTTGCCTTTCACTTGTTATCAAACCTTTCACATCCATGAAATAAGTGCGAATTGTAAACAGCACGGCATTTACCTCTGGAAAACCTGTCAGGGTTTGTCGCTCTACTCTGACAAATAATGTTGGATCAATAGGATCAAACGACCTTCCCCTCCAGTTTTTTTTGTTCTGGTCAAGGGGTGGTTCGGGGTGATGATTGAGCCGATCATCCGTGCTTAACCCCCACGCGAATCGCACCCAAGTTTTGGGTTGTAGTAGGGAAGAAAGCATAGGCTGATAGTTCTTCCGAAGTTTATCCATTCCAGCAACTGGTTCGTGGACCATCGAGAAAGGCTTACCAACTTTTTCAGTTGGTGCCCAGTGACTGGGTGCACATAGATGAACCGTAGAGAGGTAATCACCCTGATCGGAAAGTTGCCATACTGCCAAATCTTCTGGAATTTGATCGGCTAATGCATCAAATACAGATAAATATTCACTTGCCTCCAGCAATTTCTGGTCAGTATTCCAACAAATTGTTTTTTCTCGCAAATAATTGTTTAGCTGACTAACTCCGTACGAATGTTGGTAGGCAAAATAATTTGGGTATTCAATGGCTAGCTGATTCGCTATGAACTGGTTAATCACTTGTAAAGTACCTGCCGACTCTCCTTCTCGCTGGTAATATTTGTCAATATTTTCTCTACGGCAGGCTTGTTTATTCTGCATAAACCGAAAATAATCTCGGTCGATCTGAAAAATACGTTGATCAGCCGATCCATTACCAAAATCTGTACTTACAGATTTCAAACCCGGCGAGACTGAGTATTTACCCGATAGAAATGGGGTATATCTAGCAGGAGCTATTGATTCAAACGGAAGCATCTAAGCTAGCTCTCTTTTATTCCGAAGTACTCGGAAGCGCAAAGGCAACATATTGGTCACCCCGCTCATCAGTAATTTTTCCGCCTCCCGCGGCGATCACTACGTATTGCTTTCCATCTATTTCGTAGGTGCAGGGGGTCGCCATACCCGCAGCGGGTAATGAATACTTCCATAATTCTTCTCCGGTAGCTGAGCTAAATGCCCGGAAATGGGCGTCCTTACTGGCTCCAATAAAAATAAGCCCTCCGGCAGTCACCACAGGTCCGCCGTAGTTCTCAGTGCCCGTAGGAGGTAAACCTTGCTCGGTAAGTGTAGGAATTTCTCCCAACGGTACCTGCCAACGGATCTCTCCGGCATTCAAGTCGATAGCATTCAATGTTCCCCAGGGTGGCTTTACTGCCGGATAACCATCGGCATCAACAAAACGATTATATCCTGTATGGTTATAGCGTAACTGACCAACGTCTTGCTGCGATACTGTTTGTACTATCATTTCGTCAGCTCCCTGTTTGTTTAGAAGAAAGGCACTGACGGCATTAATCTGAGTGTCGGTCAAAAAGGCAAACGAGGGCATCGCCCCTTTTCCGCTTTTCACCATCTCGTGCACTTGTTCTTCATTTAGCCGCTCAGCTAAATTTACCAGCTCCGGGGCATTTCCGTGAAAATTAGAACCTTGTAATTCCGCTCCGTGACAACCCATACAATTTCCTTGATATACGCTCTGCCCCAGGGCAATCAGGTTTTGAGGCTGATCTTGTCGCTGCTCAATCATGGTCAAAATCCAGGGCATTTCGTTAGCATTTACGTACAACATCCCGGTAGTAGGGTCGTAGCCAGCTCCCCCCCATTCACCTCCGCCATCAAAGCCGGGAAAGATAATCGTTCCTTCAGTGCTCGGTGGTACAAATTGCCCATCAGAACGAGTGGACTTGAATACGGCTAAAAGTGAATCGCGGTAGCGGGAATCAGGATTAATATCATCGACAGCCATGCGCTGGCGGGAAAAAGCCGGAGGTTTGGTAGGCAGTGGCTGAGTAGGCCAAGCCTGTTCCCCAATTAAATCTGACTCGGGATACGGCTGTTCTTCTATTGGAAACAGCGATTCGCCTGTTTCGCGGTTGAATACATACACGTGACCTGACTTGGTAATTTGAGCAACCGCATCTACCTCTTCCTCATCCTGATTAATCGTGACCAACGTGGGTGGAGCAGGTAAGTCCCGATCCCAAATATCGTGGTGTACGGTCTGGAAGTGCCAGATTCTTTCGCCGGTTTGGGCATTCAGAGCCACCAAGCTGTTAGCGTAAAGGTTAGCCCCCTTGCGGTTTCCGCCGTAAAAATCAAAAGCGGCTGATCCTAACGGCACAAACACAATACCTCGCTCCTCGTCCAACGTCATCCCTGTCCAGTTATTCACGCCACCAATGAATTGATAGGCAGTAGAATCTTCCCAGGTTTCGTAACCAGGCTGACCAGGTTGGGGAATAGTATGAAAAATCCAAGCTTGCTCACCCGTCCGAATATTGAAAGCGCGAATATGTCCGGGAGCGGCAGGCAATCGCTCTGAGTTAAGTGCTCCCATAACAATTAAGTCTTGGTAGATTGTACCAGGAGCGTGATAACGGTACGAGAGTCCCTCAACATCCCGACCCAGACCTTCTCTAAGATCAATATAGCCTTGGGTGCCAAAATTATTGACAGGTTTACCTGTAAGAGCGTTCAGAGCGTAAAGCTTTTCTTCGGCAGAAAATAGCAATCGTCGGTCTTCACCATCCGCCCAATACGCCAACCCGCGAGTAAAACTCACCTGATCAGTTCCTTCAAAAGGATTGAACTCCCAAATTCGCTTACCCGTAGCAGCATGTACTGCAAAAATCTTCATGCCGGGTGAGGCACCATACAAAATGGTATCAACCACTAGCGGATTACATTGAATGTAATTGTCCTCTCCAATATCTCCCGAGGCGTATGTCCAGGCTACTTCCAGATTTTGCACATTATCCCGGTTAATTTGCCCTAAGGAAGAATAATGGGTACGAGAAGGATCGCCCATATAGTGACTCCAACTCTGATAATAATCGGTTGGAGGACTGGCAGACTCGGTAATTTCGGCAGTTTGACAGGCTACCAGGAAGACAAATAACCCTAAACCCGTAAATAAATTACAGAAATTCATATTTGATCTTTACTACATTTTAAACTACCTCTCAATTTAACAAGAAAATATCATTTCTGCGGGAAGTTACAGCCTTAATCCACCTAAGGTTCACTGGTTTATCTTAGATTTCACGTCCAGCTTATGAATGAATAGTTTAACCACTTTCTTCTGTTCAACTGCCAGTTTTTGTGGTATTTCTATTTTCAAGACCACTTATTCACTTAAAAATCACACTAAGAAATACACTAAACTTTACTATTATATTACTTCCACTAATGCTCACTCATTTTAGCCAACCCAGTTTCTCTTTTCTTCATTCAGCTTACGTTCTATTAAGAAGATGATCATCATCTTGACATAATCTTCTGATAACCAGAGATATACTACATTTATTCACTCAACAAGTCTTGTTTTAATCGAGAATAGAAGCCGTTTCTATTATTCTCAAGACAAAAAGTTTTGCGTCACTCATCTAGTTTCCAGATGCATAAACTTTGGAGCTAAGTAGCTGAATAGCATAGAATTCTATCAAATCTTACGTTGTAATTTTACCCTATTTTATAGCATAGTGTAGTATAATAACTTGCGAAGGATTATTCTGTAAAACTGGATGTTGGCGAAGTTTAAATATTGATACGCTTCAGCCTGCGATGCATATATGGATAAACTTATTGTAAAGTATACTCTATTACTTGCCTTTAGCTGTATATTTTCGGCAGCACTTCTTGCTCAGGAAAATAATCAGCAAGTAGCCAAGGAGTTTGTAGAAATTGGAGATGAAATTTACTTTGTTCAGAAAGCCCCTGAACAGGCTAAGGAAATGTACATCCAAGCAGCTCAGCTTGACCCGAATAACATCAAGGCTAACTACATGGCGGGGACAACTATCAGCGAAACCATTAATAAGGGGGAAGCTACTCCGTATTTTCAACAAGTATATCAACTGGATGCCGACTATAAGTTTGATCTGCTGTATTCTATTGCTCGTTCTTACCAGTATGGGTTAGAGTTTGAAGATGCAATTGATTACTATAATCTTTATCTAGAGAAGTTAGAACAAGACAAAGACTACCGTGGTGAGGACAAAATTCCAGAAAATCAGGTAAAACGCCGTATTTACGAGTGTAAAAACGGTCAGGAATTTATCGCCAATGAGCGTAATTTTATCATTAAGAACATTGGTGGCTCTATTAATTCTAATAGTCTAGACTATGCTCCGGTAATTAATGCCGACGAGACAATGATGATTTTTACTTCTCGTCGTAAGGAAGATAACCTGAACGAAAACGTATACGACGACAACTTTGCTTACGAGGATATTTTCATCTCTTACAAGGAAAATGGAAAGTGGGGACCCGCCAAAAATATTGGTGAAACAGTAAATACACTGTATTTTGAGTCAAACCTAGCTCTATCGGCTGACGGAAAGCAATTGTACGTGTATCGCGATGAAAACAATGGTGATATCTATGTATCAGATCAGCGATCCGACGGAAGTTGGTCCGAACCTAAACCCGTTAGTGATAACATTAATTCTAGCTATTCCGAAAACTCAGTCACTATTTCCCCTGATGGACAAACCATCTATTTTTCTAGCGACCGCCCTGGTGGCTTCGGAGGATTAGACCTTTATAAGTGTGAAAAAGATCGTCGCGGTGAGTGGGGTAAAGTGACCAACCTGGGCGAAACAGTAAATACTCCCTATGATGAGGATGGAGTTTTTATGGATTTTGACGGTAAAACACTCTATTTCAGTAGCCGAGGGAGAAAGGGAATGGGTGGATACGATATTTTTAAATCTGTCTACAAAGCTGAGAATGATAGTTGGAATGACCCCGTTAACCTCGGATACCCAATTAATACTCCTGACGATGATATTTTCTTCGTTAGTACTAAAGATGGCAAGCGAGGTTATTTTGCTACGGTACGTAATGATGGCGTAGGCTACCTGGATATTTACATGGTAGAGATTCCTGACCAAACCGAACAATTAGCCGATAAGTTAAATAAGAAAAGTGGAAAGCAACTGACTGATGAAGGTGGGCTGGCTAATCGTAACCTGGGAAAGGTTAATCAGCAAGAAAGTAATCCGCTTCAGCCAGTACAGCTATTGTTGAAAGTAGAGGATGCCACTACCCAACAAGCCTTAGACGCCAAGGTCTCGCTGAAAGGAGGCGATCAAAATGAGACGCTAACCTCGCAAAAAGTAGCCGAAGGTATTTATCGATTTGATATTCAGAATAATCAAACGGTAGAATATGTGCTCGCAGTAGAGAAGTCAGGCTACATTTACAAGAATGTAAAGGTAAGCATTCCACCTATGGCAAATAAGCCCCAGGAATTCCGCAAAAAAGTCACATTAGACCCTGTAAAGCAGGTAGCAACTGACTACCGAATGGTACTTGATTTCGTGTACTTCGATTTTAATAGTGCTCGTTTAAAAGAAGAATCTCAGGACGAATTGAACCGACTAAAGAGCTTTCTAGAAGAAAATTCGGGAGTGCGGATAGAAATTGCCGGTCATACTGACAATATCGGGTCAGCTACCTACAATAAAGTATTATCACAAAAGCGAGCACAAGCCATTGTTGATTATCTAACTACCCAAGGCATACCTTCAGAGCGTATTACTGCTCAAGGTTACGGGGAGACAGATCCTATTGCCAGCAATGATGATGAAGCGGAAGGTCGGGAACTAAATCGACGAGTGGAAATGCGTGTGCTAGAATCCCGCACAATCGCTAATCAGTAATGAACAAATTTCCAATACAGCCCGTTGGATAACCGTACTAAATCAGGTTATTCGTAGATTATGGCCGTAGTTCCTTATAAAGACCAAGCATCTTCTAAAAAAGAGCAGGTAGCCCAGATGTTTAACAACATTAGTCGGCGCTACGACTTGCTCAATCACCTTCTAAGTTTAGGTATTGATATTTATTGGCGAAAGCAGGCTATCAAGTTACTTAAACCCCATCAGCCGAAGCAGATTCTAGATATTGCGACAGGCACCGCTGATTTTGCCATTGAGGCTCTGGCACTCAACCCGGATAAAGTAATCGGGGTAGATATTTCAGACGGAATGCTGGATATGGGACGAAAAAAATTAAAACGCCGTCAGTTAGACGACCGAATTGAACTTCGCTTGGGCGACTCAGAAGGATTGCGTTTTGACGACAATATATTCGATGCTGCTATCGTTGCTTTCGGGGTACGTAACTTTGAAAACCTGCATAACGGACTAGAAGATATATTTCGGGTACTGAAACCCGGCGGCAGGCTAGTAGTGCTAGAGTTTTCTAAACCTACCCGGTTTCCGATGAAACAGTTATATAGTTTTTACTTCAAAAACATCTTACCGCTAATTGGCAAAGTTATCTCTAAAGACCAATCAGCTTATACCTACTTGCCAGAATCGGTGCAGGCTTTTCCGGATGGGCAGGCTTTCTTACAGGCATTACAGCGGGCAGGCTATACCGAAACACGATGCAAAGCACTTACATTTGGCATAAGCTCCATTTACACTGGTAAGAAAATCTCTTAACGTACTATTGAGATTCGGATTAGTCTTGTTTACTTAGGCTCCCAGAGTATTTAGATAAGCAGTTGACTAAATCCACTCTTCAAATTTGCATCTAAAGTACGCTACTTTCAACCAATGAAACGATTAGTTGCTAACGCAATTACTCTCTATTTGCTGTTCGAGTAAACTAAAACTGAGGTAAACTCTAGCTAGATAACTCGGAAAGATTGTACTTTTACGATAATATATTTGATACTGTCATCGTTGCACTTGGGGTACATAACCTCAGAAACTTTAAAGCTACACTGAGGTACTAAAATCGGAAGCCTTGATATTTTACAAGTGCTGCCACGAACAGGTGATAATGAAATATGGCACAGAACATCCACATCTGGAATAATTGCTATTTATATTGGCAAAGAGGTATTTTAACGGTTTTTCTAGCTTTTGGCCTGATGACAACTGCCTTGGCTCAACAACCCAACGGTAAGTACTACGCCAAATCTGATAATTTGCCTAACTATGACAACCGCTGGCTACACTACGGCTTTGCCATCGGGATGCACTCCTCCAACTTTCGTGTCCAGTTCAACGATCGGTTTACAACTCCGGAGTTTGATTCTTTACAATCCGTGATGGCTGCCAATTCTTTTGGTTTCTCACTCGGCTTAATTGCCAACTTTCGCCTGGCTGATTATCTGGATCTGCGGGTAGTTCCTGAAGTGGTTTTTTATGAGAATCAGCTAGATTACCGCTATATTCAGAATGGGATGCTAGTAACCGATCAGCAAATAGTGGAGTCCACTTTTATTGAGGTTCCAGTACTGTTCAAATATAAATCGGTTCGTAGAGGTAACCACCGGATGTACCTGGTAGGTGGAGCTGAGATAGGCATTGAGGCTACTGGTCAAGATAAGGGCGGTAATGAAAGCGACCGTCTGCTCACTGAAAGCACGAACTTCTCTATACAAGCTGGCTTTGGGATGGATATCTACTTCCCCCTTTTTAAGTTCGCCCCCGAAGTACGCTACTCCCGTGGCATCACCAATATTTTGAGTAGCAATGAAAATCGCTACTCTCGCCCGCTCACTCAGATAGCGACTAACACTATTACCTTCTACTTGCTTTTTGAATAGATTTGGCCAAACACCGCAAAAAAGGCGATTTACCCACCAAAATTTGCCCCGTCTGTCAACGACCATTCACCTGGCGCAAAAAATGGAAAGATGTCTGGGATGAGGTAGTCTATTGTAGCGAATGCTGCCGCCGAAGTAAGAACAAAGTTTCGCCTAGCACTTCTAATTAGCCAATTTACTCAGCTTTAGCTCCTTCAGGCTGAGTGTACGTTGCAATTTGCTCTCGTTGGTTTACAACATCGCAAGCTAGATACAATGCTTCCCGCATCGATTCGGCATTTGCTTGGTTTTTACCGGCGATATCATAAGCAGTACCATGATCTGGTGAAGTGCGTACTACTGGAAGTCCGGCGGTGAAATTCACTCCTTTTTCAAAGGCTAACGTTTTAAAGGGAATTAACCCCTGATCGTGGTACATTGCTAGTACTCCATCAAACTGCTGCTGCATAAATGCTCCAAAGAAGCCATCAGACGGAAATGGGCCGAACACTAATTTCCCTTTTTCTTTCAGCTCTTGGATAACCGGAAGTATGATATCCTGCTCTTCTGAGCCCAGCAGACCATTTTCACCCGCGTGTGGGTTTAGCCCTAGTACCGCAATCCGAGGTTTCAGCACACCAAAATCTTGCCGTAGCGATTGCTCCATTAGCAGCACTTTCTGCCGAACCTTACTGCGAGTAATTTTCTGACTTACCTGGTGTAGTGGTACGTGCCCAGTCACCACTCCTATTCGCAGATCTTCGTGTACCAAGAGCATCAGGTGTTCTTCGGCTTCAAAGGTTTTCGCCATAAACTCCGTATGCCCTGGAAAACTGAAGGCTTCGTTCTGAATATTATTTTTGTTGATTGGAGCCGTGACGATTGCGGATACTACTTGATCCTTTAAGGCTTGAGTAGCTTGATCCAAGGCTTTCCAGGCCGCTTGCCCACCTGTTTCAGTTACTTTCCCAGGGTGTAATTCAACTACTTCCTGCCAACAGTTGTACACATTTACTTTGCCGTAGGCAATATTACCCAGGTCTTTAATTGTCATAAAGTTAAGCTGCTCTAAATCACATTGCTTGCGGTAGTAAGATACTACTTTCGCCGATCCAAAAATGATTGGGGTCATTTGGCTCAGTATCCGCTTATCATTTAGGGCTTTAATCGTCACCTCAGGCCCTACTCCATTTACATCACCAATACTGATAGCAATCACTGGAGCGTTGCCTCGCTTAGGCTTTGCTTTAGATTTTGCCCATTGGTTGGAGTGGATAGTCTCATTTTGTGTAGTTTGCTGCATAATATTCTATGCTGAGTGAGCTAACTTCTTAAAAAAGTGGTACAACAAGCGTACCCCAGCTCCAGTTCCATTTTTGCCTCGGTAGCTATCCAGACTATCCAGAAATGCAACTCCGGCAATGTCTAGGTGTATCCATGCATAATCGGTAAAGTGCTTGAGGAACATTCCAGCAGTAATTGCCCCAGCCATGCGCCCACCAATATTTTTTAGGTCAGCAATGTCTGATTTCAGATAATCTCGGTACTCTTTCCACAATGGAAATTCTACTAACCGTTCGTAGGTTGCTTCGCCTGCTTGTTTAAGCTGATTTTTATAATCATCAGAATCACTTCCCATCATCACCATACCTTCTTTACCAATAGCTACGGCAGCAGCTCCCGTCAAGGTAGCCAGGTCAATGACTAGCGCTGGTTTATACTTCTTAGCAAATGACAAAGCATCCGCCAAAATCAACCGACCTTCTGCGTCGGTATTTAATACTTCTACCGTGGTGCCGTCTGATATAGTAATCACATCACCTGGTACAATAGCATTACCACCAGGGCGGTTATCGGTAGCTGGAACCAGGCCAATGAGGTGAATCGGTAATTTATTTTTGGCAACTGCTACCATCGTACCAATCACAGCAGCCGAACCACCCATGTCCGATTTCATAGTGTCCATCGAGGTAGAGGGCTTCAGGCTCAACCCACCCGTATCGTAGGTTACTCCCTTACCGACAATCACATAAGGCTGCTTGTTAACTGCTTTGTCAGACTTATATTCCAAAATATTGAAAGTAGGAGGGTCTGGGCTCCCGGCATTTACGCCCAACAAACCGCCCATTTTTAAAGATTTAATTTTAGCTTTATCGAAAACTTCAACCTTAAAACCACTATCTTTTCCTGCTTTTTTAAAGGCTCTGCTTAGTTTTTCGGCATTCAGTGAAATTACTGGTTCGTTCACCAAATTGCGGGCTAGAAATGTTCCAGCTACGATGTTATTGACTTCTTGTACATCACGACTACTTACTTCTGGATGCACTAAGCTCACCTCTTTCACATTGCTGGATAGATTCTCTTTCAGATCTTTACGATAAGTGGAGAATTGATAAGCCGCTAGCGCAAGACCTTCGGTAAGAGCTAAAATTTGCGCTGTTTCCCCACCACTAATTTTGATTTTTTTTACTCCTTCCTGCTTCAACGTTTGGTAGAGAGATGCACCTCGCTTACGATAGGTTTCTAATGCGTACTCCGCCGACTCTTCGGTTACGGGAGAAACCAGAAATACCCAGCGTTGGTACTGGTTAACGGCAATAACGTCTTTTTTACTCTTTAGCTGTTTCTGAAGATACTGTTGCTCAATATCGCTTAATACGTATGTTTCTTCTGAATCGCCGCTCCCCAACAACACAATCACGTCATCTTTATCTTTTACTGCTTTTGATGTTTTCAGTTTAATGGACATGGGTAATATTATTTTTCAACGCAATTTAATAATGTTTTTGACAATCAATGACGAATCACTCGCTTTCATCCGTTACCTTTCCGATAACAAAAAACGCCATGGCAGGAGTCCGTCCCAAGAAGTTTTTAGGTCAGCATTTTCTCAAAGACCAGAACATTGCCCAGAAGATTGTAGATAGCTTGAGCGGACATGGTAACTACGAGCATCTCTTAGAAGTAGGACCAGGAACAGGGGTACTTACCCAGTTTCTTATTCAACAGTTACAGTATCAAACTACTGTAATTGAAGTAGATGATGAATCGGTGGACTATCTAAAACAGAAGTATCCAGCTTTACCTATCTTGCACCAAGACTTCCTAAGGACTGACTTAACCATACTACCCAACCCACTCGCTATCATCGGTAACTTTCCTTATAATATTTCGTCTCAAATCTTTTTCAAAGTACTCGATCATCGCAATGCTATTCCTGAGATAGTAGGTATGGTACAAAAAGAAGTGGCTGACCGGATTTGCTCACCCCCCGGCAATAAAACCTACGGAATTCTGAGCGTACTACTACAAGCTTATTACGATATTGAGTATCTGCTTACTGTGGAACCTCAAGTTTTTCATCCTCCGCCCAAGGTACGCTCGGCAGTAATTCGGCTGAAACGCAATGCTATACAACAACTTTCTTGCGACGAAACCTTGTTTAGAAGAGTGGTGAAGCAAGGATTTCAAAACCGACGGAAGACCTTGCGTAACGCCCTGAAACCGCTAAATTTGCCCGAGTCAATCCGACAGTTATCTACGTTGAACCTGCGAGCAGAACAACTATCAGTAGGAGATTTTGTGCAGCTTACCCAACAAATTGAGCAGTCTTGGAAGCAATAACTCTTTTTCCGTTTGAAGTATCTCCAGCCTACCTAGACTGGATAAGGGAAGCTATTACCCAAGATGCCTACGATGTGGTGCAGGAAAGTATGGTGGAGGCCAATGCAGTCGATATTCTTACGGTGCTCTACGAGCTCAATACAGAAGAGTCAAAGTATATCCTCAAACTGTTAGATAAGGAGAAGGCAGCGGATGTTATTGTTGAGATCGAGGAGGAAGATCAGACTGCTTTTCTGAAAAATTTCTCAGCGGAAGAACTGGCTAATTTTATAGATTATCTCGATTCGGATGATGGAGCCGATATTCTGAATCGCCTGCCGATTCAAACTCGCGAAGAGGTGATTGACCGCATGCAAAATGCCGAGCGGGCTCGCCACGTGAAAGATCTCATTCGCTACGAGGAAGATCGGGCGGGTGGGCTGATGGCGAAAGAGCTAATCAAGGTGGATATTAACTGGAATATCCTTCAGTGTATTGAAGAAATTCGTCGGCAGGCGGGAAAAGTAGACAAACTGTATTCAGTATATGTAGTAGACGATAAAAATCGCCTGTTAGGCAAAGTCTCGTTGAAGCGAATTATTCTATCACAAGATCAGACCAAGATTGCTGATATTTACGATAGTGAGATTATTTCGGTACCTACCTTTATGGAGGAGGAAGAAGTAGCCGAAATCATGCAAAAGTACGACTTGGAGGTAGTACCCGTAGTAGATGTACTGGAACGGTTAGTTGGCCGGATCACCATTGACGATATTGTTGATGTGATTACTGAAATGGCTGAGGAAGAACGTCAGTTGATGGCGGGTATCTCTGGTGATGTTGAAGAGCGCAGCGATAGTGTCTGGTTACTCTCTAAAGCCCGCCTACCCTGGTTGATTATTGGTATGGTAGGTGGACTATTAGGAGCTCGGTTTATTGGCATTTTCGAGGCAGATATTGCCTTAGTACCGGCTATGGCATTCTTCATTCCCCTTATCACGGCAACTGGTGGAAACGTAGGTATTCAATCATCCTCGTTGGTAGTGCAAAGTCTGGCAACTTCGTCCGTGTTTGGCGATCAGTTGACAAAACGCTTGGTAAAAGTGCTGATTGTTGCGCTAATTAATGGCTTAGCCCTTGGGATACTCGTTTTGGGATTTAATTTGCTATTCGGAGAAGAATTGAGGTTAGCAAGTGTAGTGGCTATCGCTTTGTTTAGCGTAGTGTTACTCGCTTCTTTTATGGGTACACTTACTCCACTCGTGCTAGATCGCTTTGGGGTAAATCCTGCCTTAGCTTCCGGCCCCTTTATCACTACTGCCAATGACTTGCTTGGATTAGCCGTTTATTTCAGCGTTGCGCATTTGCTGTATGAGTTTTGAAACAAAGAGCTTGGTGCGTGGAGCAATGTGCAGTGTACAATGAACAATTAACTTTCCAAACCCTAAACTATGAAAAAATGCCTGATCGTAGATAAAATGCACGAAAGTATTATTTCTCTGCTGAGAGATATTGGCTACGAGGCTGATTATCGTCCCCAAATTAAGCGAGAAGAAGTACTAGACATTATCGGTCAGTATGATGGCATTATTGTGCGTAGTAAACTTCAGATTGATCAAGAGTTTATTGATAAAGCTCATCAGCTAAAGTTCGTAGGCCGAGCCGGAGCCGGATTAGACCAGTTAGATGAAGAGGCATTAAAAGCTAATAGCATCCACATCTTAAATGCTCCCGAGGGCAACCGCGATGCCGTAGGTGAGCATGCCGTTGGGATGTTACTCAACCTTTTTAATCGCATCAACCAAGCCGATCAAGAAGTACGGCAGGGTACGTGGAACCGAGAGGGTAACCGAGGGGTAGAATTGATGGGTAAAACAGTGGGGATTATTGGCTACGGAAATATGGGGCAGGCCTTTGCGCGACGGTTAGTTGGCTTCGGGGTAACAGTGCTAGCCTACGACAAGTACCGCTCCAACTACGGCGACGCCTTTGCCCGACAGGAGACAATGGATGAAATATTCCAACATGCTGATATTCTTAGTTTACATGTACCGTTAACTGAAGAAACTCATTTTTTAGTAGACGAGGCGTTTCTCAATCAATTTTCTAAAGATATTTTTATCATTAATACCGCTCGAGGCAAAGTCATGAAGTTAACGAGCCTGTCAGCTGCACTCGGCGCAGGAAAAGTAAAAGGAGCTGCACTGGATGTACTGGAAAATGAGAAATTAGGGCAATTATCCGCTGAGCAAAAACATACTCTCGCACAACTTCAGCAGTCTAACCGAGTATTGTTTACCCCGCATGTAGCAGGTTGGACATTTGAGTCCTACAAGAAAATCAACCAAACCTTGGTCAGAAAGATAAATGCTTTAGATTTAGCGTAGTTCCTACATCTGTGAGATTTACCCCGACAAGCACATTCATTTAGCTGTACATTTACGCTATTTTGGGGCTTAATTTAGGATAGCTCTCTTATTTGGTATGCTTACCAATCGTAATCGCTGGAAACAGCTTGTTGAACGAATCAAAACTATTCCCGAACACCCGGTACTTACCTCCTGTCTGGTACTGATTGTACTAGCACTCCTAGTGGTTGGGCTTAGCTATTCGTATTACGTAGAGGATTACTACAACTTTGTAGGTCAGGTGCTAGCCGAAGCGCACGGTATGCTGTTCGACATTGCCGTGATCGGTATTCTGATTTACTGGCTTAATGAAAATGGTCAGAAACGAATGAGAATCCGGACTTACTTAGATGAGATTGAGGATTTTCGTTTGTGGGAGTCGGAAGAGTCAGCTTTCCGAACGGCGGGTAATATTAAACGATTAAATCGTCACCACAAGTACAAGCTAGATTTAGTAAACTGCTACTTGGCTCGCACCAATTTGAATGGAGTAATACTTAAAGAATCTAACCTTAACACTGCCAACGTAACTCACTCTAATCTTATCCAGTGCAACCTGGAGAATGCCCGAATGAACCAGACTAATTTTCAGGACTCCAATCTCAATCAGGCGAATCTGTCTCGCTCTTATGCTAGTGGTGCTATTTTTACCAATACTTTTTTAATTAAATCTAATTTTGAAGGTTCTTTCTTGATTAAGGCTGATTTTGAGAATGCTCTACTCACTGAGGCTAATCTACGAGGTAGTGTACTGATGGGAGCGAACCTCAAGAACGCTAACTTACTCAAGGCGGACCTTCGAGGTGCTGAAGGCCTAACTGTGGAGCAACTACTGGAAGCTAAAACTCTACAAAATGCCCTTCTAGATGATCAACTCTATCAGCAAATTATGGAGAGATCGCCGAAACTTATCGCTACCTAACTCTTTCCTCGAGAAAGTCTGATTATTATTTCTTCCAAGAGTTTCGGATTTTTCCCTACTTTCATCAGATTATTACTCCTCAACATATCTACCTATGACCACTCGCTTATTAGCAGCTGTTTTGCTAATTTTCTCCAGTGCCTGTCAAGATAACCAGCTGGATATAATCATTCGCAATGGACTGGTTTACGATGGCTCACTTTCCGCTCCTACCTCAGCTGACATTGGTATTCGCAATAATAAAATTGTAGCGATAGGCGATTTATCTGAGCAAAACGCTACCCAAGAGATTGATGCCGAAGGCTTAGCCGTAGCTCCCGGGTTTATTGATATGCACGCCCACTTAGAGCCATTATTGCACCTTCCCGATGCCGAAAGTCATGTACGCCAGGGAGTGACTACCGCATTAGGCGGGCCTGATGGGAGCAGCCCCTGGCCATTGTCTAGCTATATAGATTCGGTGGAGAATGAAGGTGTTGGAATGAACGTAGCGTATTTAATTGGACACAATACTATCCGACGGAATATCATGAATCTGGATAACCGTCCGCCTACCGAACAAGAACTTGAGCAAATGCAAGAGCAGGTAACAATCGGAATGCAAGACGGTGCTTTCGGCATTTCTACTGGGCTTAAGTACATTCCAGGGGCTTTTTCCAATGTAGATGAAGTAGTAGCTCTATCCAAAATAGCCAGCCAATACGGAGGAATCTACACTTCTCACCTGCGAGAGGAAGGACTCGGATTAATTGATGCCGTAGCCGAAGCCATTCAAATTTCGGAACGAGCGGATATTCCGGTAATTCTTACCCACCACAAAGCCATCGGAAAACCCATGTGGGGGGCTAGTACTAAAACACTAGCGATGGTTGACTCGGCTCGCGCTATTGATCTCGATATTATGCTGGATCAGTACCCTTACACGGCTAGCCATACTGGCATCTCGGTGCTTATTCCCAGTTGGGCTCGCTCAGGTGGTCAGGATGAGTATCTAAACCGTTTGGAAAACCCCGTGCTTCGCGACAGTATTAAGCGAGGCATAGTATACAATATTTTGAACGACCGGGGAGGTGAAGACTTGCGTAGAGTGCAGTTTGCCCGGGTAGAGTGGCAACCTGAACTAGAAGGCAAAACCTTGCACGACTGGGCGATATCTCGTGATATGGATCCCACAGTAGAAAATGGTGCCGAATTGGTTATTGAAGCTCAAGCTAATGGCGGATGTAATGCTATCTATCACGCGATGGATCAACAGGATGTAGACCGTATTATGCAGCACCCGCAAACCATGATTGCTTCCGATGGGCGGCTAGCCGAATATCAGGTAGGGCACCCCCACCCCCGTTGGTACGGTACATTTCCTCGAGTGCTAGGCCATTACGTGCGCGAACGCAATATTCTCAGGCTAGAAGAAGCTATTCATAAAATGACTCAGATGCCTGCCGATCGGCTGGGTTTGACTGATCGAGGCCGAATCCAAGAAGATACCTTTGCTGACCTTACCATCTTTGATCCCGCAACTATTATTGACAAAGCAACCTTCGAGCAACCTCATCAATACCCCGAAGGAATCCACTACGTCATCGTCAATGGAAAAATCGCCGTGGATGACGGTCGTTTTATAGAGGCTCGATCGGGACGAGTTCTGAGAGGCTCGGCTTATCAGGCTCCTTAGTTACCTGCAAGAGTGAAAATTATCACGGTAAGCAATTTCTGATTCTTGTAAGTTTTTACACCAAAAACGAAGAAAAAAAGAATCACAAAGGGTGTCAAATCATTTTTATAACTATTTAAATATATTTTTTAACTTAAATATTAGGATATTTAGTAAATATTTACTTATTTAGATAAAATATTACTAATGTAAGTTTTAATCATGAACACTAGAGCAACACTTGGTACCATATTTCGCTTTACCATACTATTATTAATGTGGGCGATTGTTTGCATCACTGCACTCCCTGAGCGATCTGATATCTTGGATGCTAAGATACAAGAAGACACTTCTATTGAACGGGTACTCGACTATTTGTCATTAAAATAAGCTTCTTACAGCTTTTCTTCTAGCTTTTTTAGCCGCTCAATACTTTGTACCATCGCCCGAACGGTGTGATAGTTAACTTTCCAGGAGTGGCTCATATGCGTCCAGATGGGCTCACCTTTGCGGGTTAGCAAGGGCCACCATTCTCCTACTGGGTGGTGAATCATTTTTTCAAATACAAAACGGTGAATATTCTCGTACACTGGCCAATACTTTTCCATTCCAAACGTCAGCGAAGCTTCTAGCATACCAATTAGCAGCTCGGCTTGCTGCCAGAATTCTTTCTCCTGATCATACACCCGCCCATCGTGGCTACCTTCTACGTATACCCCGCCGTAGGTTTCATCGATGCCGTATTGTACTGCATTATTATAGGAGGCTTTTAGCACATCTGTATACTGATCTATAGGTTTACCCATCGTTTTAAGAGCATGCGTAAGCAACCAGGCAAATTCTACATTGTGACCATAACTCGTATTATCTTCTGCCTGAGCTTTCGCCCCACTGTCAGTAAATCGATCCCAGCCCCACACAATATCAAACTTAATCTGTGGCGCTACTTGCCAATCAGGAAAAAATTGAGGAATTCCGGTACGGTACTCGGGGTGCAGAATACGGTTTAGCAGTAGCTGAATTATTTCTCCCAGTTTCCGGCAATGAATGGGCTGTTGGCTGCATTCATATAGCGTAGTGAAAGCTTCCATCAAATGCATGTGTACATCCAAGGTTTTTCGATCACCTCCGGCAGCATCGGAGCCTTTCAACGACCAATCTCGCTCAAACATCTCAAAGTAACCCCCGTAATGGGTATCAGTTGCGTATTTTTGCAGTAGATCAAAGCACTTTATGGCATACTCTACTCCCCGTTCATCGCCGGAAGCTAAGGTATATTCACTCAAACTATAGATCGCAAAGCTATGCCCGTAAATGATTTTCTCATCAATAGTCACGTTTCCCGCTCGATCAAGCAACCAGTAAAAACCATCGTATTGCTCATCCCACATCTTATCTAGCAGAAAATCCACTCCAAGCTGGGCATACTCTAAACACTTGCCCTCACCGTAACCTGCCCTATGGGCTGAAGCAAAAGTATAGATGCAACGAGCTTGGGCAATAAGTGACTTTTCGTCAGTACCGACATCATTACCATCCTGATCAAAATGAGTGATAAAGCCGCCGTGCTGCTCATCCAGGCAGCGGTCGAGCCAAAAAGGCAATAGCTCTTCAGTAAGATGCTGTTCACATTCTTCACGGTAACGGGCAATAGTCTCTTGATTCATAGTACAGTGATTTTACCGAGAAATTATCAAAAATTTCGGAATAATCGTACCTTATGAAAATGACTGGTGATTAATGAATGATGAACAAAGAGCATTTACTAATCACCCACCATCAGTTACTACTCATTCGTCATCACTAAACAACAACCTCATGAAACGAACTATCATTTTTCTACTTGTAGCCATTATTAGTACTGCTCTACTGGCTTTCGTCGTTTTTGCGCCCAAAGCAAACAAATCACTTGAAAGTGGCCTTATTGAAGCCGTTCAGCAATTCCAACAAACCTTAGACCAAGACCAGCAATCAAGGCTGACCTATAATTTTGAAGATGACGAACGCTACAACTGGCACTTTGTACCTCGAGATCGCAATGGTTTGCCACTAAAGACCATGAACGAAGACCAACGGCAGGCTGCTATGAATCTGCTAAAATTATCCCTAAGCGAGACTGGTTATGAAAAAGCCCAAAATGTAATGGAGCTAGAAAATGTCTTACGTTTAGTAGAAGATCGCCCAGCTAACGATACGTATCGCGACCCAGAAAACTATTATTTCACTATTTTTGGTAACCCACAACCCGGTGAGGCTTGGGGCTGGCGATTAGAAGGGCATCACCTTTCCTTGAATTTTTCTTCCCTTTCCAATGAAATAGTTTCGGCTACTCCCACTTTTTTCGGGGCTAATCCAGCCAACGTACCCCGTGGACCCAAGAAAGGCTGGCGGGTACTGCAACCAGAAGAGGATTTAGGCCGCTCGCTAGTCAAATCCCTGAATGAAGAACAGCTTCAAATTGCTATGGTTGCTGAAGAGGCCTATCCCGATATTGTTACTGGAACTGAGGTTGAAGCACAAGCAGGGAAATTAGCCGGATTGCCCTATGCCGAGATGAATAATGAGCAGCAAGAGCAACTCATGCAATTGTTAGAAGTCTACTATAATGTACATCGCGCTGAAGTAGCCGATAAATCACTAGAAAGTATTCGTGAAGCTGGGTTAGAAAATATTTATTTTGCCTGGGCGGGCGGATTAGAAGTAGGCGACCCACATTATTATCGCCTGCAAGGGGCAACCTTTGTGATTGAATACGATAATACCCAGAACGACGCTAACCACATCCACACCGTCATCCGTGATTTACAAAACGATTGGGGAGAAAACATACTCGAAACTCATTACGAAGAGGCTCATAAGTAAATTAAATAATATAATTTCAATTATTTTCCTTATTTAATTTAATTAAAAATTATTTTAATTTTATTGCATTAATTAGTAGTTTTGTCTACTAGAACTACACTACTGATTAATGAAAAAGTACCTATTTCCACTCTCACTCATATTTACTGCCGTTATCCTAGGTTGTCGTGAAGAAGAAATATTACGTCAAGAGCCTAATACCCCCATTTCCATTAATGGCTATGTACAAAAAGGGCCGTTTATTAATGGTACTGCTATCACGCTATCCAAATTGAATGATAAGCTAGTACCTACGGGGAAAAACTTCACTACCCAGATTGCCGATAACCGAGGCTCGTTTAGTCTGAAAGATATAGATCTGGAGTCAGAATTTGTACAGTTACAAGCCGATGGATTCTACTTTGATGAAGTAAAGGGTGAAAAATCAGCAGCCCAGCTTACACTCTTTGCTCTGGCTAATGTATCTGATACTAGCAGTGTCAATATAAACCTACTTTCGCATCTGGAGCGCAACCGGGTAGTATATTTGACACAGGAAAACAAACAAGAATTTGAAAAAGCCAAAAAGCAAGCTCAGCAGGAAATTTTGACTGCTTTTGGTATCGCTTCGGACAGTATCGGCTATTCTGAACAACTGGATCTTTCGCAAGATGGCGATCAAAACGCTATTTTGCTGGCTATCTCAGCGATCTTGCAAGGTAATAACAGCGTAGCTGATCTTTCCGAGTTACTCGGTAACATGATTACCGACTTGCGGGAAGATGGTACGCTGAATAGCGAAGCTATTAAAACCAAACTGGAAGAGCAAGCCAAAGCTTTAAATCTACCTCAGATTCGCAAAAACTTAGAAGAGCGCTACGCAGCAATGGGTGTGGAAGCCACTATTCCTAACTTCGAGCAATACATCGATAGCGATGGGGACGGTATTTTGAATAAAGATGAGGATGATACGCCCGAAGATTTCTCTTTTGAAACCCAAATAGATGTTGCAGTCAATGACACGATTACCTCTAACGTTATTACCATAAGTGGTTTGAAAGGAGGTGGTATTGCTGTCGCTTCGGTAACTAATGGTTGGCTAGTTATGAATAGCTCGGTAGTGAACCAAAAAACTGCTGACGCGAGCATCGCCAGACTAAAAAACGGTGACGAATTACAGATTCAGTTGGTTTCCAGTTCTGAATTTGCTGATACTACTACGGCTACCATCACGATTGGTACATTATCACGAAGTTTTAGTATCGTCACTGATAACTATCTCCCTGGTGCTTTTAGCTTTTCGCCCCTAACAGATGTAGCGGTAGATTCGCTTTACACTTCTGATACAATTACTATTAGTGGGTTGCCTCACCCTACGTCTACTTCCATTATCAATGGAATATTAATTAAAAACGATGAAGTAATTTCTAGTGATTCAGTAACGGTCAAAAATGGCGATCAATTAGCTATTCAACTGCGTTCTAGTCCCGAGATTGAGACTACTGTCTCAGCAAGCCTGAAAATTAATGGAGTAACAGGTGGTTTTGCGGTTACCACTGACGATTATTCTCCCGACCCGTTTACGTTTAAAAGTATTGAAAACGCTAAACGTAATACCGTTTATCGATCCGATACCATCACTATCGCCGGGCTACCCCACCCTGCTCCACAAAATATGGCTTGGTTTAATACCGATGATTATAATACCTCAGCTATTTACATTAATGGTGAAAAGCATACAGATTATGGATCTAGTTTATATATTAAGGATGGAGATCAGATATGGATTGAAGGCACTTCTTGGGGTCAATATTCTAATACTAAAACCTATTCACTGGTTATTAACGATATAAAATCAGAATTCAGCATCACAACCGAAACCAGCCCTTGGCAGAGAAAGACTGATTTTCCAGTACAAGAAAAAACCTATGTAAACTTCTCTATAAAAGAGAAGATATATGTTGGGGTTTATGATCCTGAGTATGGTGGTTATGTCAAGGACTTATATGTATTTTCCCCTTCTTCCAACCAGTGGGCAAGCGTAGCAAACGTTCCGGAAAGTACTACTTACCATCATTTCACCGCCGTAGTGGATAACAAAGCATATTGTTTAATGAATTCAGGATTTTGGGAGTATAATCCTAGTATAAATCAATGGATTCAGAAGACAACAATATCAAACGCCGAACTCATAGAGTTTGACTGTAAGTTAATAGGTATAAATAATAAAGTGTATCTAATTAATAGGCTAGGAGAAGTATGGATATATACACCGAGTACAGATACTTGGCAACAAGATAACGATATACCTTTTGAGTATTCATTTAGTGCTACTAGTTTTACCTTAGAAAATAGTATTTATATAGTTCACCCTAATGACCCTGATGAACCGTATCCAAATAACCCCTCTACTCCTATACAATCCCACGTCTGGGAATATAATACAATCAATAAGATATGGACACAAAAGAACAATTTATCACTTGCTTCAGTAGATGGGTCTAGTTTTGTAACTCAAAATAGAGCTTATTTTCTGCCTGGAACTTGGCATGCCGAATATGCAGTATACGATCAGGCAAATGACGAATGGGAAATTTTAGATCCTAAACCTGGTGATTATCTTCAAGGAATTTCCTCTAATAAAAAAGGATACGCTATTGAGTGGGGGAAACTCTATGAATTCACTCCACCCCAAGAATAACCCTACTTCTTCCTAAAGAAAATCCGAAGGGGAACGCCTTCAAAGTTAAAGTGGTCACGGAGGCGATTTTCTAGGTAACGTTGGTAGGCGGCTTTTACGTACTGCGGGTGGTTGCAGAAGAAAGCAAACGCAGGAGTATTGGTTGGTAGTTGGGTAATGTATTTAATTTTAATGTACTTACCCTTCACTGCCGGAGGCGGATACTTCTCAATTTCAGGTAACAATTTATCGTTAAGTTGCGAGGTGCTGATGCGGCGTTGGCGGTTCTCATAAACTTCGGCAGCTTTTTCAATCGCCTGGTACACCCGCTGCTTCGTTGACATAGAAGTAAAAATAATGGGGATGTAATTGTACTCGCCTAGTCGCTCGTATATCCGCTTGCGGAACTGCTCGGCGGTATTCGTATCTTTCTCAATCAAATCCCACTTATTCACTAGAATTAGCGTGCCTTTTTTGTTCTTGTGGGCTAGTTGCACAATGTTCATATCCTGAGCTTCCATACCCCGTTGAGCATCTAGCATAATGATGCAAATATCAGCATCCTGTAACGCCTGCACACTACGCATAGTAGAATAAAATTCAATATTATCCGAAATCTTCGCTTTCTTCCGCAACCCAGCAGTATCAATCAGGATGAATTCTTTACCGTAAAGGTTGTAGTGAGAGTGTAGTGCGTCGCGGGTAGTTCCAGCAATATCGGTCACAATACTGCGCTCCTGTCCCAACAGTACATTTAAAAAAGAAGATTTACCGACGTTAGGTCGCCCTAAGATAGCTAAACGCGGAATACCGGCATCCGGATCTTCCTCATCATTAGTCTCAAAATGGGGAACTACCTGATCAAGCAAGTCACCCGTACCACTACCACTAGCCGAGGAAATGGCGAAGACTTCACCCAACCCTAGGCCGTAAAAATCCGCTGATTGAAAGCTACGTTCGGTATTGTCAGCTTTGTTAGCAACAATATAAAGGGGTTTTTCCGTACCCCGCAATTCCTGAGCAAAAGCTTCGTCCAGGTCGGTAATTCCGGTTTCTACATCAACCATAAACAGAATCACCGAGGCTTCATCAATAGCCAGTTCAACCTGACTGCGAATGGCTTCTTCAAACACATCATCCGAGTTAGCTACATAGCCCCCGGTGTCAATCACAGTAAAATGCTTACCCGACCACTGAGCATAGCCGTAATGACGGTCGCGGGTTACGCCACTTTCATCATCCATAATGGCCTGCCGACGTTCTACTAGGCGATTGAAAAATGTGGATTTTCCAACGTTAGGTCGCCCTACAATAGCTACAATATTACTCACAAGAAAAGAGGTTCAATGTTGTGTTAAAAGTCTCGCAAATTACAGAAATATTCGTTGATAGTCGATAGTTGGATAAAGGAATGGCTGGATACGGGGTGCATGGGGCTTGGAGTCGGGTAAATTCACCGTTTACGCCTAGCCCCGTGCTCCAAGCCCCACGCCTTAATAGCCAAACTGCCGTAACCGTCGTTGTTCGCGTCGCCAATTGGGAGCTACTTTGACAAACTGTTCTAGATGGACTTGCTTTCCGAAGAACTTCTCCATATCCTGTCGAGCTTGGATACCCACTTTTTTCAGTGCTTCTCCTTTTTTGCCAATGAGAATACCTTTTTGGCTTTGGCGTTCTACGTATATCTCGCAACGAATACGGATAATTGCCTCCTCTTCCTGAAATTCGGTAACCACCACTTCGCTGCTATACGGAACTTCTTGTTTGTAATTGAGAAAGATCTTTTCCCGAACAATCTCCGCCGCAAAGAATCGCTCCGGTTTATCAGTTAATTCATCTTTTGGAAAGTACGGTGGGTGCTCCGGTAGATTACGGACGATTGCCTGAAAAACTGCTTCTACGTTTAATGCTTCTAACGCCGAGACCATTATTGCTTCCTGAGGTTGAACAATCTCTTGCCAGTACGCCAGCTTATCCTGAGCCTGAGTTCCTTTCGCTAAATCAATTTTATTCAGCACTAGAATAACGGGAACATCCGTCTTTGCTAGTTTTTGCAGCGCCGTATCTTCATCCTCCTTTTTTTCAAACAGATCAGTAACGAATAAAATCACGTCAGCATCTTCCAGAGCGGTATCAACAAAGCGCATCATCGATTGGTGCAGGGCGTACTCGGGCTTAAGCATACCAGGAGTATCTGAATACACAATCTGAAATTCATCACCTTCGTCCAAAGTACCATTGACAATACCCATAATCCGGTGGCGAGTTGTTTGGGCTTTGGAGGTGATGATGGATACGCGTTCACCTACTAAGGCATTCATTAGGGTAGATTTACCTACATTAGGCTTACCAACAATATTGACAAATCCGGCACGGTGCTTACTCATCGTTAATAATTTTCACAAAAATATTGTGAATAGTCGGCGAAACCTATAAGTTTGTAGTCCGTTTGAAAAAATACATCGCGGGGTGGAGCAGTTGGTAGCTCGTCGGGCTCATAACCCGAAGGTCACAGGTTCGAGTCCTGTCCCCGCTACTCTGAAAATCAGGCAGTTACGATCCAATGTGACTGCTTTTTCTATTTCCCCTAAAACATACCTAAAACGATATTTATTCTTAATTTTTAGCTTTTCTCCTTACTCAAAAAGGAAAATAACCCTCACATGAGTTACGTATTTCGCGTAATTTGAAATAGTTAATCTTGTATTCCCACCCTATTGTCAGTGACAAAAGATTTAGTAAAACGAACTTATCAGAAATATACCAGGCCACGACGGTAAAATCTGACCATCTATAAATCTCGCAAATCTGACAACTTATCCCAGGTGTATTCATACCCATATTTCCACACTATAGCAATAACAACGTCTTATTGAATTATCTTATGCTACACCTAAAGGAGCCACGGCTCTGACTTACCTATATTCCTGAACATTGCAATAGAGCGTAAAAAATTCGCCAGTCATCGGCATAAGTCATATTATCTGAAAAATAAATTTAAATTGTTTGGAGAAGTAAATTATGCCGTGAGTCGCAAGATTATGAGTAGAATTAACTAATTTTATGGTAACACAACCTGATACTTAAGTTAGTCGCAACCTGCCCCAGATCGCTATGAAGTACTACTTGCAACTCTTGCTGGTACTATTCTCCCATTTTTCTTTGGCGCAACACACCGAAAAAATTGACAGCTTGCAGGCTGTTCTGCCTCAGTTGGAAGGCGAAAGTCGAGTAAATGCCCTCAGGGATCTGTGCTTTTATATGTCCCGGACTGACTCAGAAGTTTCTATAGCCTACGGAAATGAAGCCGTCGCTCTTGCTCAGGAACTAGGGAATCAGGCACTGCTGGGACTTGCCTACAAAGATTTAGCTCATGCATTCGACGGGGCAGATCTTTTTGAGACAGCTATCGCTACCTACGGCAAAGCCACCGCTATTTTTAAAATTATCAACGATCAGGAACAAATTGCCTATGTATATAATAACGTAGGCAGTATCTACCTAAAGAAAGGAGATTTTGACACTTCACTAAACTATCTTTTCCGGTCACTGGCTCTTAAGGATTCGCTGGGAGGAATTAAACTAAATACAACCTACGGAAATATCGGGGACACCTTCCGCAAAAAAGGAGATCATGAAAAGGCCTTAGAATACTTATTCCGTTCGTTAAAAATTGCAGAACAGACTAATGACCAGAAGGGAGTAGCAGCGACCTATGGTAATATTGGAATTACCTACGAAGCACAAGGAAACTATGAATTAGCATTAGAGTATGGCCTTAAAGCGATGCAAATTAATCAAGAACTAGGAAATCGCTACAATTATGCTATCAATTTGAATAACATAGGGCTTATTTATTACAGGAGGGGTGAATATACACCAGCGCTAGAATACTGTCATCAGGCTCTGGCGCTAAAAAAGCAGTTGAATCAGCGGGGTAGTATGGCCTACACGAGTCAACGATTAGCTGAGATTTATGCTGATTTAGAGCAGTATGACAGTGCCCTGTTTTATGCTAATACCGGCCTTGCCCTATTTGATACTATCGACAGTAAAGAAAGGAAGGTCGAAACGTACCGAATATTATCAGAAATCTATCGAGTTCAGGGTGAGTACGAAAAAGCCTTTACGAGCCACCAGGATTATACCCTACTTAAAGACTCAATTCTCAATGCTGAAAAAGAGCGACTCACCGCCGATATGGAAGGGAAATACCAGTCGGCTAAAAAAGATCTGGAGCTACTCGCTAGAGATACTACTATCGCTGAGCAGAAAGCCAATCAGCGAGTGTATATCGGGCTGGCGGTAGGGCTTTTGCTCCTTTCAGCCGGGTTGCTTTTCTTCTACCGAAAGCGGCAACAACGCAATCGAGAATTACAACATCTGAATAATCAACTGGATGCTAAGAACCAGCAAAACGAGCTACTTCTGAAAGAGATTCACCATCGGGTAAAGAATAACCTGGAGATGGTCAAAAGCCTGATCGCCCTGCAATCAGCCCAACTGGAAGACTCCGCTACCAAAGATGCGATGATTGCGAGCCAAAACCGGGTACAATCGATGGGTATCATCCATCAGAAGCTCTACCAAGGCGAAAACCTAGGCAGCGTTGAAATGAAGGATTACTTTCTTAACTTGGGTGAAGGTATTCTGGATAGCTTTGATGCCGAAGATCAGGTGAAAATTGAGTGTGCCATGGATCGGCTGGAGTTAGACGTAGACACGGCCGTCCCCATCGGATTAATTGTGAATGAACTACTAACGAACGCACTGAAGTACGCCTTTCCGGAAGAGACTCCAGGGACAATCAATATCAGTCTCTCTCGTACGGATGATAACACACTGACTCTAACAGTTGTGGATAACGGAGTAGGAAAAATGGCTGAAACTGCGCCTCGGGGTACAGGTTTTGGTTCGCAATTGGTGCAACTACTTACCCAGCAGCTTAACGGGCAGATGCAGGAAGAGAGCCAAGATGGCACGCGCGTTTTCTTTCGGTTTCAACTTGATCAGGTTGCCTAATGAAAAACGATCCGGTTAAGATTCTTATCGTTGAAGATGAAATGGTGATTGCAGCCAATATTTCTCTGCAACTTAGTGAACTGGGGTATGAGGTCATGGGTATTGTTCCCCGTGGGGAGGATGCATTGCGCCATGTCGCTGACAATCGGCCCGACATCGTGCTTATGGACATTAACCTGAAGGGCAAAATAGACGGCATCGAAACCGCCCGACAATTGCGATCGACGTATGGAACGGCTATTATCTACCTAACCGCTAATGCCGACGATGACCACTTTAATCGAGCCAAATCGACCCGGCCAAGTGCCTTTATCTCCAAACCCTATAAGAAGCGCGACTTGCAGCGCGCTCTTGAGCTTACTATTGAGAATATGGCTCATACTGATGAGCCTCCTTTTGAGGCAGGTAAAGAACTGGTGTTAGAAGATCGGGTTTTTGTTCGCCATAATGATAAGATGGTCAAAGTGCTGTTGCAGGATATTTCTTATCTGGAAGCTGATCGTAACTACTGCCGTATTTTCACGCAAGATCAGACCTACCTGCTCGTGGGTACTCTGAAGAAAATCGAAGCTGTCTTACCCACCAAATACTTCGTTCGGGTACATCGCTCCTATATCATTAATTTGACCCATATCGACGAAGTGGCAACCAGTCATTTAGTGATTGTTAATAAATTAATTCCGCTCAATAAAGCAGCCAAAGAAGAGCTACTGATGCGCTTGCAGATGCTGTAGCAGATGTACGATCGCCCTATTTTCCTCGATCACTGAAAGCTAGGCTTCGTACATCAATACTTACTCTTCGTCCTATCTCGGTTGTTTATGAATACATTTTTTAACTTCTTAGCTAGTAGATGCAAATCAGCTGACCATTAAGCCAACAACCACGCAGAGGCAGCACTTTCTTTTTTAGGAGTCATTACTTCCGCGTGTCAACAACCATATAAATTACCCCCCATGCACGCCAAACCCACCCTCCGTCTAAAGCTCGTTAAGCTCACCCTAGGACTGATGCTGGTTCTACTCGCCCTCACTGGGTGCTTTATTGTAGCAGTAAGCCAGTCACTACCCTCAAGAACCGATTCACTAGTGAAGCATAACGATTTATTGCAACGAGCTGTAGAGGCTATTCAAGCCCAAACTGAGACCGACGAACGTCTTGCCGCCCCTACTGCCGGCGATCCCACAATGGAAATTGATGGGCTGATCATCAGTGAGACCTTGACCAAAATCGGGGTGGACTTCTATGAGTTGTTCTATCAACGCTGGGTTGCGCCCCCAGCCGCCAGTGGCTACGAAGTGCGGATTGAAGAATTGCCCGCCCCCGGTTTTGGTACGCTGGTCGTAGTCAAAGTCAACGAAACCACTGTTTTTCAACGGGTGCTTCAGCCCCGCTACGATCAACTGGAAGCCAGTGCTGAACTAGCCGTGGCTCTGACCCAGCGCCACGTCAATGATCAGCAACGGCTCACCCAACAACTCTACGAAGAAGACCAACAAGGCACCGGGATCTATTGATCCTATTACTCATTAATCACTAATCATCATTCATCAACTACCCCCAACCATGAAAACCTTTGCATTCTTTATTACGGCACTGGTACTTAACGTACTCTCAGCCCACGCCCAAGATTTTGTCTATCGCCCTACCAATCCGGCTTTCGGTGGTGATACCTTCAACTACCAGTGGCTGCTCAATTCGGCGACCGCCCAGAATAGTCTGGAAGACCCAGACGCTGCATCGGGTCGGCAAGAACGCGATCCACTCGAAGACTTTCAACAAGACCTTAATCGCCGTCTACTTAGCGATCTATCCCGCTCGCTGGTCGGTGACCAATTTGGCGAGGAAGGCTTAGAAGAGGGCATCTTTGAAGTGGGTATCTTCCAGATTGAAGTCTTTGAAGACGCCGATGGGGTCAGTATCACCATCCTGGATACCTCTACCGGAGACCAGACTACTGTCACCGTCCCTGAATTTTGATACTAGTCCACAGACGATAGTCAACAGTCGACAGCACTTAGGGTTATAGATCATTTTCTGTGGACTATGGACAGTGGACTGTTACACTAAAATTTACCCCCATGAAAAAAATTACTTCTCCAATACAAATTGGGCTCATCGTGCTCTTACTGTCCACCGCTTGTGCTCCCTACTTTCGTCAGCCCCTTTCCACGGCACCGGCGCGACTGGGAGCGGAAA
>ERZ1740060.129-NODE-129-length-62529-cov-23.654832_pt1 | contig 62529 bp, 59 predicted proteins | sample MGYA00581743_ERZ1740060 | MGnify/ENA primary metagenome ERZ1740060 (study PRJEB43018, sample SAMN04849235) | marine metagenome | isolation source: floating plastic debris | place: Pacific Ocean | collected 2008-08-27 | study: EMG produced TPA metagenomics... | reverse complement strand
AGGGGGGGCGAGGGGGCTTTGGGAGCAGTTAGGGGCAGGGGAGCAGTTAGGGGCAGGGGAGCAGGGGGAGTGAAGGGTGAGATCGCGGGCTTCAACTCAGAGTCTTCCCCAAAGAGATCGTCCTTTGCCGCAGTGGGGTAGCGAGAACGATATGGACAAATCCCATTCGAGTTGCCAAACCTCGTCTAGTTCTCCTGAAGGAAAGACTGTTAGCCAACTTTTGTAACCAGTTAGGTCATGGCTCCCCCACCCCATAGCTCACTCACTCCATAGCTCCCCTGCTCCCCCTTGCCCTCTAGCTCCTCTGCTGTTCCAAAGGTGATGGCAAGTCTCACGAATCGAGAACCCACATGACACCTCCTTCAGTGAGAATAGCGACGATTTCTGATGAACGCGTGCCCATCGACACATGGCTGACGTTTTCCGACTTTTGTAGATATCGGCCTGCGGGCCTTTGCCGACCTCTACCGACTGACGTCGAATCGGGGTCTGGCTAGGGTTGGGGAGACCTGAGGTAAGGACTGCACCATGACGACTGCCAGCGTGTCAAAACCAATTCCAACTGATCTTGCCGGAGAACTCGTGGCCCACCCCAACGGGTTGCAAATTCTGCAACGGATTCGCCAGCTGACAAAGCGCTATGTCACTGAGGCGGTGCTGCGCGATCGCTTAGAAGAACTGCCCCAGCAGCTTGACTGCCCGACTTTACGACCGTGGGGGGCGATCGCCTGGCGCGAGGTGACGGCTGACCAACTCGTGGGCATCGACCCAGAAACATTTTGCGCCACGCTGCTCGGCACTATCAATACTGAAGCGCCTATTCGCGGCTACACCCAAAGCAGTCGGCAATATTTAGCGGCCTGCTACCCAGCAATGGCACGCTTTGTCGGCGGCGAGGTCGATGACTCGGGCCAGCTGACCACTATCGGCCTGTGGGAACGCGAAGAAAAGCGCCACACGCCAGCGCTGGCCAAAATGTATCGCTGCTTGAGCGGTCAACATCCCGATATCGTGCCCCATTCGGCTCGCCCCTACCGTCCCGCCGCTGACCCCCACGAAAATCTCTATCGTCACGGCTTGCACCGGGTGGCAACTGAATATGGGGCGGCCTGCCTTTATTTGTGGATGATGGCCCATTCCACCGGGGCGCTGCAGGCGGCGCTGGGCGAACTGCTCATTGACGAAATCAATCACATGACTAAGTTCTGGGGGTTTGGCATGTGGGCCTATCCTGACTCTTCGCTGCTCAAAATTGGGCAAACCCTCAGCCGCGCCCTGGTGGCGAAAACCCGCGATCGCACGACCCAAGGCAGTCTACTGCATACCCTGCGTCGCATGATGCATGAGCTGGCCTGGGAGCGCTGGTCAACCACTCAGCGCCTGACTTTTTTGTACACCCTCGACCAGGTAATTAAACCGATTTGTCAGTGGCATCAAAGTCTGACACCCGCTTATTTGACCCCGTTGTTAGGCCAGCGCCCCCTGGCCGGGAACGATACAAACGCTTAACTCCCCCTTCTAAATCTGAAAAACTAGCTGTTTTGCACTCAATAGGAACTCATTATGTTGAACACACTCCCCCTCGACCTGGACCGTGATCGCCTGCCTCAGCATGTCGCCTGCATTATGGATGGCAATGGCCGCTGGGCTCAGCAGCGGGGGTTGCCGCGCATCGCTGGCCATCGTCAGGGGGCACGGGTGCTCAAGGATCTGGTGCGCTGCTGTCGAGACTGGGGCATTCCGGCGCTGACGGTGTATGCTTTTTCGACCGAAAACTGGCAGCGCCCCCTCAAGGAAGTGGAGTTTTTGATGCGCCTGTTTGAGCGGCTCTTGCGTAAAGAACTGGCCGAGATGCATCAAGAAGGGGTGCGGTTGCGCTTTTTGGGCGACCTGTCGGAACTGCCCGCAACCCTGCAGGCAGAAATGCATCGGGCCTGTGCCACCACGGCTCACAATCGCGGCGTCACCTTTAATGTCGCAGTGAACTATGGCAGCCGGTTAGAAATCACGCGCGCCTGTCAGTCGCTGGCGCAACAGGTGCAGCGCGGTCTGCTGCAGCCCGAAGACATTGACGAAGCGGCGATTAGCCAGCAGCTCTATAGCAGCAACGGGCCAGACCCTGACTTGCTCATTCGCACTAGCGGCGAACAGCGGCTGAGCAACTATCTACTTTGGCAAATGGCCTACACCGAGCTGTATTTTACCGATCGCCTCTGGCCCGACTTTGACCGCGCCGCCCTGCACGAGGCATTGCTGAATTTTCAACAGCGCGATCGCCGCTTTGGCAAGGTGCCTGCAGCCCTGACGGCTTGAGGGTGAGGGAGTTTGGAGTTTGGAATTCGGAGTTTTGCCTTTCCGCATTCCGCATTCGTACTTTCGAGACCGCCATGATCATGAGACGATCTTGAGGCTTTTGCCCAACCTTCGTGTGGACTGATGATGGCTCCGCTCATGACGCTGCTGACCGATTTCGGCTATCAAGACGGCTATGTCGGAGTGATGAAAGGGGTGATTGCGGGCATTTGCCCTGCTGCTCGCCTGATTGATTTGACCCATAGCGTTCCCCCTCAAAATATTGCCGCCGCCCGGTTTACCCTGTTGAATGCCTACCGCTATTTTCCCCCTGATACGGTGCATTTAGTCGTGGTTGATCCGGGTGTGGGCACGGCCCGACGCGCGATCGCCCTGCAGATACCCCAAGGCTATTTGGTCGGGCCAGATAACGGTGTGCTCAGTGGGGTGGTCGATGCGGTGGGGGCGATCGCGGCGGTAGAGCTTACCGATCCTCACTATTGGCAAACGGCTGAGCCCAGCACCACCTTTCACGGGCGCGATATCTTTGCCCCCGTCGCCGCGCATCTGGCCGCTGGGGTTTCTCTGGAAAAACTGGGCACGACGATTTCCCCCGCCTCGCTAACTCGGATCGCCATTCCTCAGCCGGATATCAGCGATACTCAGGTGATCGGGCACATTCAGCATGTTGACCACTTTGGCAATCTAGTCACGACAATTCCCGCCGCCGTGGCCCAGCGTCAAGATTGGGTTTTGCAGGTCGGCCAGGTCGAGATGCCCCTGGGTAAAACCTATGGCGATGTCGAAATAGGCCACGCGATCGCCCTCATCGGGAGCCACGGTTGGGTCGAAATTGCCATCAACAGCAGCAGCGCCCAAGCTCGGTTTCGCCTCGCGATTGGGGATGCGGTTTATCTCTTGGCTGCCAATGCGATCACGGGTCGATTCAGCTCATCGGCTAATTAATTGGGCTCTGCAAAGGCTGGTATGGGCGGATCTCTAGTCTAAGCCTGTCATTCTTCAGCGGATGTATTACTGACAGCATGGGCTGACCGGCATCAGCGGATCGCGGGGGAGCGATCGCGGGGAATTTTTACCCGATTTTTCAGCCTGGCAAAAGTCCTGAGCCCATTCGCGCTAGGCTTAATTCGATTGACATAGATATAGTTTTTACGGCGATTATTTTCATGGCTCTACATCTCAAGGTTCCCTCGATTGTTTGCGATGGCTGCGCTGAAACGGTAACCAAAGCGATCCACACCGTTGACGCCAACGCCCAAGTCAACGTTGACGTCAGCGGTAAAACCGTGACAGCGGAAACCGACGCCGCTGAAAGTACCGTACGTGAGGCGATTACCGCCAGCGGCCACACCGTTGATTAAGTTGAGGATGCGAGACGGCTTTACCGCTCAGGGCCAAGCCGTCTCGCCGTCCGCTCAGCGCCTGGGTGAAGAAGCAGTCGTGGCCGTTGAAGATTCTGCCGAATTAACGGCTGCCTCACGGGAACTCAGCGTGTAGGCCGTTGTTTTTTCTGACCGGCCCCGCAGCTGCAGTTGCCCCTGGGGCGTCAGGCAAAACTGGTCAGTCACCTGCTGAGCGGTCGCCTCACTGAGCAAAATGGGGTAGGGGGCCGTTGCGGTGTGCGTCTTGGTCATGTCTTGCAAGCGAGCGGCCACGTTGACGGCATCGCCAAACAGCGAATAATTGGCGCGGTGACGGCTGCCGACGGTGCCCCCCACCAGAGAGCCCGTATGCAGACCAATACCAAACTTGATGGTGGGGAGCCCTCGGGCGGCAAAGTCGCGATTGAGGTCTTTGAGCTTTTCGACCATGGCTAAGCTGGCACTGACGGCCGCGATCGCATTTTGCTGATCGGCATCCGGGCCGGGGCGGGCAATCGGGGCTCCAAACGCAGCCATGATGGCATCGCCGATATATTTATCCACCACGCCGCCATGTTCCATAATGCAGTCGGTCATCACCTCAAAATAGCTGTTCAACCAGGGCAATAAAACCTCCGAGGGTAGCTTTTCACTAATCGAGGTGAAGTCTCGAATGTCGGAAAACAGCAGCGTGGCGGTCAGCGTCTGAGGGCGAATCTGTCCCTCTGCCAGCATTTCGCCCTTATGCTCCCAAATGAAGTCGGCCATCTCGGGCGACAGATTGATGGCGAACAGATCCATCAGGGTTTTGCGTTCTCGCTGCTCAATAAATTGAAAGGACATCAGCCCAATCCACCCTGTGGCGATGGGAGCGGCCACCGGTAGCCATACCCCCAGCAGAAAGCTGCCATAGGCGAGCCCCAGCCAGAGAGGGACGATGCCTAGCATCACGGCAAAGCGGCCCTGCGCCCCTAACGGACTCAAGAGCCAGCTACTGCCCAGCCCGCTAACAGCGATTAAGGCCAGGGTCCAAGCAAGGGGCAATCGCGTTAAAAAGCGATCGTTCAGCAGATTATCCACCACTGCCGCATGCAGATAAACGCCCGTAGTCGGAATCTGTTTTTCAAAGGGGGTTCTCAGGGCATCTTCGGAATTGCCCACAATGCCCACGGCGGTGTAGCCCACCAGCACGATCTTGTTTTGCAGCTGAGCCAGCAGTTGCTCATCGGGTTCCTCAGCCATCACCTCGGCAAAAGACAGCGTGGTCAAGCCGTTGGCGGTCGTGGATTCCCCCTGGGCAGTGGGTCGGCTCGGGCCGGGCCAGTTAATCCAACTCGGATGGTTTTGGTCATACTGGCCGGGATTCGCGACAAACTTAGAGTTGATGCTGGGCGTCTCTTGAGGGTCAGCAGTAATCAGGTTAGACAGGCTTTGCTCGTAGGCGCTTAGCAAGGCCACCCCAAAACTCGGAACGATCTGCGTACCCTGAATTTTGTACAAAGTTGTCTGGCGGCTGAGACCATCGGTATCTGGCAAATGATTGACGTGGCCGATGCGCACAAACCCGTCGGTTGGCCCCAATAAGGTGGGGGTCACCTGAATCGGGTTGCCTAAGGGGTCGCTGCCCACCGCCAATGCGACATTGCCGCTGTATTGAATGGCTGCAGCCAGAGTTTGATCTTCTAGCGTGGCTTCGGGCATGAGGATGTCAAAGCCCACCGCTGCAGGCTGCACGGCCATCAGGCGGTCGAGCAACGTCGCGTAGCGATCGCGCGGCCAGGGAAACCCACCATAGGTCGCCAAACTTTGCTCATCGATCGCAATTACCACCACACGGTCATCCCACTGAATGGGTTGCAGGTGATCGCGAGTGTGAAAGAGACCGACATAAACCAAGCGCTCTAGAGGCTCCCAGGCTCCCACACTAAAAAGTCCTACTCCGGCCACAACCGCTGCAATACCGGGTGCCCAGGGCATGGTCGGCCCATGCGGGGCAGCAGTCGGGCGCAGTTTGGCCTGAATCTGTTGCTGAATCCGCTGCCAAAGTTGCTTCATGGGAGGAGAAACGCCTTGTTGAAACAGTTAGTGAGAGTAGAAGCTGTGGGGGTTGGTAGATGACGGTGCTCGTTTGCAGACGGTGGCTAATTGCTGGGAGGATGCCGGGTGCCGGGGATCAGCGAACTGGGATGGTCAGGTGAGCCGCCGCCGAGCCCTCAGGCTGATCATTAGTTAGACGATCAACCTCTTTGACGCCTACACTAAGGCCCCTGTCCATCCCGCCACATTTTGGAAAACTGCTTCTGCAGAATTTGCCCATGCTTAATCAAGAATCTCTTGATAATGTCCTCTAGATCACTGAGATGGCTGTCTGGGTCGATCAGTCTTCTCCACCGTTGCTGCCTCGGTCTAGGTCAGGCACCTGCCACGGCAAAATGCGATAGCGGCGCGACTCGCCCAGCGGATTAGTCACCGTAAACGCCACACTACGACTGCGACGGGCCGAATTCGCCTGCCACGCAAAATAGCCGCTGCGAGAAACCTCAATGTCGCGATCGCCCACCTGTACGGTATTGGTGGGGTTGACGCGGCCGGTCACGGTCAAGGTATTGCCTCGGCGCTCTTGGGTCAAGCCTTCAATCGCTAGTTCGCGGTCGAGGGCAATGGGCGTCGTGGGCGGTTCACCAGGGCGAATCACCGAGGCCAAGCCCTCATCGACGGTCACCGTCACCGACTCCGCCGTTGCTTCGACGCTGCCTTCTAAGGTCGCAATGGTGGTTTTACCCTCGTCGTCTACGGCCACCCCAAAGTCCGTGCCGCGCACTGCCGCTACCCCGCTCGGCGTCCAGATTTCTAACAGGGTGTTGGGATTCGTAAAGGGTCGGGATTGCACGCGCGCCTGCCCTCGCGTCACCTCTAAGACAGTGACCCGACCACCATTCGATAACACGTCTAAGCGTTCGACTTTGAGATGGGTATTTTGGGCCACGGCGACCGAGCCAATTTCGGTATCTAAGGCGAGGCTGGTGCTCGCCTGGCTTTGGGTGGTAATGCTGTGACCAACCTGGGTGAGGCGATCGCCGAGTCCCGCCGGCCGTGATTGACTCTGCTGCACGAATACACTCCCGGTTAAGCGTTCCACTTCTAGCCAGCGCCCGGTTTGCGCTTGACTGGGAGACAACGTCACAGCCCCGAGCAGGGTAGCGACGCCGAGCACGCCTAGGGCAGCGCGCTGAAAGGAATGCTGCAGCCTGGGCGATCGCCGGTGGGGGAGCGGCGTCACGTCAGGACTTGCAGAGGGCGGTGGGGCAACGGGGTAAAGCATTTTAAATCGTGAACTTTTTGAAGAACAAGCGAAAGCAGCAGATGATGCCCTGTGTTTGCCAATCGCCAGTCCGGCGGTGCGACTACCGTCTGGCATACCTCCCACATCCTGGCTGTGGAGGTTGGGGTCACGGTGATGGCCGAGCTGGCCAAACAGATGGATTCGGCCCGGGGGAACAACTGTAATCGTCTCACCATCCCAAGGCCAGACACTGAGTGAGAGGCTTTCAAAACGTACCCAGTGAGACTAAGGAGATTGCTCTTTCATAGAGCCCATTTTTCTCAGTGCAATCCACATTCTTACTGACAGATCTACTGATATATTTCGGGGAGAACAGTTACAAAAGTTCGCTAAAGTACGGGTTTTTGCCGTTGTCATAGGCGCTGGCGATCTCAATCACTCGATCGCCGCTTTTCGGGATTTCGTCACCCTCGACACCCCCACATTGCCAAGGAATCCGTCATCATAGAAAGCTGTAGCGGCGTAGTAGGGAAAGGCAACCATGGGCGATTTTGACATCCAAGCTCCCTTCGAGCCCAAGGGCGATCAGCCCAAAGCGATCGCGGGGCTGACCCAATACCTGCAAGACAGCCACAAATATCAAACCCTGCTGGGGGCCACCGGCACCGGCAAAACCCACACGATGGCGCGGGTGATCGACAAAATTGGCAAACCGGCCCTGGTGCTGGCCCACAACAAAACCCTGGCGGCACAGCTCTGCAACGAGCTGCGTGAATTTTTTCCCGACAATGCGGTGGAATATTTCATCAGCTATTACGACTATTATCAGCCCGAGGCCTATGTGCCCGTCACTGATACCTACATCGCCAAAACCGCCTCTATTAACGAAGAGATTGACATGTTGCGCCACTCAGCGACGCGATCGCTGTTTGAGCGGCGTGACGTCATTGTCGTCGCCTCCATCAGCTGCATCTACGGTTTGGGCATTCCGTCAGAATATTTAAAAGCCTCGATTCCGCTGCAGGTGGGCATGGAGGTCAACCAGCGGCAGGTGCTGCGCGATCTGGCCGTGGTGCAATACACCCGCAACGATTTAGACCTGGGGCGGGGCCGCTTTCGGGTCAAAGGCGACGTGCTAGAGATCGGCCCTGCCTATGAAGACCGCATCATTCGGGTAGAGTTCTTTGGCGATGAGATTGATGCCATTCGCTATGTCGATCCGGTGACGGGGACAACCCTGCAGAGCCTAGAGGCGATCAATGTCTACCCAGCGAAACACTTTGTCACCCCCGACGACAAACTCGAAGCCGCCTGCGCCGCCATTCAAGACGAGCTGCGCGATCGCCTCGAAGAGTTAGAAACCAACGGTAAGCTCCTAGAAGCGCAGCGGCTCGAACAGCGCACCCGCTATGACCTGGAGATGCTGCGAGAAGTCGGCTACTGCAACGGCGTCGAAAACTATGCCCGCCACCTGGCCGGGAGACTGGCCGGGTCGCCACCGGAATGTTTGATCGACTATTTCCCGAAAGATTGGCTGCTGGTGATTGATGAATCCCACGTGACGATTCCGCAGATTCACGCCATGTATAACGGCGATCGCGCCCGCAAAATGGTGCTGATTGAGCACGGCTTTCGTCTACCCAGCGCCGCTGACAACCGCCCCCTCAAAGCCGAAGAGTTTTGGGACAAAATGAACCAGTGCGTGTTTGTGTCGGCCACACCGGGCAGTTGGGAATTTGAGGTCTCAGAAGGCCGCGTCGCCGAACAGATTATTCGCCCCACAGGAGTGCTCGATCCCGAAATTTTTGTGCGTCCAACCGAGGGGCAGGTGGACGATCTGCTGGGTGAAATTAGAGAGCGGGCGGTTCGCAATGAGCGTGTCTTAGTGACGACGTTGACCAAGCGCATGGCTGAAGACCTCACCGAATATTTTGACGAGCAAGGCGTCCGAGTCCGCTATCTGCACTCAGAGATTCATTCCATCGAACGCATTGAGCTGATTCAAGATTTGCGCGACGGCAATTACGACGTGCTGGTCGGCGTCAACCTATTGCGCGAAGGTCTGGATCTGCCCGAGGTTTCCCTGGTTGCCATTTTGGATGCGGACAAAGAGGGCTTTTTGCGGGCCGAGCGATCGCTGATTCAGACAATTGGCCGCGCTGCCCGCCATGTGGAAGGCAAGGCGATTCTCTATGGCGACAACCTGACCGACAGCATGGCAAAGGCGATCGACATCACGGAACGCCGCCGCGCCCTGCAGCAGAAGCACAACGAAGATAACGGTATCGTGCCCGCTTCGATTATTCGCCGCAACAGCAACGCTATTCTCTCCTTTTTAGAAGTATCGCGTCGCCTCAATGTGCAGGAGCTAGATGAGGTCTACGAGCATAAAGACGAGCTGCCGTTAGAGGAAATTCCGGAACTGATCAGCCAGCTCGAAAAACAGATGAAAGAAGCGGCCAAGAATCTCGACTTTGAGGAAGCGGCAAAATATCGCGATCGCGTCAAAAAGCTGCGCGATCGACTCTTGGGCCGGCGCTCACCCATTGTGGATTAAGGCAGTTGCTCAAAAGTAGCGTCTCGATCGCCGGGGTTTGGCAGTGTTAAACCCCGGTAGCCAATTGAGCTAATTCGCCAAAGGTTAACGAGAGGTGGGCGCGGCAGGCCCAAACCCAGGCTGTCCAAGTCAATGGGGTTTGGCTTACAGTATCTAACCTGAGTTCGAGATAAGAATAAGTAACGCTTTTACCCGCCAATGGAGCCTCAAATCCCCTCTCGGAAGGGGTGCCAAAGGCGGGTGGGTGCTGTCAGTCGCGCTCACTGGCGATCCATCTACCCTTCAGCCCCTCCCAGGAGGGGAAATATCCGGCTTCGGTTTTAACCCGAACTGACGTTATACCAATTCTCTGAAACTGGGCTACAGATCTTCCTTTCGACTCCGCTCAAGGAACGTCGGCTGAGCGGAGTCGTTCGCATCGCGTCTCCCCGAGGGAGAAAGCCGACTTGTCTGTGTAGCTGTAATTCGTAGAACTGGTATCACCTAGGTTTTCAGACTCGATTGAGTGGCATGAATGAGGGCTTGGGGTACTCAGCCTCACAGCCTTGAGTCGTTAATGGATGACGCCTCCTGACATCGCCAGCCCATTCAACGGTCAGACGGTGCCAAGATAGACACCCCCAAAAACTCCCCCATATATTGGTTCACTAACTCGGGATATTCTTGGGGTACCCAGTGACCACAGTGGGCGATATAGCGGAGGTGAAATTCTCGAACATGCTCTTCTGCCGTGGCGATCGAGCTTTCGAAGACGGGGTCATCTTCCCCCCAAATCATCAGCGTCGGTACTTCGAGAACAGGCCAGGTTTGCTGGAGCAGCGAGGGCGATAGCAAATTACGGTAGTAATTAAGACTGGCGTGCAGCGCGCCGGGTCGGGCCAGCGCCGTTTTGAAAGCTTGAATATCAATGGCGGTGAGGGCGCAGCGATTTACCGCGAGCTGATCAAAGACCTGATCAACGAACTGATAATCGTCGACCTGCAGCACCCACTCTGGCAGCCATGGCAGTTGAAAGAAGCCGATGTAGGCGCTGCGCAGCCATTGGCCAGGGTCAGCAAAGCTGTCTAAAAAGCGCCTGGGGTGAGGACAGTTGAGGACGATCAGCTTGGCCACCTGGTCAGGATAGGTATAGGCCACGTGCCAGGCGATCGCGCCACCCCAGTCATGCCCGACCAGATAGCACTGGTCGTAGCCTAACGCCGTAATCACGCCAGCAATATCTTTACCCAGTTCTGACAAGGTATAGGCACTGATATCGGTCGGCTTATCGCTGTCGTTATAGCCCCGCAAATCAAGGGCCACGACGGTGAAATGTTCGGCAAAGACGGGAATTTGGTGTCGCCAGGTGTACCAAAACTCGGGAAAGCCGTGCAGCAACAGCAACAGCGGTCCGTGGCCTTGGGTGACGTAGTGCAGCCGAATGCCATTGGTATTGAGAAACTGGTGCTGTAGCATAGCCGCGTCAGACAGAGGCATCGCAATGGCGTCATTCTTGATTCCACTATAACGACGGATTTCCAGTTCTACCGTCCCCAGCTGTGGGAGAATTTGAAACGCTTTCGCCATGGCGCGACCGGTCTTCTCAACGGATTGTCGTCGCCCCAAATAGCCGTTTCTCACCCTTGTGGTATGAGTTCTCTCCCCCCGCCGATGAGCCAACCCGACAGCATTGCCCGCATTTTGGACGCCAACCTTGATCGCGCTCGCGAGGGCTTGCGAGTGCTCGAAGATTGGTGTCGCTTTGGCCTCAATCAGGGCGAGCTGACTGCCCAGTTCAAGCATTTGCGCCAACGCCTAGCGCAGTGGCACACCGCTGATTTGCGAGCCGCCCGCGATACCCCCGGCGACCCCGGCACAACGCTGACCCATCCCCAAGAGCGTTTGCGCAGCAGCGTCGCCCAGGTGCTGCAGGCCAACTTTTGTCGGGTCGAAGAAGCCCTGCGATCGCTCGAAGAATTTGGCAAAATCCACCATCCGGAGCTGTCTGAAGCCTGTAAACAACTGCGCTACCAGGTCTACACCCTGGAAAGCCAGGTGATGGCCCATCAGCGGTTTCAGCAACTGCAGCAGGCTCAGCTGTATTTGGTGACGGCTCCCGACCCCAACCTGTTGCCGGTCGTGAAAGCTGCGCTGCAGGGCGGGCTGCAAATGGTGCAATATCGCGAAAAGGTCGGTGATGATTGCGATCGCCTCCCCATTGCTCAGCAGTTGAGAGCGCTGTGTCAGCAATATGGGGCGCTATTTTTCATCAACGACCGGGTCGATCTGGCGCTGGCGGTAGAGGCTGATGGCGTACACCTGGGCCAACAAGATTTACCCATTGCCACCGCGCGGGCATTGCTGGGCCGTCAGCGCCTCATTGGCCGTTCGACCACCAACCCCGAAGAAATGGCCCAAGCCCTGGCCGAAGGCGCCGACTATATCGGCGTTGGCCCCGTCTATGCCACCCCGACCAAGCCGGACAAAGCGGCGGCGGGTTTAGACTATGTGCGGTATGCCGCCCAAAATTCACCCGTGCCCTGGTTTGCCATCGGCGGCATTGACGCGGCCAACCTGGCAGAGGTGATGGCCGCCGGGGGCGATCGCGTCGCCGTCGTGCGCGCCATTATGCAAGCCGACAATCCGACGGCAGCTAGTCGGGCGCTGCTCACCCAACTGCAAGCTGCCCCCCATTGAGAGCTGCCACCCCATTGATCCCTCGTGAAACTGCCATGACTAATTTTTCACCCACCCCATCCACCATTGAGCTGTCAGTAAACGGCAAAGTCGCCCACTGCCCCCCGCAAACGCTGCTGCCCGACTATCTGCAGCAAATTGGCATGAATCCGCGCTTGGTAGCGGTGGAATACAATGGCGAAATTTTGCACCGTCAGTTTTGGCCGGAAACTTATCTGCAAGCGGGCGATCGCCTAGAAATTGTCACCATTGTGGGCGGCGGCTGAAGCCCTTCTCAGGAATCGGACTCTCGATGCAGTTCTGGAAACTGGGGAGCCCATGGGTCGCCTTGTCTCAGAATATCGGGCTGCAGGAAGGGCTGACCGAGCTGTGAGGAAGCTCGTATTCGACGACAGAAGTAACTCTCTCTCTGCCCCCCTGCGCCCACTGCTCTCGAGTCATCGGCAATGGTGGGTAAATTAACGCCGCAGTCTACTAGCCGCGCAGTTGGGGGGTCAGATGCACCAGTTCCGGCAGGACCAATTTATCCATCGCCAGTGCCACCGCCTTTGAGGAACCCGGCAGCGAAAAAATCAGGGTGGATTCACAAACGCCCGCGATCGCCCGCGACGCCATTGCCCTAGAGCCAATTTCTGCGTAGCTCAATTGTCGAAAGATTTCGCCAAATCCTGGCAGGGTTTTAGAGAGGAGCGCCGCGATCGCTTCGTAGGTCGTATCGCGCGGCGCAATGCCCGTGCCACCGTTCAACACCATCACGGCCATGCTGCCGTTCGCCACCCAAGTCTGCACTTGCCGCCCCACTGCCGCTGGCTCATCTGGCAAGATCGCATAAGCCACCACGGCATGGGGTGCGGCAGGCAGTTTAGCCTGCAGGAGCTGCCCACTTTTGTCAATTGCAGCAGGCGTCCGCGTATCGCTGACCGTCAACACAGCACAGCCAACGGTTATGGCAGCCAAGTCGGGATGGGGCAACGGCATTTGCAGGGAGCTGAGAACCGGTTAGCTTTTGGTAAACCCGAGACCGTTCTGTTCGGCGTAGCGATTCATAAATCGCATAAACCGTTCCCATTCGGCTTCACTTTTCATGACGAACAGCGCTTCAATACCCGCCGGTCGGCCATCTAAAAATTTGCCTTTGACTTCGCGAGTGGTCAGTTCCCCTTCCTCATCCACCATGTACATGCCGGTGATGTCTACGCCCTCATCCTCAGAAAAGGCTTTGGGATTTTCAAAATAGAAGGTTGCTGTACCATCACTGCCATCAGGCGCGCGGGTCAAACGCACGTCAGGGATGACTGTTTCAACAACGCCGCGGGCAAATTCAATGTGAGCCATAGATCAACAGTCAGAAGTTTTCAAATATTAAACGTTCATTCTCTCATTCGGTGGGCCGATTTTGATCGATCCCGCTAGTTGCGGCTCGACCCAGCCCCGTTGAAAGGCCTAGTATGACAGGGATAGAGCGGCGAAAGAGATCTGTGCTCTCCGCCGACTCTGCAGACTAACTGGGGCGAATCGGTGTCTACGAAGCCTCTTTGGTGGCTGTGTCGGCGCGGGCAGCCTGGATGCCCGCTTCAATATCGTCCAGGGTTTTAACCACTAGGCGCTTGGCTTCTAGTTCCCAGCCCCATTTTTGGACTTGAAAAGCCACATAAAAGCCAATGCCGGTGGCAATGATGTCGAGCGGCTGACGCAACGCAATACCTAACAGTAACCCCAGCCCGCCAATGCCCCAAAATGGCAGGGCGACGGTTTGGCGGTTTTCCTCAACGAGCTTGGCGATGAAGTTAGACGGAATGTCGGCTTCGACCTGATCGCGGACAGCCTTCTGCTCAACATAGGGGAGAGCAAAACTAAACTTGCGGCGCAGCTTTTCAATTTTGCGTGCTTCAGTGCTGTACTCGGTCAGCTCGTCTTCTGCCATGCGCACGAGTTGCTCTGCTTTATCCATGATTCGGTGTATCCCTACAGGCGGCTTCCTTTATCCTACGGCAGGGCGGGGTACCGGATGGATGCGGTGGGCTCACTCACGGTTACAGGTATTCCTCAGGCCAGTCGAAGCACTGCATCGGTGGGGCGGCTAACGAATTGACCGCATCATAGGCCCAGTGGAACGGATACACATCGGCAAAGGTGGAAGCAAACTGACCGGCAGGACAAACCAACGGTTCGGCCTCCGCCTCAACATCGCCGGGTGACTCCGTCTCGATCGCGGGCTCAGCCACAGGTAAAGGTGCCGTCTCAGCAGCAGGCGGGGTCGTCTCGGCAACAGCTCGGGGCGGGGCGTCAGCCAGGTCTGCGGCGATCGCCGGATGACCCCAAAGCATCCCAGCCGAACCAACGACCGTCGCGATCGCCACACCTTTGTAAGCAGACAGCATAAGCAAGTTCCGGGAGGGAGCTGAACCCTTTTAGATTAACGCTGGCCCGACCCCGTTGTAATCGGTAGTGGGGAAGGGGGCATGCCGGCCAGAGGCGTGAAGGTTTGCAGATGGCCGCGATCGACCACGCCGTTCACCTGCAGCGCCGCATCAAACAGGGCCAGGTTGGCTAAACGCCCGGCCGCTAAAGTCCCCAGCTGATCTGCCACATGGATGGCCCGCGCCGGATACAGGGTCGCCATACGCAGCGCCTCATCGAGCGGCAGGCCCACCTGCTGCACACAGTTAGCGATCGCGGCCGCCATCGTCAAGGCGGAGCCCCCCAGCGTGCCCTCGGCAGAAACGCATTTGCCGTCACGGTAGTAAACCGGCTGGCCGCCAATTACAAACGCATCGAGGGTGGTGCCCGCAGGCGGAGTGGCATCGGTGACGAGGCAGAGTTTGTCGCCCTTTAATTTGTGGGCCAGGGCGATCGAGGCGAAATGGACGTGGTGGCCATCGGCGATGATGCCCGCATAGATATCGGGCTGATTGAGAGCAGCACCGACCGTGCCGGGCTGACGACTCTGCCAGGGAGACATGGCGTTGAATAGATGGGTGACTAGCGTAACGCCTTGCTCAAATCCCGCCAGGGCCTGATCGTAGGTGGCATTGGTATGCCCGGCAGATACTGTGATTCCTGCCTCACATAGGATGCGAATGGTTTCTGGGGAAACAACCTCGGGGGCTAGCGTCACCAGTTTGACAATATCTGGCCCAGCTGCCGCGATCGCCGCCACCATTGTGGCCTCAGGCGATCGCACATACGCGCCATTGTGAATGCCTTTGCGCTGGGGGTTGAGATAGGGGCCTTCGAAATGGAGGCCCAAGACGCCGTTGGGCAGCTGTTGCTGATAGTGCCGAACGACCGCGATCGCCGCCTGCATATCCGCATCCGAGGTGGTGATGAGGGTCGGCAAAAAGTTGGTGGTGCCGCTGCGCAGATTGGTCTGATGCATCGTATCGAGGGTGCTGGCAGCAATAGCATCGTTAAACATCACCCCACCACAGCCATTCAGCTGCAGGTCGAGAAACCCCGGCGACACTTGCCAACCCTGCAGATCATGGCGATCGCACTCGACCGGCAAGTCCGTTGGGGGCACAATGGCCCGAATGTCAGCCCCATCAACCACAAGGGCATGGTCAGTCAGCACCTCAAACCCGGTGTAAAGCGTACAGTTTGTCAGGGCATACATCAGGCCAACTCCAGCAGTCGCGAAGATATTCGGTAGCCACGGCGGCTTCGCCTCAGGATAGCCCGCCACGCGGCGGGTGGGTAGGTCGCCTCCGGCCATCGTGACGCGATGTCAGCGGCGATCAAAAAGGTTTAAGCTGTGAAACCCGAACAACGCTGTAAAGTCAGGGGCAATAGCGCTGAGTTCCGTCTGCCACGTTCACTGGCGAACGTGGTTCATTATTAGGAGCAGCTGGCGCTATTGGGGCAGTGTTTAGCAGTCAGGTTCAGCATGGGGCACTATTTTGCGACGGTGGCACGCGGGCTCGAAACCCTGGCCGCTCAAGAACTCCAGGAAATCGGCGTGCGCGACCCGCAGCCCGGTTTTTGTGGGGTTGCGTTTAAGGGCGATCGCGAACTGCTGTATCGAGTCAACCTGTGGGCGCGATTGCCCTTTCGGATTTTGGTCGAGGTGGCCGAATTTCGCTGTCGGGATGCCGATGACCTCTACAGCGGCGTGCAGCGCATTGACTGGCAAGCGTATCTCGACCCAGACCTGACGATGGCCGTGGCCGCCACTGGCAAAAATCGCCAGCTCAACCACACCCACTTCACCGCCCTGCAGGTCAAAAACGCCATTGTCGATCAGCAGCGCGATCGCTTTCAGCAGCGCTCGAATGTGGATACGCAGCAGCCCGATGTGCAAATCAACGTCCACCTCAACCGCGATCGCGCCACCGTTAGCCTCGATAGCTCTGGCAGCAGCCTGCATCGGCGCGGTTATCGTCCCGCTGTGGGCAAAGCGCCACTCAAAGAATCTCTCGCGGCCGCGCTGATTTATCTCTCCGGTTGGCAGCCCGATCAGGCCTTTTATGACCCGCTCTGTGGTTCCGGCACGCTACCGTTAGAGGCGGCGCTGATTGGGCTGAAGCGGGCGCCAGGTCTGTTTCGCGAGCAGTTTGGCTTTGAGACCTGGCCCACCTTTGATGCCCGCCTTTGGAAACGCCTGCAGCAGCAGGCCTATACGGAGCGATTAGAGACCTTGCCCGCCCCGATCATGGGGTGCGATCGCGATGCCGCAGTGGTGCAGCAGGCGCAGACCAACGCGCAAAACTGCGAAGTCGAGCAAGAGATCAGCCTACAGACGCTAGAGTTAGCCGCCGTCACCGCCCCTGCCGATACCGGCGTACTGTTGTGCAACCCGCCCTATGGCCAGCGATTGGGCCGCGACGAAGATTTAGGGGCGTTTTACAAACTCCTGGGAGATGTCTTAAAGCAGCGCTTTAAGGGGTGGACGGCCTTTGTATTGAGCGGCAACAAGTCGCTGGCTAAATCCATTGGCTTGAAGTCGTCGCAGCGGCTGCCCATCTTGAACGGCAAATTGCCCTGTCAGCTGATGAAATATGAGCTGTATTGAGGTTTCTCGTTGGCTGCTTTCAGCCTAAAAAGCAGACCGCCGGGAGACTGTCCGCCTGCGGGCAACCGCGTCGAAATCCGAAGATTTCTCACACTCTGAAGGGCAGGGATGCGGGCGATCGCCCTTTGAGATAAGGTGATGCCAGCAACCTTGACCCGGTTTATTGTTCGTGGCTAGTCGCCTTGCTGTCGTCCGATCTGGGACTTTGTGCCCCGCCCCACGAGAAACCGTTTTTTGTAAAACGCTCGTGGTGGGCAACACCGTCGCCGCCTACACCGCAACGCTGGCCATCTTGCAGGCGGGGGGGCAGGTGTGCTGGGCGCAGACGGGGTCGCTCAATCTTGCTGCCGCGCTCAATCAGCCCACCTCAGCGCATCTCGCCACGCGCTTTAGCTGGCGATTGGGGCGCCGCGTTTCGCCCTGGGCCACGGCCACAGTAATGTCACAAAGCCAGCAGTCTTATTGGGCGAATCGCCAACTGGCGACCCCGGCCTCGTTGCCCCGCCCGCGATCGCCGGACGCCGCTGTTTCCCCCGCCACTGCTCCGACCAGCCCCTCGAAAGAAACTCAGCTGCGGCAGGCGATCGCCCCCTATCTCAAAAGTCAGCAGCTGATCCTGATTCCCCAGGGCGAGCCAGTGCAGGTGTTGTATTCCACCCAGCGCGGCCAGCGGCGGGTACATCAGGTAGTGTTTCGCGATGCCTCCACCGGTCAGCAGTTTCAGATTCATGCCCGGCTGACGCTCGATGCCACAGGGGAGGCCACCCTACAGCAGCAGTTAGCCGAGTCGGCGGAGTCAGCGGCAACTGAGCTAACGCTGACCGCTGACCACCTTGCGGGAGACCGGCGCGGCGCGGCACGCGGCACATTTTTCACCGATGCGATCGCGATCGTGATGGCTCAGAGCGATACCTCTGGCCCCCGAGTCCGTCCCTTTTCCGTGCCGCTGCGGGCGCTGCAGCCCACCCAAACTAGCGGCCTGCTGCGAGTCGGCCTGCCCGGCTGCGACCCCGCGCTCCGCCCCATCTTTGAGCAGCCTCGTGCCCAGTGGGCCTTGGGCGAGGCGGTCGGCCACATTGCCGCGCGGGCGGTATTGGCGGGCGGACTGTCAGCTTTGATGGCTCCACCTCACGCCGCTTGGCAGCTGCAACAACGGCTGGTGCAGCAGGGCATCCCCATTTTTGCGTTCGATGATGTGCCGCTGGATGATCCTGACTTTGAGGCGATTCAGATGGTGGCGATCGCCAACGTGGTACGCACCATGCGTCACCGCGACCTGAGCTTTCGGCCTGCCACGCCGATCACTAAAGCGGTGCTGGCCTCAGCCTTGGCGCGATTACCCCGGCCTCAGGCCCTCCCTGCCGCTGAGGCAAAATCTCCCTATACCGATGTCACCGCCAACCACTGGGCCGCCACTGCCATTCAACAGGCCACAGCAGGACAGGCCATGTCTAGCGAAACTGCCGCAAATTTCGCCCCGAGCAAGGTTGTCTCAAAACAGCAGCTTTGGCAGGTACTGCAGCCGCTTTACCCCATTGATACGGTGACCCCGCCGTTCGTCGTGGATGATGAACCCGCCCGCCGTCGGCATCTGTCGCGATCGCTCTATCCCATCGTGCGATCGCGGTTAAGCTCGTAAGCACGGCTCTGGGAACCCTCCATCCAGCCGGAAGCGAGGCATCAACAGCTGTTTCTCAATTTTGTCTTTCTAGCTCTGATCGCGGGCAAGATGCCCGCCCTAAACGTATTGATGAATTGGTAAATTTGGGATGCGCCCGGCATCAACAGCCGTTTCTCACTCAAGCCTGATTCCGCACTCCCCAGGGCAATCGCACCTTAACAATCATTGACTAATTCAGTGACTCGTGAACTTCCTGTGACACAAGGCTTTCAGTCGACGACTTTATTCTTTTTGCGCTAAAAGATTCACGTAAGATTCTGGCTGGCTCGTACATCTACGCTGCTGACAGTGGCTATCCAACGACCCTAGACGCTACTAATATTCTCTGGAAGCTAGATGCGTTTGCCCTGCCGCACTCCCAACCCTGAACTCCGAATTCCTAACTCCACACTCCGTAGAGCTTGCTCTTCCCGGAGGGTATTCCGACTTCTCCCAAAACCCACTCTGAGGCCGCCCAAAAGCAACCGTCGGGAATCTACACCTTAAGTTTCGTAAAGTTCAGCCCTATGATGTTAAATAGATTTTTCGATTAGCAAAGCACTTAAACAACTTTCCTAACTATGACGGCCCAACTTACCGCACCCGCCACGCTACCGACTCAAGAGTGGATTTGGCAAGGTCATCGCATTTGCCATACCGTGCAGGGCAGCGGCTTGCCCCTCGTGTTGATTCACGGGTTTGGGGCTTCCATTGGGCACTGGCGCAAAAACATTCCCGAGCTCGCCGCTGCCGGCTATCAGGTGCACGCGATCGACCTGCTGGGCTTTGGCCGGTCGGACAAGGCCGAGCTAGAGTATGCCGTCGAAGTGTGGGAAGCCTTGCTGCAAGACTATTGGCGCGAGCACATCGGGCAGCCAGCCGTCTTTGTCGGCAATTCTATTGGTGGTCTGCTGGCGCTGATGATGTTGGCCCACTCACCAGAAATGGCGCGGGCAGGGGTGCTGCTTAATAGTGCCGGGGGATTAAACCATCGCCCCGAAGAATTGGCCCCACCGCTGCGATTCGTTATGGGCACCTTTAGCAAATTAGTCAGTTCTAACCTGCTAGGGCCACTGCTGTTTAATGAAGTCCGGCGCAAGTTTCGCATTCGCGGTTCGCTGAAACAGGTCTATCGCAACCGAGACGCCATCACCGATGAGCTGGTGGATATTCTGCATGGCCCATCCTGCGATCCGGGTGCCCAAAAAGTTTTCGCCTCGATTCTGAGTGCACCGGCTGGCCCGCGTCCCAGCGAGCTACTGCCCCAAATCAAGCAGCCGCTCTTAGTGCTTTGGGGGGAGAACGATCCTTGGACACCGATCGCCGGAGCCAGCATTTATGAGGAGCTGAGTAAAACAGCAGACATTGATCCGCCCGTGACGTTTCACTCGATTCCTGACACCGGTCACTGCCCCCACGACGAGCGACCTGAGATCGTTAATCCCCTAATTAAGAACTGGCTGCAAACCCTTTAGATCAAAGGTCGAAATTTAATGTGTCACCCTGAGCGAAGAGTACACCGCTTGATAGTCCTCTTCGCTCAGCCAAGTCGATCGCCGGCTGCCCTTTCACAACAGTCAGACCAACGCCGCTGCATGATGGGCTAAGTGATCGCCGATAAAGGTGGCGATGAAATAGTAGCTGTGGTCGTAGCCGGGCTGCATACGTAGCGTCAGCGGATAGTTGACGGCCTGGCAGGCGGCGGCAAATTTTTCGGGCTGCAGTTGCGCTTGTAGAAAGTTATCCGCTTCCCCCTGATCGATGAGGTTGGGCAGCGGTTGGGCAGCGGTTTTGACCAAGTGAGTCGGGTCATAGGCGAGCCAGTCGTCGCGATTGTCGCCGAGATAGGCGCTGAAGGCTTTTTGCCCCCACGGCACTTGGGTCGGAGCCACAATGGGCGAAAATGCTGACACGCTCTGAAAGCGTCCGGGATTGCGGAGGGCAATCATCAGCGCCCCATAGCCGCCCATCGAGTGGCCCATGATGCTTTGGTGCGTCTCACGAATGGGGAAGTTGGCCGCGATCGCCCCCGGCAGTTCACTCACGACGTAGTCATACATGCGATAGTGCTGCGCCCAGGGTGCTTGCGTGGCATTCACATAAAAACCTGCCCCGGTGCCAAAGTCCCAACTGTCGTCTTCGCCGGGCAGATTGCAGCCGCGAGGACTGGTATCCGGCGCGACCAGGATCAGACCGTGCTGGGCAGCGTGCTGCTGCGCCCCGGCTTTGGTGATGAAGTTTTGTTCGGTGCAGGTGAGGCCGCTGAGCCAGTAAACCACTGGGCAGGGTTGCGTCTCCGCCTGGGGCGGCAGGTAGACGGCAAAGTTCATATCGCAGCTGAGGACAGCCGAATGATGGCGATAGACGTTTTGCCAACCGCCGAAAACGCGCTGATGGGCCGTGAGGGTGAGGGTGTTGGGTGAGGTCATGAAGGGTAGAGGAGTGGAGGGTGGAGAGTAGGGGGTAGAGGGTGGAATTTGGAGTTTTGGCGGGTTAGCGTTTCGGCGGCTCAACGCCAATGAATGAACAGTTCGCAACGTCAGAAGCGCGCCAACCGCTGAATTTTTGCGCCGTGGGAGAGTGGCAATCACAGTGTGCAGCCAGGGATTGCTAGAGGCCTAGGAAACAGTGCAATCAGCCCCTTAATCCACCGCTCAGTAAATCACGACGGAACGGATGCTTTTGCCCGCGTGCATGAGGTCGAAGGCGGTATTGATGTCTTCTAGCGGCATGGTTTGGGTGATGATCGGGTCGATTTTGATCTCGCCGGAGAGGAAGCGATCGACGTAGCCGGGGAGTTGGCTGCGGCCTTTGACGCCGCCAAAGGCCGACCCGCGCCACACGCGCCCGGTCACGAGCTGAAAGGGCCGGGTACTGATTTCTTTACCCCCCGCTGCGACACCGATAATGATCGATTCGCCCCAGCCTTTGTGGCAGCATTCCAGCGCGGCTCGCATGAGTTCGACGTTGCCGACGCACTCAAAACTGTAGTCCGCGCCGCCATCGGTGAGGTCTACCAGCACCTCCTGAATCGGAGCATCGTAGTCTTTGGGGTTGACGCAGTCGGTAGCGCCCAGCTGTTTGGCCAATTCAAATTTATCGGGGTTAATATCGACGGCAATGATGCGTCCCGCCTTGGCCATCACGGCCCCCTGCACGACGCTAAGGCCAACGCCGCCGAGGCCAAACACGACGACGGTGGCTCCGGCTTCAACTTTGGCGGTGTTCAATACGGCCCCAATGCCGGTGGTGATGCCGCAGCCCAGCAGGCAAGCTTTTTCGAGCGGGGCTTGAGGATTGATTTTGGCCAGGGCGATTTCGGGGACGACGGTGTATTCGCTAAAGGTGCTGGTACCCATGTAGTGATAAAGCGGGTCGCCGTTGACGCTGAAGCGCGTGGTGCCGTCGGGCAGCAGGCCTTTACCCTGGGTGGCACGGACGGCTTGACACAAGTTGGTTTTGCCCGACAGACAAAATTTGCACTCGCCGCATTCGGGCACATAGAGGGGAATCACTTGATCGCCGGGCTGCACGCTGGTGACGCCGGCACCAATTTCTTCGACCACGCCACCGCCTTCGTGCCCCAAAATGGAGGGGAAAATGCCTTCGGGGTCTTTACCCGACAGGGTATAGGCATCGGTGTGACAGACGCCCGTCGCTACTAACCGCACCAAAACTTCACCCGCTTTGGGGCCGTCGAGATCCACTTCTTCAATGGCTAGCGGTTTGCCCGCTTCCCACGCGATCGCTGCCCGTGTCTTCATCCGTCATCCCCAAACGCTTCATTGACCGACACCGTATCATTTGCCGATTGTCGTGGCAGTGAAAGCTCAATTTTTCTCAAGGGTTTTGGCAGATCTACTTACTCTCAGTGCCGAGACGCGAAATTTAGTCCCCGACTTATAGCTCTCTCTACAGCAATTTCAAAGGGGTTTTATTACAACATTAGGACTCTTCATAGTCTTGTTTGAGCTTTTCGTAATAACGTCGCTTTGCCTTCCTAACTAAGTCAGGATCTTCTCGCCGTCTCTCGATAGGCGCAGTGCTTTCATCTGATTCAATCAAGCGAATGGTCATTTCATCCCCTAGAACCAGCGATTGTTTGAGCCAATCGATATGTTCATGATCATGCCTGCCATGATTAATCATTCCACTGACGGACAAACGCAAATCGTCTTCATTATCTGCATCGGCTGCTCGATAGGAAAGTATGGCTGTTAAAACTCTGATTTCATCCAAACCAGCGATTATCCGTTTTCCGCCATTGATTGTAATTTCAAAACACAGCATTTTGGGGACTCACTTTTTCAATATGTTTCTTGATGCGCGATCATGCCAAATTCCACTCTCCGTGCCCCTAAATAGAAAAATGGCTGATTCGTCACGGTTTGACCAGGGCCATACAATGGAATTCTGAACAGTGCTTGCTCTATTGTCATGACGGATTCCGCGATCGCCCCCTCAAAATCAGCCACCCTGCCCGCTGGCACCCTCAGCTGCATTCACCACATCGCTCTGAACGTCAAGGATATGGCCGCCTCCCGCCATTTCTACGGTGAGATTTTGGGGCTGCATGAGCTGCGCGGGGCTGAAGTACCCGAAACGCTCAAAGATCTCGTCGCAGCGGGCAAAGTCGCCAACTTTCGCCTGCCCGATGGCCTGATCTTAGACCTGTTTGGCGAGCCCGATCTGTTGCCCCCTGACGCCGATCCGACCCAGCAATTCACCCGTGCTAATCACATGGCCTTTGGCATCGCGCCAGAGCAGTTCGATCAGGCCGTCACCGTCCTCAAGCAGCAAAACGTGGCGATCGATCATGGGCCAGTCAGCCGGCCAACCGGGCGCGGGATCTACTTCTACGATCCCGACGGCTTTCTGTTAGAGATTCGCTGTGACCCAACATAGTTTTGGGACGCTGGCGTGAGATTGTTGATTGGTTCTGGTGGCTGATCGTCAAGCAGCTGTTTGGGCGACGTTTGGGTGTACCTCCTGAGGGAAATCTCGCCCTACTCACATCCAGAAACCACGCTGCAGGTTTCCGCCCTCATCCTCTTGTTTGATGGCCATCCTGGCCGTCCTCTGCGCTGCAGAAGCAGATCTTTCACTATTCTGATGGGGTGGGGGCAGGCTAGGAAGTCGACCCAACAAGGGTTTTAATCACGCTCGGGTATTGTGAAAAAGAAGATCGCCTATCCCAAATCGGCAAGAACCACCACTCAAGATCACTCAGCGAAGACTACCCCGTTAGAAATCCGCTGCAACCCGTCCTAGTTGCAGACTGCTGGTGCGTCAGCATCCTGCGTGGGGGCTGGCCGTTTTTTCAGAAACCACACCAGCGCCAGCCCCTTGAGACAGCCGCCGATGAGGCCCGTCAAGGCAGCCAACGCGACCCAGTGCCAGAGGATGCGCCGAGTACCGTAAATGGCCGCATCGACCATATCGGGCACAAACCAGGCAATGCTGACCGTGAGAATAACCGCATTCACCAGTGGCCACCAGCCCCACAAGCGACTGCCGCGCCGCAGCACCCACGCCTGCGGACACCCCACGATCGCCCCACACACAAACACCATCAACGGCAGCGGTACAGATGACCAAGCGAGAGCCCACACAATAAATAGCGCGATCGCCCCATAGCCACCGCCTATCGTCGCGACGCCCCACCAGACAAACGGCGCGTAATAGCGCCGGAGCACCAGCCCCTGGGCGATCGCCAGCACGATAGGCCCGATCAACAGTCCGATCACCCCAAGTGGATTGCAGAGGGCGATCGCGGCGGTCGTGGCCAAAGTCCAGCGTCGGCAAAAGCGCCGATCTACCGGTTTTAGATGGAGCATGTGAGTTCTTGAGTTTGCTGGCTGAACAAGAGGTTTTCGCGATAGTCTACCGGGCAATCGATCACGGTAGGCACCGATTGCGCCAGCGCCTCCTTCAGAGTGGGAATCAAGTCTTCAGTGCGTTCGACTCGGTAGCCTTTGAGGCCCATCGACTCCGCGAACTTGACGAAGTCGGGATTGGTGAAGCGGATGAAATTGGACTCGCCGTACTGGTTTTGCTGCTTCCACTCAATCAGACCGTAGCCGCCATCGTGAAAGATCAGCGTCACAAAGGGCGTTCCCAAGCGGCGAGCGGTTTCGAGTTCTTGGCAGTTCATCAAAAAGCCGCCGTCGCCGGTCGCGGCAATCACACGGCGTTCAGGATGCACCAGCTTGGCCGCAATGCCACCGGGGATGGCAATGCCCATCGCCGCAAAGCCGTTGGAAATCAGGCAGGTGTTGGGGCGATCGCAATGGTAATTGCGGGCAATCCACATTTTGTGAGCGCCGACATCAGAGATCAAAATATCTTCTGGCCCGAGCACCTGGCGCAGGTCATAAATCACCTTTTGGGGCTTGACTGGAAACCCAGTGTCGTCGGCATAGCGCTGGTAGTCGGCCCGAATCTCGTCGCGCAGTTGAGCATTGGTAGGGTCAGGCTGGGCCGGGCGCTGGACCCGGTTGAGAATCGCATCAAGTGCGTCGGCAATGTCGCCTACGACTTCCGTCTGGGGAATGTAGCTGCTGTCGATTTCAGCGGGGGTGGCGCTGATGTGCAAAATCGGCAGGTCGCCATTCGGGTTCCACTTTTTCGGTGAAAATTCCACCAGGTCATAGCCGACGGCGATGATCAGGTCGGCCCGCTCGATGCCGCAGCTGATAAAGTCGCGCTGCTGCAGGCCAAAGGTCCACAGGGCTAACGGGTGAGTGTAGGGCACCATGCCCTTGCCCATAAACGTATTCACCACGGGAATGTGGAGCCCCGTGGCAAACCGCAGCAGGGCTTCGCTAGCCTGGGCTCGAATCGCGCCGTTGCCGACCAAAATCAGCGGATTCGTCGCCTGGGTGATCGCTTTCGCCGCCTGCTCAATGCTTTGCAGCGAGGCCTCGGACTTGTCTCGCCCATCGCGCCGCAGTGGCTGCCCCGTCACGGTCATCTCAGCAATATTTTCCGGCAGATCGATGTGCACCGCGCCCGGTTTCTCTGTCTGGGCCAGTTTGAAGGCCTTGCGCACAATCTCAGGCGTGATGCTGGGCCGTACAATCTGCGCGTTCCACTTGGTCACCGGTGAAAACATCGCCACCAGATCAAGATACTGGTGCGACTCAATATGCATGCGATCGGTGCCCACCTGGCCGGTGATGGCCACCAGCGGCGCACAGTCGAGGTTGGCGTCGGCCACACCAGTCATCAAGTTCGTCGCCCCCGGCCCCAGGGTGGATAGGCACACCCCCGCCTTACCAGTGAGGCGACCATAGACGTCGGCCATAAAGGCTGCTCCCTGCTCGTGGCGGGTCGTCACGAACTGAATCGATGAGGATTTAAGCGCCTGCAGGACGGCCAGATTTTCTTCCCCTGGCACGCCAAAAATGTACTCGACCCCTTCATTTTCTAAACAGCGCACCAACAGTTCAGCCGTGTTCATCCCCACTCATTCCTTATTAATCTGGTCAGTCCGTAATCAGGCTAATCCAGCATTTATTGAATCCAAACCGTCTTGGCATTCACAAAGGCTAAAATGCCTTCGCGTCCCAGCTCGCGGCCATAGCCCGATCGCTTGATGCCGCCAAAGGGCAAGCGCGGATCCGACTTCACCAAGCCGTTAATAAAAACTGCCCCCGCCTCTAGCTCGTTGACAAAGCGATCGCACTCCTCAGCAGACTGCGTCCAAGCGCTCGCCCCCAACCCCAGCGGCGTACCGTTGGCCAACTGCACTGCCGCCTCGAAGCTATCGACCTGAAAAGTCAACGCCACCGGCCCAAAAAACTCTTCCTGATCCGCCGGGGTGCCAGGGGGAATGTCGGCCAAAATCGTCGGCGGATAAAAGTTGCCCTGGCGCAGCGCCGCTGGGAGGGCTGCTAGACAGGACGCCAGCGCGCCCCCCACCAGCACCTTGGCCCCCTGCTGCACGCAGGCCGTCACCTGCGCTGCCAGCTCGTCCCGAATCTGGGGCGTGGCCAGCGGCCCGATATCCGTGGTGCCCAAGTTGGGGTCGCCGACCTTGAGCGCCTTGAACTTCGCCGTCAGCCCAGTTAAAAACGGCTCCGCGATCGCCGCGTGCAGAATAAACCGCTTAGCCGCAATGCAAGACTGCCCGTTATTCAGCAGGCGAGCCGTCACCGCCGTGGTGATGGCAGCCTCTAGATCGGCGCTGGGCATCACAATAAACGGATCGGTGCCCCCCAGCTCTAACAGCGTGGGCTTAATGTGCTGGCCCGCCGTCGCCGCTAGCGCCGCCCCCGCCGGTTCGCTACCGGTGAGCGTGGCCGCTTTTACGCGCTCATCGGCGAGCAACTCCGCCACGGCATCAGCCCCCACCAGCAGGGTTTGAAAGACATCTTCGGGAAGTCCGGCTTTGTGGAAAATATCAGCGATCGCCAGCGCACATTGCGGCACGTTAGAGGCATGCTTGAGCAGGGCCACATTACCCGCCATCAGGGTCGGGGCGGCAAATCGAAACACCTGCCAAAACGGAAAATTCCACGGCATTACCGCCAGCACCACGCCTAGCGGCTGATAGCGGACGAAACTCTGGCTGGCATCGGTCACGGCGGGCACATCTTGCAAAAAGCTGGCCGCATTGTCGGCATAAAACCGACAGACCCAGGCACATTTCGACACCTCCGCGATCGCGCTTTTGAGCGGCTTGCCCATCTCTAAGGTCATCAGCTGGCCATAGGCCTGTTTGTTACTCTCTAACAAATCGGCGACCGCGTGCAGCCAGCGAGCCCGCTGCTTGAGGGAGGTCGTTCGATAGGCGCTAAAGGCGGCTTGGGCTTGGGCCAGGCAGGTCTCCAGAGCCATCTGATCAAACGGGGTGTAGGTCTTGAGGGTTTGCCCAGTCGTGGGATTTACGGTCGCGATCGCCATCGTAGCCTCCTCTTACAGGCAACACTGTCGTGGAGTTCGGGTCGCAGCGTTGGGCCGATCTCTACTGTCGCAAGGGACGCTGGGGCAACCGTTGAAATTGTATTGATTGTTCACTGACTGATGATTCTATGGACCGATCTGGATTTTGCTGGGTTTGACCCAGGCTGGCCTGCTACGTGGCACCCGTCATCGGTGGGCGCAATCGAATGTTCTATCCTTACCAGATGGGGATTCATTGCACCGCTGCCGCTCAACCGCCGCCCTGTCTAATTCCTCCCATGGGTCACTTCGCGAAACCATCAAAGCGCTGTCAGACCTGATGCATCACCCCTTGACATCCTTTAATCTGGGGTACGTGGCCCCCAATTTTCTGAGCATTGGGAGTTAGCGGCAGAACTGGCTGGCCCAAACCGGCGGCCACAGCGTCAGTCGGATTTGTATGCTCAGAGCAGGACTCATTTTTCGTGTTGTCTCCACTAATCCCTCCCCCTGCCCATGCTTGATGCTCGTATCCCCTCGGGGGCGCTCGGTGACAAATGGACTCGCTTCCAAGAAACTTGCCCGCTGGTGAGCCCCAACAACAAACGCAAACACACCGTACTGATTGTGGGGACGGGGCTAGCCGGGGCCGCGGCAGCAGCGACCCTCGCCGAGCTCGGATATCAGGTAAAAAGCTTTTGCATTCAAGATTCGCCGCGCCGTGCCCACAGCATCGCGGCCCAGGGCGGCATCAACGCCACTAAAAACTACCCCAACGATGGCGACAGCGTTTGGCGCTTGTTTTACGACACGCTCAAGGGGGGCGACTACCGCTCACGCGAAGCGAACGTTCACCGCTTAGCTGCGATCAGCAACCAAATTATTGACCAGTGTGTTGCCCAAGGCGTGCCCTTTGCGCGGGAATATGGCGGGCTACTAGCCAACCGCTCGTTTGGTGGCGCTTTGGTCTCACGGACGTTTTATGCCCGAGGGCAAACGGGGCAGCAGCTGTTGCTGGGGGCCTACAGCGCCCTGCTGCGCCAGGTGCAAGCGCAGCAGGTGCAGATCTTCGCCCGCCGCGAAATGCTAGATCTGGTGGTCGTTGACGGACACGCGCGGGGCATCATCACGCGGAATTTAGTCACGGGTCAGCTCGAACGCCACGCGGGCGATGCCGTCCTGCTGTGTACTGGCGGGTATAGCAATGTCTATTACCTCTCTACCAACGCCCAAAATTCCAACGTGTCGGCGGCGTGGCGCTGCCACAAGCGGGGCGCGTATTTTGCCAATCCTTGCTACACCCAAATTCACCCGACCTGCATTCCCATCTCAGGCGACTATCAGTCGAAGCTCACACTAATGAGCGAAGGGCTCCGCAATGACGGTCGGGTCTGGGTGCCCAAAATGCCGGGCGATTCGCGATCGCCCCACGCCATTCCGGAAGGCGATCGCGACTACTATCTCGAACGTCGCTATCCGGCCTTTGGCAATCTCGTGCCCCGTGATGTCGCTTCCCGCAATGCCAAAACCATAACCGATGAGGGACGCGGCGTGGGCGAAACGGGGCTAGCCGTTTACCTTGACTTTCAAGACGCGATTCAAACGCAAGGGCAGGCAGCGATCGCCGCTAAATACGGCAACCTGTTTGACATGTACCAGCGCATCACCGGCGAAAATCCCTATCAGGTGCCGATGCGAATTTATCCCGCCGTACACTACACAATGGGCGGACTCTGGGTTGACTATCATCTGATGAGTACGATTCCGGGCTTGTTTGTGTTGGGCGAGGCCAACTTTTCGGATCACGGAGCGAATCGGCTGGGCGCGAGTGCCCTGATGCAGGGGTTGGCCGATGGCTATTTCGTGATTCCGCCCACGCTGGGCACCTACCTGGCGAGCACTTCCCTGGCTGCGGTGACCCCGGCTGATGACACTTTTCAACAAGCTGAGCACGCGGCCCAAACGCGGCTAACGCAGTTGCTCAACATTCAGGGCAACAAAACCGTAATGACCTTTCATCGCGAGTTAGGTCGCCTGGTTTGGAACGATGTGGGCATGAGCCGCGATCGCGCGGGTTTGAAATCCGCGATCGCCCGCATCCGTGAACTGCGGCACGAATTTTGGCACAACCTCAAGCTGCCGGGCGCCGCCAATACGCTCAATAAAAATCTTGAGTTTGCCGGTCGCGTTGCCGACTTTTTAGAACTGGCCGAACTGATGGCTCAAGATGCCCTGCACCGCGAAGAATCCTGTGGTGGTCACTTTCGCGAAGAGCACCAAACCCCCGATGGCGAAGCCCAGCGTGATGATGCCAACTTCGCTTACGTCGCCGCTTGGGAGCATCGGGGCAGCGATCGTCCTGCCACTTTACATCGAGAAGAGCTGCAGTTTGACAATGCGCCACCCACCCAGCGCAGCTACAAATAAACCCTCATACCATCTCAGGCACAAGGGTAAACTCGTAAGTTCTCACCAAAAAGCTCCAGACGCCACGCGAAGGGCATTCTGGGCAATTTTGAGGAGGCACATAGCTCGATTGACGATCAGCTTACTGGTCGCCAACGCAGTCAATTCCTGCCGTGGAACCGTTGAATAACAGGACAGCTCGTGGGCGTCTAGTCTTCGTGCTCATCGAAGGGATCGGCTAGCTGCTTAGCAGGCGGGCCAAAGGCGGTGTAAACAGCGAGTGCCGTAAAGGCCACGACCACTGCACCCACAGAAATGATAAGAACTGTTGCAGGCTGCATAGAATGAGGTTTCCTATAAAACACCTTAATCTTATAATATTACGGAATATAAAGTGGCGTATAGGTTCAGGACACTGATGGCACAACAAACGCGGCTAAGCAATCTGCTAAAACCCCTCAACTCGGAATACGGTAAAGTATCACCCGGTTGGGGCACGACTCCCGTCATGGGCGTCTTCATGGGGCTGTTCTTCGTATTTCTGTTGATTATTCTTCAGCTCTACAACTCTTCACTCATTTTGCAGAACGTCGATGTTGACTGGCGCAGTCTGGGCATCTAAGTTCAGCTGCTGCTTCGATTGACTGACAGAAGGGTAGAAGAACCAACGCTTCTACCCTTCTTGTTTTTGGCACATAGTTCGACAGTTATCGACTCATGCATTGCCGCGATCAGGTGGGTGCGAGCGTAACTGTCAGCCTTTAGGAGGACGATATGAACGTTTTTGGGATCGGGCTCCCCGAGATGGCCTTGATATTGGTCGTTGCCTTGCTAGTGTTTGGCCCTAAAAAGCTGCCTGAGATGGGTCGCAGTTTAGCTCAAGCCTTGGGCAGCTTCAAAAAGGCTCAGCAAGAGTTTGAGACAGAGTTTAAGAAAGAGGCAGAAGATCTCAAAAAATCGATGAACGCGCCGATGAAGGCCGAGATCGAGCGACCTGAGCCGAAAGCTCTACCTGAGCCAGAGGGTGAAACCGAGGCGACAGCAGAGGATGCAGCAGCCGATGAAGCCGAAGCTGTCGCCGCTGACGTCGCGGCACCGGATGCGTCCGCCACGTCTTCTTAAGCACTCAAGTAGATTCCTCTACGGGATTGCTCTTAAACCGCAGGCCGGTCTTGAGAGTTTTGAGATGCTCCAGGATCGTCGCATCACGTTGACTGCTGAGCCTGACGACGCTTGCGGTTACTCCGGCTTGCTAGCTGCCACCACGACAACGCTTGGCGTTCGGTGACCCTGCCGCCCACCGAATTGTGGAGTGAAACTGACCCAGCTACCGCCCTGTCTCACCGGGCTCAGCGGATGAGTCAAGAAACTCCGACAACCCGCTGGCCAGCCCGTCCGTTGTGGCACAGATATCTTTTGTTGCGCCTTCTCATAATCTTGCAATGGCTAATGAATCGGCAGCCCCTCTGCGCTTAGTGGTGGGCTTGGGCAATCCAGGCGACAAGTATGCCCGCACGCGGCATAACGTGGGGTTTGACGTGGTGGATGCCCTGTCGCAGCGCTGGCACATTGATATGGCCGACAATCGCAAATTTCACGGCAGATTTGGGGAGGGGAGGGCGATCGCCGGGCACAAGCTCGCGCTGCTAAAACCGAATACCTATATGAATCGCTCTGGCCAAGCGGTGAGAGCCGTTGTGGACTGGTATAAGCTACCCGCCCAGACAGTTTTAGTGGTGTATGACGACATGGCGCTGCCGCTCGGACGATTGAGAATTCGTGCCGAAGGCTCGGCTGGCGGTCATAACGGCATGAAGTCGATCATTGCTCACTTGGGCACCCAAACGTTTCCCCGGCTACGGGTCGGCATTGGCAGCACGGCGCGCGCGGGCGATCGCGATCAGGCTGTTGTCGCTCATGTCTTGGGTAAGTTTGCCCCAGATGAAAAACCGCTAGTCAATACCGCCCTCGATTGGGCCACTGAGGCGATCGAAACCATCTTGTTGAAAGGTCATGAAGAAGCCATGAGTGCCTTCAATGGGCGATCGGCGCTGCCTCAATGAAGCTCCCATACCCGTCCTTTGAAACTGGATTACAGATCGTCCTTTCGACTCCGCTCAAGGAACGTCGGCTGAGCGGAGTCGTTCGCATCGCGTCGAAAGCCGACTTGTCTGTGTAGCTGTAATTTGTGGAACTGGTGTTACCCAGCAGGGGCTGCCGCATCACGTTGCTAGGGCGTCAAGATGACTTCGCCTCTGGAACCACCATCCTCGGCATGACTTAGCGATAGCAATCCAGAATCTGGTAAGCATACCCTCAAGCGCTAGGACTCTGGCGTGATTAGCTTTTTGTTTCCGTAGGGCTTGCCCTTCCCGCAGGGTATTCCGAACCCCGAATTCCGAATTCCGAACTCCGAATTACGCCATAGTCCACCAGTCATCGCTCAGGCTGAGTTGATCATTCACGTCGGTGCCGACTGAACCAACCGAGAAATTGCGCCTACCCTAACTGAATGCTGCGCATGAGCCAAAACCCGGCAAACGCCTCAATTTCGGGGTCTGCCTGCACCGCTAAGAAATGAACCTGATTCGCCTCAGCCTTCGCCGCTTCAAAATTCGCGGCTTCTTTTTGCAGTTCGGGCGTATTGAGGGCGGCCACAATCCAGCTATCAGCACTACCGGTTTCTAAAATCAATCGCGGTTTTTGACTCGATTCGACCCGCAGCTCACTGACCTCCAGACCTGACATCCAGCCCGCCATCGGCATCGCGCGCGGTGAAAAAATCACCAATCCAGGAATCAGCGTATCGTCGGCAACTCCAGCAAACGCCGTGGGGAAAGCCTCACCAAAGTCGATTGGCCAATCTGACATGGCGGCCAAATCTTGAGCCGGTAGAGACACCAGCGCCCACTGCTGACCGATCAACGCATCGGGTAAAGCATTGGGGGCGGGCGGTGGAGCGCCCACCGAGGGTGAGGGCTTGTCCGTATAGCCTGGTTCTTGGGGGTAGACGTCTTGGCGGCGATAATCCATCCACTGCTGCAGGGCCAGGGTGCGACGGCTGGCCAACACGGCAATGCCCAACTCTTCGCAGGCGCGAATAATCATGTTTTGCATCGAAAACCGGAAGAAGCGAATGCGGGTTGGCGGTTCGGGGGCGGCAGCGATCGCCTCGGTAATCGCCTGCTTCAACTCGATTGAGTTGACCTGGGTATTCGAGAGAAACTTGCTAAAGCGAAACAGCTCGTCAGGATTGGCATCGACGCTTTGTAAACCTTCGCTGATCAGGACTTCCCAGCGCTTTTTGCCGCTCTCGTCCAAAATGGGGCGCGAGTAAAAGTCGAGTTCCCAAACTGTGCCCATAGCCGTTGTTTTGTCTGCCTCACATCAGTTAGTTATTCAGCACTGCCCACCCAGAGGAAACCTCTCGTAAACCCGAGTCTTGATTCAGGTTGGTGAGGTATCAGGGCGCGATCGCAGGGCGTTAAAGTTCACTATCTGCCAGCAGCTTACCAACGTTTTGGAGGCGATTGTCGATATCTTCCATTACGGTGTCAAATTCTTTGAGCACTTCGCCAGGATACTTTTCGAGCACCTTGGTGGAGAGCGAAATGCGGCCGCGCGATTCATCTAAGCTGACGATGATAGCCTTGATTGCCTGGCCCTCACGCAGCAATTTAGACAGAGAATCAACATAGTTTTGGCTGATCTGGTTGATGTGCAACAGGCCCGTCACCCCCTCAAATTTGACGAACGCGCCGTAGGGTTTGAGACTAGCCACTTTGCCGCTGACCAACTGCCCCACACCGAGGGTTGACATCGCCTGCGATCGCGCCGCCAGCCGCTGCGACATGACCAGCTTGTTGTTATCCTGATTGACTTCTAAAAAGCCCACGCTGAGGGTGTTTCCCACCTGCGATTCCAAATCGTCAGACTCGCTGAGGTGCGATCGCGGCACAAATCCCCGCAATCCTTCGACATCGACAATGACGCCGCCCTTGTTAACGCCCGTCACTTCCACATCCAAAATGTCTTTGTTGGCTTCTCGTTCAATCAGCCGCTCCCAGACGCGCTGCACCATCAGCCGCCGCAGAGAGAGCACCACGCGCCCTTCCATATCCTGATCGCGAATGATGATGAACTCAAACTCTTCACCCACGGGCAGGGCTTCTTCGAGATTATCAACCCGCTCAAGAGACGCTTCCTTGAGCGGTAAAAAGGCGTCTGACTTGCCACCAATCTCGATCATCGCGCCTTCTGAAGCGTGGCCAATGACGGTGCCTTTGACGGTGCTCCCCGTTTGAAAGGTGTAATCGTGATCCGCTAGCGCACGAGCAAAATCTTCTGTCGAAAAGGTCAAAGTCGGGCCTCCCCCGTATTTCGTCCAATTATTGAGTCTTTCAGCGATAGCAATCGATTTCGACGAAAACTGATTGTAAATTCTGAATTGGCTAAATGTAAACCTGTCGTCGACAACTTAACAAAAAGAGGCGAAACCCAATCGAGTACATCCCAACTTTTGGGCATTCGCTAGCCGGGATCACCACCTTAGAGAAAGTGGATTATGAGGTGCAGCGGCGGCTTGTAGAATAGCAGCACCCTCCAGCCTCTTCTCTATCTGATAATGCCTCTTCTCTATCTTAGTAATGAGGAGCACCAGAATCCTGAGGCCCTCTGCCTCCAGGAAAGGAATATTCGGTGTAGACAACGCGGCAAGACTTCTCTGCGTGTGGATACAAAACGGAGAGATATCCAGCCGTTAGACTATCAACTGTCATCTAAATACAGCCACCTTTCATGAAATAAGCCTTCAGGGGAAACGAAATGCCCAATCAAAAGATCGGTTCAATTCAAGCCCTTTTCCAAAATCGCTTGACAACACTTGAGCACCTTTTAAAGACGGCTCAGACCCATTTCAATGACAGTGAGTTATTTCTCCAGAAACGTATTGCCGCTGATATGCTCCCCTTTGGGACGCAGATTGCTTTTACCTGCAACCAACCCCGCAACTTCGCTTTGTGGTGTAAAGATAAACCCGCAGATAATCTCGACCCAGAGGTCACAGCGATCGCTCAAGCATACGAACACATCACCAATACGAAAGCCCTCCTGGCCGACATTGATGCCGCAGACGAGAAGCTGACTCAGGTGACGCGTGTTGATCTCGGCCCGGGCCTTTATTTTGAGCTGTCTGGCAGCGACTATGTCGATGATTTCCTGATGCCCAACTTCTATTTTCACCTAGTCACGGCTTATGACATTCTGCGCATGGCGGGTGTCCCCATTGGCAAACGCGATTACATGATGCATTTGGTTCCATTGCTCAAGCAGGCGTGACGCCTCACGGTTCTCATGCCGCACAAGAGCGAGCGCTATCGGCTCCCAAGGCTTGAAAACAACAAAAAAAAAACTGCTCCCGCTGACCTCAATGCGTCAGCGTTTTCACGATGTCATCGGGAATTCGAGCGTCGAACAGGGGGATTACAATCCTGGTCAATCGATGGGCTGGCTTACGGCTCAAACTCCATAACGTGCATGCGACCAAGCTTTCTAGCTCCAGCCAGAATTAAGGGCCACAGCGGCAATTAAACCCTGCGACCCTTGGTAATCACGATGATTGTATGTGAATCGAAATTAATAAGCGGGACGAGTATCCGACCCAGTGGAAGTCCGGGCGCGTTCCTTAGCTTTGGCCGCACTCTTCTTGAGAGCATCTAAGCGTTTGATGTACTGGTCACGCTTACGCTTTTTGGGCGTCTGTTCAATCAGCGTTTTCAAAGCGCTGCCCAGGCTCTTGTAAGCGTTGGGCAGGGTGTAGCCAAATCGCGTCGCGATCGCGATCGCCCGCTCATCCGCCTCAATGGACTCTTCTAAGGCTTTGATAGGGTTGTTGCGCTTATACAGCCGCCATCCTGAGAAGCTGCAGAGCGCCAACGCCAACATCAGCAACAGCCCATCTTGTACCCAGAGTTCACCAATCGCGCCCCCCAGACCAATGGCCAGGGCAGCCATTTCCCAACCGTCACGGGGAATGGTGTCATTTTGAATCCGACCCACCTCATGCCAAAAGAGCAGATTACGCTGGTCAAGCGCTAATCCTTCCCACTTCGCCAAGTCGATCTGGATTTCGACCTGATCTTTCCCCAGTTCTTCACTGGTGACGAGGGGCGGGGAGACGTCGGTGGCCGCTTCGACCGTCACCCAACTCTGAAGTTCTGGCGGTAGTAAACTGCGAAGGCGGCGTAGCTCTCCCATATCGGCTCTGGCAGTGGATGTTGCGTAGGACGTCATGAACACTCAAATGACACTCAAGTTACCTCAGAGTTTACATGACCAAACCGATCATGCCGAGGCAAGGTTACCGATCATGGTAGCCAAAAAACCGGTCGCTCACCGGGTCGGCGTTAACTTATGTGAGAATCGGTTGCCCATCGGCGGGCGGCGGGGTGCTTTGCCCAGGGATAGCGAGCGACCAAAGGCATGCCGTTTCGCTCTGTGATTCAAGGTCAGCGATCGCGGCCTGCAGATAATCTTCACCCTGCTCAACAGACTCAATGCGACAGAGTGCTTCGCGTAAAGTGGCGGCGCCCGCAAAGCCTTTGACATACCAAGTCATGTGTTTGCGGGCTTGGCAAATGCCGCGATAACCTTTGTAATCAGCAATCAGCCGCAAGTGCTCTTGAGCACACAGCAACCGGTCAATGGCGGTGGGGGCGGGCAGGCGATCGCCCGTTTTGAGATAGTAATCAATCTCGCCCACCAAAAACGGATAGCCGAGCGTGCCTCGAGAGCACATCACCCCATCGGCTTGCGTTTGCTCAAGACACCGCACCGCCGCTTCGACAGAGTCAATATCGCCGTTCGCAATCACCGGAATCGACAACGCGGCTTTGACCCGGCCAATCCAATCCCAGCGAGCCGGGCCGTTATAGCCCTGGGCGCGGGTACGACCATGCAGCGTCAGCATTTGAATCCCGGTATCTTCCAAACGACGGGCAAAATCTACGGCATTGATCTGATTGTCATCCCAACCAATGCGCGTTTTAACCGAAACGGGAACGCTCACGGCCTCGACTAACGTGCGGGCCAGCATCACAGCCATATCAGGATCTTTGAGCAAAGACGAGCCGCCCCCTTTGCGGGTGATTTTGTTGACCGGGCACCCCATATTGATATCAATCGTGTCAGCTCCCTCGCCGACAGCACGCTGGGCCGCATCGGCCAAAAAGTCGGGACGGCAGTCGAAGAGCTGAATGCTGATGGGATGCTCGTCGGGATCAACCTCCATAATTTGAGGCAGCGTATCCACGTGACAGACTCCCGCCGCGTGCACCATTTCGGTATACATCATTGAGGTGGGAGCATAGCGCCGCACCAACCGCCGAAAGACCTTATCCGTCACTCCAGAGAGCGGCGACTGCAGCACGCGACTGTTGACCACCACCGGGCCAATCTTTAAAGGCGTAGATAGTTTTTGACAGAGCGCCGCAGAAAGCCGAACCATAACCGGAGTGCAAACAGAGCTCTACCAGTATGACAGAGGTCATCAGCGATGTTTGCGGCCCGTCAGCCAATAGCTATCCATTTGGCCTCGGCCTTTCACAAACACGCCGCCCCCGCGAGCTTCAAAGTTATAGCGATGATGCAAGCGCTCATAAATTTCGGGCGTCACTTGAATCCGTTCAGCTGCCCCCGTCGTCTCCATACGGCTTGCCAAATTCACCGTGTCGCCCCACAGGTCATAGGCAAACTTGCGCATGCCAATCACGCCCGCAATCACCGGCCCCGTGCTGATGCCAATTCTGAGCTGAAAGGGCGTGCCATCCGGGCGCGTGAAATCGGCGATCGCTTTTTGCATATCCAGCGCCATGTGGGCGACAACATCAATATGATCAGGGCGGGGTAAGGGCAACCCGGCCGCCGCCATGTAGGCATCGCCAATGGTTTTGATCTTTTCTAAGCCGTGTTGCTCAGCCAAGCGATCGAAGGTCGAAAAGACTTGATTCAGGAGATCGACCAGTTCTTTCGGTTCCATTGCGTTTGATGCCGCCGTAAATTGCACCAAATCGGCGAACAAAACTGTGACCTCATCAAAACTTTCGGCGATAGTGCGGGGGCCAGTTTTTAAGCGTTGAGCAATCTGATAAGGCAGGATGTTTACCAAGAGGCGATCGGCTTGTTTCCGCTGCTGTCGCAGTTCCATCTCCATACTGCGTCGCTCAGTGATATCGTGCACGATGCCTTCGTAATAGGAAAACTGATCGTCCTCGTCATACACCTTGCGAATCGTCTCGCTAATCCAGATTTTGCTGCCGTCTTTGCGAAAGATTTCTGACTCTGCCCCGACAATTTTCTCGAACTGCTGCAGATAAACCACCAGCTCATCCCGCCGTTTGGGCTGCACATACAGTGAAGCGCCAATATCGGTGAGATTTTCGATCAAGTCTTCTGGCGAATCATAGCCATAGATCTGCGCCAGAGCCGGATTCACGCTGATATACGTACCCGCAATGCTACTTTGAAAAATGCCTTCGGTGGCATTCTCAAAAATGCGGCGATATTTATCTTCGGTCTGTCGCAAAGCATCTTCCGTTTGCTTGCGCTCGCGGACTTCATCTAGCAGCAGTTGGTTTTGCTGGCTCAACTGTTGACGACGCTGATAGCCACTCAACCGCGCCTGCACGCGAGCCACCACTTCAGGCATCGCAAAGGGGACCCCGACATAGTCATCGGCCCCGGCCGCAAAGGCCGTGGCGACCTGTTGAGGGTCGCGATCGCCTAACACAATGACCGGAATATCCCGACTGCTGCGAGCCTGCTTGAGGGTGTGGCAAAACTCATAGCCACTATCGCTAAACAGCTGCGCCTCTAGCAACACCAGTTTGACTTGATGAGACTGGAGAAACGATGGCTGAATATCGGTGTGGGCGATCGCTTCAACCCGGTAGTTAAAGTGCTCAAGGGATTCGGTTAAGTGCTGCACAGTATCTGAGGCACGATGAATCAAGAGAAGGGTCTGATCACCTGCTCGATTAGCATTCACATGAGTGTTTAGTGGCTCTGCCTGGTTGCTCAAAACCCACGTTTCCTTCATCGCGCTTAGGGAGAGGTTATCTGCCCGCAGGCCAACATTGTTTTTCCAAACAAGATTTCTCATCTATTTTGCCTTGAGCACTGCCTTGTCAGAGCAGATAGTGGCATCCTGCGCATCCCTCAATTTATAGAGACCCACATATTTGTCAAGAGCTTATCAACAATAAGGCATACGAGCTCTGAAATCAGCCTTCAGGATATAGAAGGGCGAGTTTTGTCTTCATTCGGCGGTCCCCCAACCGCTAGCCAGTGCGCCAGCGCGGCAAGTATCCTCTGAGAGCATGATCAGACAAGGCTAAAAACCCGACCAGGCAGCCTTTTAATATCTTTTCAGAAACTTGTTAAGGCGTAAGATACACTTACAGTAGTCGGTTTATTTAAAAATCTGCGAATCATGACACCTTCTTTGACCAACTTTCTGTTGAGCCTCTTGGCAGGCACCATCATCGTGGTGGTTCCAGCGACCATCTTTTTGGTTTTCATTAGTCAAAGAGACAAAATTCAGCGCCAGTGATTTGTCTCCAGTTCAGATGACCAATTTTACAGAAGGAGAAGCTCAGTTATTGGGGTTTCTCCTTTTTGTATGGTGCGGGCAGATAGTCTTACCGTGACAGTCAGACGGTGACAAGCCAGTAATTAGCAGTAGCGTTGAGCTCGATTGAGCATATGCATAGAAGGCGGCCAGCCCACGCGCAGTCCCGATTGCACCGGTAGCGTTCATTGGCGCCAAATCATCTCTCCGCTTTTGAGAGGGTCGTGACTCATGTTCTCACAGCCGAGAAATCCTTTGAAAGCCCGGAAAAGTCCGTTAGCATGTGACCATGCCATCAATCCGCCGTCAGCCGAGTCAAGCTGTGAGTGGTCGGTTGGGAGCCAGATCGAGTCTGGTCATCGTCAACTTAACGCCACTGGTTGGCAGACATCAGCCTTGATGAGCCAAGCCACATCGCCTTCGTTGAGTCTCTATTCTGAGAGGAATTTCCTGTGAATTTCGGTACGCCAGTTCCACTCCTAATTGGTATTGTCTTGATCCTCGGAGGGGTTGCACTGTTCTTTTTAGATAAACTCAAGCCGGGCTACGGGCGCGATTCGGATAAGGTCTATGCCGTGCTGTGGTTGATTTCGGGCGTCTTTTTGCTCGGCCACTTAAATATGGAACTGCTCGCGTCTTTTCAGCAGTTATTGATGGCTGGCATGCTCATTGCCATCACCATTGAGAATATCTATTCGCGATCGCCCAAAGGCGGCTACGTTGCTCAAGCCGTTAACGAGGCACCCGCTCGGGGAGAGTATTATCGCCCCAGTCGGAAACCGGAATATCGTAGCGACCGAGAGCGCATGAACGTGCGGGCCGAAATTGATAACGACGGGCCTTATCGCCCCCGTTTCCCGGAAGACCGGCGCATGATTGGAGGCCGTGAAGAACCGACACCGCGTCGCTCAGACTATTACGACGGTGGATACGATGCCCCCTACAGCGACGATCTAGAGCGATATACTGACCGCTCAGCCCCGAGCGCTGAGCGCCCGGTTGAGCGGTTAAAGCCCAGCAGCGATCGCATTCGCCGCCGCCGCCCTAAATCTACCGATAGCCGCTACGGAACTGATTCACCCAGTCGTGGGTGGGATGAGTCAGCCTCAGGCTACGCGGCCAATTCTGATAGCTACTCAGAGTCATCAGACACATACAGCGGGTATAGCAGCCATTCCCCTACCGAGCCGACTTCGTATCCCCGCTCTAACGGCAATGGTGACGACAGTTATGTTGACTATCGCCCCGTCAACTATCCGAATAATGGTGAATCTGACCGACCAGCTCCAGATTATGGCAGCCGTTACTAATTGGCAATTCATTTAGAGGGGCCAGCTGCCACCATCAAAAGTCGCTAACTTTGCCCCTTCTACAGGCCCCATCGAACGGTCAATATCTGCCTGGTGTTCACAGGTAAACCCTTGCTGTCGCCATTGAGTCAGGTCTACTGAGGCTAAAGGAAAAACGCTTGAGCAGGTCGGTTGGTAAACCTGGCTGATGAAGACCCAAATCAGCGATCGCCCCACATCCAATAGGGTTTTAAGAGGATTTTCAGTGTTGCCAGGCACCCCCATCTCTTCAACTAGCTGCATGTCAACCCAGATACCATGACTGCCGAGTAAGAGCTTCGCCAGCCAGGCGGCCCTGGGTAAATGAGTGGGTGAAGTGATCACGGCGACACGGTGAACCTGCCACTTTTTTAACGTCGGTAAGCTATAGCGATAATTGTCAAAGGTCGATTCCGCACAGGTTTCGAGCCATACATTATCCACTGGAGCAGCCGCACGCTCGAATACGATGCGAGTACAGGGCGGTTGGGCACCGTGGGAAATCAGCACAGGCAAATCATTGCCCTGGGCGACCGATTCAGCCACCACAATTTCGCGGCGAATGCTGCCACCCAAAACCAACCTGGCATCGACCGGTTGCCGGCTGTGACGATAGAGCTGGGTGGTGAGGCTGCTAGTCCACAGGGCCATGCCTAACAACAGCAGCCAGACCCACACCCGAGGTCGCAAGAAAGCTCTAAGCATTAGCGCTCCGGTGTCGGTGAGCAGTAAACGTCAGGGCGCATCCAGTAACCCGCCGCACCCCGGCGTCGATTAACCGCAGCCTGCGGACAGAGGCCCCGTAACTCAATGGTGGTGTTTTTTTGAGACTGACTCCGCCCATCGCCAAGGGCTCATCCGTGTGACCTATTCGAACTTTTCGAGCTGATCGAGCCGCAGCCAAATGTTGGGAGTAGGCACTTTGCCAAACATGACTAGGGCATAGTCATCACGGGTTTCTAAGATTTCGCCTTGAGATTCAAACAGGTATGGCGGAAACCGAGTATCGCTGGCCTTTGCCTCGACGCTATCTTCCAGCTTGTCGCGGACTGCCCGCACGAGATCACCACGCTTAAGGGTCGCTGCCATGATGCGATCGCACCTTCAATTTTAGGGTCTAGATTATTGTAAACCGTCGCCTCTCACCGCTGACATTGGGGACAAAAGTGAGCCGAGCGCCCCGCCAGCTTAATGCGACGAATCGGGGTTTGACACTGGCGACAGGGGGCGTTTTCGCGATCGTAAACGTTGGCCACGCCACCGTAATTGCCATTGATGCCGTGCACGTTACGAAAGTCACTAAAGGTCGTGCCCCCTTGGGCAATGCCTGCGGCTAGGGCATCGCGAATCGCCCCATGCAAGCGCGTAATCCGCTGACGGCCCAGACGGGCACAGAGCGTAGTTGGGCGAATGCGACTGAGAAATAGCGCCTCATCCGCATAAATGTTGCCGATGCCCGCCACCAAAGCCTGATCTAAGAGCGCATTTTTGACGGGTCGCTGCCGTCCTCGAGTCGCCTGGTAGAGATAGTCGGGCGAAAAGCGATCGCTAAAAGGTTCTGGCCCCAAAGCCGCCAAGCCAGAAATCACGGACTCGAGAGGAGAGTCGGCGGGCACCCACCAGAGGCGACCAAAGGTGCGCTGATCAACAAAGCGGAGTTCGTGCTCATCCCCAAAGGAGAATCTGACTCGGCAATGTTTAGAAACGGGCTCTGTGGGCGACAACCACAGCATCTGCCCTGTCATCCGCAGGTGTACGCCCAAATGCCCACCAGGCTGGCCGTCGGCAGTTTGCAAAGCGGCCAGCAAATATTTGCCACGACGAAACCAATGAGTCAGCTGAGTATTGGTCACGCCCTGCCAAAACGTCTCAACAGAATCGGGGTGGGCAATGCTGCGCGGTAACAGCACCTGCCCACCCCGAATCGGATAGTTTAAGGTGACTTGATTGAGGCCACGACAAACTGTTTCAACTTCAGGAAGCTCCGGCACAATATCAACAATCCAGTCAAAAATGATTTAACAACATTGCCAATATATCGCCGTGATTGCCCTTTTAGAAATGCTGATAAACGGGCGATCGCATCCCAGTATCAAAATCATCAGTCGTAAAAAACAGACTACTTAGCTGCTTTTTTCTTCGGGGCTTCTACCTCTAAAAGCTCCTCAAGAGCAAAATTGTTGGTGTTGACACCGGCATAGTTGACCTTGTCAAAACGAACCACAGCAGGATATCGAATACCACTTTGGTCGATAGTGGCAACCTTGCCAGTTTCTTGATACCAGTAAGATTCTTTCCGTAGGATGCGGACCGTAGAACCACGCTGAACCATGAATAATGTCCTCTTGAAAACGAGTTTTATGGATAAAATGACTCGTTCATTAGCCTACTACGGAACCCTCAGATTACCGCCCTGCAGGGTTTAAGTTTTATTGCCAAGCCTAGGTTTCATGCCGGTTTGGCAATATTTCGCAACACTTTGCAGGGCGGACTGTTCCCAGGAAGCAAGCTTGGGTGACACTTAAACAGGGAGGTTGCCATCAGGCCAGTGGGCGATCGCGATCAGCTTTTGTTTAGTCAGACAACTTTTCTGGCGTCGCCTCTCAACAAATAAGATTGATGTATAAGGTCCGCATGAGTCCTTGCTAAAGCCCGTGAGCACTAGATGGGGGAAGGGGTGAGGGCAGAATACCGGCCTGAGCGCATCTGCTCCGATCAACCACTGCTCACAAAGCGAGAGCTGGCGAACTTCTGAAGGGGCAGAATTTTAATTTTTCCCATAAAAAAGAGGCGTGACAGTTCCACGCCTCTCCAAACGTTCAACCAAATCTGCAAAAACTAAGCCACTAACTGCTTGGCGACTCTATCAGCTTTGAGCATGTGATACGTGATAAACAGCTGAGTCAGGGCTAAGGGATAGCTCTGCAACGTTTCTCCCGTCGTGCCGACGAGCTTACCAATGTCTTCATTCCCTTCGATGCTACAAAACTGCCCCAAAAAGGGCACCTCATTACAGAGAATGCGCTCCAGTTCCTGCACTTGCTCTTGGGTCGCATGGCCATCAATGGATAAGAGATCAACGGGCTTGCCCATATCACGTTCCAACCCCAGACGAATCGAGTCGCCCAAATGGTTGCCCGTGTCATCCAAAATATGCGTGAAGTCAGGGTGGGGGATGGTTGGACGCAACACCAACTTGACGTTCAGCAGCAAGTCATCGCTGCCTCCGTTGGTATCGGGAGGATAAAACGACACCACCACATCAGCCCACTGACGCTGCGGACGAATATAGGCATCCGAATCCGGCTCCCGAGCTTTGAGCTGGTCCAGCACCTGATCTTCGGTGTAGCCGCGTTTGCGGGTATCCCGTTTGATCTTCCAGTGAGCCCGTAACTCTTCCGGGGGGGCCAGATAAACCATCACGTCGTAGCATTCACGCGCGAATGCCGTCGAATAGCCCAGCAACCCTTCAACGATGACAAACTTAGTGGGCTTGATGTATTCCGGGGCATCAAACATCCCTGAAGTGTGATTGTAAATCGGCTTCAGAATTGGCTTGCCTTCTCGCAGCAGTTGCAGATGCTGCTCGATAATATCTAAATAATTACAGTCAGGATGCAGCGCCGAAATCCCCATATCTTTGCGCTGCTGGCGATCGTAGCGGTGATAGTCATCGGTGCAGATAGCCGTTACTTGGTCTTCACCTAAAATCTGTGCGATCCCGCGAGTGAGGGTGGTTTTACCCGCTGCGCTGTCGCCCACAATCCCCAAAATAATTGGACGGTTGGGCATAATTCCTCCTGGCCAAACTGCGGCTTTTTGCTGATGAGCTGATCCTCATAATTGTAGGGATCAATGGATCTCGACTCAAGGAAACCATCAATGGATTACCGAGGAATTTGCAATTCTCAAAATTTCTGCGGGCATAAATTTCCGCGTCCTGAGCTTTGAAACAAGCGGAAACAGGCCTTGCAATGCTTCAAGTTCTCTTGTCGATCGCTCGGTCGAAACCACCACAATCGGCACAACAGCCGTTGGAGGAACCAGGAGATTACGCCGGGTGGAAATAAAAGGCCGTTCCTAAAATGACAAAGGTCGCCAGCAGCAAGACTCCTTCCAGCCAATTAGAACGACCATCCAGGCTAATGAGGTTCACTAAAGCGACGGCAATCACGATCGCCACCACCTCAAACAAGTTAAAGTTCAAATCCATCGGCTGCCCGATCGCCTGCCCGACCAGCACCAAAGTTGGCACAATCAACAGCGCCACCAGCAAGCTCGACCCCATCGAGATCGAAATCACCAGATCCATATTGTCTTTGGCGGCCACGCGCACGGCAGTGAGGTATTCAGCCGCGCCCCCCACCAGCGGCACTAAGATCACGCCCGAAAACAAACCGGTGAATCCCAAGGTGGCCGTGGCTTCTTCTAACGCGGCCACAAAAATTTCTGAGACGAAGGCGACGCCCAATGTCGCCACCACCAACACCCCAGCCCAGAGCCAAAGACTCGGTTTTTCCGCATGTTCGCCGGTGGCCGCAGCCTCTGGATCGATGTCTAAATCTTTAACGCCGACATCGTAAAGATAGCTGTGGGTTTTGAGGGAGAAAACCAGCGTGAGGGCATAGACCACCAGCAAGACCACCGCCACTGTCAACGAGAGATGGGTGATCGTTTCCGGTGCGACCACCGTTGAGGTTTTGATCAGCAACGCCGGCAAAACTAGGGCGGTGACCGCTAGCGTCATGGTCGAGCCATTAATGCGGGCCACGATAGAGGCAAATTTTTGCTCTTTATATTTGATGCCGCCCACCACCATCGCCAGCCCCATGACCAGCAGCAGGTTAGCCAACAACGCGCCAGTAATACTCGCTTTCACGACATCTACCAGGCCGGCCTTGAGCGCCACCAGCGCAATAATCAGCTCAGTGGCATTGCCAAACACCGCATTGAGCAGACCGCCAATATTGGGACCGGTGATGACTGCGACTTCTTCGGTGGCGGTGCTGAGCCACATCGCTAAGGGCACGATCGCAATCGCCGATACCGCAAACACAATCAGGGGACTCATCTCGGCTTTTTCCGCCCAGATCGCGACCGGAATGAACAGCAGCAACCCAAATGAAATCAGATTAGTCAGCGTGAGGGGAAAGTTCGATTGAGTCGCAGTAGACACAGGCACACCAGTCCCAGAATGTTGATTAGATCGCGAATTGCGTCAGAGCCATCGCTCACGCCCCTTAAGATAAAGCAATTTTGCGACTTTGCCGGGGGGGCTCTAGCTTGAGCAGAAGGTCGCAATTCATCGTCGCATCTTGCGGCTGAATTGTGAGGTCGAGGCCCCACCCAACAGTCAGCAAAGCACCTCTGCATGAATGGCGCAGCACATTGATACTTGCTGAGTCTCCGGGAAATCGCTGAGCTAGAGCGTAAACTTTGTCACTATCGGCGATCGTCAACGGAATTTTTTCTCAAAATTGCCCAGAGATTGTACTGATCTTTACCGCCGACTTGGAATAAGTGATTAGTCATCTCCTTGATCTACTCATTTAGGCAAGCACCATGCATACTTGGGCCCTCTTTTCGTGCAGCAGCCTAGTCACACTGACTGCCTACAACCTGGCTCAACTTCCCAAAGTGGCGAAAGCGGGCCCTGAACCAGAGCCCGATGCGGGTAGCGAGTTAACCGACGGCAGTAAGTTTTCGCTGGCCGCTCTCAGTCAAGAATTTCCTCAAGATCAGCCGGTGATCGCGCCACCGGCCTTGCCGAATCAGCCGCAGATGTCCAAGCTTGATGAGCTGTCCGGTTACAATCCAGCCCTCTACGACCCGGCCAAATATCCGGTAGAAGAGGTTGACCTGCTGGGCCTGTTCCCGCAGTCTGAGGCCGCCCTGGCGCTTGCTGACAAAACTGTTAACTATCGAGCCGAGACCATTCAACCGTTGCCCAGCGCCATTCCGACGCCACCGGCATCACCCCAGCCGGTACGCAGTCCCGTAGCCACCGGCGTAACGACCTCACCAGCCGCGATCGCCACCCCTCAGCCCGAAGCGCCCACCGCATCACCGACGTTTACCCAGTCGGCGCCCAATGCCCAGGCCTTAGCCTCACCCGCCCCTCAATCCGAGCGATCAGCGCCGAACCCAACGGCGACAACGACGGCGACAACGACCCAGCCCATTGCGCCACCGGTGGCTCAGCCGGCGGCCAGAACCGACAAGCTCGCCTATGAGGACTTGTTTGCGACCCTGCCCAAGCCCACCGAGTCGCCGTCGATCACAAATCTGCCGCCCCTCACCGCGATCGCCATGGCCGATCAGCAGTGGAGCGAACTGCCGGAATTGGCGGCAACCTCGCCTGACTCGCCCTTTTCGATGGCGGGGGTGATCGCTCGGCGGCAAATGATTGAGCACTATTGCGAACGCGCCCGCACCGAAGTCAAGTCGGACAGCAAGCTCGCCGTCTGCGACGGTGAGACCAACGAATTGGCACAGAGAATTCCTGAAGCCGCCACGGCGGGCACGCCAATCCCCGGTAACGTCGAGTCACCGACGCGTAACAGTCCGGCAATCGGCGTTTTGTGATTGGGAAACTGACCTTGCTCAGCGGCGATCGCCGGGCCATAGGTGCCCTGAAACCGGCGGAGAAAGCGCTGATGCGTCAGCGGTGTGCCAATTAGCTCGACCTCTACCCGCTCACGAATATCAGGAATCACCTTTTGCAGGGCTCGATAAAGCGTTGCCGCACGCTCCTGCTTGCGCTGGCGATACTGCCCATCGCGCTGCCAGCCCGCCCAAGGTTCCAACGTATAGGCGTGAATGACCTGCTTGCCGGTGGGTGCCAGGGTCGGATCAAGCACCGAGGGAATCGAAATCATACAGGTGTTGCCTGGGGCCGTCAGGTCGCGATCGCGACTGTGAACGACAACATGATGCACTGTTAAATCGTCTAAGCCCGCCCCGTCGATGCCCAAATGCAGGTGCATAAAGCTGTTGACGGCGGGCGTGGCTAAAGCAGTTTGCCGCCACTCGGCAGGCACATCGTCGGGGGCGAGCAGCTGGGTGTAGGTATCCCACAGGGTGGCATTAGAGATGACAACTGGCGCGCGAATGATATCGCCCTGGCGCAGCTGCACGCCAGTCGCGCGTCCCTGCTCCACCAGCACGCGTTCGACATGAGTGCCTAACCGCAACTCACCGCCCCACTTTTGCAGCCCTCGCACCAAAGCCTTGACCAGCGCTTCACTGCCGCCCAGAGGATAGTCCACCGGCGTGGTTTCCCGCTCGCCAAACACAAAGGCGACTTCGGGGGCGATCGTGCCCTGGGCCTTTAAGCCGGACAGCAAAAAGCATTCCAAATCCACCAGTTGACGCACCCACGGATCTTGCACCGTGCGATCCAAAATCTGGCCCACTGACTGCTGCACTGAGCCCAGCTGCGGCAGCAATCCCAGCAATGCCCCCGGATAGCGCAAGAGGAAAGGAACAACCCCGAAGTCGGGACGTAAGCCCAGGCTGGGAATTTGTTTCAGCGGTTTGTATAACGCCAACAGCTGGCGAACAAACACGGCCAGCTCCGCCGCGCCTGGCGGGGTAAAGCGGGCCACCTCACGCTGATAGTCAGCCAGTTGGCGATAAACCGGCAGTGTCCCCTCCGGGAGATGATAGTAGCCGAGCGGCTCGTAAGCGATCGCCGTTACCGACTCGCCCAGCACGTCAAGCACCTGCCTTAAAGGATTGCGAGAATCCGCTGCCCCTAGCCCAGAAAAAAACGATGGCCCCGAGTCGAACGTGTACCCCTGCCGGGTAAATCCGTGGGCCGCTCCCCCGGCAATCGTATGACTTTCACAAACGATCACCGTTTTGCCATAACGGGCGAGCAGAGCACCGGCAACTAAGCCCCCCAAGCCGCTGCCAATGATCACCACATCGGCGGTTGCTGCTGGGGTCATCGAGTTTTTCCTAAATTGGCGAAATAGCCATCAATCATCGCGAGGCAGTGCTGTACGTTAGCCTCTTCGACAGCATCAATGCTCTGCAGATAAACCACCCGGTTCGATACCGATCGCTCAACTTCGCGCATCTCTTGCTGCAGTGCCGCGATGCGACTCGCCATGGGCGGCTGGTGCACCAGTGCCGCAATTTCTTGCTGTAGTGCCGTTTGTTCTCTTTGCTGCAGCTGTTTTGCCACCTCAATTTGAGCGGCCACCCCGCCTGCTTTCACCACGCAATAGATCTCCATTAACCGCACATAGGCCGACGACATCTCCACGCGGGCCTCAGGATCCAGCAGCTGCTCAATCAGGTCAGGGGTCAGCGATCGTGAGATATCAAGAGTCATATAGGGTGTGAATTAGCACGGGGGCACATTACCTGTTTTACCGATCTTAGTGCGAACCGCAGCATCCAGAAATCGGGAATCAGACGTAGACAGCAGTGTTCGAAAACCGAGTCCGCACCTAGAGCAAAGTATTCGCACCTAACTGCTAGAAGCGACGTCAATCTGAACTTGGCAGTTTAAGCCCTGAATCCAACAAAAGAATGACCGAATATGTCGGGGTAGATAGACTTAGAAGAAGTCACAAATTTGTTCATTTTCAGTCGACGCTTTTCGTGATGCGGTATCCACAATTCGATAAAGAGAAACCAGAATCTCAAGCATCTCTTCGACAGCATCGGGGTCACCGATTTTTGAGCCTTCGGAGAAATGCTCACTGGATATGGCTATTACTCGTTTTTGGATGGTACGGCATGCACAGCAACTTGGCGGTTCCGACTGAACCTCAGGGTGAGATTACCGTCGCACGTTTAGTTCAGCTCGTAGTTGGGGCTATTCCCTGGGCAGCTGCTTGGGCAGCTGCTTGGGCGGCATCCTGGATTTGGGTCTGGCCTATCGCTGTCATTGCCACAACTGCGATCTCTCTGGTTTTGGGTGTGCTTGCCACCGCAGTTGTAGTTCTGGCTGATACCCCGCCGGATGTTATGCACTCAAGTGTAAAAGCTTTGGTGAGCATTATTGCGATTTGGACTGTAGTGATGAATGTTTTAGGGGCAGGAGCGGCAATGAGCCTGAAGACAAATTTTCGGCCCAACCGTGCGTTTCAAATTTTGCTGGGTACAGCTTCGGCTGGTTTAGGAGCAGGCTTAATCTTGGGGCTGATGAGGTATTGGCTAGCCAAATCAATTTAACGGTTTGTGAGCACTAATACTGAATGACGGCTTGATCAACCCTGATCGTGGCACGGTTTCAATGTTTTCCCAAACTTGAGGAATGCAGTCCCTTTTGCCGCACTGATTCCGCACCCCAATGGGTTCGGTATCCCCCCCTACAGAGATTTAGGCACAACCCGCACACTGTATATAGCTGTTAAGCCGGAGCAAAATCTATGGGAAAGGTCGTAGGTATCGACTTAGGAACCACCAACTCAGTTGTCGCTGTGATGGAAGGGGGCAAACCCACCGTCATCGCCAACGCTGAAGGGTTCCGTACCACCCCATCTGTGGTTTCTTATGCCAAGAATGGCGATCGCCTCGTTGGGCAAATCGCCAAGCGCGGCGCCGTGATGAACCCAGAAAACACCTTTTATTCTGTCAAGCGTTTTATTGGTCGTCGCTTCGATGAGGTCGGCACCGAATCGACTGAAGTTGCCTACAAAGTTTTGAACGTGGGCAACAATCTGAAAATCGATTCTCCCCAGGCGGGCAAACAGTTTGCCCCTGAGGAAATTTCTGCTCAAGTCCTGCGCAAACTGGCTGACGATGCCAGCAAGTATCTGGGCGAAACCGTTACCCAAGCAGTGATTACGGTTCCGGCCTATTTCAACGACTCACAGCGTCAGGCCACCAAAGATGCGGGCAAAATTGCTGGTCTCGAAGTGCTGCGCATCATCAACGAGCCGACGGCGGCTTCACTGGCCTACGGGTTAGACAAGAAGAGTAACGAAACCATCCTCGTTTTTGACTTAGGTGGCGGTACCTTTGACGTCTCGATCTTAGAAGTTGGCGATGGGGTCTTTGAGGTGTTAGCGACCTCAGGCGACACTCACCTCGGGGGCGACGACTTTGACAAAAAGATCGTCGATTACCTGGCAGGCGAATTTCAGCGCAACGAAGGCATCGATCTGCGGAAAGACAAGCAAGCCCTACAGCGTCTCACAGAAGCCGCTGAGAAAGCCAAAATCGAGCTGTCTAGCACCAGTCAGTCAGAAATCAATCTGCCTTTCATTACCGCCACTCAAGATGGCCCTAAGCACTTAGAGACCGTCTTGACACGAGCCAAGTTTGAAGAGCTGGTATCTGACCTGATCGATCGCTGCCGGATTCCAGTTGAGCAAGCGCTTAAAGATTCCAAGCTCAACCGCGAAAATATTGACGAAGTCGTCTTGGTCGGCGGCTCAACCCGCATTCCTGCCGTGCAAGAAGTCGTCAAAAAGATTTTGGGCAAAGCCCCTAATCAAACCGTTAACCCCGACGAAGTGGTCGCCATTGGTGCCGCCATTCAAGGGGGCGTTTTAGCCGGTGAAGTTAAAGACATCTTGCTGCTAGACGTCACGCCTCTGTCTTTGGGCGTTGAAACGTTGGGCGGGGTCATGACCAAACTCATCCCTCGTAATACCACCGTGCCGACCAAGAAGTCTGAAACCTTCTCGACGGCAGTGGATGGCCAGACGAATGTAGAAATTCACGTGCTGCAGGGCGAGCGTGAAATGTCTGGTGACAACAAGAGCCTGGGGACTTTCCGGTTGGATGGGATTCCGCCAGCGCCTCGGGGTGTCCCTCAGATTGAAGTCATCTTTGACATCGATGCCAACGGCATCTTGAGCGTGACCGCGAAAGATAAAGGCACCGGCAAAGAGCAGTCCATCAGCATTACCGGCGCTTCCACGCTGGATGACACCGAAGTGGATCGCATGGTCAAAGATGCTGAAGTCAACGCAGCCGCTGACCAAGAGCGTCGCGAGAAAGTCGAGGTCAAAAACCAGGCTGATACGCTCTCTTATCAAGCGGAAAAGCAAGTCGAAGAGTTGGGCGACAAGGTGCCCGCTGACGACAAGACCAAGATCGACCAGCAGATCAAGGACCTGAAGGAAGCCGTCGCCTCTGAGGACTACGACAAAATGAAGTCTCTCACCACTGAGTTACAGCAAGCGCTGTACAGCATCAGTGCCAACCTCTATCAGCAAGCTGGTGGCCCCGAGGCCGCCGCTGGCGGAGCCGCTCCCGAAGGAGATGCCGGTGACAGTGCTGATGGTGGCGAAGATGTCATCGACGCTGAGTTTACTGAGCCTGAGAACAAATAGTCTCACGGGGCAGAGCGGTCATCACTTTCGGCCGCTCTGCTGCGATCTCAGTCTATAAGCTTGCTCCGGCTAGCAAGGAAAAACGGATGGCGATCGCCATCCGCTTTTTTTTGCCTGGAGGACATTCCAACCGAGAGCGCGTGAAACTGGACCAAACCTGAGCGGGTGACAAAGGGACTTGAGGCCCTAGTGGACAAAGCTTTGAGAAAATGTCAGGCAAAAAATAGGGAAGCTTCTAGGCCTCCCCAAACAAAATTATGTTGCCTGCATCCTACCAAACGACGCTCCGCGCTCACCTGAGCAAAATCCAGTATCTTAGCAACTGCTGTTGCTATGGTTACAAGTTCATCGTCAAGTCAAGCTCTCGACTCTCGCTCGTGTGTTTCCCCAACCGATTCACTACCAGAGTCGGAAACGCCACTTACAACGCTTTTTGGTGTTGCCGCAATTGAGTGTCAAACTGCGAGCGATCGAAACCCATTTTAAGCAGTATGAAAATCTGCCTATGCCCGTCGTCACCGATACACAGGTGACCATCGAGCTGTATCCCGACCAGCGCTACTTTCAGGCCCAGGGGCAGTACACCCTAGAACATCGCACCGATCAGCCCATCCGCGAAATTCACCTGCTCACCTTCATCAATCTGCAGCTCGGCGAGGTGGTTTATCCTGGGGCGACCCTGCGCGCAGCCCACCCGGAGTGGGGCTACTACATTTATGATCTGGCGACGCCGTTGATGCCTGGCGAGCAGCAGGCGCTACAGTGTCAGATCGCTACCGCACCGGCGCGGGGCTTTCGCAATCAGGTCGATAGCGATGACGTGTACCTGATCTACCCCTAATGATGTCGTCCACAACGGTACTAATCTGTACAGTCCCTTTATGCTGCCGTTTGTTGGCTACACCAAAATGGTGGAGCACAAGCAGGCTTGGCTGCGGGCCAACCTGGGATTGCCGCCCCTAGCCGATCGCATGCACACACACACGACTTGGTAACTTACGAGCAGAGGAAATTAACTGTCGGCGATCGGGAATTTCAAGCTGGCATGAGCACCTCCATGATTTGTGTGATTGACCTTAGGCGAGCAGGCCCGGCGTCATCTCTTGGAGTTGCTGCAAGGCTCCTCGACCCAAGGTATAGAGCCGTTGGCCGATGGTTTGCTCGTGTTTTTGAGCAAAGTCAAATCGTTCTGATGATTGCCCGGAGCCCGGCGTAGCTTGGAGTAACGACTGCGCCACGCAACTCAGACAGAAGTGGCGTTTAACCGCTTCCTCCTTGTGCAGCTGAGCCGCCTCAAAGCCCACTACCGGCTTGGCAAACTCATGAAAGGTTTCAATCGGCCAACGATCACTCCAAGTTGCAAAACAGCGACTACGGTTCCAATGCCGCGCATCGGTCAACAGAAATCGCGGGGTATCTCTCAGGTCGGCGGTTTCATGGACAATCACCAGCCGTTTCGAGCCCTATTTTTTTAGCTGCACAGTTTTAGTGAAGGCCCCAATTGCCCGTTGCTGACCATTGCGGCCGGTGACAAGTTTGGGGCGAAAGCTCTCGGGATGTTCCCGACGCAACGTCTGAGCCACCCCATCAACGCGCTGCCATGACCCTTGCCAGAGAATCAAGCGAGAACTTTCAATCTCACTCACCCAGTGTTTGCCCGAAGCTTCAATCAATGCCGTCAAAGGCCTCGAGAGCACGCCACAATCGAAGGCATAATCCGCTTGGGGAAACTCGCCCTCGGCTTCCAACTGGCGCACAAGATCGACGGCCATCTCGGTGCGTTTGCGGTAAGCCAGGCGGTTCTTCTGATAGTGCAGCAGTGCTTCCAGCTGCTGATGCACTTGCGCCATCTGCTCGTAATTCTCTTGAGCGGTCATTGCTAGATACGCCAACTCTTCCCTTTGGTAGTTCGGAAACTACACTTCAACCGCCAACCCATCCACTCGATGGGGGTTGGCAACCGCTGCGGTGACCACTGTTTGATACCGACTCCAGCAGCGGTTGACGTAATCATACGCGGCTTTCGCGCCGTAGATTTTCTCGCTATGGGGATGATGGGCGCAGGTCCAATCCAGGCTTAAGACCGCTCGCCCTCGACCTGGATGCGCGGGACCACCACCTGGCGATGCCGTTGCATCAAAGCCTCACAATCCCAGCCTGCCGACTCAACTACGGCCGCGGGCATCGCCCGACGACCGACCGTCTCGCGCGCGGGCCACACCCATTGGGCATAAATCCCTTGCAGTGTTTGATTCGGGCTTAACAACAGACCCGTGAGATAACAGCTCACTTGAGCAAAGCCTGCGGTGCGACAGAATACCGCACGATAGGGTTGCAAGTTCTGTGCCAGTGTTTGAGGAATCTTGACCAATGGGAGCATTGAAGCTTCTCCACATCCTGCTCATGCTAATTGTTTAGCACGTCAAACCACAGATCTTTTGCTTTCGTCAGAACATTCCAAGTCGTTTCTAAAACTACCCTTCCAGTTTCTCTGCCCTCTTGCCCGCACTGCTCCCTCGACATCGGTAATGGCTGGCGAAATAACGCCGTAATCTACGAGTGCTGCCGCGCTTGACGCCAGGTTTTAAAGGCCAGATAGCCGTGCAAGATCCACTGCTCCCAGCGGGGGCGATGCTTGCGGTAGTAATAGCGCTGGCTGCGGCGATATTCCGCCGCCATTGGGCCTGCGGCTTGCGCGACTGAGTAGCCGCCGATATGAATCACTGTCGCGGTAGGGGCGTAGAGAATTTTGTAGCCCAGTGCTCTGACCCGCTGACACAGGTCTGATTCCTCAAAATACATAAAAAAAGCTTCGTCAAACCCGCCTACCTGCTCAAACAGCGATCGCCGCATCAGCATCGCTGCGCCCACGACAATATCCACAAACTGATCGTGGTCATACTGGGCCGCGAGGGCAGGCCGATTGGCGGGAATACGATATTTTTTGACCTGTCTCAGGGTGCGCCATTCTCCCCACAGGCCGATCTCATGGGCGATCGAAAGTTGAAAACTGCCGTCGGGATTCAGCAACCTTGGCCCGACTATCCCGATTTGAGCATCTGACGTGAGTTGGGCCAGCAACGTCGGCAGCATGTTCCCAGTCACAAGCGTATCGGAATTGAGCAATAGCAGATATTCGCCTTGGGCCTGCCGCGCGCCCACGTTATTGGCCGTGCCAAAGCCGCCATTTTTTGCCTGCCGCAGTAGGTTGACCTGGGGAAACTTCTGGGCAATTAGCTCAGGACTGCCATCTTGAGAGTCGTTATCCACCACGATGACTTCGATCGCCGTCGGGGATAGGTAGCAAAAAATTGAGGTAAGACAGTCAACAATGACCCCTAAGCCGTTGTAATTGACAATGATGATCGAGACTTGAGGCTGACTCATGGGGTGCGCGAGTTCGTGAAAACCTGGCAGCAAGTACGTTTGACCCTTTGCAGATCAAAAATGAACTTGTTGAGCCACAGCCTTAGCGTAATGCCTTGGGAGCCGTAGCCCGTGCGGTAGCTGTGCCAGCCCAGTTGAAGAATCGCCGCGCCAAAGTCGAGGCGTTGTTCTGCAAACGGGTTGAGCCGTTGGGCGGCGGCAGGCGGATAAAACCGTTGAAAAAAGGCGGTGCTCAAGTCACGGTGAATGCGATAGCTTTTGAGGGTCAACCGGCCTTTTTTGGCGAGCCACAGCACCAGCTCTTTGCGAATGGTGCCCGCATACTGTTCGGCCCCAATGACGTTGCGGCCATGCTGCCGATATTGCATCAAGGGCTCGCGGAGGTGCACGATCGTGCCCTGCTGAGCGGCGACCAGCGCCATCCAGTGATCGTGATACCAGTGACCCGTCTGCCCCTGCGAAGGAAAGGGCAAGATGTGAGCAAGGAGCGATCGCCGCAGCAGCATCGTGCAGCCAGTTACCGTATTGCGCAGCAGCAGCAGTTCGGGCGTCAACTGCTCGGGCTGGCGTTTTTCGTACTGCCAGACGGAATCATGGAGTGGGTTGCCATCCGTATCAATCAGCCCCAAATCGGAATGGACAAGTAACGCATCGTGGGCCTCGATCGCCGCCAGCAGCTTGCTGAGTTTGTTGGCATGCCAAACATCGTCCTGATCGGCAAAGGCCAGATGGGTAATCGTCGGGTCTGAGCGAAAATATTGCACTCCGTATTCAAAGTTGTGATACGAGCCCAGGTTGTGCGGTTGGCCGTGGTAGATAAAGCGCGGATCGTCGGCAATCACGGCGGCGATGTACTGCCTAATCTCAGGCGTAGAGCCATCATCGGTCACCAGACACACCCAATCAGCAAAGTCCTGATGCTTAATGGAATCAACCTGAGCGGCAAAGTGGACGCGATCGCAGTTATAGGTCGCTAACACAATCCCCACGCGGAAGAGGTGAGGGTTGGGAGCGCTAGGAGCTGTTGTCAGTTGACGGCTCAATGTCTGTACCTCAAAGGTTTCAGCCCCTAGCTGGGTTTGTGGAGTGGGCGCGGTAATATTCGTCCCATAAAATTTTGGTGATTAGCTGCTGACGCGCCCTAGACATCGGGAGGCGTTCACTTTGAGGTTAATAGTGGGTGCCGGTCTTGCGATGGTGCACCGCTGTTTTAGCATCGGGCAGCAAGACTTCGCCCTCGCTGATGGTGGCATAGACAATCCAGTGGTCACCACATTCCATCCGATTAGCCACTTCACACTCTAAATAGGCGATCGCATCCTGCAAGACAGGGCAGCCATTTTCACCCGGCTTCGTTTCGACCCCCTCAAAGCGATCTTCCCCTGGCCCAAAGGGCTTGAGGAAATGCTTCATCGGCCCGAGATGCTGCCCCTCGGGCAAAATGTTGAGGACAAAGTCACTGCCCGGATAGAGCAGTGACTCAATCGCGCGGTCTTTGGCGACGGCCACGGTAAAGCCGGGCGGTGCAAACGTGGCCTGCGACACCCACGACGCCAGCATGGCGCTACTGGCATCGCCCTTGCGCGTGGTGACAACACAGAGCGAGCCGACGATCCGACCCACGGCCTGTTCTACCGAGGTCGCAGGGGTGCGCGGGGCTTTGGCCCGTTTGACCTTTTTCAAGGCTTGGGCGTAGTCAGTGCCGACTTCTTCGCAGTATTGCAGCGTTGACTCAGTCGGTTTGAACTTGACTCGAATCGGATCAAAAGCCAGGCTGTAGCCGCCATCTTTAAGCTTATTTTCTAGCAGGTCGATCGCTTCACCGCTCCAGCCAAACGAGCCAAAGACCCCGGCCAGCTGAGTTTTAGAGGCCGTCGAGAGAATAATGCCCAACGCCGTCTGAATCTGCGTTGGCGCATGGCCGCCCAACGTCGGTGAGCCAATCAAAAAGCCTGCCGATTTTTCAATCGCTGCCTTGATGTCGTCAGGGTCGGCCTGCTCGGCGTTGATCGATTCGACTGCGACCCCAGCTTTGGTAATCCCCCGTGCCAGGGTTTGCGCGATCGTGGCGGTGTTGCCATAGGCCGAGGCATACACCAGCGCGACTGACAGGGCTTTGCCCTTTTGCTGCTGGCTCCAATCTTGATAAGCCTGCAGCAGCTCATGGGTGTGATAGCGCACCACCGGCCCATGCACGGGGGCAAACATGCGGATATTCAGGCCCCTGAGTTTTTCTAAGGCGACGCCAACCTGTCGACTGTTGGGGGCCATCAAACAGTCAAAATAGTAGCGCCGATCTTCTAACAGGGCAGACCAGTTCAGGTCATACACGGCGTTGTCGCAGCGATGCAGACCCAAAAATTTGTTGCTAAAGAGCACCTGCGTATACTCGTCATAGGTCCACAGCCCTTCGGGCCAGCGCGGGGTGGGGACGGGCAAAAAGCGCAAGCGATGCCCCTGCCCCAAGTCAATTTCCGCTTCTCCCCCTTTAACGACCTGAATTTTGGGCGACGCGCCTTCCAGCAGGTCTTCTAACGCTTTGGCCGCCGGGTTTGAGCACACCAGGGTGACGTCTGGTGCTTTATCGAGCAGAACTTTGAGCGTCGCGACCCGGTTTGGATTGATGTGCCCCAGCACGATGTAATCCAACGCGGCCGGATCAATCTGCTGCGCCAGCGTGGTGATGAAGCGATCGGTAAACGACTGGCCGGGAAAGTCCAGCAGTGCCGTGCGATCGCCCCGAATCAGATAGCTGTTAGAGGTGGTACCCCGCTCCAGAGCGTACTCAATCTCAAAGCGCAGACGTTCCCAACTGCGCGATCGCATTACTTCGGTGTCGGCCGCGATTGTCAGAGTTTGCACATCACGCGATTGAGGAGTCATGGTCTTAAAGGGTTCCAGTGTCAAAAGATGAGCGGGAGCAGGCTGTTTCCATCATAGGGTTTGAGGAGGGCAGTCTGTAGACGCTCGTTGGGCAACCATCAGTTGATCAGAGCTGGTGCCAGCCGATCGGACAGACCATCCTGGCAAACCGGCGGCGATCACGCCCCTGCCCTCGGCCCCAGCGGCGGCAGCGGCCTGCGATCAGAGATTACTCACAATCGCGACTGGCGATCGTGCCGTCGGGCATCACCGTGTCACAAAATAACGCCATGCTCCGATTCACCCCCCGTAAGTTGGCGTCCTTTAGATTAGCCCCTTTTAAGTTGGCCGTTCCTAGCTTGGCCGATACCAATACCGCCCCTTCGAGATTGGCCCCAGACAAATCGGCATCCAATAAGTTCGCTTGAGACAACTCCGCTTTGGTCAGGTCAGCCCCCGAAAAGTTGGCTTTGGATAGCTGCGCTCCATTGAGGTTAGCCCCGTGCAGCGTGGCTCCACTCAGATTAATGCCATCCATAAACGCCAAAATCAAGTTGGCATTGCTCAGATCAGCCCCGCTGAGGTTGGCATCGGTGAGGGTAGCAATCTTGAGGTTTGAGCCTCGCAGGTCACGTCCACTTAAATCAGCCTCATCGAGAATGCAGACCGGACATTCTTTGGTGTCTAGCAGCAAATCCACATCTGACTGAATCGCGGCCCAACTCGGTTGAGACAACCCTAACCACAACAGCACGGTGAGACAGGGGACAAGGAAGAAGTGTTTCATGCCAACTTTTACTGGATTGCAATAACGATTACATTGTCCCACCCAGACGAAACATCTGATACAGTTCTGCCGGATATTGGCCAACCCCTCGGGTCAGGGCGCGTTTTTTGCCCTCATTTAATGCCTCGTGAACGAACAGAATTCACCTGATCGCACTTGCGGGATGAGGGCGATCGCAACGACTAAAACAGTCTTCGATGAATAACTTACCCCCTGCCCATAGCCGTCAAGGGAATTCTCTGCCTCGTGAACTTTTTGTCGATCAGTGCGTCAATGCCTTTTATCCTCGTCTCAGTCTTGGACAGGATTTACGCAGTTGCATCGCGCCTGAGCACCCCGGCCGCCAAGTTTGGGGGAGGTCAGATACCAAGTCCCCTAAATGTAGGAGGCTCAAGGGGCCGATACGTAAGTCTTAGATTGGACTGATCGCTGGATTCTGCAACCGAATTTCGAATATTTTTGGGAGGCTACCGATGTTCCTTAAAACGATGAGTTTTGTACCCTTACTGCTGGCACCCCTGATGCCTCTGGCCGTACCGACGATCGCCGCGGCCCAGCGCACGGCCCAGGCCCGATCAGCCGTCCAGATTCCAGTAGTAACTCAGTCTGATGAAACACTCTATTTCAACCCCGACACGACCTATTCACTACCGCTAGTAGTGGAATCAGCAGTGGACATCAATGGTCGTAATTTGCCGGCGGGCACGGTCATTCAAGGTCGGCTAGAACCGGTGGAAGGGGGCTTGCGCTACGTGGCCACGGGCATCGAAGCGGGGGGCCTGACGGAGCCCCTGGCGGCGACCTCCGTGGTGCTCACAGATATTAAAGACCCGCGCGAAAGCTCTGCTGGGTCAATTGCCGGCGATGCGGCCATTGGTGCGGCTGGCGGTGCGGTCATTGGCGCCGTGCTCGGCGATGGGATCAGCCTGCTAGAAATTCTCGGCGGGGCCGCTACCGGCGTCGTTGTGGGGAACGTCACGGCCCAGCGGGTGGTCATACTTGAACCCAATGAACCGGTGATCTTACAGACCCAATAGCGGCTCGAAAAGGGTGCGTAAACATCCGCACAAGGCAGTTTCGGCTAGCGGGAGGATTGCCGCTGGCGCAGATAAATGGGCACCACTGACAACAGCCCGAGAAAGCCGACAGCGAGGGTTAAGGGCCAGAGCCCTTGACCCCGAATGGCATCCAGACCGGCCAGGCCGATCCAAGTGTAGGCGACAGTGCCGGGGGCGATGCCGACCAGCGTGCCCACCGAATAGGCACCCACGGGCACCGATGTCAGGCCAAACAAAAAGTTGACTAGATTAAAGGGCGACAGTGGCGCAAACCGCACCGCCAACACACAGTTAAAGGAATGGGTATCCATCACCTTGTCGAGGTTACGGTAGACCGGATGCTTAGCAAACCGACCGCGAAACCAATCATGTAGCAAATATCGCGCCACCCCAAAAGCCGCGATCGCCCCGCCGGTAGCCCCCATGAGTGACCACAGTGACCCCCACCACAGCCCAAATTTAGCACCACCCACTAACACCAAAAACGTGCCTGGAATGCCCACCATCGTGGCCAAGATGTGAGCCGTCAAGAAGACCGGCACCGTCCAAGGGCCAAGATTACACAGCGCTGTCAGTAGCGCTTGAGGATTGAACAGAAGTGAAAGATGACGGGAAAAGACAATCAGAGTTAAGGCCAGCAACACTAACAGCCAAAAATAACCCTTGCGAAACACTGAACTCATGGCTGAATAACGGATTTAAAGAATAGGTTGCTGGTGCGACACACATCTGAACCGGAGGCTCATGCTGCAGTTAGGGCAGCGGGTCACTCAGCCCTAAACCGCTGTGGATGATGCGTCGAGGATATGACTAAGGGCTAGTCTAGCAAAGCCTATACGGCGTCATCACCGCCAGAGAATTGAGTGCTCTCTAGAATCAGCCCCGACCATCAGAGCAAATCTGCCGTTGTCGATCACAACAGCGGCCAAGTTCCGAGACCAGTATTGTGGCAGGTTCTCCGTGCGTCCGCACTTGTTCTGCACCAGTCGCTTCAGCCGCCTCCCCGAGGGCACGTCAGAAAAAAATTAGTAGGGCTTGGTAGAAGTCTCTCTATTCCTTAGGACTGTCACCCATCTCGAACCCTGAATCGTGAACCCCGATCATCGCGAACAGTGGGTATATTTGCACCGCACTCTCCTAGATGCCGCCATGTTAACGCTGTTTTACAGCAGCATTTTTCGGTTTAGGAATCGCTCAAACTCCTGAATTGGCAGCGGTCTAGAAAAGAGCCATCCCTGTCCATACTTGACGCCATGGTTGAGGAGAAACAGGCGTTGTCCCTCCGTCTCAATTCCCTCAGCCACTATGGTAAGTTTTAACTTCGAACCGAGTTCGATAATACTTTCTAAAATAGTCACAATCTGTGGATCTTGGTCGATCGCCGCCACATAAAACTGATCGATTTTTAGAATGTCGATATTGAGCTGATGAAGATAACTCAAATTAGAATAGCCTTGGCCAAAATCATCGAGAGCAACGCGACTGCCCAGAGCGCGTAGACGAGCGAGGATATCAGTGGTGGTCGTCCCTGGCCGAATGGCGGCAGCAGTTTCAGTAACTTCGAAAACAAAGCGATGAGGCGTACAGGCATCTGACGGTTGTAACGACTGTAGCCAAGTGATGACGGCATCGATATTGCCAGAATTTAGTTGACTAGGAGAAACGTTGATAGACGTGTAGAGTCCTGAAAATTGCTGATACAAGGACGCTTGTTCTTGAGCAACCTGCCTGATTACCCAAGCCCCAATCGCATGAATCAAGCCGGTCTTTTCGGCAATGGGAATAAACAAACTGGGTGGGAGAATACCTTGCTCTGGATGATACCAACGGAGAAGTGCTTCCGACCCAATACAATCTTCGGTTTGCAGATCAAGAATCGGTTGATAGTGCACCATTAATTCTTGCTGTTCTAAACCAATTGACAGCTCGCGATCTAATCCTTCAGATTGCTTTACCATCCGTGTGGTTAAAACAAATACAGCGTTTCTCACTCTGGCGAGGTACAGTAACAGCAATTTGTGAACCAGTG